>Ga0209913_1000189_pt1 | contig 63210 bp, 51 predicted proteins | sample PersoiDNA2013203_FD_185805 | JGI IMG/M metagenome (GOLD analysis project Ga0209913, IMG submission 185805) | Permafrost soil microbial communities from the Arctic, to analyse light accelerated degradation of dissolved organic matter (DOM) -... | ecosystem: Environmental > Terrestrial > Soil >...
GGGGGGTCAAGTCAACGCCAACAGGCGCACCAAGTCCGTCCGCACCCGGATGTCCCGGTAATTCACGCTCGACAGAATCCGGTGGTCGCTCACCCGCGTGTCGCGGATGGCGGGCTCCAGCATGGGCATGCCTTCGCGGTTCACCAGCACCGCCACCCGTGGGGTGAGGGTGTTGGCGCCCCGGCGCACCACGGTGGCCACCTCGTTGCTGGCCAGCTTCACGAACGAGCCCGGGGGGTAGATGCCCACGGCCTTGATCAGGGAGGCGCCGGCCTCATCCACCTTCTTGCGCTCATCGAAATAGGTGGCGTGCATGGCCGCCGAAGGAGCCATCGGGGGCCGCGTGGCCCGTGGCGACAGACGGGCCGCAAAGCCGTCGGCCCGGTGGATCAGCCGGGCGATCTGCTCCGCCGGGCTGCGCCCACCCAGGGGGCCGGCCATGACGTCGTGGTGCAGGCGGATGGCATCCAGCCAGACGTCATCCTGCACGCCGCGATCCCGCAGCAGGCTCACCGAACGTTCGGGGTGGCTTTCGATCAGTGCGCGTTGTTCTGGGGTCGGTGGGTCGTGCTGCAAAGTCAGCTGGTCCTGCAGCTCGGTCATGCCGATGTTCATGGTCAGGCATGCCCGCACCATGGCGGTCTCCAGTTCGGGCGACCAATTCAGGACGTCGCGCGCGGCCAGCGAGCACATGGCGCACACCAGCATGGCATGGGTGGCGCTGTAGAAGCGGGTTTCGCTGGCTGTCAGGTGGATCAGGGCAAACAGCACCGTGTCGGGGTTGCTGCGCAGCATGCGGCTCAAGTCGCGTTGCAGCTTGTCCAGGCGGAACATGAAGCGCAGGCTGCGCGGGTCGCGCATCATGGCGTTGGCCCGGCTTTGCATGTCCAGCCAGTCGATCGGCGCGTCGGGGTCGCTGTATTCATCCGCCGTCTTGGGGGCGCTGGGCATCAGCTCCGGGGCCATGATCTGGGTGTCGGCGATCTGGCCCAGCGTGGTGTTCTTGTCGTTCACCATCGCATGCATCTGCGCTTCCATCGCGCGGCGGTACTGGCGCACCTCCTGTGGGTCGACAAACAAGGTGCCGTGGGCCGCCAGGGTGTCCAGGGCCTCGCGTTCGGTGAAGACGTAGCCGCGACTGGCCAGCAGGGTCCCTTCGGCATTGTGCAGGCCAAAGGGCAGCGGGCGACCGAGCGGAATGTTGCTGAAGCTGACGGGCGCTAATTTCATGGGTGGCGTCGATTATGTGACAGGATGTCAGCGCTTCAACAGACCTTAACCGGGCATCAGCGGGGCCTTTACCTGCCAGTGACCTGCCTGTGACCGACTCTGCCACGAGCGCTTTGATCAGCGCCAGGCTTTCACTCGCACAGGTGTTGATCCACAAACTGGCGCAGCAGGTGCATGACGGGCGAGGGCGTGCGTCCGCGCAGGGTGATGAGGCCAAAGCGCGCAGTCGCCTGCAGCGGTGGCTGCAGGGGCAGTACCACCAGCGCTCCCGACTGCAGATGCGCCCTGGCTGCGGCCTGCACCCCCATGAAGATGGCATCGGTGTTCAGTGTCGTGTCCACCAGACTGCTCACGTCTTCACAGCGCAGCGAGGCCAGGCGCTCCGGGTGGGCCTGCACGCCATACCGGTCTACCAGCAGGCGGGCCACCTCATCGCTCAGCGGGGTGGTGGCAATCGGGTAGGCCAGCAGTTCATCAAAGGCCACGCTGCGGCGTCCGGCCAGGGGGTGGCTGGCACGGCAGATGAAGCCGGCGCTCAGTTCGACCAGCGATTCGATCTGCAGATCGTCGGCCGGCACCACGCGGCGCAGATCGATGACCAGTGCATCCAGTTGGCGCTCGCGCAACATCAGCAACTGGAGTTCGGTGGGCCCGCGCGAGACGCTGACCCGCACCTGGGGGTGCTCGCGCGCCATGTGGCTCAGCAGCGGCGTCATCAGCAAGGCCCCGGGGCCCGAGCCCAGGCCCAGCCGCAGCGTGCCCAACCCACCCTGGGCCAGTCGCTTCAGGTTCTCTTTCAGTTCGTCGGCTTCGAACAACATGCGCCGCCCATGCGTGACCGCGACTTCGCCCAAGGGCGTGAGTTCGTTGCGTTTGCCCAGGCGGTCGATCAGCCGCGCCTCCAGGGTGCGCTCCAGGGCCTGGATGCTGCGGCTCAGCGCCGACTGGGTCAGGTGCAACTGCTCGGCGGCTCGGCTGAACGAGCCGGTTTCAGCCAGGCAGATCAGGTGCTGGAGTTGGCGCAGGTCCATGAAGTGGGTATGAGCTGATTGAATGGGTTTCAGGAAAATTATGCATTGGACACATTTTGTGAGCATTTCTAGCATGGGCTCCTCATCGCTTACTTGATGGCAAGGAACCCCCATGAAATCGCTTCTCCGTCGTGCGTCCCTGAAAACCGGCTTCGCCCTGGCCGCCCTGAGCCTGGCCGGCGGCAGCTGGGCCCAGAGCTTTCCTCAGCGCCCTGTCACGCTGATGGTGCCGTACCCGGCGGGTGGCGTGTCTGATGTGATCGCCCGCACGGTGAACACGGCGCTGGGCAAACATTTGGGGCAGCCCGTGGTGGTCGAGAACCTGGGTGGGGTCAGCGGCGCGATTGCCGCTCAGAAGACGCTGAGCGCGCCGGCCGACGGCTACCTGCTGTTCCAGGGCTCGCCCAATGAGCTGATCCTGTCGCCGTTGGCCAATGCCGCCGTCAAGTTCAAGAGCGAAGATTTCCGCCTGCTGCAGATGATTTCGGTGGCCCCGCTGGCCGTCATTGCCCGCGCCGACCTGCCCGTCAGCAATGGCGACGAACTGGCCGCCTACGCCGCCCGCATGGCGCGCGAGGGGCGCCCCCTCACCTATGCCAGCGTGGGACCGGGCTCGTTCTACCATTTCATGGGCGAGCACATGTCTCACACCCTGGGTGTGCCCATGACCCATGTGCCCTACAAGGGCGGGGCACCGGCCTTCACGGACCTGATGGGCGGGCAGGTGGATATTTTCATCACCGTGTTTGGCAAGGCCCAACTCGAGATGGCACAGCAGGGACGCCTCAAGTTTGTCGCCACCCTCAGCGAGGAGCGGCTGGAGGGCCTCAAGCAGGTGCCCACCCTGCGCGAGAGCCGGGCGCTGAAAGACTTCAGCTACAAGCTCTGGACCGGCTACTTCGTGCGCAAGGACACACCCGAGCCGGTCGTGCAGGTCTTGTACAAGGCCCTCACTGCCACCCTGTCCGACCCGGCCGTGCGCGCTGGCCTGGAGGCTCAGAGCCAGCAGGTGTCGCGTCCCCTGAGTCTGCAGGATGCTGCGCAGGCCTATGCCGACGGCACGGCCCAATTCAGGGCCCTGGCCAAGACCATCCAGTTGCAGCCCCAGTGAGGACCGAGACCATGAGCACTGACATGGCTGATCTGCTGAGCCGGGCCCAGGCCCTGTCTCCCGAGTTCGAGGCCTGGCGCCGCGACATCCACCAGCACCCCGAGCTGGGTTTTGACGAGCACCGCACCAGCGAACGCGTGGCCGAGGCCCTGCAGCGCTGGGGCTACCAGGTCACCCGCGGCCTGGGCGGCACCGGGGTGGTGGGCCAACTGCGGCGCGGCAGCGGCACCCGCCGGCTGGGCCTGCGCGCCGACATGGACGCCCTGCCCATCACCGAAACCAGCGGCTTGCCGCACGCCAGCCGTCACGCGGGGGTGATGCACGCCTGCGGCCACGACGGGCACACCGCCATGCTGCTGGCCGCCGCCAAACTGCTGGCCGAATCGGGCCAGTTTGATGGCACGCTGAACCTGATCTTCCAGCCCGCCGAAGAGGGTCTGGGTGGGGCGCTGCGCATGATGCAGGACGGCCTGTTCGAGCAGTTCCCCTGCGACGCCGTGTTTGCCATGCACAACATGCCGGGTTACCCGCAAGGGCACCTGGCCCTGCGCGAAGGCCCGGCCATGGCTTCGTCCGACTATGTCGAGATCACCTTGCAGGGCGTGGGCGGCCATGGCGCCATGCCGCACCGCGCCGCCGACCCGGTGGTGGCCGGTGCCAGCCTGGTGATGGCCTTGCAGACGGTGGTGTCGCGCAATGTCGACCCCTTGGGCATGGCCGTGGTCACCGTGGGCGCTTTTCACGCCGGGCAGGCCAACAACGTGATCCCCGAGACCGCCACCCTCAAGCTCAGCGTGCGTGCGCTGGACCGCCAGGTGCGCAGCCTGCTGCGTGAGCGCATCACCGCGCTGGCCCAGGCCCAGGCGGCCAGCTTTGGCTGCACGGCCCAGGTGGACTACCGCGACGGCTATGCCGTGCTGGTCAACACCCCGGCCGAGACCGCGCTGGCGCGCGAGGTGGCGCTGGCGCTGGCCGGTCCGCAGCAGGTCACGCTGCAGGCCCCGGCCTTGCCGGGCAGCGAAGACTTTGCCTTCATGCTTGAAAAGGTGCCGGGCAGCTACTTGCTGATCGGCAATGGCGACGGGCACGACACCGACCACCCCTTTGCCGGCCACTGCGCCTGCATGGTGCACAACCCGGGCTACGACTTCAACGACCGCAACCTGGTGCGGGGGGCCGCCTACTGGAGCCTGCTCGCGCAACGCTTTCTGGGTTAACCCCCCCAAGGTGGGTTGGTATCGCTGCAGATTTGGTTACCAACTGATACAGTTGACGACTCTGATATCTGGCCTGCCTGCTGCCCATGTCGCCTTTCCCGCCACGCCCCCCCCATTGGGTGGTGCGCATGAATTACCGCAACCGTGCAGTGTCCTGGCTGGCGGTGATGACGGTGGTCGCTTGGCAGTGGTGGGCCAGCCCCTGGCCCTGGTTCTGGTGGGCTGGCCTGGGCTTGCAGTTTGTGCTGTACCCGCAACTGGCCTACCTGTTTGCCCGCCTGTCCGACGACCCCCTGGCCTTCGAGCTGCGCACCATGACCTTCGACTCGCTGGCCATCGGTTTCTGGGTGGCCTGGCTGGGGGCACCTTTGTGGCTGGCCTATGCGCTGTGTGTCTGTGGGGCCATGAACCTGGCGGCCTTCAAAGGCCCCAGGGGCTTGCTCATCTCCATCCTGCTGCAGTGCTGCGGGGCGGCGCTGGCGGTGCTGGTGCATGGCTTTCAATTCCAGCCTGATCTGGCGCCTGGGCCGACGGCCTTGTGCATGCTGGCCCTGACGGGGTACATGCTGGCCTTTGCCCATGGTGCCAATGAGCGCACCCGCAAGCTGCATGCGATCCGAATGCGCCTGACCGACAGTGAGCGGGCGCTGCAGCGGCAACTGGCCGAGAACCAGGTCCTGCAGGTGCGCCTGAGCGAGCAGGCGAACCGGGATTCGCTCACCGGCCTGTTCAACCGGCGCTTTCTGGATGCCACGCTGGGCCGTGAGTTGATCCGCTGCCAGCGCGAGGGGCAGCCGCTGGCGCTGATCGTGATCGACATCGATCATTTCAAGAAGGTCAATGACAACGCCGGCCACCCGGTGGGCGATGAGGTGCTGCGGCGCGTGGCTTTTCTGTTGAGCCACGATTCGCGGGCCAGCGATGTGGTGTGCCGCCATGGCGGCGAAGAGTTTCTGCTGATGCTGCCCAACATGCCCATGGCGGCGGCCCTGGAGCGCGCCGAGCATTACCGCGAGAGTCTGGCCGGCTCGACCTTGCTGATCGACGGGCAGCGCCTGCGCATCACCCTGTCGGCCGGGGTGGCCTCCTACCCCGAGCACGGGCAACTGCCGGGTGAACTGCTGGCGGCGGCCGACAAGGCCCTGTACCTGGCCAAGAGCCGAGGTCGCAACCGGGTTGAGGTGGCGCAGGCCGACCGGTTCGAGCAGCCCACGGTGCCGATGGAGCCGGCGTGAGTCGGCCCACCTGCCGGGGCTGAATCGGGCTGAATCGGGGCCGGAAGTGGCCCCGGGGTCAGGGTGGTGGCCTCAGGCCGGGTGCAAGGGCGAGGCCGGGATCTGCTGGCGGATCATCTTCAGGCGCATCTCGAACTCGGGCAGCACCCGTTGTTGCAGGGCTTGCAGCGGGCCTTGCCAGCGTGCGCTGTCAGCCTCCGGGGTGTGCTCGATCTGGGCCCAGGCCCAGGCCAGCAGCACCAGGGCCACGGCGCGCAGGTAGTCGTCGGCACTCAGGCTGGCCAGCATCGGATCATGGGCGCAGGCCGCGGCCAGCGTGGTGCTCAGGTAGCGCAGTTCGGCCAGGCGGCGCAGCACCTCGGCATCGAAGGGGCGGCTCGCGTCCAGCGTGGCGCGCAGAGCCAGCAGCAGGGCGCCCAGCGCCTCGCCACCGTCGGGCAGCACCTTGCGCTGCAGCAGGTCGATGGCCTGGATCTCGTTGGTGCCCTCGTAGATCATGGCCACGCGCGAGTCGCGCACGATCTGCTCGATGCCCCATTCGCGCACATAGCCGTGGCCGCCAAACACCTGCAGGCATTCGCTGGCGCCATAGAAGGCCTGGTGCGTCCAGGCGGCCTTCAGCACCGGGGTGACCAGGCTGCACCAGCGCTGGGCCTGGGCACGCTCGGCCGCGTCGGGGTGGTGGCGCGCTGTGTCCAGGGCCAGTCCGGTGCGGTAGGCCAGCAGGCGGCCGCCATCGATCCAGGCGCGCTGCACATCCAGGATGCGGCGCATGGCCGGGTGCTCGATCAGCAGGTCGGCGCTGTCGTTGTCGCCGCGCGAGGCGGGGCGAGGCCCGGGCGCACGCATCTGGCGGCGCTCATGGGCGTAGGCATCGGCCTTCTGCCAGGCGGCATCCAGCAGGCCGATGCCTTGCAGGGCCACGTGCAGGCGTGCCGCATTCATCATCACGAACATCGCATTCAGGCCGGCGCCGGGCTGGCCCACCAGCCAGCCGGTGGCGTCTTCAAAGCGCATCACGCAGGTGGGGCTGCCATGCAGGCCCATTTTTTCTTCGATGCGGTCGCAGTGCGCGCCGTTGCGTGTGCCGTCGGGCAGGAACTTGGGCGCCAGGAACAGCGACAGGCCCTTGGGCCCGGCCGGTGCGCCGGGCAGGCGGGCGAGCACCAGGTGCACGATGTTGTCGGTCAGGTCGTGCTCGCCGCCCGAGATGAAGATCTTGCTGCCGTTCAAGCGGTGCTCACCGGCCAGGCTCCCGTCGGCCACCGGCGTGGCCTGCGTGCGCACCAGGCCCAGGTCGCTGCCGGCGTGGGGTTCGGTCAGGCACATGGTGGCCAGCCACTCGCCGCTGGCCACCTTGGCCAGGTAGCGCGCCTTGAGTTCGTCCGAGGCGTGGTGCTTGATGCATTCGTAGGCGCCGTGCAACAGGCCCGGCGCCATGGTCCAGCCGTGGTTGGCGGCGCTCAGCCATTCGTACAGCACGCCCTCCAGCACCCAGGGCAGGCCCTGGCCACCGTCTTCGGCGGCGCCGGCCAGCGCAGGCCAGCCGGCCTGCCAGAAGGCCTGGTAGGCCTCGCGAAAGCCCGGTGGCGTGGTGACGCGGCCGGCCTCCCAGCGGCAGCCGATCTCGTCGCCGCTGCGCGACAACGGGGCCACCACCTCGCCGACAAACTTGCCGGCTTCGTCCAGCACCTGCTCCATCAAGGCCTGGTCGGCTTCGGTCAGGGCCGACAGCGGTGCCAGTTGCTGCGGCGCCTGCAGCACGTTGAACAGCAAGAAGGCATTGTCGGCGGGGCGGGGCTGGTAAGAGGAAGACATGGTGCAGAGAAAGAGGGTGGCAGAGACAACAAGGGGCCCGAAGGCCCCGGATTGAGATCAGTGGATCAGGATTCGGCGCTGAACCCGATGCGCTTGACCAGCGGGCCCCAGCGCTCGAACTCGTGCTTTTGCGAGCGGCCCATTTCCTCGGCCGTGGAGCCTTGGGCGATCAGGCCGACGAGGGCCAGGCTGTCGATCACCGTCTTGTCCTTGAGCGCGGCGTTGATCGCGGCGTTGGCGGCGGCGATCACCGGGGCCGGGGTCTTGGCCGGGGCATAGAAGCCGAACCACTCCTCGGTGGTCAGATCGGCAAAGCCCTGCTCGGCGAAGGTGGCCACATCGGGCAGGAAGGGCGAGCGCTTTTCACCCGAGGTGGCCAGGATGCGCAGCTTGCCGGCCTTGGCATTGGCGATGAAGTCGCCGCTGGGCGTCAGCATGGCGGCGATCTGACCGCCCACCAGATCGGTCACGCCGGGGATGGAGCCACGGTAAGGCACATGGCGCATCTCCACGCCGCTGTTCAGGCCCAGCAGGGCACCCAGGAAGTGGGGCGTGGAGCCGGCGCCCGGCGAGCCATAGCTGGCGTCCTTGGGGTTGGCCTTGGCCCAGGCCAGGAAGTCTTTCAGCGATTTCACGCTGGCCGGCACCATCGGGCCCACGGCCAGGCCGTGGTGCATCACCGCGCCGATCGAGACGGGCACGAAGTCCTTCATCTCGTAGTTCATCTTGCTGTAGATGTGCGGGTAGATGGCCAGGGCCGAGAAGGGCGACAGGGCCAGCACCGAGCCATCGGCGGGCGCCGGCTTGAGCGATTCCAGGGCGATGCGGCCGCCGGCGCCGGGCTTGTTCTCGACCACGGCGGCGTTCTTGCTGAAGGCGCTTCCCACCATTTTCTCGCCCACGCGGCGGGCCACGCTGTCGCCCGAGCTGCCGGCCGGGAAGCCGTAGAAGATCTTGCACTGTTCGACCAGCTGGGCGAAGGCATTGGGGGCCAGCAGGCCGGTGCTGCCCAGGGCGCCGAGGGCGCCGAGGCCCTGGATGAATTGACGACGATTGCTCATGTGGTGTCTCCGTTGTTCTTGAAATCGGGTTGCTGGGGCGCGCTTCAGCGCGGCGCCATGCGCAGTGCGCCATCGAGGCGGATCACCTCGCCATTGAGGTGGCCGTTGGTGACAATGTGGCAGGCCAGCTGGGCGAACTCTTCGGGCTTGCCCAGGCGCGAGGGGAAGGGGATGGAGGCCGCCAGCGAGGCCTGCACGGGCTCGGGCAACTGCTTCATCAGCGGTGTGGCGAACAGGCCGGGTGCCACGGTGCAGACACGGATGCCGTGCTGCGCCAGATCGCGTGCCATCGGCAGCGTCATGCCCACCAGGCCGCCCTTGGAGGCGCTGTAGGCTTGCTGGCCGACCTGACCATCGAAGGCGGCCACCGAGGCGGTGAACATCATCACGCCCCGTTCACCGTCTTCCAGCGGGCTCAGCTTGGCGCATTGGGCGGCAAACAGGCGGCTGATGTTGTAGGCGCCGATCAGGTTCACCGTCACCACGCGGCTGAAGTCTTCCAGCGGCGCGGCGCTGCCATCCTTTTGCACCACACGCTTGGCGGTGCCGATGCCGGCGATGTTCATCAGGATGCGGGCCGGACCATGGGCCTCGGTGGCCCGGGCCAGTGCGGCCTGCACGCTGTCGGTGTTGGTGATGTCGCAGACGCAGGCGATGCCGCCGATGTCGGCCGCCACCTTGGCGGCCAGCTCGGCATTCACGTCGAGCACGGCCACGCGGGCGCCCAGTCGGGCCAGTTCGCGGGCGGTGGCTTCGCCCAGGCCGGATGCGCCGCCGGTGACGAGCGCGGCTTGTCCTTGGATGTCCATGATCAGTTTCCTTGAGGTTGGAGGATGTGGGGCAGGCTGCCGTCGTGCAGGCCTTGCACCAGGGCGTCGCGGTGCTTGAGCACGGCGCGCTGGTTGATCGATCCCTTGTCGGTCACTTCGCCACGGTCGATCGAGGGCGGCTCGCTCAGCAGGGCGGCACGTGCAATGCGGTTGGCACTGCCGGTGGCGTGGCGGGCCAGCTCATCGATGATCTGCTGGAACTTCTCCAGCACCGGGGCACTGCTCAGCACCTCGGCCCAGGGAGCGTTGGCCGGCAGGCCGCTCAGGGCGCGGCAGGCGGGGGTCGGGAAGAGCAGGGCGCCCACCTCCTTGAGGTTGATGCCGGTCAGCACGGCGTCCTGCACATAGGGGGCGCCGGCCGCGATGATCTTGGCGCGCAGCGGGCCCACGCTCACAAAGGTGCCGGTGGCCAGCTTGAAGTCTTCGGCGATGCGGCCGTCAAAGCGCAGGCCCAGGTGAATGTTGGCCTCGTCGATCCACTGCACGGCGTCGCCGCTGCAGAAGAAGCCTTCGTCGTCGAAGTGGGCGGCCGTCTCTTGCGGCGCGCGCCAGTAGCCCGGCGTGATGTTGGGGCCGCGGTAGCGCACCTCGACCTTGCCGTCGGTATCCACCAGTTTGAGCTGCATGCCCGGGGTCGGCACGCCCAGGTCGCCTGATTTGACCTGCGGGTTGGTGATGTAGAGCGCAAACGGACCCGATTCGGTCATGCCCAGGCCGGTGCCCATGACAATGCGCTCGCCCACTTCGGCCTCTTGCAGCGCGTGCAGGTCGTCCCAGATCGGCTGGGCCAGGGCGGCCCCGGCGTAGAAGAACATGCGCACCCGTGACAGCAGGGTCTTGCGCAGCAGTTCGTCGGTCTTCATCGCGTTGGCGATGGCCTCGAAACCCGTGGGCACATTGAAGTACACCGTGGGGGCGATCTCGCGCAGGTTGCGCAGGGTCTCGCCGATCAAGGCCGGGGTGGGCTTGCCATCGTCGATGTAGAGCGTGCCGCCGTTGTAGATCGTCAGGCCCACGTTGTGGTTGCCGCCGAAGGTGTGGTTCCAGGGCAGCCAGTCGATCAGCACCGGGGGCTGCTCGGGATCGGCCAGCACCGGCATGGACTGGCGCATCTGCTGCTGGTTGGCGCACCACATGCGGTGGGTGTTGATCACCGCCTTGGGCAGCTTGGTGGAGCCCGAGGTGAACAGGAACTTGGTGATGGTGTCCGGCCCCGTGGCCTGCATGGCCTGGTCCACCGCGTCGGTGGCCTCGGTGGCGAGCAGATCGCTCCAGGCGGTGTGGGCCCGACCCGGCACCTCACCCGAGACCAGCACCACCTCCACCCGATCCGGCACGGCGGCCGCGATGGCCTTGGCGTAACGGCTGCCTTCGGTGGCGAACACCAGGCCCGGTGTGAGCGTGTTGATCACATGGCGCAGCTTGTCGTAGTCCTGGCTGACGGTCGAGTACGCCGGGGAGGCGGGCGAGTGCGGGATGCCCGCGTACACGCAGCCCAGCGCCAGCAGCGCATGCTCCAGGCTGTTCTCGCTGAGGATCAGCACCGGGTGCTCGGCATTCAGGCCCCGGTCGAGCAGGGCCTGGCCGATGCGCCGTGCCGTCTGCAGTGCTTCGGCATAGCTCACGTGGCGCCAGTCGCCGGTGCGGCCCTGGCTGTCGCGCAGGCGTTGCGCCATGAAGGTGCGCTCGGGCTGGGTCTGCGCCCAGTGCAGCAGCCGATCGGTCATGCGCTCGGCATGGGGTGTCAGCGGCTGCTCCGCCTGCAGGTAGCGGGTGCCGGGTTGGCCGTCGTGCAACTGAACCCGGGTGACACCGAATTCCAGGGGGCGGTAGCGGGCCGGGGCCGCTGCGTGGGTTGTCTCGCTCATGTTCTTCTGCTCGCTGGTGGTTGTTGGGGCGGCTGGGCTCAGTCCTTGCGAACCTTGTCGGCGCGGCCCTCGAGGAAGGCGCGCACGCGGTCCTTGGCCTCGGGGGCGCTTTGTGCGATCGCGGCCATCAGGGCTTCGGTGAAGAAACCCTGGTCGGCCGGCTGCTCGGCAATGCGGGGCAGGGCGTGCATCAGGGCGTAGTTGGTCAGCGGGGCGTTCTGGGCCACGCGCAGGGCCAGTTCCAGGGCCTTGTCGAAGGCCGTGCCTTCGGGCACCAGGTACTGGGCCATGCCGATGCGCTCGCCGTCGGCGGCGTTGTAGACACGGCCGGTCAGCATCATGTCGGTCATGCGGGCCGCACCGATCAGGCGCGGGATGCGCACCGCGCCGCCGCCGCCCACAAAGATGCCCCGCGAGCCTTCGGGCAGGGCGTAGAAGGTGGTCTCGTCGGCCACACGGATGTGGCAGGCGCTGGCCAGCTCCAGCCCGCCGCCGACCACCGCGCCATGCAGGGCCGCGATCACGGGCACCGGGCCATGCTGCACACGCTCCAGGGCGGCATGCCACATGCGCGAGTGGTGCACGCCCTGGCCGGCATCGCGCTCCTTGAGTTCGCTCAGGTCCAGGCCGGCGCAGAAGTGCGGGCCCTGACCGTCGATGACCGCGGCGCGCACCGTGTCGGGCAGGCCGTCGAAGGCGTTGCGGATGGCGATGATCAGCCCGTCATTGAGCGCATTGCGCTTGGCAGGACGGGTCAGCCGCAGCACGGCCACCTGCTGTTCTTCGCCATGAAATTCGATTTGAAGGTCGGGGTGGGAGGATGTCTGGTTCATGATTGCGTTCCGTTGTTGAATCGATTATGGTTATAAAAAATAACCAATTCAAGCCAACAAAGCCGCTTTGATCTTGGTGAAAACCCTTGTTTCTATCCACCCCAGGAGACCGTCAATGGACTACAAGAACCTGATTGCCATCGATATCCACACCCACGCCGAAGTGAGTTGCTGGAACCCTTTTGACCACTATGGCGAGGAGTACGACCGCGCTGCCGACAAGTACTTCGGCAGCAACCGCCGCCCCACCATCGAAGAGACCGTGGCCTACTACCGCGAGCGCAAGATCGGGCTGGTGATGTTCACGGTGGACAGCGAGTCCAAGCTGGGCCGCAAGCGCATCCCCAACGAAGAGATCGCCGAGGCGGCCAAGGCCAACAGCGACATGATGATGGCCTTCGGCAGCATCGACCCGCACAAGGGCAAGATGGGCGCGCGCGAGGCCGAGAAGCTGATCACCGAGCACGGCATCAAGGGCTTCAAGTTCCACCCCACGGTGCAGGGCTACCACCCTTACGACAAGATGGCCTGGCCGATCTACGAGGTGATCAACCACTACAAGCTGCCCGCCATCTTCCACACCGGCCACAGCGGCATCGGCAGCGGCATGCGCTGCGGTGGCGGCCTGCGCCTGGAGTACAGCAACCCCATGCACCTGGACGATGTGGCGATCGACTTCCCCGACATGCAGATCGTCATGGCCCACCCGAGCTTCCCCTGGCAGGACGAAGCCCTGTCGGTGGCCACGCACAAGCCCAACGTCTGGATCGACCTGTCGGGCTGGAGCCCCAAGTACTTTCCGAAGCAGCTGATCCAGTACGCCAACAGCCTGCTCAAAGACCGCATCCTGTTCGGCAGCGACTACCCGCTGATCACGCCTGAGCGCTGGATGAAGGACTTCGAGGTGGCCGGCTTCAAGCCCGAGGTGATGCCCGGCATCCTGAAGGACAACGCAGTGCGCCTGCTGGGCCTGGACCGTCAGGCCGCCTGAGGCCGCGGCCAGGGCCTGCCCGAGGGCAGGCCCTTTCTGTCTTGTGGCGGCCGGGGCTCGCTGTTAATGTCGGAGGCTGGCATCTGAGCCGGCCCCGAACAGCCTAAAAGGAGAACACCATGAGCACCGACTTTGAGCAGATCCACAACTTCTACGAGCGGCTGGTGTTCGAGGAAGTCAGCCACCGCTCCGAGAAATACCCCGAGTTCACCCACGACATGCTGGCCGACGTGGCCTGCGTGGCGCTGAACCGGCTGCCGGCGCGCTACGTGCGCCACGACGTGGACCTGATGTTCTACCTGACCGAGAAAGAGCGCCATGGCATCGAGCAGGCCATGGAAGACGCTCTGAGTTTTGGTTTCCGCTTCGTGGCCGAGCGGGCAGCCAAGCGGCAGGCGGGCTGAGCTTCAGCGCAGGTTGTCCAGCGCGTTGGCGGCGCCCTGCAGCGCCGGTGACACCGGGCTGGTGATCACCCAGGTCGGCACCTGGCTCAGGTAGGTGCTGAAGCGCCCCTTGGCCTCGAAGCGCTGGCGGAAATCGGAGGCGACGAAGAAATCCAGCATGCGTGGCACGATGCCGCCGCCGATGTACACCCCGCCGCGGGCCCCCAGGGTCAGGGCCAGGTTGCCCGCCACATCGCCCAGGAAGCGGCAGAACAACTGCAGTGTCTGCTCGGCGGCCGAGCCGGGCTCGCGCAGGCCGGCAGCGATGATCTGCGGCGCCCCGGCGCCGTCGTCGGAGGCCAGGCCTTCCACCTGGCGCACCGCCTGGTACAGCTCGGGCAGGCCTGTGCCCGACACCACCCGCTCGGCCGACACATGGCCATGGCGCTGGCGCAGCACCTCGATCACCGCAAACTCGTGGGCGTTCATGGCGCCCATGCTCACGTGACCCCCTTCGCCCCCCACCGGGGCCCAGGGCCCTTGAGGCCCGGCCGGGACCAGCCCCGACACCCCCAGGCCCGTGCCCGGGCCGATCAAGGCCACGGCAGCGCCGGCGGCCGCCGTGCCACCGCCCACGGCGCGCAGGTCTTCGGCGGGCAGGTTGTGCAAAGACAGCGCAAGCGCCGTGAAATCATTCAGCAACAACAGGCGCTGCAGACCCAGGCCGGCACGCAAGGCCTCCACCGAGAAGGCCCAGTGGTGGTTGGTCATGCGCACCGCGTCGCCATGGACCGGGTTGGCGATGCCGAAAGCGGCGCGCGCGGGTGGGGGCAACTGCTGCGTGCTCAGGTAGTGCTGCACCGCAGCCAGCAGGCTGGGGTGCTCGGCACACGGCACCACCTGCACCTGGGTGATGGGGCTGCCGGCCTGCTGCTGCCAGCCGAAACGGGCATTGGTGCCGCCGATGTCGCCCAGCAGGCGGGGAAACTCGGAGGGCAGGGCGGTGGTTTCGGGGGCGCGGGCTTCGTACATGGGGCTTGCGTCGGGGAGGGCAGCGAGGGGGTTGAAGAATAGCCTCAGGGAGGGTTGGTAATTTTATTACGACATTGAGGGCGGCTGTGTAACTTGTCGGAGCGGGGGGTGTGGGCGCGGTGCATTGCCGGCGATTCCCTTGAGCATGCCGGCCATCCATAGCGCGTGATAGAGTCCGCCAAAACAACAACGATCCGGACCCCGGCAGATCAACCCGCGGCCACAAGGTGCTTCGCCCGGTGCCCGCCGCATTGGAGACAAAAAGATGCAAAAACGTCAATTTTTTCAGCGCCTGGCGCTGTCCGCGCTGGCCCTGGCTGCAGCCCAGGCCGGCACCGCTCTGGCCCAGGATGCCGGCAAATTCAAGATCGGGCTGATCCTGCCCATGACCGGGCAATCGGCCTCCACCGGCCGCCAGATCGAGGCGGCTGCCCGTCTTTACATGGCGCAGAACGGCGACACCGTGGCCGGCCGCAAGGTCGAGTTGATCGTGAAGGACGACACCGGCCTGCCCGACGTCACCAAGCGCATCGCCCAGGAGCTGGTGGTCAATGAAAAGGTCCATGTGCTGGGCGGTTTCGGCCTCACCCCGCTGGCCCTGGCCACGGCGCCCATCGCCACCCAGTCCAAGACCCCGATGGTGGTGATGGCGGCCGCCACCTCCAGCATCACCCAGGCCTCGCCCTTCATCGTGCGCTCCAGCTTCACGCTGCCGCAGGTGACGGTCTCCATGGCCGACTGGGCACCCAAGAACGGCATCAAGAAGGTGGTCACCCTGGTCTCGGACTACGGCCCCGGCATCGATGCCGAGAAGTTCTTCAAGGAGCGCTTCACCTTCAACGGTGGCCAGGTGGTGGATGCGCTGCGCGTGCCGCTGCGCAACCCCGACTTCGCGCCCTTCCTGCAGAAGGTGCGTGACGAGAAGCCCGATGCGCTGTTTGTCTTCGTGCCTTCGGGGGCCGGCGCTGCCGTGATGAAGCAGTTTCTGGAGCGCGGCATGGACAAGGCCGGCATCCGCCTGATCGCCACCGGCGACGTGACCGATGACGACCAACTCAACGACATGGGCGACGGCGCCCTGGGCGTGGTCACCTCGCACCACTACTCGGCCGACCACAACTCGCCGCTCAACAAGAAGTTTGTCGAGGCCTTCCAGAAAGCCAACCCGGCCATGCGTCCCAACTTCATGGCGGTGGGCGGTTACGACGGCATGCGCGTGATCTACGAAGCCCTCAAGGCCACCCAGGGCAAGGGCGACGGCACGGCGCTGCTGGGTGCCATGAAGGGGCAGATCTTCGAGAGCCCGCGCGGCCAGGTCTTCATCGATGCGCAGACGCGCGACATCGTGCAGAACGTGTACCTGCGCAAGGTCGAGAAGAAGAACGGCCAGCTCTACAACGTCGAGTTCGACGTGATCAAGGACGTGAAAGACCCCGGCAAGGCGCGCTGAGCGCCCGCCTTGGCACCGTGGCCCCGGCCTGCCGGCAGGCGGGGCTTTTGACTGACCGCTGACCACCACCGGGGGATGAGCCGCCGTGTTGACGATTCTTTTTGACGGCGTGGCCTACGGCATGCTGTTGTTTGTGCTGGCCGTGGGCCTGGCCGTGACCCTGGGGCTGATGAACTTCATCAACCTGGCCCATGGCGCCTTTGCCATGGCGGGGGGCTACATCACCGTGCTGGCCATGCAACGCCTGGGCCTGCCATTTCTGGCCTGCCTGCCGCTGGCCTTTGTCGGCGCCGGGCTGATGGGGGCGCTGCTGGAGCGCACCCTGTACCGGCCCATGTACAGCAAGCCGCACCTGGACCAGGTGCTGTTCTCCATCGGGCTGGCCTTCATGGCGGTGGCCGGGGTGGACTACTTTGCCGGCTCCAGCCAGCAGAATGTGCAGTTGCCCGAGTGGCTGCGCGGCCGCACCGAGCTCGGTGAAGGCCTGCTGCAACTGGGCATGGGCCACTACCGCCTGTTCATCATCGCGGTGTGTGCGGCTCTCACGGTGGTGCTGCAGCTGGTGCTCACGCGCACCCGCTTCGGCAGCCGGTTGCGCGCCGCGGTGGACGACCCGCGCGTGGCCGCCGGCCTGGGCATCAACGTGAACCAGATCTTTCTGCTCACCTTTGCCGTGGGCTCGGGCCTGGCCGGCCTGGGCGGTGCGCTGGGGGCCGAGGTGCTGGGGCTGGACCCGACCTTCCCGCTCAAGTACATGATTTACTTCCTGATCGTGGTCTCGGTGGGCGGCACCTCGTCGATCACCGGGCCCTTGCTGGCCGCGCTGCTGCTGGGCGTGGCCGATGTGGCGGGCAAGTACTTCATCCCCAAGCTGGGTGCCTTCATCGTCTACACGCTCATGATCATGATTCTTCTGTGGCGCCCGCAGGGGCTGTTCACCCGCCGGGGGGGCCGCTGATGTCCCGCCTGAAGCCTGCCTCTGATATGCAGTCGGTCCTGCTGCGCCGCTCACGGCCCCGGGCCTGGGAGTTCGTGGTCTGGGCCGCCGCCCTGGCCGCACCCGCCGTGCTGCCCTCGCATGCGCTGATGATCAACGAGATCGCCATCGTGGCCTTGTTTGCGATGTCGCTGGACCTGATCCTGGGCTACACCGGCATCGTTTCGCTCGGTCACGCGGCCTTCTTCGGTTTTGGCGCTTATTCGGCCGCCTTGTTTGCCAAGCTGGTCATGCCCGACCCCACGCTGGGCCTGCTGGTGGCCATGGTGCTGTGCACCGCATTGGGGGCGCTGTGCAGCGTCACCATCCTGCGTGGCACCGACCTGACCCGGCTGATGGTGACCCTGGGCACCGCGCTGATCCTGCTGGAGCTGGCCAACAAGCTCGACTGGCTGACCGGTGGCGCCGACGGCCTGCAGGGCGTGATCATGGGCCCGGTGCTGGGTCACTTCGAGTTCGACCTGATGGGCCAGGTGGCGGCCTGGTACTCGCTGGGCGTGGCCTTGCTGCTGTTCGTGCTGATGCGGCGCCTGGTGCATTCGCCTTTTGGCGCCACCTTGATGGCGATCCGCGACAACCGCCTGCGCGCCATGGCCATCGGCATTCCGGTGGTGCAGCGCATGGTGCTGATCTACGCCGTGGCCGCCGGGGTGGCGGGTGCGGCCGGGGCTCTGCTGGCGCAGACCACGGGCTTTGCCTCGCTCGATGTGCTGGCCTTTGATCGCTCGGCCGATGTGCTGCTGATGCTGGTGATCGGTGGGGTGGGGTGGCTGTATGGCGGCATCGTCGGGGCCATCGTCTTCAAGCTGCTGCAAGACAGCCTGTCGGCCATCACGCCGCAGTACTGGATGTTCTGGATCGGCCTGCTGCTGGTGTTGCTGGTGCTGGTGGGGCGTGAGCGCCTGCTGCGCCCCTGGACCTGGTTCGGCCGCGGCCAACAGCCCGGGGGCCCGCAATGAGCGCCGCCTACTACGAAGCCATTGCCGAGAGCACCCGGGCTGAAGCCCCGGTGGTGCTGGAGACGCGGTCGCTGGTGATGCGCTTCGGTGGCATCACTGCCACCAACCAGGTGTCGCTGCAGCTGCGCCAGGGGGCCCGCCATGCACTGATCGGCCCCAACGGCGCCGGCAAGACGACCTTGATCAACCAGCTCACCGGTGTGCTGGCCCCGTCCGAGGGCAGCGTGTGGCTGGACGGGCAGGACATCACCACGCTGGCGCCCCACCTGCGGGTGCAGCGTGGCCTGGTGCGCACCTTCCAGATCAACCAGTTGTTCGACAGCATGAGCCCCTTGCAGACGCTGAGCCTGGTGGTGTCGCAGCACCGTGGCCAGGGCGGCCGCTGGTGGCAGGCCCTGGGCCGCGATCGCGGCGTGGTCGAGCGCGCCGAGCAGTTGCTGGAGCAGTTCCACCTGGCCGATGTGGCCCACCAGCCCACGCGGGTGCTGGCCTACGGCAAGCGCCGCCTGCTGGAGATGGCGATTGCCCTGGCCTGCGAACCCCGCGTGCTGCTGCTGGACGAGCCGGTGGCCGGTGTGCCTGCCGGCGAGCGCGACGAGCTGCTGCAGACCGTGGCGGCCTTGCCGGCCGATGTCTCGGTGCTGCTGATCGAGCACGACATGGACCTGGTGTTCAGCTTTGCCCGCCGCATGACGGTGCTGGTCAACGGCACGGTGCTGACCGAGGGCGAGCCCGAAGCGATTGCGAACGATCCCCAGGTCAAGGCGGTGTACCTGGGCCACGGAGACGCCCATGGCTGAGTTGCTGAACGTCGAGAACCTGAGCGCCGGCTATGGCGAGGCGGTGGTGCTGCACGAGGTGTCGCTGCGCCTGGACGAAGGCCAGACCCTGGCCCTGCTGGGGCGCAACGGCACTGGCAAGACCACCTTCATGAACACCCTGGCGGGCGCCACGCGCCAGCATGCGGGCCGCATCATGCTGGGTGGCCAGGCCCTGAACCGGCTCAAGCCCCATGAGCGGGCGGCGGCCGGCATCGGCTGGGTGCCGCAAGAGCGCAACATCTTCAAATCGCTCACGGTGCATGAGAACCTGACGGCCGTGGCGCGCCCCGGCCCCTGGACGCCCGAGCGTGCCTACCAGATGTTTCCGCGCCTGGCCGAGCGCCAGGGCAACCTGGGCACCCAGCTCTCGGGCGGCGAGCAGCAGATGCTGGCCGTGGCCCGCGCCCTGGTGCTGAACCCGTGGCTGCTGCTGCTCGACGAACCGCTGGAGGGCCTGGCCCCCATCATCGTGGAGGAGTTGCTGCGCGCCATCCGGGCCATCACCCGCGACGAAGGGCTGAGCGCCATCATCGTCGAGCAGCACCCGCAGGCCATCCTGGCGATCTCGGATGTGGCGGTGGTGCTGGACCACGGCACCGTGGTGCACCGCGACAGCGCCCAGGGCCTGAGCGATCGGCCCGATCTACTCGATCAGTTGCTGGGTGTGGCGCGGCGCTGACGTTGCGGGCGCTTGAAGTGGGCGCTTGTCACACTTTACGGGCGATGAGCGGTGCTTTTTCGCGGACGGGTCGTATCATCCCCGCTGCATTTCAACCGAGGGTTTTCCCGTGTCCGATTGCATCGCGCGCCGTCAGGCGCTGGCTTCGCTGTGGGGGGCTGCACTGCTCGGCAGTGGCTCCGGTCTGGCCCAGGCCCAGGCTTCCGCCCTGCGTTTTTCTGGCGCCTATGGCGACGCCGTGTTCCACACCCAGAACCTGCGCCAGTTTGCCCGCCGTGTGGCCGAGTTGGCAGGCAGCCCAGTCGAGTTGGGGGTGAACTCGCAACTCAAGCCCATGGCCGAAGTGTTGCCTGCGCTGGAGACCGGCGAATTGGCCTTCGGCGAGGTGCTGATGTCCTCCTATGGCGCCAAGTACCCGTTGCTGGCGATCGACTCCTTGCCATTCATCGTGCGTGGTTTCGAGGATGCCGCCCACATGTGGGAGGCCTCGCGCAAGGCCGTGGGCGAAGAGCTGCTGGCGCATGGCGTGCGCGTGCTGTATGCCGTGCCCTGGCCAGGCCAGGGGCTTTACAGCCGCATTGCGGTCAACCAGCTGAGCGACCTGAAGGGCCTGCGCTTTCGCGTCTACAACGACGCCACCAAGCGCCTGGCCGAGCTGTCGGGCGCCACGGCCGCCACCATCGCCGCGCAAGACCTCTCCAAGGCCATCGAGACCGGCCAGGTGGACGCCATGGTCACCTCCAGCACCACCGGGGTCGACAGCCAGGCCTGGAAGTACATGAAGTTCTTTGTGGACCTGCGCGCCTGGATCCCCAAGAACATGGTGTGCGTAAGCGAAAAGGTCTGGAACGGCTTCAGCCCGGCCGTGCGCCAAAGCCTGCTGGAGGCCGCCAAACAGGCCGAGACCCAGGGCTGGCAGATGGCCCGCAGCGCCGACGAGGCGGCCAAGAAGCAATTGGCCGAACAGCGTGTGCAGGTGGTGCCCCCCACCGCCGAACTGCGCCGCACCCTGGACCAGCTGGGCGAGCGCTTCGGCCGCGAATGGGCGCAGAAGGCCGGTATCACCGGCACCCAGGCTTTGCTGGGCTATTACGCCCGGCGCGGCGGCTGAGGCGGACACGCCTGGGCGCGTCGTTCAGTCCAGCTGCACGTTGGCGGTCTGAACCACTTTCGACCACTTGGCGGCTTCGGCCTGGATGAAGCTGCTGAACTGCTGGGGCGTGCCGGGGGCGGCTTCGGCGCCTTGCTCCAGCATCTGCTGGCGTACTTCGGCCTGGTTCAGGATCTGGTTGATCTCGGCGTTGAGGCGGGTCACCAGTTCGGGCGGAGTGGCTGCCGGCGCCCACAGGCCGAACCACGAGGTGGCGTCGTAGCCGGGCAGACCGCTTTCGGCGATGGTGGGCAACTGCAGCAGGCTTGGAAAGCGGGCCGACCCGGTGACGGCAATGGCCCGCAAGGCGCCTGACTTGATGTGCGGCATGGCCGAGGGCAGGTTGTCGAAGCTGCAGGAGGTCTGGCCTGCCAGCAGGTCGGCAATGGCCGGTGCGCTGCCCTTGTAGGGCACGTGCACCATGTCCACCTGGGCCATCTGCTCGAACAAGGCCCCGGCCAGGTGGATGGAGGTGCCATTGCCCGCCGAGGCATAGGTCACCTTGCCCGGATTGGCCTTGGCGTAGGCGATCAGCTCTTTCACGGTCTTGTAGGGCTGGCTGGGGTGCACCACCAGCACGTTGGGCACCTTGGCGACCAGGCCCAGGGGGGCGAAGTCGCGTGCCGGGTCGTAGGCCAGCTTTTTGTACAGGAACTGGTTGATCGAGTGGGTGCCGATGGTGCCCATCAGCAGGGTGTAGGCGTCAGGGGCCGCCTTGGCCACCACCGCCGCCCCGATGCCGCCGCCCGCACCGGCCTTGTTGTCCACGATCACCGTGCCGCCCAGGCGGGTGCCGAGGTGGCGGGCCATCAGCCGTCCCAGGATGTCGGTGGTGCCGCCTGCGGCAAAGGGCACGACGAGGGTCACAGGCTTGCCGCCCGGGTACCTGCTTTGAGCCAGCGCAGGCAGGGGGCTGCCCACGCTGGCAGCGGTGGCCAGGGCCAGCAACTGCCGGCGGTTCAGGGTCTGGGGGCTTGTCGTCATGCTTGTCTCTCGAAGGGGGAAGGCGCCCCGCCAAGACCCGCAGACGTCTGCTGAGCCCCGGGGCCGGCAGATTGTTGGTCAATAAACTGCGCTTGACAATCGGAGGAAAAGTTGACGGTCTGTCTCAATAAATTTGACAATTCGGCGGATTGACAGGGGGCAGGCTCCGGCTTGACCCGGGTCAGCCGGCATGCGCCCGCACCAGACAGTCATGAAAAAGCTGCGCGGCCCGCCCGGGCTGGGGCGAGCGGCGCAGCAGACTGACGAACTGGCATTCGTAGTGCAGGGCCTCGGGCTGCACGGCCTGCATCAGGCCCTGGCGTTCGAAGGGCTCGGCATAGTGGTCGGGCAGAAAGCCCAGAAAGCGGCCCGACAGGATCAGTGTGGCAATGGCCTCCTGGTCAAATCCGGTGGCGCGGCGCGACAGGCGGGCCTGGTGGCTCAGCTCCATGTTGGGCGAGTGGTAGCCCAGGCCGGCAAAGTGCCAGCGGCGCAGGCTGTCCCAGTCCAGACCGCTGTGATCGGCCCCGAACAGGGGGTGGCGGGCACCGCAGTACAGCAGCATCTTCTCGTTGAACAGGTCGGCATACATCAGGCTGGGTGAGCTGCGGTGGGCCGGGATCACGCCCACCTGCAGGCTGCCGTCCATGATGCCGCGCTCGATGGTGTTGATCGAGGCCACGCGCAGCACCAGGTTCACATCGGGGGCCTGTTCGGTGAACAGGGCGATGGCATCGTGGATGCGGGAGGCCGGGTTGCTGGCGGTCTTGTCGAACAGGGCCAGCTCCAGTTGCCCGCCCATGCGGTGGTGGATGTCGTCCACGCTGCTGCGAAAGCCGTCGACGGCGGCCAGCAGGCGCAGGGTTTCGTCATACACCCGCTGGCCTTCCTGCGTGAGGGCAAAGCCGGCCCGGCCCCGCCGGCACAGCACCAGGCCCAGGCGGGTTTCCAGGTCTTTCACGTGGCGGCTGACGGTGGAGGTGCCGATGTTCAGCTCAAGTTCAGCGGCCGACATGCCGCCGCATTCGACCACCGTCTTGAACACCTGCAGCAGGCGCAGGTCCATGTCGCTGAGCTGGCCCAGGATGGCGCGGTTCTTGGTGGGGCGTTCGGCTGCGGGGGCGGGCGAGGTGGGTGGGGGAGGGCTGTTTTTTACTTGCATGGATTGCGAAGTAAGTATTGATATTGATCTATTTTCAAGAATAACGGCGGCATGAAGAATGGGCAACTTGTTTCACCCACACCGCCACGTTCGCCGCGTGGCCCGACCGCCATGACCCAGCTCGCCGCCGAACCCTCTGCCACCCCGGCACCGGACACCTCTTTTGCCGGTCGCACCGATGCCGCCTGGCTCGAAGCCCACTGGATGCCCTACACGGCCAACCGCAGCTTCAAGAAAGACCCGCGCATCATCGTCGAGGCCAAGGGGGCCTACTTCACCGACGCCGATGGCCGCAAGATCTTCGACGGCCTGTCGGGCCTGTGGTGCAGCGGCCTGGGCCATGGCCGCCCCGAGATCACCGAAGCCGTGAGCCGCCAGATCGCCAAGCTCGACTACGCGCCGGCCTTCCAGTTCGGTCACCCCGGCTCGTTCGCCCTGGCCAACCGCCTCAAGGAGCTGACCCCGGCCGGCCTCGACTATGTGTTCTTCACCGGTTCGGGCTCCGAGTCGGCCGACACCTCGCTCAAGCTGGCCCGCGCCTACTGGCGTGCCAAGGGGCAGGGCAGCAAGACCCGCCTGATCGGGCGCGAAAAGGGTTACCACGGCGTGAACTACGGTGGCATCTCGGTGGGCGGCATCGGCGCCAACCGCAAGATCTTCGGCCAGGGCGTTGAAGCCGACCACCTGCCGCACACCCAGCCGGCCGCAGGCTCGTTCTACAAGGGCATGCCGCCCACCGGTGCCGAACTGGCCGACCGCCTGCTCGACATGATCGCCCTGCACGATGCCTCGAACATCGCGGCCGTCATCGTCGAGCCCTTCTCGGGTTCGGCCGGTGTGGTGATCCCGCCCGTGGGTTATCTGAAGCGCCTGCGTGACATCTGCACGGCCCACAACATCCTGTTGATCTTTGATGAAGTGATCACTGGTTTTGGCCGCACCGGCGCCTTCACCGGGGCCGAGGCCTTTGGCGTCACCCCCGACATCCTGAACTGCGCCAAGCAGATCACCAACGGTGCCCAACCCCTGGGTGCCGTGCTGGCCACCAAGGAGATCTACGATACCTTCATGGCCGTGGGCGGCCCCGACTACATGCTGGAGTTCCCGCACGGTTACACCTACTCGGCCCACCCGGTGGCCTGCGCTGCCGGCCTGGCCGCGCTCGATGTGCTGCAGAAGGAAGACATGCTGGGCCGCGTGCGCACCCTGGCCCCGTACTTCGAGACCGCAGTGCACAGCCTCAAGGGCAGCAAGCACGTGGCCGACATCCGCAACTACGGCCTGGCCGCCGGCATCACGCTGCAGGCCCTGCCCGGCGAGCCGGCCCGCCGCCCCTACGAGGTGGCCATGGCCTGCTGGAAGAAAGGCTTCTACGTGCGCTACGGTGGCGACACCATCCAGCTGGCGCCCCCCTTCATCACCGAAAAGGCCGAGATCGACCGCCTGATCAACGCCCTGGGTGACGCCCTGGCCGAAACGGCCTGATCCAGAGCGCGAGCTCGCGCCAGCGCACGGCATCCAGCCCGGGCCTGCCCTGTCGAAAGACGGGCAGGCCCGGGCTTTTTGGGCTTTGCTATGGACGCCAGGTTTTGAGAGCGAGATATCTGTGACGGGTGTCGGAAATTTCCTGACGCTGGCTCACGTCGTGCACTGACTCCACGGTGTTTGATAGAGTACCGTTTTGGGACTATTCTGTGGCATGCACATCGTCGCTTTGCGCAACCTGGAGTCCTTCTGGCGGCAAGGTCACTGCCGCGATGCGGAGGGGCCGTTGAAGGCTTGGCTCGCAGAAGCGCGGGCCGCACAATGGAAAAGTCCTCAGGACGTGAAGCGCCAGTATGCGAACGCCAGCATCATTTCGAACAACCGCGTCGTCTTCAACATCAAAGGGAATGACTACCGCCTGATTGTGGCGATCGCCTACAAAATGCAGTACGTCTATGTGAAGTTCGTCGGAACCCACGCTGAATACGACCGTGTTGACGCTGCCGTTGTGGACCAGTTCAAAGGAGTCTGATCTTGGAAATCAAAGCCATCCGCACCGAAGCCGATTACCTCGCGGCGCTGCAGGAAGTGTCGTCCCTGATCGACCTGGACCCTTCGCCCGACGGACCCGAAGGGGAGAGGCTGGAGGTACTGGGGATACTTGTACAAGCCTACGAGGCCAGGCACCATCCGATCGGCCTTCCCGACCCCGTCGAGGCCATCAAATTCCGCATGGAGCAGTCGGGCATGACGGTCAAAGATCTGGTGCCTTACATCGGTTCAATCAACCGTGTCTATGAAGTTTTGGCCTGCAAGCGCTCGTTGTCCCTCAACATGATCCGTCGGCTGAGTGAGGGGCTGCACATTCCGGCCGAGGTCCTCATCCGCAAGCCAGAGGCTGTTGAGGCCTGATTGCACTGGCTGCGCCAGGCTAAGCTCCCAGCCCATGCCCTCTGAAATCACCCCTCAAGCTTCCACCCACCCTGCGCCGGTGTTACCGGCCCCTTTGGCCCTGGATGCCGTGGCGCTGTCGCAGGCCATCCACCGGCGTGAACTGTCGTGTCTGGAGCTGATGCAGGCCACGCTGGGCCACATCGAGCGCCTCAACCCCCAGGTCAATGCCATCGTGGCCGCGCTCGAGCCCGAGGGCCTGCTGGCCCAGGCCCGCGAGCGTGACGAGCAACAGGGCCGGGGGCAGAGCCTGGGCGTGCTGCATGGCTTTCCGCAGGCCCCCAAGGACATCGCCCCGGCCGCGGGCCTGATCACCACCCGGGGCTCGCCCCTGTTCAAGGGGCAGCGCACGCGCACCGACGCCCAGGTGTTTGCCCGCATGCGCGAGGCGGGCGCCCTCTTCATCGGGCGCACCAACTCGCCCGAGTTCGGCCTGGGCGGTCACACCTACAACAGCGTGTACGGCGCCACCGGCGGTGCGTTCGACCCGACCCGTTCGGCCGGTGGCAGCAGCGGTGGTGCGGCTGCTGCGGTGGCCTTGCACCTGCTGCCGGTGGCCGACGGCTCCGACATGATGGGGTCGCTGCGCACCCCGGCGGCCTTCAACCATGTGTTCGGTTTCCGGCCGTCTTTCGGCTGTGTGCCGCAGGGGCCGGCCGACGAGGTGTTCTTCCAGCAGTTCGGTGTCAGCGGCCCGATGGCGCGCAACGTGCCCGACCTCGGCCTGTTGCTGTCGGTGCAGGCCGGTTTTGATGCCCGCCAGCCGCTGACGCGCCAGCAGGACGCCTCGGTCTATGCCGGGTCCTTGGGGCGTGATTTCAAGGGCACGCGCATCGGCTGGCTGGGCGACCTGGGGGGCCATCTGGCCACCGAGCCTGGGGTACTGCCCCTGTGCGAGCAGGCCTTGCGTCATTTCGAGAGTGTGGGCTGCACGGTCGAGCCGGTCTTGCCGCAGGCCGACTTCGAGCGCGTCTGGCAGGCCTGGCTGGATTTGCGCAGCTTCACCGTGTCGGGCAACTACGCGCCGCTGTACGACGACCCCCTGCGGCGCGCCCAGCTCAAACCCGAGGCGGTGTGGGAGATCGAGCGCGGCCTGGCCTTGACCGGTCCGCAGCTGTTCCGGGCCAGTGCGGTGCGCAGTGCCTGGTACCAGGCACTGCGCACGCTGTTCGAGCGCTTTGACTACCTGGTGCTGCCTTCGGCCCAGGTGTTCCCGTTCGAGCTGGCCCAGCACTGGCCGGCACAGGTGGGGGGGCGCGCCATGGACACCTACCACCGCTGGATGGAGGTGGTGATCGCGGCCACGATGGGTGGCCTGCCGGCCCTCAGTGTGCCGGCCGGGCTGGGCGGGCCGCAAGGCCGCTGGCCCGTGGGCCTGCAGATCATCGGGCCGGCCCAGGCCGACTGGGCGGTGTTGCAGATGGGCCATGCCTACGATCAGGCCGGCGGCTTTTCGAAGGTGCGCAGCCCGCTTCTGGCCGTCTGAAGAAAGCCTCTTGCTTCAGCCCGTGGCCCCCAGGCGCCGGCTCAGGTCCTGGGCGCAGGCCTTGAGGGCCAGGGCCACCGGCCCGTCGAGGTCCGTGTCCAGCGTGGCGCTGGGGCCGATGCAGGCCAGCACCAGCACCAGCTGACCAAAGCCGTTGAACACCGGGCTGGCCAGCGCGCTGATGCCCGTGATCAGGTGGTTGTTCACCACGCCCAGCCGGGTTTGCCGCACGCGATCCAGTTCGGCGGCAAAGGCGGGGTCGTCCAGGGCGCCGGCGTCACCGTCGCTGGCCAGGGCCATGGCCACGTCCTCGCGTGGCCGGTAGGCTGCAAACACCTGGCCCGAGGCCGTGTGCCGCACCGAGGCGGTGGTGCCGTGGCGCATGGCCACATACACGGCGGTCGGCCCCTCTTCGACCCGGATGATGGTGGGCCCGCGCGCGCCCCACACCGAGGCCGACACCGTGTGCCCCAGGCGCTGCGCCAGGGCCGGCAACTCGGCATTGGCCAGTTGCACCGGGTCGACCTGCTGCAGGCTGATCAGGCCCAGCTGCAAGGCCAGTGGCCCCAGGCCGTAGTGGCCACTGACTCCGTCCTGTTCGATCAAGCCCAGCTTGCCAAAGCTCACCAGGTAGGGGTGGGCCTTGGCCGGGCTCATGTCGGCCTCGCGGGCCAGGTCTTTCAAGGCCATGCGGCGCCCGGTGTGGGCCAGCACCTTGAGCAACTGCCCGCCCACTTCCACGCTCTGGATGCCGCGCGGCCCGCGGGCGCCGGATTCGGCCTCGGGGCCTTGTTCTTCTTCGCTAGTGCTTCTCATGGCCCGATTGTGCGCGTTCCCGTGGGGGGCCATCGGGCTAGGGTTTTCACTTAAACGAATGACTTAGACATGAGCGAATTTTTTGCTTAGGATCAACGAATTCCGTTTAGGCAAACAAATTTGCCTATGTTGAATCATCAACCCACCCACGAGACCGCCATGACGACCAAGACTTTTGCCTCTGCCGCCGACCTTGAAGTGAAGAAGGTCAGCTTCGACAAGCTGTCCGAGCACGCCTACGCCTACACCGCCGAGGGCGACCCCAACACCGGCATCATCATTGGCGACGACGCCGTGATGGTGATCGACACCCAGGCCACGCCGGTGATGGCGCAGGACGTGATCCGCCGCATCCGCGAAGTGACCGACAAGCCCATCAAGTACGTGCTGCTCAGCCACTACCACGCGGTGCGCGTGCTGGGGGCCAGCGCCTACGGCGCCGAGCACATCATTGCCAGCGAAGACACCCGCGACCTGATCGTCGAGCGCGGTCAGTTCGACAAGGACAGCGAGATCGGCCGCTTCCCGCGCCTGTTCCAGAACGTCGAGAGCGTGCCCGAAGGCCTGACCTGGCCCACCCTGACCTTCAACAAGAAGATGACCCTGTGGCTGGGCAGTGTCGAGGTGCAGATCCTGCAACTGGGCCGGGGCCACACCAAGGGCGACACCGTGGCCTGGCTGCCGCAGGAGAAGATCCTGTTCTCGGGTGACCTGGTCGAGTTCGACGCCACTCCCTATGCCGGCGACGCGTATTTCAAGGACTGGCCGCAGACCCTGGACAACATTGCCGCCCTGAAGCCCGAGAAGCTGGTGCCCGGCCGTGGCGCCGCCCTGCAGACGCCCGAGCAGGTGCAGGCCGGTCTGGCCGGTACCCGTGCCTTCATCAGCGACCTGTACGAGAGCGTCAAGGCGGGTGCTGCCGCAGGCCAGGATCTGCGCAAGGTCTATGAAGCCACCTTTGCCAAGCTGCAGCCCAAGTACGGCCAGTGGGTGATCTTCAACCACTGCATGCCGTTTGACGTGACCCGTGCCTACGACGAAGCCACCCAGTACCCCGATCCGCGCATCTGGACCGCCGAGCGCGATGTGCAGATGTGGAAGTCGCTGGAAGGCTGAGCCCCCAACCCCCAAGAGTCCAGGTGTGAGGAGACAACCCGCATGAAACCCCAAGACATTCCCTTCGAAGCCCTGCGTGGCACCGGCCCTGAAGTGCAGGCCATCGAGTTCCCGTACCGGCGCAGCGCCGACCAGGACGCCGCCACGCCGGCCCGCCACCCGGTGGTGGTGGTGGGCGCCGGCCCGGCCGGTCTGAGCCTGGCCATCGACCTGGCCCAACGGGGTCAGCCGGTGGTGGTGCTCGACAACGACTACCGCCTGTCCATCGGCTCGCGCGCCATCTGCTTCTCCAAGCGGGCGCTCGAGATCTGGGACCGCCTGGGCGTGGCCCCGCGCATGGTCGACAAGGGCGTGTCCTGGAATGTGGGCAAGGTCTTCTTCCACGACCAGCAGGTCTACCAGTTCAACCTGCTGCCCGAAGACGGGCACCTGCAGCCCGCCTTCATCAACCTGCAGCAGTACTACGCCGAGGCCTACCTGGTCGAGCGCGCCCTGCAGCTGCCGCTGATCGACATCCGCTGGCACAACAAGGTCACGGCCGTGGCGCCGCGCGCCGAAGGTGCCCAGGTCAGCATCGACACCCCCGAGGGCGCCTACCAGCTGGATGCCGATTGGCTGGTCGCCTGCGACGGCTCGCGCTCGCCGGTGCGCGCCATGCTGGGCCTGGAGAGCAAGGGCCGCATCTTCCAGGACCGCTTCCTGATCGCCGATGTCAAGATGCAGGCCGACTTTCCGACCGAGCGCTGGTTCTGGTTCGACCCGCCGTTCCACCCGCACCAGAGCGTGCTGCTGCACCGCCAGCCCGACAACGTCTGGCGCATCGACTTCCAGCTCGGCTGGGATGCCGACCCCGAAGAAGAAAAGAAGCCCGAGAACATCCTGCCGCGCGTGCGTGCCCTGCTGGGGCATGACGCGCAGTTCGAGCTCGAATGGGCCAGCGTCTACACCTTTGCCTGCCTGCGCATGGACCGTTTCGTGCACGGCCGGGTGATCTTTGCAGGTGACAGCGCGCACGGCGTGTCGCCCTTCGGCGCCCGCGGTGCCAACAGCGGTGTGCAAGACACCGAGAACCTGGCCTGGAAGCTCGACTGGCTGCTCAAGGGCCGTGCCAGCGAGGACTTGCTGGCCACCTATGGCCCCGAGCGCGAGTACGCGGCCGACGAGAACATCCTCAACTCCACCCGGGCCACCGACTTCATCACGCCCAAGAGCGAGATCAGCCGCCTGTTCCGCGACGCCACACTGGACCTGGCCCGCGAGCATGAGTTTGCCCGCCGCCTGGTCAACAGCGGGCGCCTGTCGGTGCCGGCCACCCTGCATGGGTCGGTGCTCAACACCCCCGATGTGGATGCGTTTGCCGCCCCGCGCCAGGTGCCGGGCGCCGTGTTGCTCGATGCCCCCGTGCGCCGCCCCGATGGGCAGCCGGGTTGGCTGCTGCGCGAGTTGGGCGTCGACTTCACGCTGCTGTGCTTCGGGCCCGTGCCGGCTTGGGCGGCCGGCCTGCCGCATGTCAAAGCCATCGGCATCGGCCATGACCTGCTCGACGCGCAAGGCCTGGTGGCCCGGCGCCTGGATGCCCAGCCTGGCACCGCCTACCTGATCCGCCCCGACCAGCACGTGAGTGCCCGCTGGCGCACCCCCACCGAAGCCGCCGTGCGTGCAGCCCTGGCCACGGCCACAGCTGGTGCCGCCGCTACCGCAGCCTGAGACCCTGGAGACACCGACATGCTCAACACCCAAGTCAACCTCAGCGCCTGCGATGACTTCTACGACGCGCTCATCCAGTCCCACCAGGGCCTCAGCACCGAGCAAAGCCATGCCATGAACGCCCGCCTGGTGCTGCTGCTGGCCAACCACATCGGCGACCCCGACACCTTGCGCCACGCGCTGCAACTGGCCCGTGGCAGCGCGCCGGCCCAGGCGCCGGTGGCGCCCGAGCGCGCCGCCATCACCCCCGTGGCCCCGGTGCACGCCGAGGCCTGAGGCCCGGCCCAGCCTCGCTCAAGACCGCTGTCAGCAACGCCTCTGCTCCCTGGCCTGCCTTTTGTGGCGGGCCAGGGCGCACTGCGCCCGCACGCATAACAACAAGCCTTTCCCATCCCTACCCGAACCGGAGACAAAACCATGCAACGCAACACCTTTCTGACCGCCCTGGCCACATCCTGGCTGGGTCTGGCCCTGGGCAGCACCGCCCTGGCCGCTGCCAACGACAAGCCCCTGGAATGGGTGGTCGGCTACGCCGCCGGCGGGGGCTCCGACGTGGTGGCCCGCGCCATTGCCGAATCCATGGGCACCAGCCTGGGCCGCACCATCATCATCAACAACAAGCCCGGCGCCGGCACCAACATCGCTGCCGAGTACGCGGCCCGCTCCAAGGACTACGGCAACCTGGTGTTCTCGGCCGATTTCGCCACCCTGGCGGCCAACCCCTTCCTGTTCAGCAAGCTCAGCTACAACGCTGAAAAAGACTTTCAGCCGGTCGGCCTGCTGGTGCGCTTCCCGATGTTCCTGGTGGTGTCCAACCAGGTGCCGGTCAGCAACTACAAAGAGTTTGTCGCCTGGGCCAAGGCCCAGACCGATGGCGTCAACTGGGCCTCGGCCGGCCCGGGCAGCCCGCACCACCTGGTGGGCGAGCTGTTCCGCGAGCAAAGCGGCCTCAAGCTCACCCATGTGCCCTACCGCGGCGCGGCGCCGGCCATCACCGATGTGGTGGGCGGCCAGGTGCCGGCCATGTGGGTGGACAGCGCCACCGCCTACCCCTTTTTGAACGGCGGCAAGCTCAAGGCCATCGGCGTGGCCAGCCCGCAGCGGGTGGCCACCATGCCCGAGGTCCCCACCTTCAATGAGCAGGGCCTGAAAGGCTTCGAGGGCTACGCCTGGCAAGGCCTGGTGGTGCCCACCGGCACCCCGCCAGAGGTGGTGAACAGCCTCAGCAAGGCCTTGCAGACGGCGCTCAACTCGACCACCGTCAAGGCCCGGCTGCAGGCACTGGGCGTCGAGCCCCTGCCCGGCACGCCGGCCCAGATGGCCAGCTACGCCAAGACCGAGCGCGAAAAATGGGGCCGTGTGATCAAGCAGGTGGGTGTGAAGCTGGACTGAGCCTCCGGGTGGCAGACCTGGGCCCCTGCGCTGCCACCCCCCCCCGGCCATCATCAACCCGGCATCCGGCCTTCGACCTGGCGCTCACGCTCCGCGAGCCATTGCCAGGCCGGTATCGGGCGGGCGAACAGGTAGCCCTGCAGGGCGTCGCAGTCGCTCTGGCGCAGGAAATCGGCCTGCTCGGCCGTCTCCACGCCCTCCGCCACCACGCGCAGGCCCAGGTGCTTGGCCATGGACAGGATCATGCGCACGATGGCCGTGTCGTTGGGGTCGGTGGGGGTGTCTTTCACAAAGCTGCGGTCGATCTTCAGCTCATACAGTGGCAGGCGCTTGAGGTAGGCCAGGCTGGAGTAGCCGGTGCCGAAGTCGTCGATCGAGAAGCGGATGCCGAGCTGGGCCAGGGCCTGCATGCGGGCCACGGTCTCCTCGAAGTCGTCGATCAGCAGGCCCTCGGTCACCTCGAAGATCAGGCTTTGTGCCGGTGCACCGGTGCGCTGCAGCACCTCCTGCACCCGCCCCACGAAGTCGGGCTGGCGGAATTGGCGCGGGCTCACGTTGATGGACAGAGGGATGTCATGGCCACGCGTCTGCAGCAGCACCAGCAGTTCGCAGGCCTGCTGCAGCACCCAGTCGCCCAGGGCAATGATCTGGCCCGATTTTTCGGCGGCGGCAATGAAGCGGTCAGGCGGCACCAGGCCGCGCTCGGGGTGTTGCCAGCGCAGCAGCAGTTCGGCGCCATCGATCTGGCCCCGGGCGTCGAACTGAGGCTGCAGGTAGACCACCATCTGCTGCTGGACAAGGGCTTTTTCCAGGTCGTTCTCCAGCGCCAGGCGTTGCTCGATGTCGGCCTGCATGCTGGTCTCGAAAAACGCGATGCGGTTGCGTCCGGCGCCCTTGGCGCGGTACATGGCGGTGTCGGCCTCGCGCAGCAGGTCGGCCGGGGTCTGCTGACCGAAGGGGAACAGCGACACGCCGATGCTGGCGCCCAGGCTGTAGCGCTGCTGCTCCAGCTCGAAGGGCTGTGCCAGACGCTGGCGGATGCGTTCGGCCAAGGCCATGGCCTCGCTGGCGCCGGCGGTCAGGGTGTTGCTGAGGATGGGGGCCAGCACCACGAATTCATCTCCGCCCAGGCGCGCCACCAGATGGCCTTCGCGCAGCAGGCTCACCAGCACGGCCGCGGCATGGCACAGCACGGCATCGCCCACGGCGTGGCCGCGGGCATCGTTGACGTCCTTGAAGTGGTCCAGGTCGATGAACAGCAGGGCGCCCACCTGGAAGCCGTTCTGCGCCTGGCCCAGGGTCTGGCCCAGGCGGTCCATGAACTGACGCCGGTTGGGCAGGCCGGTCAGGGGGTCGAAATAGGCCAGCACATGGATGGCCTGTTCGGCCGACTTGCGCTCGGAGATGTCGCGCATGATGTTCGAGACCCCGGTGATGCGGCCAGCTTCGTCTGTCAGCGGCGACAGCGTGAGCTCGACATCCAGGCGGGTGCCGTCGCGGTGCAGGCGTTGCGTCTCGATGCGCTCGGCACGTTCGCCCTGGCGCACCCGCTCCAGGATCTGGCTTTCCTCGTGCTGGCGTTCCTGCGGCACGATGATCTGGCTCGACTGCCCCAGTGCCTCGGCCTCGGTGTAGCCCAGCAGCCGGCTGGCCCCGGGGTTCCAGGACACGATGCGCTCGTCCAGGTCATGGCTGATGATGGCGTCGTCCGAACTTTCCACGATCGCGGCCAGCCGGGCCTTGGCCTGCTGCACCAGCTCCTGCTGTTGCAGCAGTTCGTGTCGGCGGCGCTGCGCGCTGCGCTGCACCAGCAGCAGACCGGCCAGCAGCAGGCTGATCAGGAAGTAGGGCACCTGCATGTTGCTCCACCACACGGCCCGCATCTCCTGCATGGGCAGGGTCACGAACAGCGTGGCCGGGTAGTGGCTCATGCGGCGGTAAACGTTGAGGTTGTCCTGGCCACCGATTTCATTGCGGCCCTGCAGCGTGCCCTGGGCCGGAAAATGGCGGGCCTGCAGCTCGCGGATCAGCGCCCCTCGGCGCTGCTGGCCGTAGATCTGCTGAATGCTTGCATTGGCCGGGTTGGGGTAGCGACTGCGCAGGTAGCCGTCGTCGCCCAGGATGCCGATCGAGGCGCGTTTCACGATGGGGGCATCCTGCCAGAAGGTCTGCAGCAGTTCGGCCGGCAGGTAGGCACTCACCATGGCCTGCAGTCGGCCTTGCCGGTCACGCAGCGCATGGCGCAGCGGGATCATCCAGCGCTGTGTCAGGGTGCCCAGGGTGGGGCGCCCGAACACGAAGTTCTGGCCCCGGATCATGGCCTCGCGTGCTTCCATGAAGGTGTCCCGGGCCGCCAGCGAGGGCATGACGGTGCCCGCATCGGCCTGGGTCGAGAGCAGCATCTGCCCATCCTGGCGGATCAGGGTCACGTCCAGCAGTTCAGGGTGACGCCGGCTGTAACGGCGCACACGCTCCAGATCGTAGTGGCCATCGGCGGTGGGGGACTCTTGCAGTTCCTCGGCCAGTCCACTCAGGCTCACGTGCAGCAACTGGAAGTAGTGATCGGCAGATTTTTCGCCCAGTTCCGTCACTGTGCTCAGCTCGGCCACCAGGCTCTTGCTCACCTGTTGCCAGGTGGTCCAGGTGTAGAGACCGGTGAAGCCCAGCACCAGCAGAATCATCAGTGCCACGCTGCGCCAGGGCGCTGGGCTGAAAGCGGGGCTGAAGATCCGTTGAAGCATCTCAGGCGATGGGGGGTGGGCGGGTCGAAGAGACCGGGTGCACATTCAACACGTGCTGATGGTCGGAGACGATACGTAAGTCACAGGTTTTAACAAGAGGTGAACCCAGGCTTTTCTCCTCCGGTCTGCGTTGGATCAGACCATCGAGGCCCGTCAGGGCCGCATGCAACAGCAGCATGATGGTCTTGCCGTCCTGGATGCGGCCATCGTAGACCATGGCCAGCGCCTGTTGAAATGGCATTTCCAGCACTTCGATGTCTTCGCCTTCCTCGGCCAGGCCGCCCTGGGCGGCCGCGCTGCCCGGCGTGTATTCGGCGCAGAACAGATGCAGCCGCTGGCTCACCGAGCCCGGGCTCATGTAGGCCTGGAACACGGGTTGCAGGTGCTCCACCCGCAGCCCCATCTCCTCTTCGACCTCGCGGCGGGCACACGACTCGGGGCTGTCGGCTGGGTCGATCAGGCCGGCGCAGGTTTCGATCAGCTGGCCGTCGCCCCCGTCCTTCAGCCAGGCTGGCAGGCGGAACTGGCGTGTCAGCAGCACGGTGCCCTGGGCCCGGTTGTAGAGCAGCACCGAGGCGCCATCGCCCAGGTGGTAGACCTCGCGGGCGGTGTTCAGGGTGCGGCCGTCGCGGGTCTGCAGTTCAAAGCGCGTCTTGCTCAGACGCGTCCAGTCGTGCGCCAGCTCCTGGGTGTCGAGCAGGCGCACGCCGGGCGGGCTGTTGTCGGGGCGGCTGTCGTGCTGACTCATTGGCAGCTGAACTTGACCGCACTGCCGTTGGTGGTCTGGCTGCCATTGCCGGTGCCCGAGGGGCTGAGCGCACAGTTGCCCGAGGCCGGCTGGGCCGTGATGCCATAGCTGTAGCTGGCCCCCACCGGCAGGTAGTAGGTGAGGGTGCCGTTCGAGGCGGTGAAGGTCTGGGTCATGGTGTCGCTCTGGTCGGGCGAACTGCCTGTGGGGTAGCTGAAGGTCATGCTCAGGCCCAGCGAGGCGCCGCTGGCCAGGCCGCTGACCGTCAGGGTGTGGGCGTACTGGGTGAAGCAGCTCAGCACCAGCGACACGCCGCCCGGTGGCAAGGTGCCATCCGCCGCGTTGCAGGCATAGGCGCGCAGGGCCGGGAATTGCGAATAGACCCGGTAGCGCGTGCCCACCGGAATCAACGTGGCAAAACTGAAGCCGGGCTTGGCCATGGTCAGTGCGGCGGTGTCGCCGGTGCTGCTGACCACCAGGGTCAGCGGGCCCAGCAGGCCATTGGCCGTGCCGCTCAGGGCAAACGAGCCCGGGCCGCAATTGAGTTGCACGTTGCTCACGTTCAACCCGGCCATGGTGCCTTTGCCATTGCCCACGCTGCAGTATTGGTTGGTGGGCTGGGTGGGCACGGTCACGTCGTAGGGCGTGCCGTAGGCCAGTGCCTGCGGGAAGGTGAAGGTGGTGCTGGTGCCCGTGCTGGGCAGGGGGATCGACAGGCTCTGACCGTTGCTGGCCACCACCAGGCCGGTGCCCGTGAGGCCGGTGACGCTGCCACCCAGGGTGGTGGCACTGCTGCTGCAGCTGATCTGCACATTGCTCACGGCGCTGCCGGCGATGCTGCCGCTGCCGTTGCTCACGCTGCAGGTCTGGCCCGAGGGCTGGGTCTGCACCTGCACGTTGTAGGCGGTGCCTGCTGCCACCGGCGTGGCAAAGGTGAACTGGGTGGCGTTGGCCGCCACGGTGAGGCTCTGCCCCAGGGCACTCAAGACCAGTCCGCTGCCCGTGAGGCCGCTGATGCTGCCGCCCAGGCTGTAGCTGGCGCTGCTGCAGGTGACCGCCACCGAATTGATGGCGCTGGTTCCCATGGTGCCGCTGCCGTTGCTCACCGAGCAGGTGGCGCCCACGGGTTGGGCCCGCACCGTCACGTTGTAATTGACGCCCACGGCCACACCGGCCGGAAAGCTCCAGCTGACCGCATTGGCCGGCACGTTGACGCTCTGCGCCGTGATGCCCAGCACCAGTCCGCTGGTGCTCAGGCCGCTGACGCTGCCGCTCAGCGGGTAGGTGTTGAGCACGCACTGCACTTGCACCGAGGTGATGGGCGCGATGCCGGTGACGGTGCCGCCCCCGTTGTTGACGGCACAGGTGGCGCCCGTGGGCTGGGTCTGCACGGTCACCCAGTAGCTGGCGCCCAGGGTCAGGTTGCTGGGGAAGGTGAAGCTGCTGGCATTGGCTGGCACGCTCACGGTCTGGCTGCCGTTGGCCAGCACCAGCCCACTGGCCGAGCCCAGGCCGCTCACGCTGCCACCCAGGCTGGCCACGCTGGTGCTGCACACCACGGCCACATTGGTCAGGGCGGCCGTGCCCATGGTGCCGCTGGCGTTGTTCACGCTGCAGCTCAGACCGCTGGGCTGGCTGGCCACGCTCACGCTGTAGCTGGCCCCCGGGGCGATCAGACGGCTGAAGGCGAAGCTGGTGGCGCCAGCGTTCACGAACAGGGTCTCGTTGCCATTCTTCAGGCTCAAGCCGGCTGCCGAGCCCAGGCCGCTGATGCTGCCGCCCAGGCTGTAGCGGGTACCGATCACCGTGGGGGTGGTGGCGGTGTTGCTGATGGCCAGGCCGTTGAGCAGCAGGTCGTAGCCGGTGTTGGTGTTGGTCAGCAAGGTGGTGACCGGGTCGAAGCTGCTCGTGCTCAAGCCGGCGGCCGTGATCTGGCTGCTGAGGTTGCTGTTGAGGTTGGACTTGGCCTGGGCCAGGGCGCTGCTGTTGGCCGCCAGCAGGGTCGGGGTGAGGCGCGACGAGCCCGACTGGCCGGCAGCGCTCACCACGTCCGAGGCCAGCTTGTCGGTCAGGCCGGTCAGGTTCAGCACGATGAAGCTGCGCGCCACCGGGGCTGCGGTGCCGGGCGCAAACCAGCGAGAGCCATCTGGTTTGGTCACCACCCCGACCATCGGGGGCACAAAGCCGTCGATGCGGGCGTGGTAGATGCCGTTGCTGTTGGTGGTGGCACTCACGCTGTGGCCGGCGCTGTCGGTGATGGTGACCGGCGCATTGGCCAGCACGGCGCCATCGGCAGCCGCCCCGTTGATGCCCGCGGCGCTGGCCACGCCGCCGTCAAAGCTGCTGGACTGGGTGACGCCGTAGCTGTCCACCATGGGTGTGCTGGTGCTGCTGCCGCCGCCACCTCCTCCGCAAGCCACCAGGGTCAGGGAGCTCCACAAGAGGCCCAAGAGGCTGATGGCGCGTGTCGTCTTGTTCATGCTTCTGTCTTGATCGGTTGATGGGACGGCGGTCTGAGGTCGACCACCCACTGTTTGTAACACGTCGAAACGCTGCTGCAAGGTCTGCAGGTGTGGGTTGGGTCACGGTGTGTGGCGGTACCTGGGCCCAGAGACCCCTGGGCAGGCTGTGCTGTTGTGTTGTGGAGGGTTGAAATACTGTATAAATAAACAGTTACCAGCCTGCCCAAGTTCCTGATCCACCATGTCTGCCCTTCTCCTGGATGCCATTCCCAGCCTCTGGCGCGCCAGCGACCTGGAGCGCAGCGCTGCGCCAGCGTGCCCCAGCGGTTTTGCAGCGCTGGATGCCGAGCTGCCCGGCGGGGGCTGGCCCTGCGGCCAGCTCACCGAGGTGCTGCAGCCCGAGGCAGGCTGGCGCGAGTGGCGCTTGTTGGCGCCCAGCCTGGCGCGGCTGTCGCAGCAGGGGGCTGTGGTGCTGGTGGGGCCGCCACTGGTGCCGCACTTGCCGGCGCTGGCCTGGCAGGGACTGGCGCTGGAGGCGTTGATCTGGGTGCAGGCGAACAGCCCGGCCGAGCGCCTGTGGGCCGCCGAACAGGCCCTGCGCTGCCAGGCCTTGTCGGCCTTGCTGGTCTGGCTGCCGCAAGCGGTGTCGCCGGGCCTGTCGCAAGGCCTGCGGCGCCTGCAACTGGCGGCCCAGGCCGGGCGGCAGGCCTGCCCGCCTTGCCTGTGGGCGCTGCGCCCCTGGGCGGCCCAGCAGCAGGCCTCGCCCGCGCCGCTGCGCCTGGGTTTGCGTGCCGGGCTTGCGGATGCCCTGGAGGTGCAGGTGCTCAAACGCCGTGGCCGGCTGCTGGAGCGGTCCTTGCTGTTGCCTGCGGCCCGGCCTTCGCCCTTGCGTGCCGGTCCGGCGGCGGCGCCGCCCCACACACCGCCCCACACACCGTCACAGACCACGGGGGCCCCGTCACCCAACCCTTTCAAGCCGGATCGCCATGTGGTGGATCGCACTCTTGCCCAACCCCTCGGCTGAGCCCGGGCCGTCACTGGCGTGGTGGGCCCTGGGCTACACGCCGCGCGTGGCCCGGCTGCAGGACGCCGTGGTGCTGGAAGTGCAGGCCAGCCTGCGTCTGTTCGGCGGGGCGCCGGCCTTGCTGCGCCGCCTCATGGCCGAGGCGGGGGCCCTGGGCGTGCAGCGCATCGGCGTGGCGCCCACGGCCTTGGCGGCCCTGGCCCTGGCGCGTTCCTTGCCCGCTGGCGAACGGCGATTGCGCCGTTGCCATGCCGCCCGGTTGTCGGCCACGCTGGATGCCTTGCCGCTGGAGGTCCTGCCTGAGGTGGCCCGGCATGCCGAGTTGCTGCAGCGCCTGGGCTGCCAGACCCTGGGCCAGGTGCGGGCCTTGCCCCGTGCCGGGTTGGCGCGCCGCTTCGGAGCCGATCTGTCGAACGCCCTGGACCGTGCCCACGGCCAACGCCCCGAGGTGTTTGACTGGCAGGTGTTGCCCGAACAGTTCGAGCAGCACCTGGTCTGCCCCAGCCTGGTCGAGCATGCGGCCGGCCTGATGTGGGGGGCACACCGCCTGCTGCAGGCGCTGGCCGTGTGGCTGGCCGCCCGCCACAGCGGCGTGACCGGGGTGCGCCTGGCCTGGCAACATGACCCGCGCCGCGGATGCGAGCCCGGGGCCGAGCTGGTGGTGCACACCGCCCAGCCCACGCGCCAAGTGGCCCACCTGGAGCGCCTGCTGGCCGAACACCTGGCCCGTGTCACGCTGGCTGCGCCGGTGCAGGCCCTGAGCCTGCAGGCCCTGGGGGTGCTGCGCTGGGGCCCCGACAGTGCCAGCCTGCTGCCACAAGACCTGGCCGGGGGCGAGCCCCTGTCGATCTGCCTGGAGCGCCTGAGCGCACGCCTGGGCCCGGGGCGGGTGCTCGCTGGCCGCTTGCAGGCCGACCACCGGCCTCAGCACATGCAGCACTGGCAACCCGCCATCGAGGCACCCCCCACCCCGGCCTCGGCGCCTCCGGCCACGGCCACCGCCTGGCAACCCCCCTGGCTGCTGCCCGTGCCCGAGCCGCTGCGCCTGGTGGGTGAGCGACCGCAGTACCGCGGCCCGCTGTCTCTGCTGGCCGGGCCTGAAAGGCTGGAGGCGGGTTGGTGGGACGGCCACGGCTCGACCGACCCCGACCTGACCCTGCGCGACTACTTCATTGCCCGCAGCGCCCAGGCCGGCTTGCTGTGGGTGTTCCGCGTGCGCCCCTTGAACGCCCAGCGGGGCGGCCCGACGCGCTGGTTTCTGCACGGGGTGTTCGGATGAGCCCGCCCACGCCCACCACACCTTCCGCCACGCCTTCCAGCACACTTCTACCGGCCTATGCCGAGCTGCAATGCCTGTCGAACTTCAGTTTTCTGCGCGGCGCCGCCTGGCCGCAAGACCTGGTGGCCCGCGCCCAGGCCCTGGGCTACGAGGCGCTGGCCCTGACCGACGAGTGCTCGGTGGCCGGCGCCGTGCGCGCCCATGGCGAGGCCCGACGCCTGGGCTTCAAGCTGATCATCGGTGCGCAGTTCCGCTTGCCGCCCGATCCGGTGCAGGGGGATCCGGGTGGGCCGCTGGTGCTTCTGGCCACCAACCGGCGGGGTTATGGCCAGCTGTGCCAGCTGATCACCCAGGTGCGGGCCGGCCAGCCCAAGGGCGAGTACCAACTGGGCTGGGCCGATCTGCAGGCCAGCCCGGCCCGGCTGGCCGACTGCCTGGCCTTGTGGAGCCCTGAGCGCGACCAGCCCCCCGACGCCGCGGCCTTGGCTCGGGTGGCCCAGGGGCTGGCCGCCAGCTTTCCCGGCCGGGCCTGGCTGGCCGTGCGTCGCTGGCTGCGCATGGACGATGCCCGCTGGCTGGAGGCCCTGCAGGCCGCCGGCCAGACCTGCGGCCTGCCCCTGGTGGCGGTGGGGGATGTGCACATGCACCGGCGATCGGACAAGCCGCTGCACGATGTGCTCAGCGCGATCCGCCTGCGTCACCCGGTGGCCGAGTGCGGCCTGAGCCTGCAGGCCAACGCCGAGGCGCATCTGCGCTCGCGCCTGCGCCTGGCCACGCTGTTCCCGCCTGAGCTGCTGGCCGAGAGCGTGCGCGTGGCCGCCCGCTGCCGCTTCAGCCTCGATGAACTGCGCTACGAATACCCGCCGGCGCTGGTGCCGCCCGGCCTGAGCCCGGCCCAGCACCTGCGCCATGAGGTCGAGGCCGGGGTGCGGCGCCGCTACCCGGAGGGCGCGCCCGAGGCCGTGCGGGCCCAACTGGAGCACGAGCTGGCCTTGATCAGCGAGCTGGGCTACGAGAAGTACTTTCTCACCGTGCACGACGTGGTGTGTTTTGCCCGCCAGCGCCACATCCTGTGCCAGGGCCGGGGTTCGGCGGCCAATTCGGCGGTGTGCTTCTGCCTGGGCATCACCGAGATCGATCCTGGCCGCCACAGCCTGCTGTTCGAGCGTTTCATCAGCCGTGCCCGCAAGGAGCCGCCCGACATCGATGTCGACTTCGAGCACCAGCGCCGCGAAGAGGTCATCCAGTACCTGTACGGCAAGTACGGCCGGGGCCATGCCGCGCTGGTGGCGGTGGTGATCCGCTACCGCCCGCGCAGCGCCATCCGCGATGTGGGTTTTGCGCTGGGGGTGCCGGCCCCGGTGGTGGATGTGCTGGCACGCCATCAGCAATGGTGGGATGCGCCGGCCGACCTGGGGTCGCGCCTGCAGAGCCTGGGCCTGGCCCTGGACGACGCCCTGTTGCAGCGCTGGCTGGCCTTGACGCAGCAGGTGCTGGGTTTTCCGCGCCACCTGTCGCAGCACCCGGGTGGCTTTGTGCTGAGCGGCGAGCGCCTGGATGCCACCGTGCCCGTGGTGCATGCCCGCATGGCCGGGCGCACCTGCATCGAGTGGGACAAGGACGACATCGACGAGGTGGGCCTGCTCAAGGTCGATGTGCTGGCCTTGGGCATGCTCAGCGCGCTGCAGCGCAGCTTCCAGTTCATGGGGCAGTGGCATGGCCGGCCCTTTGGCCTGGCCGACGTGCCGAGCGAAGATGGGCCCACCTACGACATGCTGTGCCGGGCCGACACGGTGGGGGTGTTCCAGGTCGAGTCGAGGGCCCAGCAAAGCATGTTGCCCCGGCTGAGGCCGCGCAGGTTCTATGACCTGGTGGTGCAGGTGGCCATCGTGCGGCCCGGGCCCATCCAGGGCGGCATGGTGCACCCCTACCTGCGGCGCCGCCAGGGCCTGGAGGCGAATGACTGCCCGGTTGGGTTGGAGGTGGCCCTGGAGCGCACCCTGGGCGTGCCCATCTTCCAGGAGCAGGTGATGCAGATCGCCATGATCGCGGCCGGCTTCAGCGCCGAGGAGGCCGACCAGCTGCGTCGCAGCATGGCGGCCTGGAAGCGCAAGGGTGGCATCGGCCACCTGCGCGAGCGCCTGTTCGAAGGCATGGCGGCACGCGGTTACACGCCAGCGTTTGCCGAGTCGATCTTCAAGCAGATGGAGGGCTTTGGCGAGTACGGTTTTCCGGAAAGCCACGCCGCCAGCTTTGCCTTGCTGGCCTATGCCAGCGCCTGGCTCAAGTGCCACGAACCGGCCTGTTTTCTGGCTGCCTTGCTGAACTCGCAGCCCATGGGCTTTTACGGCCCCTCGCAACTGGTGCAGGATGCACGCCGACATGGTGTGGAGGTTCGCCCGGTGGATGTGCTGCACAGCGATTGGCTCAGCACGTTGGAGCCTCCGGGCTGGGCCGGTGCGCACCAGCCTGCGGTGCGTCTGGGCCTGCAGCAGGTCAAGGGCCTGGGCGAGGCTCAGGCCCGGCGGGTGGTGCAGTTGCGCCGCAGCGGCCAGCCGCTGAGCGTGGAGCGCCTGGCCCGCGAGGCCGGGTTGGATGCGGGTGACCTGGCCGCGCTGGCGGCGGCCAATGCCCTGGCGGGCCTGGCCGGGCACCGCCGCCAGCAGGTGTGGCAGAGCGCTGCACTGCACCGCGCGCCCCGCCTGCTGCAGCACGCGCCAGTGCAAGAGCCTCCGTTGGCCCTGCCCATCGCCAGCGAGGCCGAAGCCCTGGGTTGGGATTACCAGGCCACCGGCCTGAGCCTGGGGCGCCATCCGCTGGCCTTGCTGCGCGCCGAGCTGGCGCGGCGTCACATCTTCAGTGCCGAGCAATTGCAGGGGGTGCCAGGGCGCCGCCGGGTGCAGGCCTGCGGCCTGGTCACGGTGCGCCAGCGCCCGGGCACGGCCAAGGGCACGGTGTTTGTCACGCTCGAAGACGAGACCGGCGTGGTCAATGTGATCGTGTGGGCCCCGGTGGTGGCCGAGCAGCGCGAGGCCCTGCTGGGCTCGCGCCTGATGGCGGTGGACGGGCTGTGGCAGCGTGAGGGCGAGGTCTGCCACCTGGTGGCGCGCCGCCTGCACAACCTCAATGCGCTGCTGGACCAGACCCTGGGCGCGTTGAGCCCGCGCAGCCGTGATTTTCATTGAGCTGATGATCCACCCGGCGTCGCCATCTTCGGGCCGACCGGTGCGCCGCCAGGTACAACGCGGCCGGCCGGCTGGGGTGCTGAGAGGTCGTGGCCGCTCAGCTTGGCGCTGCCTTGACCCAGGTGTCTGACCTGAGAGGAAATGCGTTGCTCAGGGCTTGGCAAGCCGTACCGGCCCGGGGCGCACACCGTTTCCGCAAAATCAGCATTTGTGTTCGCGCGGTGACATTTTGTTTGTGGGGTTTCCATTCAGATGGAGGGGCGTTGTCCGTCGGCCGGGTGCTGGCGGGGGCGCGCCACCAGATCTACACGGAGCCCCGAATGAGAACGAATCTGCCAGTGACCGGCCGCGAACATGACTTTCCAGCTGAAGCGACCCTGATGTCGATCACAGACACGCAGAGCTATCTGACTTACGCGAATGAAGCGTTTGTGAGTGTCAGCGGCTTTGAGCGTGAGGAGATCATGGGCCAGCCGCACAACCTCGTGCGCCACCCCGACATGCCGCCGCAGGCGTTTGCCGACATGTGGGCCACCTTGAAATCAGGGCTTTCCTGGTCGGCCTTGGTGAAGAACCGACGCAAGGACGGTGACCACTATTGGGTGCGCGCCAACGTGACGCCCTTGATCCGCAATGGGGTTCATGTGGGCTATATGTCGGTGCGGACCAAGCCCTCGCAGGACGAGGTCCGGCGTACCGAGGCGCTGTACCAGGCCTTTCGCGAGGGACGTGCGGGAGCGCGTCGCTTCCACCAGGGGCTGATCGTGCGTTCGGGCTGGCTGGCGTGGATGTCGCTGTTGCAGCGTCTCTCGGTGGCGGCGCGCATCCGTCTGAGCCTGCTCCTGCTGGCCTTGTCCGGCTGTGTCGGTGCCCATGTCCTGCTGGGGCATGACAGCCTGTCTGCCAGGATCGCTGCCGCCGCCGTCCTGGTCGGGTGTGCCGCGGTCAGCCTGTTTTTGGAGCGCACGATTGCACGGCCCCTGGGCTGGGTACTCAAACAGGCCTTGAATGTGGCCGCCGGCAATCCGGCCGAGAACCTGAATCTCGGGCGGCTTGATGAGGTCGGGATGATTTTGCGCTCGGTGAATCAGGCGGGCTTGAATCTGCGCTCGTTGGTGGATGACGTGGGCACCCAGATCGGAGGCTTGCGTGCCGTCAGCAACGAGATCACCCAAGGCAATCAGGATTTGCACAGCCGCACCCAGCAGACCAATGCCAAGCTCGACCAGACCGCCTCTTCGATGGAGCAGATGACCGGGTCGGTCGGGAACAATGCGGACTCATCGCGCCAGGCCGCAGCGCTGGCCGAGGCGGCCAGCCAGGCGGCCACTCAGGGCAGTGCGGTGATCACCCAGGTCACGCAGACCATGGAGGGCATCTCCGGCGCCAGTCGGCGCATCGGCGACATCATCAGCGTGATCGACGGGATCGCCTTCCAGACCAACATCCTGGCCCTCAATGCCGCGGTGGAGGCGGCGCGTGCCGGTGAACAGGGTCGCGGTTTCGCCGTGGTGGCCGGCGAGGTGCGTTCGCTGGCCCAGCGCAGTGCCAACGCGGCGAAGGAAATCGCCAAGCTGATCCAGGACAGTGCCGAGCAGGTGCACGGCGGCTCCCGACTGGTGAGCGATGCCGGGCAGGCCATGGATCGCATCGTGGAGCAGGTCAATCAGGTCACCAACCTCATCCGCGAGATCAGCACGGCCACCCAGGAGCAGTCGCAGGGCATCGGCGAGGTCAACCATGCGATCGGCCAGCTCGATCAGATGACGCAGCAGAATGCGGCCCTGGTGGCCCAATCTGCCGGTGCGGCAGCCAGCCTGAAAGCACAGACCGAGCGGCTCCATGAGGCGATCTCGGTCTATCACACGGAATCACAGACCGATCGATCGGGCCGGGCCTCAGCGCTGCACTCGCTGGAGCCACTGGAGCCGAAAAAGGCCCTCTCGGGCACCGCACGGGGCCCGGCAACCCGCAGCTACCGCATCAGGTATTGAACGCGATCACACGCCGGGCCCATGTGAAAAAGCCCCCGTCATCGCTGGCGGGGGCTTTCAGAGGGGCTGTAGAAGGGTTTACAGCGAGTCGATGAAGCTGCGCAGCTTGTCGCTGCGGCTCGGGTGCTTGAGCTTGCGCAGCGCCTTGGCTTCGATCTGACGGATGCGCTCGCGGGTCACGTCGAACTGCTTGCCCACTTCCTCGAGGGTGTGGTCGGTCGACATTTCGATGCCGAAGCGCATGCGCAGCACCTTGGCTTCGCGCGGGGTCAGGCCATCGAGGATGTCCTTCACCACATCGCGCAGGCCGGCCTGCATGGCGGCATCGATGGGCGCGGTGTTGGAGCCGTCCTCGATGAAATCGCCCAGGTGGCTGTCGTCATCGTCGCCGATCGGGGTTTCCATGGAGATCGGCTCTTTGGCGATCTTCATGATCTTGCGGATCTTGTCCTCGGGGATCTCCATCTTGGCAGCCAGGATGGAGGCATCGGGCTCGAAGCCGAATTCCTGCAAGTGCTGGCGGCTGATGCGGTTCATCTTGTTGATGGTCTCGATCATGTGCACCGGGATGCGGATGGTGCGGGCCTGGTCCGCGATCGAGCGCGTGATGGCCTGACGGATCCACCAGGTGGCATAGGTCGAGAACTTGTAGCCGCGGCGGTATTCGAACTTGTCGACCGCCTTCATCAGACCGATGTTGCCTTCCTGGATCAGATCCAGGAACTGCAGACCGCGGTTGGTGTACTTCTTCGCAATCGAGATCACCAGACGCAGGTTGGCCTCGATCATTTCCTTCTTGGCATCGCGCGAGGCGGCTTCGCCTTCGTTCATGCGCTTGTTGATGTCCTTCAGCTCGGTCAGCGGCACCACCACGCGCGATTGCAGGTCCATCAGCTTTTGCTGCAGTTCCTGGATCGGAGGAATGTTGCGCGCCATCACCACCGACCAGGGCTTGCCGGCGGCAGCCTGCTTTTCGACCCATTTCAGGTTGAGCAGGTTGGGCGGGAAGTCCTTGATGAAGGTTTCCTGTGGCATGCCGCACTTGTCGACGATGATGCGGCGCAGCTCGCGTTCCTTCTTGCGCACGTCATCGACCTGGGCACGCACCAGATCGCACAGCTTTTCGATGGTCTTGGCGGTGAAGCGGATCGTCATGAGCTCGGCAGACAGTTGCTGCTGGGTCTTCATGTAGACGGCGCCACCGTAGCCTTCCTTGTCATAGATCTTGTGCATCTTCTCGAACAGCTCGCGCAGCTTGTCGAAACGCGACAGGGCTTCGCGCTTGAGTTCTTCGAGTTTCTTGGTCAGGGCCTTGGAGCCGCCCTTGCCATCGTCATCGTCGGCTTCGTCGAATTCGTCGAAGTCTTCTTCGGCCACGTAGTCGTCGGCCTCGTTGGCGTTGGAGAAGCCGTCGACGATGGTCGAGATGACGATCTTGCCTTCGCGGATCTCCTCACCCATGTTGAGGATTTCGGCAATGGTGGCAGGGGAGGCCGAGATGGCTTCCATCATGGCCATCAGGCCGCCTTCGATGCGCTTGGCGATTTCGATTTCGCCTTCGCGGGTCAGCAGCTCGACCGTGCCCATTTCGCGCATGTACATGCGCACCGGGTCGGTGGTGCGGCCGAATTCGGAGTCCACGGTGGACAGCGCGGCTTCAGCTTCTTCTTCGGCTTCCTCGACCGTGGCCGCGGTCGGGGTCACGTTGTTCTGGAACAGGGTTTCGGCGTCAGGCGTCTGCTCGTACACCGCCACACCCATGTCGTTCAACATGGTGACCACGACTTCCATGGTCTCGGCATCGACCAGCTTGTCGGGCAAGTGGTCGGAGATTTCGACCTGGGTCAGGTAGCCGCGGGTCTTGCCCAGGGTGATCAGGGTCTTCAGGCGCGAGCGGCGCTTGGCCATGTCTTCTTCGGACAGGACGGTCTCGTCCAGGCCGAATTCCTTCATCAGCGCGCGCTCCTTGGCCTTGCTGATCTTCATGCGCAGCGGCTTGACCTTTTCGGTCGTGGCCGCAGCGGGCGTGGCTTCGACCTCACCTTCGAGGTCGGCTTCGATGTCGGACAGGTCCAGGTCGTCGTCGCTGGATTCCTTGACCGCATCGGCCTTGGGCTTGCGGCCGCGCTTGGCGCCGGTCTTGGGGGCAGCGTCCTTGTCGGCGGCCGCCTTGGGCGGGCGGCCCGGCTTTTTCTTGACCGGAGCGTCTTCGCCAGCGGCCGCAGTGGCCTTGGAGGTCTTCTTCAGTTCGTCGGAGGTGGCTTCAGCCTTGGGTTTCGATGCGGGCACTGTGGTGGCTTTCTTGGCAGACGGGGTCGCCGCCTTGGCACTGGCAGCCGTCTTGGCTGCCGGGGACTTGGCGGTGGCTTTCGGAGCAACCTGGGCCGGGGCGGTGGACTCGGACTTGACTGGCTTCGCGGACTTTTGAGCGGGCATGGACAACCTCAGGATCAAACAAGGACACAAAGAAACGAGCAAGCGCCACATATCCCGGCGCGGGTGGCACGGCAAAGGGCGGTTTGGCGCAATTTCTTGCAGCTTGTGGCAGCCCTTTGCAGTCGAGAAGCAGGCAGCCGGGCAAGGCCTGGCCACGCGGTTCTCAGGGGCAAGATGTCTGGGCGAACATTTGGTGTGCAGTCCTTGCGGATGGTGGGCGCGTGCCCCGTCTAGGGGTGTGGTGCGGGCCCGGGCCGGAGGTGCTGCTGTCGCTCTTGCCGATGCAAACCTTACATTATACCGATGTGGCCGCTTTTCAAGGGCCGGGTACCAGAAGAAGGTTTTATTGGATCGCCACGCGCTGCAGATTCAGCTCCAGCTCGGTGCGGCGCTTGAACAGGGCGCGGTAGCGTTCGAGGGCGGCCGGGTCATGCCGAACCGCCTCGATGGCCTGTTTTTCCTGCAGTTTGAGTTGTTCGACCAGCATGCGGTTGAGCACGCCGCGCAGTTCGGCGCGCAACTCCTTGATTTCGCCCTCGGTCTGGGCGTGCGAGCCGGTCATGAGCTTCACCGCCAGGGCCTCGAAGGCCTGCCCGCGCAGGCTCTCGCGCAGCACCGCCCAGGGCACCGCCCCGTGCTCGTGGAACTGGCTTTCCAGCCAGACGAACAAGGCGCCATGGGGGGCCGGCAGCTGGCACAGCATGTCGTGGTCATCGTGGCTCAGGCTTTCCAGGGCGCTCATGTGCGACAGCAGCAGGCGGGCCGCATGGTCGGGTCGTGTCACGGGCGGGGTGCGCGGGCCGTCGTCGTTCTCTTCGGGCTTGGCGTTCCACTTGCCGCCTTTCCAGCCGTCACGCGAGCCTTTGAAGCCGTCCTTGCCGCCCTTGAAGCTGCCCTTTTCAAAGCGCTTGCCCGGGCCGGCCGAGGGGTGGCCTGGGCCAGCGCCGCCAGCGTCAGGCCAGGCGCCCTGGCCGCCATCGCCATGCCAGTGGGGCGCGTCATCCGAGGCCGCATGGCGCTGGCCATGGCGCGCCGGTGCGCCGGCATCGGGGTTGCCTTGCCAGAGGGCTGCCAGGTCGGCGGTGGGCAACTGGGTCAGTTCGGCCAGTTCGCCCAGCAGTTGGCGCTTGAGCACACCTTCGGGCAAGGCGCTCCACAGCGGGCGGGCATTGGCGGCCATGTGGGCGCGGCCTTCGGCCGTGCCCAGGTCACATTGCTCGCGGGCGGCCTCGATCAGGAAGCGGCTCAGCGGCAGGGCGTCGCCCACATGGCGTGAAAAGGCATCGGGGCCGTATTCACGGATGAAGCTGTCGGGGTCGTGCTCGGCCGGCAGGAACAGGAACTTCACGCTGCGCGTGTCGGTGGCATAGGGGATGGCGCCATCCAGCGCCTTGCGTGCGGCGCGCCGGCCTGCGGCATCGCCGTCGAAGCTGAACACCACCGAGTCGGTGAAGCGGAACAGCTTGTGCACATGGTCGGCGGTACAGGCCGTGCCCAGGGTGGCCACGGCGTTCGGAAAGCCCAGCTGGGCCAGGGCCACCACGTCCATGTAGCCTTCGGTGACCAGGGCATAGCCCTGCTCGCGCAGCGCCGTGCGGGCCTCATACAGGCCATACAGCTCGCGTCCCTTGCTGAACACCGGGGTTTCGGGTGAGTTCAGGTACTTGGGTTTTTCGTCGCCCAGCACGCGCCCGCCAAAGCCGATGCATTCACCTTTCACGTTGCGGATCGGGAACATGATGCGGTCGCGGAAGCGGTCGTAGCGTCGGCCGTCCTCGTCGCTCACGATCACCAGCCCGCACTCGGCCAGCAGGGGGCTGTCGTATTCGGCAAACACGCTGGCCAGGCTGCGCCAGCCCTCCGGGGCATAGCCCAGGCCGAAGCGCTTGGCCACCTCGCCCGACAGGCCTCGGCCCTTGAGGTAGTTCACCGCCCGGGGCGATACCTTGAGCTGCTTGCGGTAGGCATCGCCGGCTTTTTCAAGCACCTCGCTCAGGCTGAGCTGTTTTTGCCGCTGCTCGGCGGCACGGGCCTTGTCGTGCGGCGACACATCGTCGTCGGGCACCTGCAGGCCATATTGTTGGGCCAGGTCTTCCACGGCCTCGCGAAAGCCCATGCCCGCGTGCTCCATCAGGAACCCGATGGCATTGCCGTTCTTGCCACAGCCAAAACAATGGAAGAATTGTTTGGAGGGGCTGACCGAGAAGGAGGGCGATTTCTCGCCATGGAAGGGGCACAGGCCCATGAAGTTCGCCCCGGCCTTCTTCAGGGGCACGTAGCGGCCCACGATGTCCACCACATCGGTGCGGGCAAGAAGTTCCTGGATGAAAGACTGTGGGATCGTCACCCGCCTATTGTCCCCTTAAACTGTCAGCCGGACGGAACACCTGATATGACAAGCGGCATGCAACCCTCGGCAGGAAGGCGCGCCTTCTGGCGCGCGGGAGTGGCGCAGGCGGCGCTCTGTGCCTGGCCGGGTGCTCAGGCCCAAGGCAAGGAGGGGCAGGGGGCTGTCGACCCCAGCCGGGTGCTGCGGGTGCTGGCCTGGCCCGGCTACGCCGATGCCGACATCGTCAAGGCCTTTGAGCGCCGTTTCGAGGTGCGGGTCGAACTCACCATCGTCGGCTCTGACGATGTGCTGCGAGAGCGCCTGGCCCGGCGTGATCCCGACACCGGTGGCCCGCCTTTTGATGTGCTGGCCGCCAACACGGTGGAACTGCAGCGTCTGCGCGATCTGAACCAGCTCTTGCCCCTGCCCTTGGCCTGGATCCCCCAGGCGGCAGCCCAGCTGCCGCGTTTCCTGAAGCGCGACGTGATCCCGGGGCTGACCCAGGGCTCTCAGTTGTTCGGCATGCCTTTCACCTACTCCGAGATGGGCCTGATCTTTGACCGTCGCCAGATGACGCGGCCCCCTGAGTCGATCCAGTCGCTGTGGGATGAGCGCTGGCGCGGCAAGGTGCTGGCCTTTGATGGCAGTGCGCATAATTTTTCCATCGCGGCCCAGTCCATCGGTCTGCCCCCGTTTCGCATCCCGGCAGGCCAATTTGGTCCTCTGGCCCGGCACCTGGTGGCCTTGCGGCGCAATGTGCGGGCCTTCTACACCCAGCCGGACGAATCGGCCGATCTTTTTCGCCGCCACCAGGTGGCCCTGATGTTTGCCAACTACGGTCGCCAGCAACTCAAACTGTTGCGCGATCAAGGCCTGGATGTGGGTTACGCCATGCCCCGCGAAGGGGCTCTGGCCTGGCTGGATTGCTGGGCCATCACCCGCCAGGCCCGGAGTCTGACGCTGGCTGCCCGTTGGATCGACACCATGCTGTCGCCCGAGGTCAGCCGGACCTTCAGCCAGCGCCAGGGCCTGGCCAACACCCTGGAAGAGCCCCCTGACGTGGCTTCGGGTGCTTCCCTGCTGTGGCTGCAGCCGGTGGAGGACGAGGCCCGCCGCAGCGCGCTATGGCAGCGCATCCGGGACGGCGAGCGCCCTGAAGGGCTGGCGGTATGAAGCCCGGTGGCATTGCCCTTCGACTGAGTCTGCTGCTGGTGGCGTTCAGCGTATTTGCCGCTGGCCTGGCCAGCCATTACACCTTTGTGAGCAGCCGCGCCATGATGACCGAGCGCGCCGAGCGCTACCTGCTGAGCACCACCGAGGTACTGGCGCGCCACCTGCACTCCAGTCTGCAAAGTGTCTCGCAGGATGCCCTGGCCCTGGCCGCCCACGCGGAGGCCCGAGTCTTGTTGGAGGGGACCCGGGCGGGCGCTGGCCGGCCGCAGCAGGCCGCACGTGAAGCCATGGCGCAGGCCTTCGAGGCCATGCTCGCGGCCCATCCAGGTTACCTGCAAATGCGCTTGATCACGGCACAAGACCACGGCCTGGAACAGGTGCGGGTGCTGCGTCAGGGCGAGTTGCTGAAGCGCATTTCCGAGCACGATCTGAGGGAGAAAGGGCATTTCCCCTACGTCTTCGAGGCGCTTGCCCAGCCCGTCGGGCAGGTCTACCTGTCGGAGTTTGCCGTCAACCACGACGGTGCCCCGGAGGCCGACGACCTGCCTTCGTTCACCGTGTCGGCACCCGTGGTGTCCCAGGGGCGCACCCTGGGCGTGGTTGCATTGCAGGTGGCTGCACGTCCATTTTTCCAGAACGTGACGGCCAACCTGCCCGGCGGCTTCCAGCTCTACATGAGCAACCGTTGGGGCGACTGGCTGATGCACCCGGATGCCAGCCAGACCTTCGGTTTTGACCACGGGCAGCGGGTGTTCATGCAGGACACCTTTCCCGAGGCCCAGGGCCTGCTCAGTGGCCGGATCCAGTCGCTGGTGACCCGGGCCAGCGATGCCTATGGTGAGCCCCTGGCGGCCGCATTTGTGCGTTTGCCGGTCGGCGCCGAGGTGGATCAGCGATTCCTGGTGCTCGGCCTGGCCCAGACGCTCAGCGTGATTGAGGGTGATACGCCGATATTGGGCCGCAGCATCGTGCAGGTTCTGCTGCTCGTGTGCCTGGCAGCGCTGTTGTTGGCCGTGCTGGTGTCGCGTGTCGTGACCGAGCCGCTGAAGGCGATGGCCGCGGCCACGCGCAGCATGGGCAAGGGGCAGAGGGTGATGGGCCTGCCGGTGGAGCGCCGCGACGAGATCGGCGAGCTGGCGCGCAGCTTCCAGCACATGGAGGAGCAGGTCTGGGTGCAGATGGCGCAGCTGCGCAGCCGCCACAACGCCATGGACCACCTGGCCCACCACGATCCGCTGACCAGTCTGCCGAACCGGCGCATGGTCGAGGCCCGCCTGGCCGAGGCCCTGGACCGGGCCGATCGCTCTGGCCTGGTCTGTGCCGTGCTTTTTGCGGACCTGGATCATTTCAAGAACATCAACGACGGCCTGGGCCATGAGGTGGGCGACGCCGTGCTGCGCGCCGTGGCCCAGCGCCTGAGTGACGACCTGCGGGCTGGTGATCTCGTGGGGCGCATGGGGGGGGATGAGTTCGTGGTGGTGTGCGAAGGCCTGCATGGCGAACTCGATGCTGACCCGATCGCCGCCAAGCTGCAGGCCCAGTTCCAGCAGCCGGTGCTGCACCAGGGGCTGCCCATCCAGGTGCATGCCAGTGTGGGCATCAGCCTGTACCCGCGCGACGGGCACGACGTGCGCAGCCTGTTGTCGGACGCCGATGCGGCCATGTACCGGGCCAAGCAAAGCGCGCGGACCCACTGGCCTGCGATCTAGCGGCATTGAAACGCCGGCGTAAGCCTGCGGCCGCAAAATGATTTCAACGCAGCTCGCTCTGCGTTCTTTCGCACATCAGGAGACCTCATGACCGCCCTCTATGACCAGGATCTGCCCCGCACCGAGGCCAACTACGCCAGCCTCACGCCCTTGAGCTTCATCGAGCGCACGGCGCAGGTCTACCCGGATCGCCTGGCCATCGTGCACGGGCGCGGGGATCAGGTGCTGCGCCGCACCTGGGCCCAGACCTATGCACGCTGCCGCCAACTGGCCAGCGCCCTGAGCCGTGCCGGCATCGGCAAGAACGACACGGTGGCCGTGATGCTGCCCAACACCCCGCCCATGGTCGAAGCCCACTTTGGTGTGCCCATGGCCGGAGCCGTGCTCAACTCGCTCAACACCCGGCTTGATCCCGAAACCATCGCCTTCCTGCTCGACCATGGCGAGGCCAAGGCCCTGATTGTCGACCCTGAGTTTGCCCAGGTGGTGCAAAAGGCCCTGGCATTGCGCCAGGCCCAGACCCCGCTGTTGTTGATCGATGTGGAAGATGCGTTGTATGGCGACGCGCCGCTGCGGTTGGGGCAGCTCAGCTATGACGAGTTCGTGGCCAGCGGCGACCCCGAGTTCGCCTGGCAGTTGCCGGCTGACGAGTGGGACGCGATTGCGCTGAACTACACCAGTGGCACCACCGGCAACCCCAAGGGCGTGGTCTACCACCACCGCGGCGCGGCGGTGAACGCCATCTCCAATGTGCTGGAGTGGGACATGCCCAAGTTCTCGGTCTACCTCTGGACCCTGCCCATGTTCCATTGCAATGGCTGGTGTTTTCCGTGGACGGTGGCCGCACGGGCCGGTGTCAACGTGTGCCTGCGCCGGGTCGATCCCGAGGCCATTTTTGCCATGATGCGCGAGCACGGCGTCACCCATTACTGCGGGGCGCCCATCGTGCACGGCCTGCTGGTCAATGCGCCGGCTGCCCTGAAGGCTGGCGTGCCGGCCGGTATCCGCGCCATGGTGGCGGGGGCCGCGCCGCCGGCCTCGATGATCGAGGGCATGGAGCAGATGGGTTTCGACCTGACCCACGTCTATGGCCTGACCGAGGTGTACGGCCCGGCCACCGTGTGCGCCAAGCATGAAGCCTGGGATGCGCTGGACATCGGCGAGCGTGCCCGCCTGAATGCGCGCCAAGGTGTGCGTTACCACCTGGAGCGCGATGTGCGCGTGCTCGACCCCGAGACGATGCAGCCCGTGCCGCAGGACGGCGAGACCATGGGCGAGATCATGTTCCGCGGCAACATCGCCATGAAGGGTTACCTGAAGAACCCCAAGGCCACGCAAGAGGCCTTTGCCGGCGGCTGGTTCCACAGCGGTGACCTGGCGGTGCAATACCCCGACGGCTACATCAAGATCAAGGACCGCAGCAAGGACATCATCATCTCGGGCGGCGAGAACATTTCTTCGATCGAGGTCGAAGATGTGCTGTACCGCCACCCTGACGTGCTGGCTGCCGCGGTGGTGGCCAAGCCCGATGCGCGCTGGGGCGAAACCCCGTGCGCCTTTGTCGAGCTCAAGCTGGGTGCCGAGACCACGCCCGAAGACATCGTGGCGCACTGCAAGAAGCACCTGGCCGGCTTCAAGGTGCCACGCGCGGTGGTGTTTGGTGAATTGCCCAAGACCAGCACCGGCAAGATCCAGAAGTTCGAGCTGCGCAAGCAGGCGGGCTCGGCCGGCGCGATCGACGTCTGAGTCGCAGGCGCGCTACACCGTGTCGGGCTGCGGCCCGGCGCGGCCGTCCTCCACCACGAATCGGGCCAGCGGGCGCACGGGGCTGTCGGCCCGGCCTGGGTCGTCCACCGCCATCAGCGTGGTCTGCCAGCGCTGCGGGCTCAGTTCCACCCAGGCGTAGCCGCGCTGGTCGGGCCGGGCCAGCAGGATGTGCGGGTTGTCACGCTGCAAGGCCGCGGCGCGCTCCAACGTGGCACCCGAGTGCGAACTGATCGAGGTACCGCAGAACTCGCTGGCCAGCACGGCGGAGTCGGGCCGATCCGGGTCGGCCTGCACGCGGCACACATAGTTCTGGTGCACATCGCCACCGATCAGCACGGTGTTGCGCGGGGGGGTGGCCTGCAGGTCGGCCAGCAGGCGCCTGCGGGCTGCGGGGTAGCCGTCCCAGGGGTCGGTGGGGGTGGGCTCATCGGCCCGTGCGGCTGCGCTGGCGCCGCCATAGTGGCGTGGCGAGAACAAGGTCTGCTGGGCGATCACGCTCCAGCGCGCCCCTTGCGGGCCGGCATCCTGCGCCAGGCCCTGGGCCAGCCATTGCTCCTGGGCGGGGCCCAGCAGGCTGCGCGTGGGGTCGGCCAGCTCGGCACAGCGGCCGGCGCGAACGGTGCCGGCGCCGCTGCTGCCGGCTTCGCGGCAGGCTTGCACGGCACGGTACTGGCGGTCGTCCAGCAGATGAAAGCGCGCCAGGCGCCCGAAGTCGCTGCGCTGGTAGATGCGCAAGGCCTCCGGCCGGGCCAGGCCTTGCAGGCCATGCAGCAGCACCGAGGCGCGCAAAGGCTGGTTTTCATAGAAGGCCTGGTAGGCGCCGCTGCGCTGGCGCAGGAAATCGGCCCCGCTGCCCTCGCGGCCACGCTCACCCGCGTAATCGTTCTCGACCTCGTGGTCGTCCCAGGTCAACAGCCAGGGGCAGGCCGCGTGGGCCGCCTGCAGGGCCGGGTCGCTCTTGTGCAGGGCATAGCGGTCGCGGTAGTCGGCCAGGGTCTGGGCGCGGCGCAGTGTGTGCACGCGGTGGATCGGGGTCTTGGCCTGGGGGCTGGGGCCGCCCGGGGGCGAGGCGTACTCGTAGATGTAGTCGCCCAGAAACAGCACCAGGTCAGGGTTGCGGGCCGCCACGTCACGCCAGGCGGCGTAGTGGCCGTGCTCCCAGCGCTGGCAGGAGGCAAAAGCCAACCTCAGCCGTGGCGCCAGGGCATCCGGTGCTGGAAAGGTGCGCGTGCGGCCCACCGGGCTGACGGCATCGCCGACCATGAAGCGGTAGTGGTACCAGCGCTCGGCCTGCAGGCCGGTGACCTCGACATGCACGCTGTGGCCCAGTTCGGCCGGGGCGGGCGCCTGGCCGCGTTGCAGCACCCGGGCAAATTGCCCGTCCTCGGCCAGCTCCCATGACACCATGGCCTGACCCGGGCCGATGCCGTCGGTGCACAGCCGGGTCCAGAGCACCACGCTGTCGTGGCTGGGCGAGCCACTGGCCACACCCAGGCCAAACGGGTCGGCTGCCAGCCCCGCAGGGTTGCTGCGCTGGGCCCAGGCCCGCCAGGGCTGAGCCGCCGCGCCTGCCAGCAGGGCTTGCAGCCACTCGCGCCGGGGCAGCTCAGGCGGCAACCACACGGTTCTTCCCGGAGCGCTTGGCCAGGTACATGGCCTGGTCGGCCCGCTTGATGGCTTCGGTGGTTTCCTCGTCGGCCCCCACCTGGGCCACGCCCGCGCTGAACGTGATCAGCACCTTCTCGTTGTCTTTCAGGAAGAACTGCTTGGTCAGCTCGCGCTGCAGGCGCTTCATCACCTCGACGCCCTTGGCCTGGTCCGTGTCGGGTAACACCACCAGAAACTCTTCACCGCCATAGCGGGCCAGGCTGTCCTGCGGGCGCATGGTGGTGCGCGCCACCTGGGCCAGATGCACCAGGGCGGCATCGCCCGTGTCGTGACCCAGGCTGTCGTTGAGCTTCTTGAAGTTGTCCAGATCCAACAGCGACACACACATGGCCGTGCCCTGACGGCGTGCGCGGGCGATCTCGCGCTGCAGGGCCTCATCCAGGCCCTTGCGGTTGAGCGCGCCGGTCAAGGGGTCGTGGCGGGCCTGCGAGCTGGCGCGGTCGAGCTCTTCCTGCAGCCTGCGCAAGGCCTCGTCGGCTTGTTGGGTGCGCTCGCGCATCTCGCGCAGTTCGTCGCGCATGTGCAAGGTGTCGATGGACATGGCCCGCGTGGCCTGGATGGCCTCCTGCAGCACGGGGGCGATGTCGACCAGGGTCTGGGCCGATTCCAGCTGGCGTGAGCAGTTCTCGATCGTGCCCTGGTAGGCGCTGCTGTGTTCGGTCATGCGCCCCAGGCGCTCGATGAAGGCAGCGAGCATCTGCTTCATCTGCTCCTGTGCTTCCTGGGTGCGCGCCTTGGCCTCGCTTTGCTTGAAGATCACGTCTTTCAGGCGGGCCTGCACATCATCGAGGCGCCTGAGCGTGAGGGGCGGGGTGGTGGCGCTGACCAGCGCATCGATCTGGCCCTTGATCCAGCGGTCTTCCACCGTCAGCTCACCGATGTTCACAAACAGCAGGTGCAGCAACTCCAGCAGGGCGCTTTTGATGGCCATCTGGTCTTCGGCAGCAAAGGACACCTTGAAGCTGAGGTTGCCCAGCATCAGCTTGAGGGTGGCCACATCAGCCGCAGGCTGGCGGGCGAAGTTCAGCAGTTGCTCGGCCTGTTCCTTCAGGCGCGGGTCGTCCTGGCCCAGCATGGGCAGGGTGTTCTCGATCAGGCGCGCGATCTGTTCGCGCAACTCGGCCATCAATTCGTCTGTGACGGCGGGTTTGTCAGGCAGGTGGGCGGGCGTGCTCACCAGAGGCTGGGTGGCCAAGCCCACCAGGGCCGCCTGCAGACCGACCCAGTTGCGGTTCTGGATGGACTGGTCCAACTGGCCCAGCAGGCGCTGCTGGGCCGGTGTCTGGCCGGGCATGACCCGGGCAATGCTGCGCAACTGCTCTTCGGGAAAGTTCGGCACATGCCGGGTGCCGGCGACCTCGTGGTAGAGCGCCTGGTAGTTCTCGGGCGAGGGCAGCAGCTTGCGCACGGAAAGCAGCTTGAGCGTTTCCTTGGCAATCTCGTAGGGCGATCGTTCAGCCATGGGTGAGGGTCAGGAGGGGGAGTGCACGCCAGACACTGACAGAGGCGTCAAAGTAGAAAGCATAACCCTGTCAGTACTGAAAAATCATGACGAAGATGAATAAGACGCGTTGCCTGACGGCATGGGCAGTTCACGTCCGGCCAGGCCATCGGCGGCCAGCATGGCCAGTGCGGACGGAGTGAGCGAGTCGACGCTGAGCAGCTCGCGCTGGGGCCAATGCCGAAAATGCAGAGATTGCGAGCGGGCGTACTGGGGGTCGTAGTGCAGCGTCACCAGGCTCTCGAACAAAGGCGCCAGTTGGCCCTGGCGGGCCCAGGCCTGCCATTGGTTCAGCACTTCGTGGCCGTGCAGTGTGCGAAGGGGCTCCAACTGCTGCGCCAGTTGTTCGGGGGCATCGCCCAGGTAGGCGTAGTCTCTCAGCAGAAAATCCAGGCGCTCGGCCAGAGGGGCCTGAAGCTCCAGGCAGGGGGCACTGCGCATGCGGTCCACCAGGGCCTGCGGCAAGGCCATGCGCCCGATCTTGCGGCTCTCGGCCTCGACCCAGACGGGTCGGTTCAGGTCAAAGCGTTTGATCGCCGTGTACAGGGCCGTCTCGAAGGCTTTCTGCGTGGGCTGGGCCTGGCCCGGCACGGCCCCCAGCAAGGAGCCCTTGTGACAGGCCAGGCCTTCCAGGTCGAGCACCTGGGCGCCTTGCTCGGCCAGGGCGTGCAGCAGCCGCGTCTTGGCGCTGCCGGTGGGGCCGCACAGCACCTGCAGCCGCAGTCGGGGCGCGAGCTCGGCCAGGCTGGCCACCACCTGCTGGCGAAAACGCTTGTAGCCCCCGGCCAGTTGCTGGGCATCCCAGCCGACCAGGCGCCACCACGCCACCATCGAGCCGCTGCGCAGCCCGCCACGCCAGCAGTACACCAGCGGCTTCCAGTCGGACGGCTGGTCGGCAAAGCGCTCATTCAGGTGGCGGGCCAGGTTGGCGGCCACCATGGCCCCGCCGACGCGCCGGGCCTCGAAGGCGCCTTGCTGCTTGTAGATCGTGCCCACGATGCGACGCTCTTCGTCATCGAGCACCGGGCAATTGATGGCCCCCGGGATGTGATCCAGTGCAAACTCGGAGGGCGAGCGGGCATCGATCACGACGTCAAATTGGTCAATTTCGCTGACCTGCACGGGGGCGCGGCGGCTCATGAGCGTCCCTGTCGCCAAAAAACGTGAAAATAAGACATGACTACTTCGACTCCTGCATTGACCCAGTTTTCCCACGGAGGCGGTTGCGGCTGCAAGATCGCCCCCGGCTTGCTGAGCGAGATTTTGTCACGCGCACCGCGTGGCCTGATGCCGCCCGAGTTGATGGTGGGGCTGGAGACCAGCGACGACGCTGCGGTGTACCGCCTCAACGAGCACCAGGCGCTGGTGGCCACCACCGATTTTTTCACCCCCATCGTCGACAACCCGCGCGATTTCGGGCGCATCGCGGCCACCAATGCCTTGTCTGACATCTACGCCATGGGCGGCACGCCCATCCTGGCCCTGGCCCTGGTGGGCATGCCGATCGCCAAGCTGTCTCCCGAGACCATCGGTGAGGTGCTGGCAGGTGGGGCCGAGATCTGCCGTGAGGCGGGTATCCCGGTGGCCGGGGGGCATTCGATTGACCTGCTGGAGCCCATCTATGGCCTGGTGGCCCTGGGCCTGGTGCACCCGGATCGCGTGCGGCGCAATGCCGACGCGCAGGCCGGTGATGTGCTGGTGCTGGGCAAGCCGCTGGGGGTGGGCATCTTGTCGGCCGCGCTCAAGAAAGGCCTGCTTGACGAGGCCGGTTATGCCGAGATGCTGGCCCACACCACGCGGCTGAACCGCGTGGGCAGCACCCTGGGCGGCCTGGCAGGCGTGCATGCCATGACCGACGTGACGGGTTTTGGCCTGGCCGGGCACCTGTTGGAGGTGTGCCGTGGTTCGGCCCTGCAGGCCGAAGTGCGTTTGGCCGACTTGCCCCTGATCGGGGCGGCTCAGCGCTTTGCCCGGGATGGGGTGGTCACCGGCGCTTCGGCACGCAACTGGGCCTCTTATGGCGGTGATATCACCTGGCCTGACAGCGCTGAGGCCTGGCAGCAGGCCCTGGTGTCTGATCCGCAGACCAGTGGCGGCTTGCTGGTGAGCTGCGCCCCTGAGGCGGCTGACGCGGTACTCAGCGCCTTCCATGAGGCGGGTTTTGCCGAGGCCGCCGTGGTCGGGCGCATGCAAACCCTTCAGGCGGACGCGCGTGCCGGGGTGCGTTTCGAGTGAGTGATGAGGTGTCCGAGGCGCTGGAGCCGCTGTCCGGCTGGATGGTGCTCGATGGTTTGCCGATGCAGCTCCAGTTCTGGTTGCTGCGTCTGTCGGCCTATGCCTTGCTGAATCTTGCCGACGATGCAGCCTTGCTGGCCCTGATGTTCTGTTGAGCGGGCAGCAGGACCGGGTCCGCTCGCTTCAATGCCTGATGCCCTCGCCACGCAGCACCAGCAGTGCGGTACGGCACAGGATTCGCAAGTCCAGCGCCAGGCAATGGGTGCGCAGGTACTCGGCGTCGTAGGCGGCCTTCTCTGCGTCGTCCAGATCGTCGCGCCCATGCACCTGGGCCCAGCCGGTGAGGCCCGGGGCCAGCGCATGGACCCCTGAGGTTTCACGCATGGCGTGCAGGGTTTGCTGGTTGCACAGGGCCGGGCGTGGGCCCACCAGGCTCATGTCACCGCGCACGATGGACCACAGTTGGGGCAGTTCGTCCAGGCTGGTGCGGCGCAGCCAACGGCCCAGTGGTGTCACATGGCTATCTGGATCGGGCAGCAGGTGGGTTGCCACCGTGGGGGTGCCCACCCGCATGCTGCGGAACTTGGGCATCAGAAAGGGCTTGCCTTGCCGTCCGACCCGGAGTGACCAATAAAGTGCCGGTCCTGGGGAGTTGAGCCGAACCGCCGCTCCGATCAGCAGCATGGAGGGCCCCAACAGGATCAAGGCCAAGCTGGCCAGGGTGAAGTCGAACAGTCGTTTACTCATCAGTGCGGAAAATGCGTGGGGATGGGCGCCAAGCCTCAGGAGTGTGCCTGAGTCTTTACTTACTTGAAACAATGGCGGGCACAAGTGTCCCTGAGCATGGCCGACGAGTCCTGTTTCCCGCCCTGGTCGCGTGAAGTAGGCGAGAGTCGGAGCGGGCGGTCTGTCCGGCGGTTGCTGTCTTATTTGTTGGAGGCCAGCAGCAACCCTGCCGCCCCCATGAAGAAGCCCCCGGTGGCCTTGTTCAGCCGCACGACGGCCCGCTGGCTGGTGATGAGGCGGCGCAGTTGCAGGCCGCCGGCGGCATAGGCCAGGCTGGCCACGAACTCCGCAGCCAGGTAGGTCGGACCCAGCACTGCAAACTGAGGCACGGCCGGCTGACTGGGGTCGATGAACTGGGGAAAGATCGCGGCAAACAGAATGATGGCCTTGGGGTTGGTGATGCCCAGCAGAAATTCCTGCCGCATCAGGGCCCGCCAGGTGCGCGGCTTGGCTGCCGCTGCGGGGGAGGGCTGGCCATCGGGGGCATCCTCCGCCTGGGTCAGCCCACTGAATTCACGGCTTCGCCACGCACGCCAGCCCAGGTAGAAAAGGTAGGCGGCACCCACCCATTTGACGGTGCTGAAGGCGGCCTCAGAGGCCAGCAGCATGGCGCCCAAGCCCACTGCCGACACGGTCAGGAACACCGAAAAGGCCAAAACCCGACCACAGGTACCCACCAGGGCCGGGACCACGCCTTGTCGGATGCCGTTGTTCAAGGCACAGAAATTATTCGGGCCGGGCGTCAGGGCGATGGCAACGGCCACCGGGAAAAAGAAAATTGCGTTCATAACGGCATACTCCAGGTCCAAATCGCTTCAGCAGCATTCATGCATGCACAGGCCATGCCAGCGGCTTGGGGCAGCTTTGGTTTGTAACATGACCTCCATAAGCACTTCGCGTCCTGTTTTGATTCCGGTGATCGATTCCACACGCTGCACAGGTTGTGGCTGGTGTGTGCCGACGTGTCATCTGCATCTTCTGAGCTTGCAGCCCCAAGGGTGGCGCAAGTTCTCCACCTTGCGCGATGCCGAGCGCTGTGTAGGCTGCCGCAAATGCGAGCTGCGTTGTCCTTTCGACGCCATCCAGATGGCCCTGCCGGACCAGGGGCGCCGCTGAGCCCGTGGGCATGCCTGTCAAAGCCCCACGGAGCCTGATCGCACCAGTTGCTTGGCCTGCTCACGCCCGGCCAGCATGGCGTGGGGCATCGATTCGAAGATCACGTCGGATTCATGACGGATCAGTGCGGTGGTGTCGTGCTCATCGTCCAGGTCGCTCAGGCGCTGAAAAACGGAGCGGACCTTCCACTGGCCCGGCTGGACTTCGCTGGCATACACCTCGATGAGGTAGCCGCCTTCTTCAAACGAAAAGTCTGCTGTCACGTACTTGTTCTCCCTGCGGTTTGGTCCGAGTCTGGCAAATCGGAGCGTGTTGCGCATCGCCCAATTTTGGTAACCGGCGCTGCTGCGCTTCTCTGGCCACCGCCGCAGACCGGGATCGCTGCCTGCTTGCTCAGACGAATCATGAGTTCGGTTGTGGAAATTCCTTGCCTTGTCATGAGGGTGGCGTACTATGTTGCGCTGCAGCAATCGTCTGCGGCGGCCGGTCCACTCGACACGGCCGGTGTCGGTAAGGAGGACTTTCATGAGCACAGCTTCATCTCACACGGCGCTCAGGCATGACAGCCGACTGCGCTGCAGCCATTGTCATTCCCCATTGTTTCGAGTGGCGCGAGACTTATGGATGCGATTCCTGCCGGGTAGCCGGCATCTCGAATGCCATGGTTGCGAGAAGCGATACCTGGTATTTCTGGGACTGAGGCTGGGCCCGCTTTGAGACATTGAGGGATCCAGGGACCTTTCTCGGATCTGCTGCAACAGAACCTGCGCGTTTGCGAGCCCTCCGTCTTGGGCGGGGGGGCGGCTGTTTCGGTGTTTTTCAGGGGCGCGATGACAGCCTTGACGTGACGTCAGGTGCAAGCATCGTTATCCTTGGGTGTGCTTTCAACATCATTTCCAACACCCCTCCTCACGCCATGAAACAACCCGACGCCATGCTCAGAATCCTGGAGACGGAAGCCAGCGGTGGTGCGGCCGACCCGGATGTGGCCATCGCCAACATCGCCTCATTGCTGGAGCGGCTGGATCCTGCGGCGGAAGGTTATGAGCGGGATGTGGCTGACCTGCTGGCCGTGGGGGCCTGCATCTGGGCCTTGAGCAAGCGGGTGGGCTGAGGCGTTTCGTTTCAGGCGGCCTTGCTCGCCATGCAGCGCCACGCGATGCGCTGCGATCGCCAAGAAAAAAGCCCTGACTCTTGCGAATCAGGGCTTTTCATTTGGTGCCGGAGAGATGAATCGAACACCCGACCTTCTCATTACGAAT
>Ga0209913_1000190_pt1 | contig 63043 bp, 51 predicted proteins | sample PersoiDNA2013203_FD_185805 | JGI IMG/M metagenome (GOLD analysis project Ga0209913, IMG submission 185805) | Permafrost soil microbial communities from the Arctic, to analyse light accelerated degradation of dissolved organic matter (DOM) -... | ecosystem: Environmental > Terrestrial > Soil >...
GCCGCCCAACCCCGAGGTGGCCGCCACGGCGCGCAGGCGTCAGTTCAGCAGTGCGGAGCGTGCGCGTATTTTGAACGCTGCCGACGCCTGCAAGGCCCCCGGTGATATCGGCGCCCTGTTGCGCCGCCCGCGGCAAATGGAACAGTGAACCTGCTTGTTCTCGCCGATGGGCTCACAATTTCCGGGGCGTTATCCGAACACTCGAAAACAGCAGACAGTGGCAATAAGGTGACTCGTCAGTTTTGTCCCAGTTGCGGTACACACCTTTTCGCCAAGTCATCTGCCCGCCCACAGTTCAGGGTTGTCCGCGCCGGTAACCTAGACGAGCCTTCATCCGTTCAACCAAGCATGAACATCTGGGCTACAAGTGCACCGAGTTGGGCATGCCTTGATCCAGTGCTAGAGCGAGTAGAGCAGCAACCCTTGCCTCCTAAACCGTCACCAACCGCGAGTCCGGCCTAACCCATCATTCAAGCGGGACTGGCTACCGCCAGCCCCTTAATTCAAACGTTATGCCGCCACGATTCAAAGGGTTCTTGGCTCACACCGGATAGGGAGTTAACCATGCATCGGATTCGCACCTTGTTGCTTTTCTCTGGGATATTTTTCTCCGGCATGGCTGTCGCCGCTGATTTCAGTCCGATACCAAGCGCTTCGCGCATGACGAACGTGGCCAAAGCAGCCGTGCCGTTTGATCTGGCCACACTCAAGCGTAATTGGAAGCAGCGTATTGCGGCTATGCGCTCGGCCGGTGTCATGCCGATCATCGACATTGAATCAAACTTGGGCGAAGACCTCGATATCCAGACTTTCGCACGCAGCATGGATGAAGAAGGCGTGGCGCTTATCGCGTTTTCCGGCGTTGCCCAGGGACGAGGCTGGAGCGACGCCGCCAGATATGCGGTGGCCGCGGACCCTTGGCGCTACATTCCCGCCGGCGATGGCGGGCTGCCGCCAGACTGGAAAAGGAATCCAACGAGTTTCGCCAAGACTTCCAAAGAGCGCATCATCAATGACGGCTATCCGATGATGGGAGAATACGAGTTCCGCCACTATCCCTCACCGGATCAGATTCAGCGCGGCAACATGGGGCGCGATGAGGATCTTGCAATTGACAGTCCTGCTGGCCATCAGTTGTTTCAGTTTTCAGCGGAAAGTGGCATCTCGTTTCAGATTCACCAAGAGATCGAAGACCAGTACCTGCCACCGCTGGAGAAGATGCTAACGCAGTATCCCAAAGCCAAGGTGATCTGGTGCCATCTCGCGCAAATGCGCTATCAGGCCCGCAATACCGTTTATGGGCCCGACTATGTGCGCAAGCTGATTGAACAACACCCCAATCTCTACTTTGATTTGTTCTCTGGCCCACCAGACCATATCTATCCAACAAGCAAGGAATACCCCGGAAAATACTGGGACCGCACGACCGGCAAGCTAAAGCCAGAGTGGGCAAAATTGATTGCCGATCATCCCTGGCGTTTCATGACTGCGCTCGATCTCAATCCATTCATCATGCAGAGCTTCTCGCGCAAAGTGGGTATGCAGCGTGCCGTTCTGGATAGCTTGCCAGTGTCGGTGAGGGAGATCGTCGCCTATAAGGCAGCCTGGAAACTATTATTCGACGAAGATATATGATCTTACTGTCACCACTTCCAAGATACCGGTTGTTAACGCCACGCCTCGTAGTTGCTGCATCGCACAGCATTTGTTGCAATGATCGATTTTAAGCCTCTGGTACTTTGCCTCGCAAACGAGGCAAAGAAATTCGATTTCTTTGTCACCAAATGCATAACCCGGCGCTCAACCCGGACGCGCTTAATGCCGCGCGCCGGTTAGCTCTGCGTTAGGCCCCTGAAGGTCATCCCCATGAACATACTTCCCACCTCTCTTCTCGCAGGCAGTGCGGCAATCATTTTGCTGCTCGGCCTTGCACATCTTCTGTTCACTTTCAATGGCACCAAGCTCCTGCCACGCGACTCCGAGTTACAGGCGCGCATGCGAGAGGTCTCGCCGTTCATCTCGCGCGAAACTTCCATGTGGAAGGCTTGGGTTGGTTTCAATGCAAGTCACAGTTTCGGCGCCATTCTCTTCGGCGCGATCTACGGTTACTTGGCCGTATTTCATGGCGCGTTTCTATTCCAGTCCGTCTTTCTTCTGTCCCTCGGCTTGCTGGTACTCGTTGGCTATCTGCTCCTCGCAAAACACTATTGGTTCAGCGCGCCATTTCGCGGCATTCTTCTTGCAACCGTACTCTATGTTCTCGCCCTTCTCACCGCCTGGGCCTAACATGGCGCTCAACCGCGCTCCTTTCAGTCGCTGGACGCTGCGCGATAAGGCCGCGCAGCGCCGGTTAGCTCTACTACAAGGGCTTCCCCACCTTTGTCAACAACTGGCGAACACAACCTCGGAACTTGACTCCTGAATTCCCCTTCACCTTGGTGATTTCTGTCGTTGCCTATTGGGTGCAAGGCATGTGGACGGCGAAACTACAAACGGTCATTCGAGGCTGCTTTGCTTGCAGCGGACCCTGATGAAAGACGCGCGCCGAGGGCTCCATTCGTTAGCCAGGGCTCAGCACGGTTCCCCATGCTGCTACCTCCCTTGAAGCTACCGAGCATTCCCCGGCGCAGGTCCAAACCTTTCACTCATCAACGACAAGTCATCACACGGTGACTTTTACTACCTCAATCTCTGTTGCAAGGCGGCATTGACTACGCGGGCATCTTGAAGGCGTCGCCTTGCTGCAGCATGGCCCAGCACATGCGCGCGTTCTTGGCCGCAATGGCCAGGTCATCAGCAAATCAGAGTTGCGTTCGGTACCTGAAACTGGTACTATTAATAAATGAAACGACGGCATCAGCGAATTGTTGAATTGATTTTTTCGCGGCCGACGAGCGGTAATGTCCAGTGGCGCGATGTTGAGGGTCTCTTCATTGAACTTGGTGCAGAAATTGAAGAACGGGCAGGTAGCCGGGTTTCTGTCTTTTTGTTTGATGAGGTGCGGGTCTTTCACCGTCCACATCCATCACCCAACACGGACAAAGGCGCGGTGGCATCTATCCGCAAATGGCTGGAACAACACGGAGTCGAACCATGAACGTAATGACTGTTGACGACTATCACGCAACGATTGAATTTGACCCTGATCTTGACATGTTCAGGGGGGAAATTCTCGGCCTCAACGGCGGCGCAGATTTTTACGGAAAGAATCCGAAGGAACTTCGTGCGGAGTTCAAGCGCTCGCTTGAGGTTTTTCTTGAAGTGTGTGCCGAGAAGGGGATTGAGCCAAGACGTCATTTTTCGGGAAAATTCAACCTGCGGATTTCCCCGCAGTTGCACGAAAAACTCGCAATTGCGGCGCAAGCGAGGGGCAAAAGCATCAATGCCCTGGCGCAGGAGGCTTTGCAGGAAAACTTTGCGTGAATTGGACACAAGTTAACTGGTCATTCCATCGGACGGCTGTGCCGGTCGATGAATTTCGACGTGAACTCGATACCAAGTGGAATCGATGTGCCGCCCAATACATCACACTCACGCCCACGCAATGAAGCACAAAGACTTTCATATTGGCCTGGACTTTTGGTGTGGCGGCAACCGCTGGCGTTGCACAGACGTTGGCACACGGGTGATTGTGGCCATATCTCTCGAACCCCACGAGATACTCAATACTGAGGTTGATCCAAACGACAAAACGCAGAAGACAGAGCGAAGGTACATGACCGATGACCCATCCTGGTTCAGTGGGCCGACCTATGTCGTCGTCGAACACGTCTTTGATGAAGACACTTTGCCAGCCTGCAAGTTCAACCCGAACGATGAGGAAAGCTGATCGTTCGCGCCCGCACGCCCCAACAGGTCACTTCGATGGTTGGAATAATTCAGTTGCGCGCCAAGCCACGCGGCTGCAGCACCAGCAGCAGCAAGGCCAGCGCCGCAAAGCCGATGCCGGCCGCAAAGGTGAATGTCGCGCCCCAGCGCTGCCACAACCACCCTGCCAAACCGCTGGCAATCAGCATCGCCACGCCGCTGAGCAGGTTGAAAAATCCGTAGCCGGTGCCGCGCAAATCCGTCGGTGCGGTGTCGGCCACCATGGCCGCCAGCAGGCCTTGCGTCATGGCCATGTGCAAGCCCCACAACGCCACACCGGTCCAAAACACGGCGCCGCTGTTGCTGTAGGCCAGTAGGGTGTCAGCGCCGATCAGCATGAGCAGCCCCCAGCCCAACAGCGCGGTGTGGCGCACTTTGTCGGCCAGCTTGCCAAACGGGTAGGCGCAAGACGAGTAGACGATGTTCATGCCGATCAGCACCAGCGGCGTCCAGGCCAGCGCCAAGCCGCCTTGCTGCGCGCGCAGCACCAGAAAAGCTTCGCTGAAACGCGCCAGCGTGAACACCGCACCTACGCCCACCACCCACCAGTAAGCGGGGCTCAAACGGGCCAGGTTGGCGCGGCTGATCGGGTTGCTGCGCTTGGTAGCGATCGGTCGATCAGGCTCCTTGACGCCCCACACCAGCAGCGCCACGCACATGAAGGCCGGCACAGTCGCCACCCAGAACACGGCGCGAAAGTTGTCGTTCCACAGCAGCATGAAGGCGACTGCCAACGTCGGCCCCAAAAACGCGCCCACGGTGTCAAGCGACTGGCGCAAGCCAAATGCGGCACCGCGCAACTCGGGTGGCGCAATATCAGCCACCAGAGCGTCACGCGGCGCACCGCGAATGCCTTTGCCGACGCGGTCAGCCAATCGGGCGGTGATGATCCAGCCACTGGAGGTGGCCAGGGCAAACAGCGGCTTGGAAAAAGCCCCCAGGCCGTAGCCCAGCACCGCCAGCGGTTTGCGCTTGCCCCAGTAATCGCTCAAAGAGCCGGAAAACACCTTGATGATCAGCGCCGTGGCCTCGGCGGCGCCTTCAATCAGACCGACCACAAACATGCTGATGCCCAGCGTGGTCACCATAAAGACCGGCAGCAGGCTGTGAATCAGCTCACTGGAGACATCCATCAACAGGCTGACAAAGCCCAGCGCCCAGATGCTTGGGGGGATTTTGCGCAGCGTGGTGGTCATCCAGCGCTCGGGCTCAGTCAGAGGCTAGCGCACCAGCACCGCCGCATCGTTGCCACGGGCCGCAATCACACCAATCTCATACACGGTTTCACCTGCAGCGCGCAGCGTGGCCGCACAGGCGGCGGCTTGTGCCGCATCAATCACCATCACCATGCCAATGCCGTTATTGAAAGTGCGATTCATCTCGAAGTCGTCAATGCCAGCCGTTTTTTGCAGCCAGGCAAACAGCTCGGTTTGCGGCCAGCTGCCCTTTTTCAGATGCGCGGCGGTGCCCTCGGGCAGCACGCGGGGGATGTTTTCCAGCAAACCGCCCCCGGTGATGTGGGCCAGTGCCTTGATGGGGTGGGCAGCCAGCGCGGTCAGCACGTTTTTGACATACAGGCGGGTGGGCTCCATCAGCGCTTGTTTGAATGGTTTGCCATCCAGCGTGGCCGGGGCATTGGCACCCGCGCGCTCAATGCACTTGCGCACCAGGCTGAAGCCATTGGAATGCACGCCGCTGCTGGCCAGGCCCATGACCACATCGCCGGGCTTGATAGCCGCGCCGGTCAAAATTTTGGACTTTTCGACGGCACCGACACAGAAACCGGCCAAGTCGTATTCGCCCGCCGGGTACATGCCGGGCATTTCAGCGGTTTCGCCGCCAATCAGCGCACAGCCGGACAGCTCGCAGCCCTTGGCAACGCCGCCCACCACGGCGGCGGCGGTGTCCACATCAAGCTTGCCGCAAGCAAAGTAGTCCAGGAAAAACAAGGGCTCGGCCCCCTGCACCAGCACGTCGTTGACGCTCATGGCGACCAGATCAATGCCGACCGTATCGTGCATATTCCACTCAAACGCCAGCTTGAGCTTGGTGCCGACACCGTCGGTGCCAGACACCAGCACCGGCTCCTTGTAGCGCTTGGGCACCTCAAACAAGGCGCCAAAGCCGCCAATACCCGCCAGCACGCCTTCGCGCATGGTCTTTTTGGCCAGGGGTTTGATGCGCTCAATCAGGGCGTCACCTGCGTCAATGTCAACGCCAGCGTCTTTGTAGGAAAGGGGGGAAGCAGAGGAAGCGTTTTTTTGGGTCATGAAAAATGCCATGAAAAATGCGCTGGCAGGGCGCGTGCAAGCAGGTCGTGGGTTGGAAAAAAGCGCGAGCCTGGAGCCCGATAGAATTTGACCAGATTTTAGTGCGACATAACTGGCGTAAAAGTTGGTCTTCGCTGAAACTTCTTTTTGCTTGCGACATCACTCGAACTTCGTTTCCAGGGTATGTCCTCAGATCGCCAGATGCAATTTACTTAAATCTACTTAAAAGAGAGCCACCACCGAACGCGAATGAAACAAATTGCCCTGGATATTGGCTTGGCGACCGGCCCCACGTTGAGCAGTTTTTTTGCTGGCCCGAATGAGGCGGCTTTGCGCCATCTGCAAATCTGGGTTGGCGACGGTGCCGGTGCAGCGGCGCGTTCACCCGTGCCGACTTACCTCTTTGGCAGTGGTGGCAGCGGTAAAACGCATTTGCTCAAGGCGGTACAGGAGGCTTTGCGCGTGCAGGGCGCCAGTGTGGGCTGGCTCGACGCCAGCGTGCAGCAGCCGCCGGAATTCGATGAGCGTTGGGCGGCGGTGCTGATGGACGAGGTGCACTTTTACAACGCTGTGCAGCAGCAGGCGGCGTTTAACTGGTTCATCAATGCCCAAACCTGGCAGCGCGGCGTGCTGGCGGCCGGTGAGTTTCCGCCGGCTGACCTGAAATTGCGTGATGACCTGCGCACCCGGCTCGGTTGGGGCCATGTGTTTCAACTGCAACTGCTCAGTGAGCCAGAGCGGCGCGCCGTTTTACGCCAGGCGGCCGATGCGCGCGGGCTGTTTTTGAGTGACGAGGTGATGGACTTTATGTTGACACGCTTCAGCCGTGACTTGGGGAATCTGATGGAGTTGCTGAACCTGATTGACGGCTACGCCCTGCAAACCAAGCGGGCGATTACCATTCCCCTGATCAAATCCATGATGGACAACACGTAATTGACAATCGAACCATGAAATTGACCCTTTTTGACCTTGACCACACCTTGTTGCCGATTGATTCTGATTACGCATGGGGCGTTTTTACCAGCACCATCGGCTGGACCGATCCGCTGGAGTTCAATCAGCGCAACGATGAATTTTTTGCCCATTACCAGGCCGGCACGCTTGACATTCACGAGTACGTGCGCTTTGCCACCGCAGCGCTGCGGCAGCAGGGGCCGATTCATGCGCAATCGGCGCATGTTCAGTTCATGAAGACTGTGGTGGCCCCCGTCATCAAGGAGCAGGCGGTGGCACTGGTGCGCCAACACCAGCAGGCGGGCGATGAGGTGCTCATCGTCACGGCCACCAATGACTTTGTGACACGCCCGATAGCGCAGGCCTTCGGCGTTGGCGAATTGATTGCGGTTGAACTGGAGCGCGACACGGCGCCTGGGGGTAGCGGCTGGATCACGGGCGAAATAGTCGGCGTGCCCTCGTTCCGGGAAGGAAAAATCACGCGGGTAATGCAGTGGCTAGCCAGCCGCCAACTGGATTGGACCGATGTGGAGACTACTTTTTACAGTGACTCCATGAACGATCTGAGTCTGCTGGAGCGGGTCACGCACCCCGTGGCCACCAACCCGGATGCGCCTTTGCGAGCCCTAGCCAGCGAGCGTGGATGGCGCATACTTGATCTGTTTTGAAGTGTTGGGATCTATGATTAAAAAATTTATTGACCGGTTATTGGGTAAAACGTCAACCAAAAGCAAAAAACCCCAATTTGGCAAGCGCGAAGAGGTGGGCGCGGTGGAGCACGGTATCGACCCGAAACTGGTCGACGAGCGGGCGCTCAACGTGGTGCGTACCCTTAAAAATGCAGGGTTCGAGGCCTATATCGTTGGTGGCGCCGTGCGCGACCTGATGGTCGGCCTGGCACCCAAAGACTTTGATGTGGCGACCAATGCCACCCCGGAGCAGGTCAAGGGCCTGTTCCGGCGTGCTTTCATCATTGGGCGGCGCTTTCGTATCGTGCACGTGGTGTATGGACGTGGCCGCGAGCACGAGGTGATTGAGGTCTCCACCTTCCGCGCCTACATGGACAATGCGGCCGCCGAACAGGTGGCGGGCAACGAGAAAACCAGCAAAAGCGAGTTGGCCGGGATGAAACACGCGGTCGATTCCACCGGCCGTGTGCTGCGCGACAACGTATGGGGCCCGCAGGAAGAAGACGCGGTGCGGCGCGACTTCACCATCAACGCCATGTACTACGACCCCGAAACGCAAATTGTGGTCGATTACCACCATGGCATCAAAGATTCGAAAAACCGGGTGATCCGCATGATTGGCGACCCGGCGACGCGTTACCGCGAAGACCCGGTGCGCATCATCCGTGCCGTGCGTTTTGCCGCCAAACTCAGTGGTTTGGGCTTCAAGCTTGAAGCCAAGACGGCGGCACCGCTGATCAAGTCGCAAGAGCTGCTGGCCGAGGTACCGCAGAGCCGATTGTTTGACGAGATGCTCAAGCTGCTGCAAACCGGTCATTCGTTGGCCTCGATTGAGCAGCTCAAAGCACTGGGTATGGCGCGCGGCATTTATCCGCTGCTTGATGTGGTGGTGCAGCGCGCTGAGCAAGCCTTCGTCAAGGCCGCCTTGCGAGACACCGACCGCCGCGTGAGCGAAGGCAAGCCGGTGGTGGCCAGTTTCCTGTTGGCCTGCGTTTTGTGGGCCGATGTGCGTGACGGCTGGGCCAAACGCATCAACGAGCGCCAGCATGCCCATCCGGCGCTGCAGGATGCGATCGAAGACGTGTTTAATTCCCATATTGGCGATGTATCGGGCCGCGGCAAATTGGGCGGTGATATGCGTGAAATCTGGATGATGCAGCCACGCTTTGAGAAGCGCGTGGGCAGTGCGCCCTTTGGTCTGGTCGAGCAGGCGCGCTTTCGCGCCGCTTTTGACTTCATGCGTTTGCGCGCTGAAACCGGCGAGATCGACGAGGTACTGGCCGACTGGTGGCAAGAGTTCAGCCTGGCCGATGACAACCTGCGCCAGGACATGGTGGATCAGGTGCGTGAAGAACAGCAGCAACAGCAGCGCCAGCGGGCGCCGCGCGTGCACAAGGCGCCCGCATCACGCGATGCGGGGTCGGTGGTACGCGAGGCCACCCCCGCAGCCGATGCGGATCGCACGCGACCGGATTCATTGCCCGCTTTTGCGCCAGGCGAGCCGGCCAATGGTGTGGACGCACCCAAAAAAAGGCGCCGGCGCCGGCGCAGCAGCGGCCCCAGGGAGGGTGGCGAACCGACGTCGGACGCCGGCGTTTGAGCGGTTTGGTGCGCGACCCGATCACCGCTTACATAGCGCTCGGCGCCAATCTGGGTGACGCCCGTGCTGCCGTGCTGCAGGCCATGCGCGGCATCGCTGCGTTGCCAGCGACGACGCTGGTGCGGCGTTCCTCGCTGTACCGCACGGCACCCGTAGAGGCCATGGGGCCGGATTACATCAATGCCGTCGTTGAAGTGACCACCGGCTTGCACCCGCTGGAGCTGCTGCTCGAATTGCAACAACTGGAACAGGCCGCCGGCCGCGAGCGCCCATACCGGAATGCCTCGCGCACCCTGGACCTGGACATCCTGCTGTATGGGGAGGCCAGCATGGACAGCCCGACCCTCGTTATTCCCCATCCCCGGATGATGGCGCGCGCGTTCGTGCTGGTGCCACTGGCCGAGATCGCGCCATTCAGGGTGAGCTCAGATCAGTTGCGGGCCGTCTCAGATCAAGCCGTCAAGCTTGTGACGGACTGCTGAACAAGGGATTTCCCTAGCTATAAGGGCTCTCCGGCAGTCCGGTTTCGTTGTGTACCCTGCATACAATGAAAAACCATTTTTCGAGAAAAATCATGAGCTTTAACAATCTGCGAGTTGCCACCAAACTGTGGCTCGGTGTGGGTGTCATCGTTGCTGCCTTGACCATGCTGATTGGCTTTTCCGCTTTCAAGCTGGCCAGCCTTCAGGCGGATTCGGATGTCAAGCAGAGCCAGCTCAACATGCGAGTCAAGGCCGTCACCACCTGGGCCGGCCTGACAGAGACCAATTCAATACGCACGATGGCGCTGATCACCGCTTATGACCCCGGTGTTGAAGCGGCGCTTGCTACGGCAATTGCTGCAACTTCGGCGAAGATTTCTGTGGTTCAGAAAAGCCTCGAAGCGATGCCGCTGGGCAAGGACGAACTGGCCCAGATGCAAAAAATTTCCGGTGCCCGCAAGCTCATGAGTGATGTCCGGGGCAAGGCCTTGAAGCTCAAAACTGATGGCAACAGTGAAGAGGCACTCACGACAGTTAAAGAGCAGTACACCCCTGTCGTGACGGCTTACCTGGCGACGCTGCGTGAGTTAGTGGATATGGAAGAAAAGGCAATGGCCACCTTTCTAGAAGAAGCTTCACAGTCCCGTGCCTCAATTGCGCGGATTTTGGCCGCGTTTTTTGTGTTGCTTTTTGTTGGTATTTTGATTGGCGCGGGCAGGCTGATCCGCTCGATCCGTCAGCCACTGGTTCAGGCCAATGAGCTGGCGTCCAGCATCGCGAAAGGCGATCTCAGCATGCAGATTGATACCTCGCGCGGTGACGAGTTTGGCGAACTGTTGAAGTCGTTGGCCGCCATGAATGAGTCGCTCGGACGCATGGTGCACCAGGTGCGCCAGAGCACCGACAGCATTGCGACGGCCAGTGCCGAGATTGCAACCGGCAACAACGATCTGGCCCAGCGCACCGAACAAACATCAAGCAACCTGCAATCCACCGCGTCCAGCATGGACCAACTGACAACTACCGTGCAGCAAAGTGCCGACAACGCACGCCAGGCCAGCACGCTGGCAGCCAATGCTTCGTCGGTGGCGGAGAAGGGCGGCGCGGTGGTCCAGCAGGTGGTACTCACGATGGAAGAGATCAATGCCAGCAGCAAAAAAATAGCCGACATCATTGGCGTGATTGATGGCATTGCGTTCCAGACCAATATTCTGGCGCTCAATGCCGCGGTGGAGGCAGCGCGTGCCGGTGAACAAGGGCGCGGTTTTGCCGTGGTGGCGAGCGAAGTGCGCAGCCTGGCGCAGCGCAGCGCCGAGGCGGCCAAAGAAATAAAAATGCTGATTGGTACCTCGGTCGACAAGGTGGCCTCCGGTACCAAGCTGGTGTCGGACGCTGGCACCACCATGAGTGACATTGTGCAGTCGGTGCGCAAGGTAGCTGACGTCATTGGCGAGATTACGGCCGCGTCCAGCGAGCAAAGCACTGGCATAGCCCATGTTAATCAGGCCATTGGCAACCTGGACCAGATGACACAGCAAAATGCCGCCTTGGTGGAAGAGAGTGCCGCTGCCGCCGAGAGCCTGCGCGAGCAAGCCAGCCAATTGGCACAAGCGGTGTCGGTATTCAAGATCAGCGGCTCGGTGGTGACCGTGCAGTCGCGCCCGACCCGAGACATTACGCCGCGTGCCGAGTCGCTCCCTTACAAACGGCCGCAGCCGCCGGCCAAACCCAAGCCTGCCAGCGCTGCCCTGGGCCATACCCGTGCCGCCGCGCCAGCCCGCAAACCGCTGGCCTTGGCTGGGGCGGCCAAAAAATCAGCCCCAGCGCCCACCCAGCCCGCTGATGCAGACTGGGAGACCTTCTGAGATATTGCGGGACAGACCGCAGTTACACGGAGTGAACAAGCTCTGTCCTCAACATTTTAGAATTTGCGGGACAGACCGTAGCTACAAATCGATCGTTTTGCGGGACAGACCGCAGTTACACGGAGTGAACAAGCTCTGTCCTCAACTGATCATCGGATGTCCGCAAGCTCTGTCCCCAACACTTCAGAATTTGCGGGACAGACCGCAGCTTGCGCGTTGTGAGCAAGCTCTGTCCCCAACACTTCAAGACCTGTTCTAGATCACTCCACTTCAGCAATCATTTCAATCTCGATACAGGCACCTAGCGGAATTTGGGCCACGCCAAAAGCGCTGCGGGCGTGGACGCCTTTGGCGCCAAACACCTCGCCTAGCAACTCGCTGGCGCCATTGGTCACCAGATGCTGCTCGGTAAAGTCACCGGTGGAGTTGACCAGTGACATGAGCTTGACGACGCGCTTGATACGGTTCAGGTCGCCCACAGCCGCGTGCAAGGTGCCCATCAGATCAATTGCGATGGCGCGGGCGGCGGTTTTGCCGTCCTCGGTGCTGATATTTTTGCCGAATTGGCCGACCCACACTTTGCCGTCTTTCTTGGCAAGGTGACCGCTTAAGAAAACAAGCTTGCCAGTTTGAACAAACGGCACATAAGCCGCGGCGGGCGCGGCGACGGGCGGCAGGGTGATGTTGAGTTGGGTGAGTTTGGCGTAAATGCTCATGCTGTTTCCTTGGTGAATTTATGAATGAAATTGGCCTCTAGCCCCCGCTGAATAAGCGTGTGTAGCTATTTAAATTATAGTATCTGACTTACTTCCCGTTGGGGACCGCCTCTACCGTCACCCCGACCAACAAGGTGTGGCTGGCCCCGCCGTGGATGACGCCGCGAATCGGCGACACGTCTGAAAAGTCGCGTCCTATGGCCAATGTGACATAGTCTTCGCCGGGGGAATGCCAGCCGCTGCGGTTGTTGGTGGGGTCCAGATCGAACCAGCGCGCACCCGCAGGCAGATCGGGCACATACACGGACACCCAGGCGTGGGACGCATCGCTGCCTTTGAGCTTGACCGTGCCCGGCGTCGGCTGGGTGAGCAAATAGCCGCTGACATAGCGTGCCGCAAGCCCCATGGCCCGCAGGCAGGCAATCATGATGTGGGCAAAATCCTGACACACCCCTTTGCGCTGCGCCAGCGCCTCCAATGCCGGGGTGTTGATCTCGGTGCTCTGGCTCTCGTAGGCAAAGTCGCTGTGAATGCGCTGCATCAAGTCCTGCGCTGCCGCCAACACACCGGTGCCGGGCGCAAAACTGGGCCGCGCATAAGCCGCAAATTCACCGTGTCGGGGCACAAAGGGTGAAACAAATACAAATTCAGTCGCGGGGTCAAAGTGCATGCCCGAGCGATACCGAAACAGCTCCCGGGTTTGCTCCCAACCGATGCTGCTTGCAGGTGGCGAAGAATCGATCGTCTCGACCACGCTGTGCGCCACCACCGTGAGGGCCGTGTGTGGTGTCTGCAGTGAAAAATAACAACGGCTGTTGCCAAAGACGTCTTGTGTCCGGCTGATCTGGGCCGGTATCGGGTCGATCTGCAGCGTGTGTTCCAGAAGCCGCTGCGAAGGCGCATTTAGGGGTTGCAGGTAGGCCATGTGCTGCGCTGTTTCTACCGCAGGCGCGTAGTCATAGCGGGTTTCGTGGGTCACGCGCAGCTTCATGGGCCCACGCTCTGGTTGATTTCTCCCGAATGCGTGAAACAGGCACTGTTGATGGCATCCGATACATCAATGGCCGCCCCCGAGCACTGCAGCAGCAAATCGTTCAGCGCAAAAAAATACCCGTTTGAACCCGATGGCCGGGTTTCGCACAGTTGCGCCAGGTCCCACGTCTGCGGGTCGGGTACGCGCAATGACAAGGCGCCGAGTTGACCGGGCGCATTGTCGGCCAGCTTGGCCAGACGCCCGCGCAGCGCGCGTGCCACCCAAGCCAACGAACGCGGGTTGTCGGTGTCAAGCACCAGCAAGTCAAGCAGGGCGGCAATGTCACGGCTTTGCTGGTACTGGGCATGAAAGGTGATGGTGCAGTCAAACAGCGCCATCATGGCTTCAAAGCCCCCTTCGGTGTGCACACTGCCGGTCTCAAAGCCGCGCGCCAGCGCACCCGCCAAAAACCCCAGGCGCTCAATATGCCGACCAATGCTCAGCAAGCGCCAGCCGTCGTCGCGCGTCATGCGATCCGTCTGGGCGCCGGTCATGGCGGCCATGTGGTCACTGATGTTTTTCAGTAGATGCAGGGCCGCCTGCGACGAATAGTCGCCGCTGCTGGCGTCCTCAGCGCAGCCTGCAAACAACTCTTCTTCGGCCCGGACAATAACGCGCCAATGCGCTTGCGACAACCGTTCGCGCACGGTGGAGGCGGCCATTTTCAGGGCCCGCAGGTAATAACCAACACTGGTCGCGCCGTCGGTGCTGCCCAGGCTGGCGATCAGCGAACGCTCAAAGACGTGGTGCGCCTGGGCGGGCGATGGCACACCCGGCAGCACCAGCGTATTGGCCAGCGCCATGCTGCCAAGCCATGCCAGCAAGGACGGAGATTGCTCCTCGCCATTGAGGCATTCCAGCGTCAGGCGGGCCAAACGCAGTGCGTTTTCGGTGCGCTCGGTGTAGCGACCCAACCAAAAAAGATTTTCTGCTGCACGGCTGGTGACCAGCCGCTTGCGCTGCGTCAGCGAGGCCGCTGTCAAGTGCGGCTGCAACAGCGTTGTCTGGTCAACTTCGCCGCGGGTCAGTGCCCAGACGTCGGCGCTGCTGCCGCCGCTCTGCATGGCGGCACCTTCTGCCGTGGCATCGGCCACGCGCGCCAGTCCACCGGGGAGCACGCGCCAGGACTGCAAGCCGCTTGAGACCACAAACACCCGCAGCATGACCGAGCGTGGCAGCACCTGACCCGCAGATCCACCGGCAGCGCCCGCTGTACTCGCGCTGGTGGCTGGCGCTGCTGTCTGCCAGGTCGGCATTTGTGATAGGGGTAGGCAGGCCTGGATGGTGTACTCTTCGCTTTGACGCACAATGCGCCCGGCCCATTCGTCGAGCTCGCGCGCTGACAGGCAGTGGCCCAGCACAGCATCAAAACTGTTGTGGACGGGCGAGCCGGGGTAGGTGGCTTTGATGGCGCTGTCACGCAGCCGGGGCAGGGCATCTGCCAGGGCCGAGCGCTCACCACACCACCAGGTGGGCAGGGCGGGCAATTCCAGCTCTTCGCCCAGCAAATGGCGTGACAAGGCGGGCAGAAAGCCGAGCAGGGCGGGCGACTCCAGAAAAGCCGAGCCCGGCGCATTGGCCACCAGCACATGGCCGGCGCGGATGGCCTGCAGCAAGCCCGGCACGCCCAGGGTGGAGTCAGCGCGCAGCTCCAGCGGATCCAGGTACTCGTCGTCAACCCGTTTCAACAGGCCATGCACCGGCACCAAGCCTTTGAGGGTCTTGAGGTAGAGCCGTTCGTCGCGTACGACCAAGTCGCTGCCTTCAACCAGACTCAAGCCCAGGTAACGCGCCAGGTAGGCCTGTTCAAAATAGGTTTCGTTGTAAGGGCCGGGGGTGAGCAACGCGAGGTGCGCGTCCGCCCCGGCCGGGCTCATCATCTTCAGGCTGTCCATCAGGGCGCGGTAAGTGCCGGCCAGACCTTGCACGCGCAGAGCCTGAAAGGCCTCGGGAAACTGGCTGGCAACAGCCAGCCGGTCTTCCAGCAAATAGCCCAAACCCGACGGTGCCTGGCAATGCTGGCCCACCACCCACCAGTTGCCATCCGGGCCGCGTGCCAGGTCGAAGGCCGCAATGTGCAAATGCATTCCACCGACCGGCTTGACGCCATGCATGGCACGCAAGTAGCCAGGGTGCCCCTGCACCAGCGCGGGCGGCAGCCAGCCCTTCATCAGCAACTGCTGTGGCCCGTAGATGTCGGCCATGACCCGCTCCAGCAGCCGCATGCGTTGCAGCACGCCAGATTCAATCTGCTGCCAGCTGTCGGGCTCAATGATCAGCGGAAACAAGTCCAGCGACCAGGGGCGCTGCGGCCCTTCTTCGTCGGCATGCACGTTGTAGGTGACGCCGTTGTCGCGGACCTGGCACGCTAGACTGGCGGCGCGCTGGTTCAGGTCAAGCGCGGCGCTGTCGGCCAAATGTTCAAAGAACCGAGTCCACGCCGGCGCTAACTGGTCTTCATCAGCGTTTGAATCCGCCGCCTCTGTGTCGGTTGGGCCAGCACGGGAGGCGGTGGCACCGCGCAGTTCGTCGAAATGGCCAGCCGCCGCCACTGACGCCAGTGCCATGGCCTGTGCGTCGGGCCTGTCGGGCGCCGGGGCGGCAAGTGGGGAGTGAGTTGCGTCTGTCACGGGGTTAGAGTATGCCAGCGCAGTGTTTTAGGCACTGAAAATCTCCAACAAAGTGGAGTAACCTGCCTGCTATAAGGACACGCACTATGAAAAAGACTTTCTCGATGATTCGGGAGTTCCATTTGGCCGATTGGTTTACGCTAGGCAATGCAATATGTGGCACGGGTGCCATGTTTTCCATGATGACCTACCTGCAAACCAGTGATGTCATCCATATCTACTTTGCCTGCGGGCTGGTGTTGGCCGCTATGGTATTTGACGTACTGGACGGCCGGATTGCGCGGTGGAGACAGAAAACGTCGCCTATGGGTCGTGAGCTTGATTCACTCGCTGACATCATCTCTTTTGGCGTAGCCCCAGCCTTGATTGCGTATGGTTGCGGTATGCAGGGTTTGTACGACCGCATTGTTCTGACCTATTTTGTTGCGTGTGGCGTATCGCGCCTGGCGCGCTACAACGTGACGGCCGAAGCGCTTTCTCAAGGACAAGACAAAGTGAAATACTTCGAGGGAACGCCTATCCCGACGTCGCTGCTACTGGTCGTGCTGATGTTTGTTGCGGCCACGCAAGGTGCTCTGGGCAAGTCACTTTGGTTTGGACAGGTCGCAATGGCTGGTTTCATATTGCACCCAATGGTCTTGTTGTTTGCGCTCTCTGGCTCATTGATGATCAGTCGCATACGCTTCCCCAAAATCTAAGGATGGTTAAAAATCAGTTGGAGGCGTTACCTACAAATTCTCTAAATCGAGAATGGGCTCGGTGCTGGCTTAAAGCACCGTGACGGTATTGTGGATGGCGTTTGCACCGTTCGGCTGGGTCAGTCCTGGCAAAGATAGAGCCACGCGGTTGCGGCCCTGGTGCTTGGCGTCATACAGAGCCACATCCGCCTCTTTTAGCAAGCGCTCACGGTTGCCTGCAGTGCTGGGGGTGCCCGCTGCTACGCCCAGGCTGATCGTCACCACGCTGGCGACTGGTGAACTGGCATGGGGCATTTGCTCAGCACGAATGGCGGCCAGGATCGACTGAGCGGTCTCCTGCGCCTGCGTCAACGAAGCACCTGGCATGACCACCACAAATTCTTCGCCGCCATAGCGGGCCGCCAGTTCGCCAGCGCGTCTGACCGTGGCCCGCAGCACCTCGCCCACGCGCCGCAGGCACTCATCTCCCTGCTGGTGCCCGTAGTGGTCGTTGTAGGTCTTGAAGTGGTCCACATCCATCATGATCACCGCCAGCGGCGTTGCCTGGCGCAGTGCACGCTGCCATTCTTCGGCCCAATACTTGTCAAAACGGCGGCGGTTGGCCAGGCCGGTCAGCCCGTCGGTCGTGCTCAGGGTTTCCAGTTGGCTATTGGCGGCCTGTAACTCGGCGGTACGCAGCCGGACCTTCTCTTCCAGTGCCTCATTGGCCGCAGTGACCTCCGCACGCAAGCGCACCTGCTCGGCCAATTCGGCCTGCAGACGTCTGGAATAGCGCCATCCCGCCCACAGCAGCAGCACGACAGCCGCCAGTCTTAACATCAGCGTGGCCTGGCGCAGCTGGTCTTGCTGCCAGGCGGTATTGGATAGCTCAATGGTCAGCGCGCCGACGGCCGATTCACTGTTGATTTCATAAATCTTGAGCGCCATGACGTAATCCCCGCCCAGCAGGGCCTTGTAGGCGGCGTCCCACTGCTCGTTCCGTATGTGCACAAAGACCTGATTCTCCTGTGCACGCAAGGCGCGCTGCTCGTCACGCAGTGCCAGGATTTCACCCGCCAGAGTCATGTGGCGTGTCAGCGCCTGCACCTCCTGCATGGTGGCCTCCAGCTTCGTGTGCAGAGAGTTGTAGCTGGCCGCACGCAGGCTGTTTTTCTCGATCACAGCCGTGGCCATCACACTGGTCAGCGACTGGTTCAGCCGGACCATGCGCTCCAGTCCGGTCTGTATTCGCAGGCTCTGCCCGTGCATCTGCTCGCTCTTGATGTCAGCGTACAGCCCCACCCCGATGGTGAGTAACAAAATGGCCACAGCAATGTGGAGGCTCCCCAGAAAACGCATGCTGGTCTCCGGTTTGGTCAGTTGAGGATCTTGTCAGCCCTGGCCATCAACTCAGGCGGTATGGTCACACCCTGGGCCCTGGCTGCACGGGTGTTGATGACCAGGCTGAATATTTCCACCGGGCCCCATGGCACGTCGCCGGGCCTGATGCCTTTGAGTACCAGCGCCGCCTTTTTTCCGGCCGAGTAGCCGACCAGAAAATAGTCGGGGCCATAGGCCATGACGGCGCCGCGCACCACACTGTCGATGTCGCCTGCAAAGAGGGCAATCTTGTGCCGATCGCACGCACGGGCAATGGCCTCCAGGTTGGCCACCGTGGTGTTGTCTGATGTGAGGGTGATGGCCTGAACCTTGCCTGCCAGCGCGGCCGCCATCTGCCCCACTTCCTCGCTGCTGTCCACGGTCGCTTCCACCAGGGTGAGACCCAGATTTTTGGCAGCCTCTCTCATGGCCTGGATGTGAGACAGCGAATTGGTTTCCTTGGGGTTGTAGATGGTGCCCCAGGTTTTGGCCTGCGGAACAGCCCGCGCATAGGTCTCGAACTGCAGCCGCACCGGCCACAGGTCGCTCACGCCAGTGACGTGCGTACCGGTTTTTTGGCCCGCTGCGCTGTTGCTGGGCACAATCTCTGCCAGCACCGGGTCCGTCACCGACGAAAAGACCACCGGAATGCGGGTGCCAGTGCGCATCACCGCCTGGGCCGTGGGTGTGGCAATGGCGTGTATCAGGTCCACTTTCTCTGACGCAAACTCGCGGGCAATGGTGTCGGCGGCAGCCAGGTCGCCTTGGGCGTTGCGGCGGATGTAAATCACGTTCACCCCCTCTTTGAACCCGGCACTGGCCAAGCCCGCTTCGAAGCCTTTCTCGTCGGCATCCAGCGCGGCATGCGACACGATTTGGGTCACGCCAATGCGAAACACTTTTTGCCCCTGCGCCATTGAGGCTGCCGGAACCAGCGCAGCAGCAACCATCAGCCCAAGAAACAGTCGGCGTGGCGTTGGGGACGGCCGGTCATTGCTTTGCAGGTTTTTGAAGGGGGTCATGGCAGCATCCTCGTAGGCACAGAGACAGTCAACGTGCCCCTATCATTGCACAGTGGCGGGACAAGAAGCCACGCTATCGCCCGAGCGACAGCATTCATGGGGCAGCGGGGCAAATTCCTGCAAAATGGCTTTTTAGCGTGCAACGGCCAAGCGCGGTGCAAATCAATCACTACAAGCAGGAGACCAACATGACCCGTACCATCCAACAACTTTTTGACCTCAGCGGCAAGACTGCCCTGGTCACCGGCGGCTCACGCGGCTTGGGGCTGCAAATGGCGCATGCGCTGGGCGAAGCGGGCGCGCGCATCATGCTCAGCGCGCGCAAGGCCGATGAGCTGGAGCAGGCCACCGCCGAACTGCAGGCTGCGGGCATTGACGCCCGCTGGGTCGCGGCCGATTGCGCCAAAGAGGCCGATATTCGCCGTCTGGCCGATGAGACGCTGCAGCGCATGGGCGACGTGGACATTTTGGTCAACAACGCGGGCGCCGCCTGGGGCGCACCTGCCGAAGATCATCCGATTGAGGCCTGGGACAAGGTGATGAACCTCAACGTGCGCGGCTACTTTATCTTGAGCCAGGTGATCGCCAAAAAGAGCATGATTGCGCGCCGCTCGGGGCGCATCATCAACGTGGCCTCCATCGCCGGGCTCGGTGGTAATCCGCCCGGGATGACCACCATTGCCTACAACACCTCCAAGGGGGCGGTGATCAACTTCACCCGCGCGCTGGCGGCCGAATGGGGCAAATACAACATCAACGTCAACGCCATCTGCCCCGGGTTTTTCCCGAGCAAGATGACCGCCGGTACGCTGGCGGCCCTGGGTGAGGAAAAACTGGCGGCCGGTGCGCCTTTGAGACGCCTGGGCGACGATGAAGACCTGAAAGGCTTGTGTGTGCTGTATGCCAGCGACGCGGGCAAACACATCACCGGCCAGTGGCTGGCGGTGGACGGCGGCGTCAGCGTGCTCATCGGCGGCTAGACATGAACTTCGGCGTTGCTATTCCCTTTGTCGAGCACCTGGGCTTTGAGCTGCGGCTGTATGAGGGCGGCTTGTCTGAGCTGCGCTACACGCCGCGTCCGGAGCACCTGAATTCTTTCAACGTCACCCACGGCGGCGCCCTCATGACTTTGCTGGATGTGACCATGGCGGTGGCGGCGCGCAGTGTGCAGCAGGACATGGGCGCAGTCACCATCGAGATGAAAACCAGCTTCATGCAACCGGCGGTTGGGGCGCTCACGGCCAAAGGCCACTTGATGCACCGCACCGCCACCATGGCTTTCACCGAAGGCACGGTGTTTGACGAACAGGGCAGGGCGTGCGCTCATGCCACTGGCACGTTCAAGTTTGTGCGCCGTCTGCCCACCGGGCCGAGGACCGCGCATGGTTTGAATGCCCCCGTCGGCGTCATTGCCACCGATTGATATCTCGTTTCAAATCTATAACAAATTGGTCTCTAGCCCCCGTAGATACTGCGTAAGAAGCTACATAATTGATAGTATTTTCAGTAGGAGCAGCGTATGCCAACGAACCAGCAAATCCATCTCGTCAGCCGCCCCAGCGCCGAAGCCGTTGCCGGCAACTTCCAACTGATCGTCAGCGAGACCCCCGCGCTGCAGGACGGCCAGGTGCTGGTGCGGCATCACTTCCTGAGTCTGGACCCCTACATGCGAGGCCGCATGAACGACGCGAAAAGCTACACCGCGCCGCAAGCCTTGAATGAAGTGATGGGCGGCGGCACGGTGGGCGAGGTGGTGGAATCCAGAAACCCGAAATTTGTCGTCGGCGACCAGGTGGTGGGCATGGGCGGCTGGCAGCAATACAGCGTCGTGAACGCCGACCAGTTGGGCGCGCTGCGCAAGGTCGATACCCGCCACATTCCCCTGAGCGCCTACCTGGGCGCGGTCGGTATGCCCGGCGTTACGGCCTGGTATGGCCTGGTCAAAATTATCGAGCCGAAAGCGGGCGAAACCATGGTGGTGAGTGCCGCCACGGGCGCCGTGGGCAGTGCCTTTGCTGCCTTGTCGAAAGCCCGTGGTTGTCGCACCGTCGGCATTGCGGGTGGTCCCGAAAAATGCAGGTACGCGCTTGACGAACTGGGTTTTGACGCCTGCATCGACTACAAGCTGCACCAGGACGCGGCCTCGCTGTCCCAAGCCGTCAAGGACGCCTGCCCGGACGGCGTCGATGGCTATTTTGAAAACGTCGGTGGCATGGTGCTCGACGCCGTGCTGCAGTGCATGAACGCCTTTGGCCGTATCGCGGTGTGCGGCATGATTGCCGGCTACGACGGCGCGCCGCTGCCTTTGAGCTATCCGGCACTGATTCTGACCAACCGGCTCAAGGTGCAGGGCTTCATCGTTAGCGAACACATGGAGGTCTGGCCCGAGGCGCTCAAAGAGCTGGGCACGCTGGTGGCCACCGGCAAGCTCAAGCCCAGAGAGTCGATTGCCCAAGGCCTTGAAGCCGCGCCGGAGGCTTTTCTGGGGCTGCTCAGAGGCAAAAATTTTGGCAAGCAATTGGTCAATTTAGCCTGAGACCTTGCTCTGTCCCCGACTGATCAACCGGAGGTTCCACCATGACAGACATCATTCTTCACCACTATCCCATCTCGCCGTTTTCAGAAAAAATCCGGCTCGTGCTGGGCTACAAACAACTGGCCTGGAAGTCGGTCATCATCCCGTCCATCAGCCCGAAGCCCGATGTGCTGGCGCTCACCGGCGGTTACCGCAAGACGCCGTTTTTGCAGATCGGCTCCGACGTGTACTGCGACAGCGCGCTGATCTGTGACGTGCTCGAACACCTGCAAGCCGAGCCAAGCCTGTACCCGGCGCCGCACAAGGGGCTGGCGCGCGTGCTGGCGCAATGGGCTGACAGCACCTTGTTCTGGGCGGCGATGGCTTACAACCTGCAACCCAAAGGGGCGGCGGCTCTGTTTGAAGGCGTGCCGCCCGAGGCGGCCAAGGCCTTTGGCGCGGACCGGGCCGCCATGAGCGCGGGCATGACCCGTCTGCGCCCAGGTGACGCCAGCGCCGCCTACAAGTCCTACTTGCGGCGCATCGCAAACATGCTCCATGGCCAGGATTTTTTGCTCGGCAACGCGCCCTGCGTGGCCGACTTTGCCGCCTACCACCCCTTGTGGTTCACGCGCAAGGTGGTGCCCGTGATGGCGGGCATTCTGGACGCCACCCCCGCCGTGCTGGCCTGGATGGACCGAATGGCGGCGCTTGGACACGGGCGTATGGAAAAGTATTCTGCTACAGAATCAATAGCGTTATGTTCAGAATCGACGGGGGCTACAGCCCTAAAAGACTCCATATTTGAAGATGAACACGGGATTCCTCTGGGCAGCCGTGTCACGGTGGCGGCGGAAAGCTTTGGCACCGATGTCACCGAGGGCGAGCTGATTGCCGCCAGCCGCACCCACTACAGCCTGCGTCGGGTTGATGCGCGCGCGGGCACGGTGCAGGTGCACTTTCCGCGCATTGGCTACGTGCTCAAGGCGGTGTTGCCCGCATGAGGCAACAGGCCGCGCTGCACTGGCAATGGTCGACCTTTGCCAACCTGAGCGTCAGTGGGTTGTATGCGCTGCTGCAGTTGCGCAGCGCGGTGTTCGTGGTGGAACAAAACTGTGTGTTTCAGGACCTGGACGGGGCTGACGCACAAGCCATGCACTTGCTGGGCTTTGCGGCCCAGTCCAGCGCCGGGTCCGTTGCCCAGCCGCAGCAGGCGCTGCTGGCCTATGCGCGCTGCTTTCCACCGGGTGTCAAGTTTGCCGAGGCCAGCATTGGCCGCGTGCTGACGGCCCCGGGCGTTCGCGGCAGCGGGCTTGGGCACGCGCTGATGGACCGGGCTGTCACGGCGGTCTGCAAGCAGTGGGGCGCGCAGCCGATCCGCATTGGCGCCCAGGCGCAGCTGGCAGATTTTTACGCTGGCCATGGCTTTGTCGACCAGGGCCGGCCTTATATCGAAGACGGCATCGCGCATCTGGAAATGCTGCGAACGCCCTGATTTCATCTTGATGCTGATTTACCCAACCCCTATTTTGGAGATGCTTTGTGATCACTGATTTCAAAAACAAAACCGCCGTTCTCACCGGCGCTGGTTCCGGCTTTGGCCTGGAATGCGCCCGCATTGGCGCCAAACTCGGCATGAACCTGGTGCTGGCCGATGTGCAGCAAGATGCCCTTGACCGAGCTAGCGCCGAGATGCAGGCACTGGGCGCGCCGGTGCTGGCATTTCAGCTTGACGTCGCCAAAGCAGCCCAAGTCGAAGCCTTGGGCCGGGCGGTGCAAGCGCGTTTTGGTGCGCCGCATCTGGTTTTTAACAACGCCGGTGTCGGCGCGGGCGGCCTGATCTGGGAGAACAGCGCTGCCGACTGGGAATGGGTGCTGGGCGTCAACCTGATGGGCGTCGCCCACGGGCTGCGCGTGTTCACGCCGATGATGCTGGACGCCGCCAAAAAAGACCCGGCCTACCGCGGCCATATCGTTAACACCGCCAGCATGGCCGGTTTGCTCAATGCGCCCAATATGGGCGTTTACAACGCCAGCAAGCACGCCGTGGTGAGCATGAGCGAGACGCTGTACCAGGACCTGGCCCTGGTCACGGATCAAATCAGCGCCTCGGTCTTGTGCCCGTTTTTTGTGCCCACCGGCATCAGCCAGAGCCATCGCAACCGCCCGTTGGACGCGCCCGCCGTCAAACCGACGCGCAGCCAATTGATTGGGCAGGCCATGAGCGACAAGGCGGTGGGCTCGGGCAAGGTCAGTGCTGCCGATGTGGCACAAAAAGTGTTCGATGCCGTGGCCACCCGGCAGTTCTACATCTACAGCCACCCCAAAGCGCTGGCGTCGGTGCAGACCCGGCTGGAAGACATCATGCTGGGGCGCAACCCCACCGATCCCTTTGCACTCAAGCCGGAGCTGGGGCTGGAATTGAAGCAGGCCTTGCGAGCGTAGTGGGTGCGGCTTGTTCCAATAGCCAGGTTATTAGCAGCGTTTTTGTTTTTTTGAACGTTGTATTCCCCCCCTCTCCCCCAACCCCTCTCCACCCCCGCCGGGGCGGAAAGGGGAGCCAACAGCCACATTTGGCCAACTCTTTTAAGGCAGGAAGTACACGCTCCGATTGGCGTTGAGACAGCAATTTGCTTTGAGCGCCTTGTCGCTATGTTGCCGCCACTTTGAGGTCAGCGCGCAGTCGAGCGCTTATTTCCCACCTTAATAGACGCGGCCAAATGAGGCTCCTCTCTTCCGCCCGGCGGGGCGGGAGAGAGGGGGGGGAGAGTGAGTGGGGGGAAAGAACGTTCAAAAATTCCAACCCGGTAAAAGCCACGCCCAATGAATTTCGTCATCGAGATTACGGGAAGCGCTGCTGGCCCCTTGGCGTCGTTAAACTGGGTCAGTTAGGCCACGCGCAACAACTCAAGCATTTTTTTCTGTGACAAGGGCTTGTGATACAGGTAGCCCTGCATCGTGTTACACCCGCAACTCTCCAGATAGCGTTCCTGAACCGGCGTTTCAACACCCTCCGCGACCAGGTTCAGATTCAATCCTTTTGCGATCGAGATGATGGCAAGCACCACGGGACACTGCGAATTGTCGTTCTGAATTTTCATGACAAACGAACGATCGATCTTGATGGTATGAATCGGGAATCTATGTAAATAGGACAAGGAGGAGTAGCCGGTTCCAAAGTCGTCAATGGCCACACTGACCCCGAGTTGACAGAGCTTGTTGAGTTGTTCAATGGCCGTCTGCGGATTGTGAATACAGATGTTTTCGGTCACTTCGACCTCAATCTGGGACGCTTTGATCTGGTGCCGAGCCAACGCATTTTTAAGCTTGTCAAAGAAGTCCCCGCGATCAAGGTACTGGGGAGAAAGATTGAGTGACAGCCGCACCGATTCGCCGCCGGCCGCATTCCAGTCCAGCAGGTCAAGGCAGATGGCCTCCAGCATCCAGTCGGTGATGGGAATAATCAAACCATTTTCCTCAGCAAACGGCAAGAAATCGCCAGCACCAAGAAATCCGCGTTCAGGATGGTTCCAGCGCATCAGGGCCTCGGCTCCGACAATCTTTCGCGTCCTGACATCCACTTGTGGCTGGTAGTACATCTCCAGTTCGCCACGTTCCAGTGCCAGTCGCAAACTGTGTTCAAGCTCAATCTTCTGGCAGGACGCATCCAGCATTGAACGGTCGAAAAAGGAGTAGCCGTTCTTGCCCTCGGCCTTCATGTTGTACATCGCGATATCGGAGTTTCTGATCAGCTCATCGGTCGATTCACCGTCGGTAGGGTAAATGGCGATACCGATGCTGGCGGAGATGTGGACCGACTGTCCGGCGAGCTGGAACGGTTGGCGCAAACATTCCAGAAACTTTTCTGCGATCAACACGGCGTCCTGTCGATCACTCAACTCTGGCAAGACCGCCGTAAACTCATCTCCCCCCAGCCGCGCCAGTGTGTCGCCACTGCGCAGGCAGGCTTTGAGGCGAATAGCCGCCTGTTGCAGCAACTTGTCGCCTATGACGTGACCCAGTGTGTCGTTAACCAGTTTGAAGCGATCAAGATCGATAAACATCAGGGCCAGGCTGGCGTCATTTCGCTTGGCCTGCAGCACCGCCAGGCCCAACCGGTCTTTGAACAGCACCCGGTTAGGCAGATCCGTCAGGATGTCGTGATAGGCCTGATAGGTAATCAGTTCGTCAGCCCGCTTGCGATCGGTAATGTCACGGGCCACGCCGTAGGTGCCAAACAGTTCACGCTGGGTCAAATCAGGTCCTGGTGGCCTGTCGCTGGCGTTGAACGAAATCGTCATCAATTCGTGGGTGAAGGTGCGCACTTCACCTTTGGCGTGACGGGACTTGAGCCGCAGCTCGACGTTGCGAGACTGGCGATAGTCGTCCCGTCCCTCGTTGAACACATAATTTGCGCGCAGTACGTCGTCTTCGTGAATGAGTACAGAATAGTGCTCGCCAATCAGTTCCTCGCGACTGAAACCCAACAACTGCTGCACCCGGTCGTTGACAAAGGTAAAGCGGCCTTCATGATCAAGCGTGTAGATGATGTCGGGTGAACTGTCGACCAAATAGCGGTATTTTCTTTCGGAGCTTTCAAGCTGCCAGGCGATATGCCGATTTTCGGCCTGCAAGCGACGTTGCTTCAAGGCGTTGTCCACAGTCTTGAGCAGTTCTTCCGGGCTATAGGGCTTGCGCAGGTAATCGTAAGCCCCTCGTTTGAGCGCACCAATGGCCGCGTCGATACCGCGGTCACCACTGGTCACAATCATGTTGGCATCGGCTTGCTGGGAGTTCATGAAATCCATGATGTCGTGCCCGCTGATATCGGGTAGGCGCAGGTCCAGAATCACCAAATCAAAGGGTCGTCGGCCGAGATGCCGGATCGCTTCACCGCCGCTGGCGGCGCTGGTCAGGACAAAGCCCCGGTCCTTGAGCAATTCGCCCAGGCTGCTGAGCATTCTCGGCTCGTCGTCAACCAGCAGTACCTGCGCAGGCAATTGTGCAGGGGCGGGCACCGACCACCCGTAGCTTGCGAAACTGACAGCCGATTGCGTCAAACCGCCCCCCATCATGACATCGACTTCAGTCCTCATGCCAAGGCCTTGACGGACAACGCAGCAGCGCCCTGTGCCACGGCATTACGGGCTGGCAGGAGAATTTCAAAAACCGTACCCGCCCCAGTGCTTTGGCAACTGATCATTCCCTCAAGCCTTTTGACCAGACTGTGAACAATACTCAAACCGATGCCACGATTCTGACCCGCCTTGGAACTGTGAACCGGGGAAAACAGCTTGGCCAGTACCTCGGCTGGAATGCCGGGTCCATCGTCCTTGATGCACAACTCGAAAAATACACGTCCGTCGCGTTGGACGCGGCCCTTGTTGTCAATCTCGATGTGGCCGCCCCTGGGCAGCGCCTCAACGGCATTCTTGAGCAAGTTCACCAGAATCTGCTTGAGAACGTCAGCCGAGCCGTCGATCTCGGCGGCCTGCTCCGGCATCCGCGCGACGATCTGCACCGAGGGCGGCAAGAATTTGCTCTCGCGAAACAGGCGCACCAGATCGTTGACAACACGGTTGATATCTGTCACGCCAGCCTGAATTTTCGGAGTGACCCCGGCAAATTCGCTCATGATGTTGCCGACCCGGTCAATCTCTTCATTGAGAATCAGCAGCTCGTTCGCTACCGGCTCCTGGCGCGTCAATTTGCCATCAAGCACGCCAAGGTAGTTCTTGATGATCGCCAGCGGGTTGGTCACCTCGTGCACCACTCTGCGGGAGCTTTCGCGATAGTCTTCCTTCAAACTGGCAATACGCTGATCGATTTCACCCCGGTCCCGGGTCGCCGCTTCGAGCGCTGTGGCCGCCTGGGCGCCAAAGGACTGCAAAAATTTCTCCCTGTACTTTAATTCGGCGACACGCCATGCGGGAACGCCGCCCACCATCATCCCCAGGCAGCGTGAGCCGCTGGCAATGGGCACACAAACCAGACACTCGGCATTAAAGATACGCAGTAACTGCTCTTCTGCAAGGCCTTGCTGAGCGCCCTCGCGTTCAAGAAAAGCCAGACGCCTTTGCAGTGCAGACCCGGCTATACCGCCGCCGCCAGACATCGCGATGGAGAACTCCGCCAGCCGTTGTTGCTGCTCTCCAAACGAAACGCCCACCAGGGCCTGGCCACTTCCGTTCATCAAGAAGATGATCGTATTTTCGAGATTGAAAAGAATGCGCGCGTTTTGCCGAACAACGTCGAGCAATTGAGCGTCATCCTTTTGGCGCGCAAACGACTGCCCAAGCTCGGCACTCAGCGCCATGTTGCGGACTTCCTCGGCCAGGCGTTGCTGCGCCAGATCTGTCACCGGCGCGGCAGGCGCGCGGGCTGGCGGCGCCACCAGGTCATCTACGCCCGATAGCTCAATGCCCAGGTATTCGGCCGCCTTTTTCACCTGGGCTGCTGCCCCATCGCAAATGATCGACAGGTCGTTCATGCCGATCTTGCAAAGCGATCCCACATTGGTTGAAAGGGGTAGCGCAGGGTCATGGCTGCTCAGCAGTTGTGCAAGATGGATGATGCGAATCAGGGGATGGGCGGCCTCAAGGCGCATCGTGGACTCGTGGTGGTAGAGGATGCTATCGGCCATGAACGAGTCAAGGTTCCAGCGTTCGACCAACCAGGCCCCAGCGTCAGCATGGGAAATCTGAAGCGTATGTTGCTCTACGACGCAAAGGCTTGCGTCGTCCTGCGCCAGAAAATTGAAGCCGTACTCGTTGGGTGCCGCGGCCAATAAAGCCAAACGTCCCACATCGTGCAACAGGCCTGCCAGATAGGCTTCTTCGGCATGGGGGTAGGCTATTTTCTTTGCGATCTCGCGCGCCATGACTGCGGTGGTCAAAGAGTGCTTCCAGAAGCTGCGCAGATCCGTGCTGCCGGAGTGCGGAAATCCATTGAGGGTCTGAAACACCGACTCGCTGATGACCAGGGTCTTGATCATGTCTAAGCCCAGAACGCCCAGAGCCTGAAGCAGTCCCACTTTGTGGCCGCCTCGGTGGTAGGCGGCGCTATTGGCAACGCTCAGCACCTTGGCGGTCATACCCGCATCGTTGGCGATCAGTTTGGCGAGTTCAGCCATGCCCGCTTCGTCGGCCTGACACAGTTCGATCAACTTGAGGAGGATCTGTGGCATCGACGGCAACCGGGCCACCAGCAGGCGGTTGCGAATATCCTGATTATTTGGGGACATTTTTACGGATGTTATTGCCAATAAATTGTCAGACCGTCAACGCACGACCGGCATCCAAAACAGCAAGCCAAGTTCATTTTTTGTCTGGCCTCAAGATTTGTTTAACCAAAAAATTTGTTTTCAACCTTCAGATAAAAGCCGAAAACCCAAGCTATAAATCAATATAACATCATGTTACATAATGTGAAAGCGGTCCTGACAAGCTGAGCATGAAAAGTGGTGTTAATTGGTCACATCGACGCTGGGATGGCGGCAAAACCACCAACGGGCTTGCCCCCTTCGCGTCTTCAAACCCAAGACCCGGCGGGCTCGCTCAAGATCGACACAAATAGATTGTCGATGCGAGCCGCTTTAGCACGGCGCCAAGTTGCTTCACGGCGTGTCAGGGTCAATGCACGTTGACCACGCGCCCTTCGGAAAACAGATTCACTTGCGGCAGCATCTGGTTTGACTTTTCAATCAGGCACACATATTGGGCAAGCGCTTCGTCCTGAATGAAGCTGGCCGAAGACTCGGCTGTGAGCAGTTTGTCAGGGTGCTGGGACCGTGCCACGGCAAACCCCTGCACATAGTCAACCCCGATCTCGGTCAGGGTCTGCACCGTGGCATTGTCCTCGGCCCACTCGGCAATCACCTTCATGCCCAGGTTTTTGGCGAGGTTGACGATCGCTTCGACAATGGCTATGTTGGCTGGGTGCTGGTTCATGTTGACAATGAAGCTGCCATCGATCTTCAGCAGGTCTGCCGTGAACTCTTTCAAGTAGGAGAACGAGGTGTAACCGGCGCCGAAGTCGTCCAGCGCCACTTTGGCACCATAGCCGCGCACCTTGTTGACGAAGCGGCGGGTATTTTCCAGATCGTGCAAGGCCACGCTTTCGGTGATTTCAAGGCACAGCTGCTCAACCAGATGCAGGTTTTGTTCAAGCATGACATACACGTCCTGCAGGAACTTCTCATCATTCAGTGAAGCACCGCTCAAATTAATGCAGACGAATTTCGTGTGCTTCAGTTGCGTGTAACTGGTGTTGAGCCAGGCCAGTGTGGTCGACAAGACCCAGCGGTCAATCATGCCCATGCGTCCACTGTTCTCGGCTGCAGCAATCAGCCGGTCGGTGGGAACCACATTGCCATTGGTGTCGCGCATGCGCAGCAGCACCTCAAAGTTAAGCGATTCATGCGGCTTTGTGAGCGACATGATGGGTTGCATTTCCAGATACAGACCATCGGTGGCGGAACTGGTGGCAAGCAGCGCAATCAGTTTGAGCTCGGCCTCATGCTGCTTGAACGCGATGGCATTTTTTTCATACACCACCAGGCCGCCACTGCTGCCGGACTTGGCCTGGCGGCACGCGCGGTCGGCAGTAGACATGGCGTCATTGAACTTCATGCCGGCGCTGACCTCGATAAGTCCAATGGAGCCGCGCACATGAAACGCGTTGTCGCCAACGTGGTAGGGCAGGGAGTCAATGCTGTCGATGATGCCGCGGCATATGACCGAGGCCCTTGCGATGGGCGTCTCAGGAAACACGATGACGAACTCATCACCGCCAACGCGGCCAAATTGAAGTTCGCGGGAAAGCAGGTCCGACACGCGCCCGCACACTTGCTGCAACACTTCATCGCCCACGCCGTGGCCAAACAGGTCATTGATCAGCTTGAAACGGTCGAGGTCAAGGTAGGCCAGAGCCACCGGTGCGTTGCCGTCGGTGAGATTTGTGATGGCGCAGTTGAACGCTTTCCCGATACCGCGCCGGTTCAGCACCTTGGTCAGTGAATCATGGTCGGCCAGGAAAGACAGATCCGCGGTGGCCCTGGATTTTTCGGTGACGTCCTGCAATGAGCCCTCGATCTTGTCGCCGGCCAGCGTTGCCTTGACGAGAAAGCGTCTTGAACCACCGAAACCAGGCATGGGTTTGCCATTGATTTCCATCTCATCTTCGCTTTTGTTATGCACCATTTGATGCAGCTGGGTCCAGGCACCGTCGGTGAAATACTGCTGCCAGGCATTGCCGCCATCGGCCAGCACATTCGGGCCCAGCATGCCGAGCAGGGCGGGATTGGCGCTCATGAAGCGCCCGCGCAGGTCGAGGGTGAACAGGCCGATCGGCATGGCCGCGTAGGTGTGCTCCAGTTTGGCCTGCACTTCCAGGCGCTGCACATGCTCCTGCCGCATTTGTTCGGCAATTGCCAAGGCGGCCAACAGGCTTGACGCCAAGGCGGCGGTCACGCTATTGACTGATCCGATCAGTCCTTTGATACCTAGCGCCGCAGAAAGAACCTCATAAAAACTTGCGACCAGGGTGATGCTGATGCGGCGCTGTACCACATTGCTACACGAGAACGCGTTTTTCGCAGAATGCGAACCAGAAGGTATGCCAACATTGAAATGCCAGTGCCAACAACGGGCCAAAACAACGGTAGATACGAAGAGGATGGCAGAAAACTTGACAGTATGAGCAAGGGAAAACAGGTCCACTGAAATACACGCACGAGCCACTCATGTCCAACGCGCAATAAATCATCTCTGAAAAGTGACGTGAACAGTATCAGGGTCAGCACGTAGTACAGGGTAATGGTGATCATCCTGCCTTGTAACAACCAGTCGTAGGGCACCGTGTAGCCAAGCCACTGCGTATCCCATCCGGCAGAAAGAGCCCCCATCCTCAGATTGATCACGAGCCAAGCCGCGAACAGGACATACAGGCGGTTTCGATTGATCAAAGCCGTGACCAGCACAAAAATGGCCAGTACGATGATCCCGCCATCCAGCAGGCCTGATTTGCGGTGAAACTCCTGGGCAGAAGTTTGTAAATCGTTAGCTCGCCAAATCAGGGCCGAAATACGGGCCGGACCGATGGCGCTGGTGCGACACACCACTTGCACGTCTTTGAGTGCTGGACTGAGTTCAAGCGCAAAACCCGCCTTGATTGCAGAAATTCCGTCCGCTGTGCCGTGGCGGTTGCCACTGCCCAGCGGCTTTAGCGTTCTGGCGTCCCAGCACGCGATGTCCATGGCATGCCGCGAGGGAAATTCGACCATCATCGGTGTGTGTTCAACGTCTTCGGGTACTACAAAGGTCAGCCAAACAGGAACCTCTGAAAGCCGGGTGTCGTGGAATTGGCTGATCGAGTTCTCCCGTAACTGCGCCAAGGCCTGCGCGGGATCCGCCACGGCGGCTGACTCTTTGATCACCCGAATTTGCAGCTGTTGCGGGTCTGCCACCGGGTATTGTGCTTTCCAGGCAAAAAGGGCCAGCAAAGACATCAATCCAATAAGGACGGGCAGGGCGTAGGTCGAGAGCGCGTACAGCAGCCGGTCAAGTCCCTGATTGAGATTGTCCATTTGCTTCCGGAGGAGCTCAGATATTCTTGGCATTTTGTTGTTCACGGCTTCGGACCGGGATCTTTAACATGGCATGGCGGCGCTCCATCACGCCCTTCCCTGGCGACGAACTCATCCAAAAAAAATCGTGCACTTTGTCCATCCAGTTTGTTGTCGAGGATTGCATATATTTATTTCATATATCGGCAAGCGCGATGATAAATAAACATTACACCTGCCAAAAATGCACGACAAGGGAATTCAATGAGTTATGTTATTTAAAAACAACATATTTATCATGGAGTTGCGAGAAAAATATGATGTATTACTTGCAATTATGAATTTACATGCGCGACCCAATAACGCGATTGAGACGGCTCAATGACATGAAACGCTGGCTTTGGGTCTGATGCATTCAGGAGACATGCCGGATGACGCGGTTCTGATGGGATGGTCCGCTGCCAACGCATAGGGGAGAGGCAAGTGGAATGCGCGGATCCACCGCGCACGTGGAGGATGGGGTGATCCGGGTGCTGTTGTGTGGGCGCCCGGTCATGCTTGCCTACATGGGAAAGACTGCTCCCTGAGCCGGGAATGCCGACATTGCCATATGCGGGACGTTCTGCCGGCGTTGGCCGCCGAGGTTGATGTCTGGATGATGGGTGTGGCACATGAAACCGAACAGAGGATGTTTGGCCTGCGCCCAGCGATCCTCTGCGGTATTGACGTCGAATAACATCACGCGGTGCGGCAGGTTGCCGGCGTGGGCCAGGGGAATGTAGCCCATGCCCGGAAATACGTCCTCGAACATCAGACGGTCATAGGTCCGATCGACGGGTGCACGGCCGGCGACGACCATCCATTCGATGCCGGTTTGCTGGCAGTACTGAAAAAAGGCCTTGAAGAGCACGGTCGTGACGAGGCGTCCGCCCTTTTCATTGGTCACGCCCAGGCGGGTGGCCTCCGCCAGCGGCCGTGTCTTGAGCCACGCCGGCAACGCGACCGACTGTTCCAGACAGAGTGGTTTGAACTGGTTGGTCTGGATGCGCATGGTGCCCAGCGGCGAGCCGTCCAGTTTCGATTCCGCCAGCAATACCACCACGCCATTTTCGGCGTCAGCGGTCTCGGCTGATTTGAGCGTCTCTGCGAAGTCCGGCAGATGGCGTGCATAAGCCGAGTGGCGGATCTGCACCGCCTTACTCAGGTCGTCTTCGTCGCGCACCAGCCTGACGGTGAACGGAAGCAGCTCCTCGGTCATGGCGGGAGCGTTGGGCGCGCCGACGCGTGACGAAAGCGTCTTGATACGATCAGGCTGGGAGACTGCAGACGTGGCTTGGTGAATCATGGTGATATTCCTTTGAGGAAGGTTGGTTGGATACGTCGGATGGCCCGATTTGGCTCACTCGACGCATTTCAGTCTACGAGGTAACGGTGCCGTCCAGAAAGTGGTTTCCACGCCTGGACCCCCGTAGCTGTAGGGCGGCCCCCACAGGCCAACCGTCGACGCTGCCCGCAGTGGTCTGCCGGTAGTCGGGTCAAGTTCCCGCCTATGGCAAACTCGCGGCCTTCACTCAGTTTTAGTCAGCGCAAGGCTGGCGCCTCTTTTAGTCATGCAGAAAATCATCGCGCAAATCGCGCAGGAACTCCGGGTTCATAACAAACAGGTGCAGGCCGCCGTCGATTTGCTCGACGGTGGTGCCAGCGTGCCTTTCATCGCCCGCTACCGCAAGGAAGCCACCGACGGGCTCGACGACATCCAGTTGCGCGAACTGGAGGCGCGCCTGGGCTATCTGCGCGAGCTGCGTGACCGCATCCAAGCCGTGATCAAGGCCATCGATGAGCAGGGCAAGCTGACGCCTGAACTGCTGGCGGCGCTGGTGGCTGCTGCCAGCAAGCAAGAACTGGAAGACCTGTACCTGCCATTCAAGCTGAAGCGCCGCACCAAAGGCCAGTTGGCGCGTGAGGCTGGGCTGGAGCCGCTGGCCGACGCCTTGTTTTCCAACCCTGACCTGGTTCCGGCGGACGAAGCCCAGGCCTACGTGATTGCCATGCGGCCGGTGGTGGAGGGCGAGGACAAGCAGCCTGATTTTTCCACCGTGCCAGCGGTGCTGGACGGCGTGCGCGATATTTTGAGCGAACGCTGGGCCGAGAACCCGGGCGTGGTGCAAGACCTGCGCGAATGGCTGTGGCAAGAGGGGCTGTTGAAATCCAAGTTGATGGACGGCAAGGACGAAAACCACCCTGACGTGGCCAAGTTTCGCGACTATTTTGACTATGACGAGCCGATTGGTCGCGTGCCTTCGCACCGGGCTTTGGCGGTGTTTCGTGGGCGTGGTCTGGAGATACTCGATGCCAAACTCGTTGTTTTTGAGCCAAACCAGGCTCCAGCCCCCGTCGCACCTGCGCAAGCAGCTATTAAAACAAGAGTAGCTCCGGTCGTGTCGCTGGCCGAAGGGCGCATCGCGCTGAAACTGGGTTGGAGCTACCAAGGCCGCGCAGCCGATGATTTGATCCGCAAATGCGTGGCCTGGACCTGGCGCGTCAAACTGAGCCTGTCCACCGAACGTGACCTGTTCACCCGCCTGCGGGAAGACGCCGAGCGCGTGGCGATCAAGGTGTTTGCCGACAACCTGCGTGACCTGCTGCTGGCCGCACCGGCCGGGCCGCGGGTGGTGCTGGGCTTGGACCCCGGCATCCGCACCGGCGTCAAGGTGGCGGTGGTGGACACCACCGGCAAACTGGTCGATACCGCGACCGTCTATCCGCACGAACCACGCAAGGACTGGGACGGCTCGCTGCACATCCTGGCCAGGCTGTGCGAGAAGCACGGCGTCAGCCTGATCGCCATTGGCAACGGCACCGCCAGCCGCGAAACCGACAAGCTGGCTGCCGATCTGATCAAGCTCATGGCCAAATCATCTGAGCGCCTGATGGACAAAGTGGTGGTCAGCGAAGCCGGTGCTTCGGTCTATTCGGCCAGCGAATTTGCGTCGCAAGAGATGCCCGACGTGGATGTGAGCCTGCGCGGTGCTGCCAGCATTGCGCGGCGCCTGCAAGACCCGCTGGCCGAGTTGGTCAAGATTGACCCCAAGAGCATTGGCGTTGGCCAGTACCAGCACGATGTGAACCAGAGCGAGCTGGCCAAAACGCTGGATGCGGTGGTGGAAGACTGTGTGAACTCGGTCGGCGTGGACCTGAACATGGCCAGTGTGCCGCTGCTCAGCCGTGTCTCGGGCCTGTCAGGCAGTGTGGCCAAGGCCGTGGTGCGCTGGCGCGAGGCCAATGGTGCCTTTGCCAACCGCCAGCAATTGTTGAAAGTAACGGGTCTGGGCGCCAAAACCTTTGAGCAAAGCGCGGGTTTTTTGCGTATTCGCGGGGGTGACAACCCGCTGGACATGACCGGCGTGCACCCCGAGACCTATGCCGTGGTGGAGCAGATCATTGCCAAAACCGGCCAGCCGGTGGCCGACTTGATGGGCCGCGCCGACATGCTCAAGAGCCTCAAGCCCGAGCTGTTTGCCAATGAGAAATTTGGCGTGATCACAGTCAAAGACATTCTGGGCGAGCTGGAAAAACCCGGCCGCGACCCGCGACCGGACTTCAAGGTGGCACGCTTCAACGACGGCGTGGAAGACATCCGGGACCTGAAAGAGGGCATGGTGCTGGAGGGCACGGTGAGCAACGTGGCCGCCTTCGGTGCCTTCATTGACCTCGGAGTGCACCAGGACGGGCTGGTGCATGTGAGCCAGTTGAGTCACAAATTTGTGACCGATGCGCGCGAGATTGTCAAAACCGGCGATATCGTCAAGGTGCAGGTGGTAGAGGTGGACGTGGCACGCAAACGCATTGCCCTGACCATGAAGCTGGGTGCTGCCCCCAGCCGGCAGAGTAGCGCCGGTGACAACCGGTTTCAGGGCGTGGCCAACCAGCAGCGCGCTGGGCGTGGCGCTCAAGGTGCGGCGGCGTCAAACCCGCCCGCAACCTCCATGTCGTCGGCCTTTGCCAAACTCAAGGGCGTGGGGCATTAGTTGGGGACAGGGCTTGCCCACTGTGTGTGGCGGCGGTCTGTTTCGCAAGGTTTCAGGACATAATGATTTTGTCAGCCCGATCCATCCCTCGAATTTGTTAACGGAGTTGTGTAGCCGTGGAACTCAATGCCCTGCTGGCCTCACAGTTTGTCTTACCCAGTATTCCGAAGGTGGTGGCGCTCTTGCTCAGCGAGCTCGGGCGCAGTGAGCCCGATCTGAAGACCATCACCCAGCTCATCAGCACCGACCCGGCCCTGACGACGCGCTTGTTGCAGACCGCCAATGCGGGGTTTTTTAAGCTCTCAGGCAAGATCAACAGCGTGTCGGAGGCGCTGGCCATCCTGGGCCTGGGGCACGTGCGGGCCATGGCCGCACAGGCCGCCTCCGGTGTCTCGCTGAAGGCGGTGCCGGGCATCAACCTGCAGCAATTTTGGGCCTACAGCCTGAACGTGGCCAAGCTGTCGCGCTCACTGGCCGGGGTGGTGCGGCAAAACCCGCAGGCCGCTTTTACCTGCGGCTTGATCCATGCAGTGGGCGAACTGGCCATGCACATTGGCATGCCCGATGAGGTAGCTGCGCTGGATCGCGAAGTGGACCCGCTTGATTTGCGGCGCGCCAAGCTGGAGCACCGGTCTTTTGGTTTTTGTTATGCCGAGGTGGGTGCCGGTTTTGCCAGCAAGTGGCAATTTCCGCAGCCGATTGTGGATGCGCTGGCGCACCAGTATGCGCCGTTCCAGGGCGAGGTTTATGAACCGCTGGCAGGCGTTATCCACTTGGCTACCTGGCGTGTCCGCGCCCGCGAGGCCGCGCTACCGGCCAACGCCCTGGCGGTGACGTTTCCGGGCGCGGTGGGCGAGGTGCTCGGCCTGGACATTGACATGGTGCTGCAGCAGGACCCGATTGACTGGTCAGCCCAAATGCCGAGGCGATCCTTGATTTAAATACTGATCAAACGCAAGCTTTGGTTACGTCTGAGACGCTATAGTTTCTATTGCAAGCAGACTTTTTCCACGAAAGCCATCATGAAATTAAGCCTTAAGTTACCTCTGGCGTTTGCCTGGGCTCAGCTTTTTCTGTTCTGTGCGGCGCTGTTCGGCATCTACAGCTTGAACCAGTCGCTTGGGACGTTTGAAAATGCGGTGGCGGCCACAGCCAACACCAATCACGAGGCCCAGATAGCCGATATGGCGCTGGTTTTCAAAACCCAGGTGCTGGAGTGGAAGAACGTCCTGCTGCGCGGTTCAAACCCAGAAAAGATGAACACACATTGGAGCGGTTTTGTTCAGCATGAGCGCGATGTGGCAGAGCGGGCCAAGAAGCTGATGGCCGCATTACCCGAGGGCGAAAGCCGGGCGCTGGTGAGCAAATTCGCGCAGGCGCACACCCAAATGGGGGGGAACTATCGCAAGGGTCTGGAGTTTTTCAAGGCCGCCAATCTGGATCCGGCCGGTGGCGACAACTCTGCGCAGGACATGGACCGGGAGCCCATGAAGCTGCTTGAGGAGGCGGTTGCCAGGATCAAGGCTGACAATGCCGCCGTCTTGGCCAATGCAGCGGCATCGGGCCACCGCGCAACCCTCATCAGCGTGGTTCTCATGCTGCTGGTGTGCGCCGGTGGCATCGTGTTTGGTGTTTTGTTAAGCCGAAGCATCATCAAGCAACTCGGTGGCGAGCCGCAGGATGCTGTGAACCTGGCGCAGCGCGTGGCCCAGGGCGATCTGAGTGAGGAAAACATGCTCAAGGCGGGTGACACCGGCAGTTTGATGGCGCATCTCGATCTGATGCAGGCAAGCCTGGCCCGCGTCGTTACCAATGTTCACCGCGGCTCCGAGGGCCTGCAGATCGCCAGCGTTGAAATTGCCCAGGGTAACCAGGAGCTGAGCGCGCGCACTGAGAGCCAAGCCAGCGCGCTGGAACAAACCGCGTCTTCGATGGAACAACTCAGCGCGGCCGTCAAACAAAATGCCGACAGCGCGCGCCAGGCCAATCAACTGGCTTTGAGTGCCAGCGCGGTGGCCGTCAAGGGCGGCGAGGTGGTGGCGCAGGTGGTCGACACCATGAAGGGCATCAATGATGCCTCGCGCAAAATCTCTGACATCATCAGCGTGATTGATGGCATTGCGTTTCAGACCAATATTTTGGCTTTGAATGCGGCGGTGGAAGCCGCCCGTGCCGGCGAACAGGGGCGTGGCTTTGCGGTGGTGGCAAGTGAAGTACGCTCTCTGGCAGGTCGCTCCGCCGAGGCGGCACGTGAGATCAAATCCTTGATCAACGCCAGCGTGGAGCGGGTGGAGCAGGGCAGCACGCTGGTGGACCAGGCCGGTGTCACCATGACCGAGGTGGTGAGCAGCATTCACCGTGTGGCCGACATCATGGGCGAGATCAGCGCCGCCAGCAGCGAGCAGGCGCTGGGTGTGTCGCAAGTGGGCGAGGCTGTGACTCAAATGGACCAATCCACGCAGCAAAATGCCGCGCTGGTGGAGCAAATGGCGGCTGCCGCCAACAGCCTCAAGTCGCAGGCGCAAGATCTGGTGCAAACGGTGGCCGTGTTCAAGCTTGGCAGCGTTGACGCGCCCCGGCGTGTGGCGCCACCGGCAGCGCTGCGCTCGAATCAGACTGCCCTGGGCGCCCACCAGCCCGTCGCGCGTCGGGCCCTGGCGGCGCCGTCGGCAGATGCTGCATTGAAGAATTCCGCCAAAGCGCCGGTGAAAGTGGTCGCTAAAGCTGCCCCAGCGGGTGAATCGGATTGGGAAGCTTTTTAGCCAGCCAAAAAAGGTGACCTTGATCCCGGTTTAAGTGGAGCTTTGTTTTAACCACAACGCCAAACGTGAGCAGCACCTTGATCAGCGGCAACACCAGACGCCCCTACCACCTTCTCCTGTTTGTGTTTCTGGTTGCTGCCGGTCTGGCGGGCAACTATTTCAGTTTTCCGATTTTTCTCAATATTGACTTCTTGTTTGGCAGCATCTTTGCCATGCTGGCCTTGCAATATTTCGGGCTCGGCTGGGGCACACTGGCTGCCGCGCTGATTGCCAGCTACACCTACGTTCTGTGGAACCACCCTTACGCCATCATCATCCTCAGCGCTGAGGCGCTGTGTGTTGGTGTTCTGATGACGCGGCGCCGGCTTGGCATGGTGCTGGCCGACATCTTGTTTTGGCTGTTTGTTGGCATGCCACTGGTGTTCTTTTTTTACCGCCTGGTGATGCATGTGCCGCTCAGCAGTGTCACCCTCATCATGACCAAGCAGGCCATCAATGGCATGGCCAATGCGCTGCTGGCCCGGCTGATTTTTACCGGGCTGGTGCTCGGGTTTCGGTCGTCGCAGGCCTCGTTTCGAGAGATCATCTACAACCTGCTGACCGCTTTTGTCCTGTTCCCGGGCTTGATCATGCTGGCGACAGGCAGCCGCGCTGATTTTGCCGAAACCGACCACCGGATTCGAGAATCACTGCTGCAAGACAGTGCGCGCTTGGATCACTATGTGAACACATGGGTGATCAACAGGAAATCTGCCGTTCTCAAGCTGGCCGAGATGGCGGCCGTACAAACGCCGCAGCAGATGCAAGCTCGTCTGGAGCAGGCGCAGAAGTCGGATGTCAATTTTTTGCGCTTTGGGCTGATGGACCGAGAGGCGACAAGCACGGCCTACTATCCATTGCTTGATGACTTAGGGCACAGCACCATTGGTAAAAACTTCGCTGATGGACTGTTCATTCCAGACCTGAAGCGAACCCTTCAACCGATGGTCTCGGAGGTTATCATGGACAGAATTGGCCTGGCCAAACCCATGGTTGCGGCCCGAGCGCCGGTCATCATGGATGGGAAATATGGCGGCTATGTCACCGGCATACTGAGTTTGGCGCAGATACGCGAGCAATTCGACAGCAGCACGGTCGGTCATGCAGCGCTCTACACCTTGCTGGACAAGAATGACCATGTCATCATGAGCAATCGCAGCGATCAAGCGGTCATGAAACCTTTTGCCCGCAGCGAAGGAACACTCAGTCAACTCGATGCCGGTATCAGTCAGTGGGTGCCTGCGCTGGCTGCCAATACCTCAATCTCCGATCGCTGGCAAGACTCGGTCTACGTCGCCCAAACTGACGTCGGTGATCTGGCCGAGTGGACATTGATCTTGGAGCAGCCGGTCGCCCCTTTCCAGAAAACGCTCTACAAGAATTACAGCGGCAAACTGACGCTGTTGTTTGTGATTCTGCTGGCGGCGCTGGCACTGGCCGAAGTCCTGAGCCGCCAAATCATGGGCACGCTCAATATTCTGGGTGCATTGACCCGCAACCTGCCGTTCAGGGTTGCGACCAGCGACAACGACATTGTGTGGCCTGAAACAGCGATCAAGGAGACCAATGATCTGATTGGCAATTTCAGGGAGATGTCCCAACTGCTGAAGGCACAGTTTGATGAGATTCATGACGTCAACGAAACGCTGGGGCAGCGGGTGGCTGAGCAGACAGCGGAGTTGAAAGCGAGTGAACTGCACTTGCAGACCATCATCGAGAACGAACCCGAGTGCATCAAAATAATTGACGCCCAGGGGCGCTTGCTGCACATGAATCCGGCCGGACTGGCGATGATCGAGGCCGACTCGCTGGCGCAGGTGGCCGGGCGCCCGCTGCTTGATCTCATCGCCCCCGAATACCGCGCTGCTTTTGCGGATTTGCACCGGCGTGTGCTGGCGGGTGAAAGGATGCAAATGCAGTTCGAGGTGATCGGTCTCAAGGGTGGCCGGCGCTGGCTGGAGACCCATGCGGTGCCCATGCTCGACCATGGTGCGACGGTGCAGCTTGCCGTCACCCACGACATCACCGAGCGCAAACAGATGGAAGAGCAGGTGCGTCAACTCGCCTTCTATGACCCGCTGACCCTGCTTCCCAACCGTCGCCTGCTCAACGACCGCTTGAACCAGGTCATGGCTGCCAGCAAGCGCAGTGCCTGCTATTGCGCGCTGATGATTCTGGACCTGGACAATTTCAAACCACTCAATGACAGGCATGGGCACCTGTTGGGCGATTTGTTATTGATCGAGGTGGCCAGGCGCTTGACCCATTGTGTGCGTGAGATTGACACCGTCGGGCGTTTCGGTGGCGACGAGTTTGTGGTGATGCTCAGTGAGTTGGGTACCGATCAGGCGCTATCAACCGCGCAGGCGCAAGCCGTTGCCGAGAAAATCCGCACCAGCCTGTCTGAACCCTACCTGATCAGGGTGCATCACGAGGGCCAGAGCGACACCTTGTTGACGCATTGCTGCACGGCCAGCATCGGTGTGGTGATCTTCATTGACAACGAAACCCCGCAGGACGACATCCTCAATCGGGCCGATGCGGCCATGTACCAGGCCAAGGAAATGGGGCGCAATACAGTCAGGTTTTATGGCTCAAAAGCTTGATGCGAGACCCCGATCCCCAAGCTGACAGGCCAGTTTGCTTCGCCTGGATCGGTTTGATTGCTGCCATGCCGCAGGCAACGATGCTACTGTTTTTATAGCTACTCACCAAGTATGGACGAGGGCTAGAGGTCTTTTTTTGTCGATAACTCGGGTAAACCCGTGTGACGGCGTGCGCATTGCAAGCCATAGTAGAGCGCTACGCGCTCTGCTGGCGCGAGAATAAAAAAAACAGGATGCCCCATGCCCGATCCAAAACTGATCCTCGACTACGTCTACGACCACGCCGACGCGCACCCCGACAAGGTTTTCCTGACTCAGCCGGTTGGCGGCGGGAAGGTAACGGACTACACCTGGGCGCAAACCGTCGATCAGGCGCGGCGCATGGCGGCGCATCTGCAAAGTCGCGGCCTGGAACGCGGCGCACGCGTCGCCATCCTGTCCAAGAATTGCGCGCACTTCTTCATGGCCGAACTGGCGATCTGGATGGCCGGCTACACCACGGTGGCGATCTTCCCGACCGAAGTCGCCGAGACCGTGCACTTCGTGCTGGAGCACAGCGGTGCCAGCCTGCTGTTCGTGGGCAAGCTCGACACCTGGGAGGTGCAGAAGCCGGGCGTGCCGGCCAGTCTGCCACGCATTGCCTTTCCGCTGGCGCCGCAGACCGACTACGACACCTGGGATGCCATCGTGGCGCGCACTGATCCGCTCGGTGGCCACCCGCAACGCGGCGCCGACGAGTTGGCCATGCTGATCTATACCTCGGGTTCGACCGGGCAGCCCAAGGGCGTGATGGTGAGCTTCGGTGCCATCAGTCGCGCGGGGGAAGGTTTTTCCAACTACACCCGTGAGCGCCTCGGCCCGGAAACCGAAATCCGACTTCTGTCTTACCTGCCGCTGGCGCACAGCTTCGAGCGCTCGTGCGTCGAAGCGTCGACGCTGGTCGGCGGCGAGGCGCACGTCTTTTTCGCCGAGGCGCTCGACACCTTCCTGACGGACCTGCAGCGCGCACGGCCGACGGTCTTCATCTCGGTGCCGCGGCTGTGGCTCAAGTTCCAGCAGGGCGTCTTCGCGAAGATGGCGCCGGAAAAGCTCGATCGATTGCTCGGCATCCCGATCCTCGGCCGCATCGTCGCGAAGAAGGTGCTCAAGGGTCTGGGGCTGGATCAGGTCCGCAATGCCGCCAGCGGGTCGGCGCCGATCCCGCCCGACCTCATCGCCTGGTACCGGCGCCTCGGCCTGAAACTGTATGAAGGCTACGGCATGACCGAGGACAATTCGTTCTCGCACGGCTCGAACGAGAAGTTCAACGAGCCCGGTTATGTCGGGGTAGCAATGCCCGGCGTGCAGGTACGCATCAGCGACGAAGGCGAGATCCTGATCAAGTCGCCCGGGCAGTTCAGCGGGTACTACAAACAGCCGGAGCTGACGGCGGCGTCGTTCACAGAGGACGGTTTTTTCCGCACCGGCGACCTCGGCGAGCTGAGGGCCGACGGGCTGCTCAAGATCACCGGCCGCGCCAAGGAGCTGTTCAAGACGGCCAAAGGCAAGTACGTGGCGCCGGCCCCGATTGAGAACCTGCTCAACGCGCACCCGATGGTGGAGCTGTCGCTGGTGTCGGGGGTGGGGCAGCCTTCTGCCTATGCGATGGTGGTACTGGCCGAAAGCCTGCGCCCGCAAATGGGCGACCCGATTGTTCGAGCGAGAGTTCAGGACGAGCTGGGCCAGTTGCTTCAGGACGTGAACCAGCAGGTGCCTGAATATGAACACCTGCGCATGATCGTCGTGGCACGCGAGCCCTGGTCGATCGAAAACGGCTGCCTCACGCCGACCATGAAAATCAAACGCGGTCGCATCGAAGCGGCGGTGGCTGCCCAGGTAGAGGTTTGGTACACCGGCCGCGGCCCGGTTCATTGGGCTTAAGCGGGAAACACGACACCATGCCAAGCACATCCATCCGCCACGGCGGCGAACGCGTTGCCGAGGCCCTGCAGGCGCACGGCGTGCGCTGCATCTTCACTCTCTGTGGCGGTCATATTTCTCCCATCCTGAGCGCATCTAAAGCGCGCGGCATCCGCATCGTCGATGTGCGCGACGAAGCCACCGCTGTGTTTGCCGCCGACGCCACCGCGCGCCTCTCTGGTCTGCCGGGTGTCGCGGCCGTCACGGCGGGGCCGGGCATCAGCAACACCATCACGGCCCTGAAAAACGCGCAGTTGGCGCAGTCACCGGTGATTCTCATCGGCGGCGCAGCGCCCACCGCACTGCAAGGGCGCGGCGCCCTGCAGGATATCGACCAGCGCCCGCTGGTGGCGCCGCACGTCAAGCGCTTCATCAAGATTCAACGCGTGCGTGAACTCGGCCCCGCCGTCGATGGAGCCTTCGCCGTGGCGCAGGCCGGGGTGCCGGGGCCGGTGTTTATCGAGTGCCCGGTTGACCTGCTGTACGACGAGGCGTCGATTCGTCAGTGGTACGCCGACGCGGCGGGCAAAGGCAGCTCCATCGCTGACCGGCTGTTGCGTTTTTATCTGAATCGCCACGTTAAAAAGATGTTCGACGGCAGCGCTGCGGTGACTGCGCCGCAGGTGCGCCCCGTGGTGCCGCCGCGCGCGCCTGATGGCCGACTGCAGGCGTCGCTGGCTGCGCTGAACAAGGCCGAGCGGCCGCTGCTGGTGATCGGTAGCCAAGCGCTGGTCATCTCAAAGCAAGCTGATCATCTGGCCGAGGCCGTGGCCAGGCTCGGTATTCCGGTCTATTTGTCAGGCATGGCGCGCGGCTTGCTGGGGCGCGATCACCCGCTGCAGATGCGCCACCAGCGCCGCCAGGCCCTGCGCGAATCCGATTGCGTGCTGCTGGCGGGCGTGCCCTGCGACTTCCGGCTGGATTACGGCAAACATGTGCGGCGCAGCGCCACGCTGATCGCCGCCAACCGCAGCGCCAAGGACGCGCGCCTGAACCGCAAACCCGACATTGCCGCCATTGGCGATGCCGGGCTGTTTCTGCAGGCGCTGGCGCAAGCACAGCCGACCAGCACCGTAGCCGGGCCACGCCTGGCCGCGTGGGTCGCGCAACTGCGTGGCCGTGACGCCGCACGCGAGCTCGAAATCGACCAGCAGGCTCAGGCCAGCGGCGAGTTCGTCAACCCGATTGCGCTGTTTCGCAGCGTCGAGAAAGAACTTGGCGACAACGCCCTGTTGGTAGCCGATGGCGGCGATTTTGTGGCCACGGCCTCCTATGTGCTGCACCCGCGCACGCCGCTCAGCTGGCTCGACCCCGGCGCCTTCGGCACCCTGGGCGTTGGGGCCGGATTTGCACTCGGCGCCGCACTGGCACGCCCGGGCAGCGAAGTGTGGATCATCCTGGGCGACGGCGCCTGTGGTTACGGACTGGTGGAGTTCGACACCTTTGTGCGCCACGGTATCCCGGTGATTGCGCTGGTTGGCAACGACGCGGGCTGGACCCAGATTGCCCGTGAGCAGGTCAAGATGCTGCACGACGACGTGGCCACGGTGCTGGCCCGCACCGACTACCACGCGGTGGCGGCCGGCTTTGGCGCCGAAGGCATCGTGGTGAAAACCATGATGGAGGTGCCCGCCGCCCTGGCCCGCGCCCGCGCCTTGGCCCGTAGCGGCAAGCCGGTGCTGGTCAACGTCTGGCTCGACAAGACGGCGTTCCGGGAAGGGTCGCTGTCGATGTAACTGGCGGGTTAGCATCGGCGCCATGCACGCAGCCCCGACCCACAGCACCGCCCGTGCGCGGCTGATTTTTCCGGCCTTGTTGGGTTTTGTGGCGGGCACCGCCTTGCAGTTGCAGCAGCCGACCTTGTTGGCTTGGCCTATTTATGCATCATTTGTGCTTCTAGCCCCCGTGCTATATGCGCTAACAGCTACCAAATTAGTAGCATATATTTATCGCAGCGCGCTGATGGCACTGGCTCTGGCGGTGCTGGCCTTTGGTGTCACCGGGCTGCGTGCCTCGATCTATGCAGACCAGGCGCTGGACGCTGACCTGGAAGGGCGCGACGTGGCGGTGACCGGCGTCGTTGCCGCCATGCCGCAGCGCAGCGAGACCGGCTTGCGCTTCTCGCTGGACGTGGAGTCAGCGCAACAGCAAGGGCACGCGATTCGTCTGCCGCCCCGCATTTATCTGGCCTGGTATGCCGATCGTTTTGCACTCGGCGATGCAGACCTGGGGGATGAATTGCAGCGCCAGCCCGCCGCCCTGCAGGCTGGCGAGCGTTGGCAATTCACCGTGCGCTTGAAGGCACCACACGGCGCCAGCAACCCGTTTGGCTTTGACTTTGAACTCTGGCTGTGGGAGCAGGGCTTGCAGGCCACCGGCTATGTTCGCGCCGGTCCCAAAGACCCAACGCCGCAACGACTGGTACAAACCAACTTTCACTCGGTGGAGCGGCTGCGCCAACGGGTGCGCGACCTGATTTTTGAGCATGTCGCGCAGCGTCAGTCGGCGGGTTTGATCGCCGCCCTGGTGGTGGGCGACCAAAACGCCATCGACCGTGCGGACTGGGATGTGTTCCGGGCCACCGGCGTGGCGCACCTGATGAGTATTTCGGGCTTGCACGTCACCATGTTTGCCTGGCTCGCCGCGCTGGTGGTGGGCTGGTTGTGGCGGCGCTCCAGTCGTTTGTGCCTGTGGCTGCCGGCGCCCAGCGCGGCTTTGGTCGGCGGTGTGCTGCTGGCGGGCGCGTATGCCTTGTTCAGCGGCTGGGGCGTGCCCTCGCAGCGCACCGTGCTGATGCTCGCCACAGTGGGTTTGCTGCGCCTGAGCGGCCGGCGTTGGCCCTGGCCGCACGTTTGGCTGCTGACCTGCGCAGTGGTGGTGGCCGTGGACCCGTGGGCGCTGTTGCAGGCTGGATTCTGGCTCAGCTTTGTCGCCGTTGGAATTTTGTTTGCTTCTGATTCGGGAGCGTCTAGCTCAATAAATACGGGGGCTAGAGGCCGATTTGCCTCAATGTTTCGGGAGCAAGGGGTGATCACGCTGGCGCTGACGCCCTTGACGCTGCTGCTGTTTGGGCAGGTCTCGGTGGTGGGGCTGGTGGCCAATGCGCTGGCTATTCCATGGGTCACGCTGGTGGTGACGCCGCTGGCGATGGCGGGCGTGGCGGTGGCGCCGCTGTGGGATGTGGCGGCGCGGGCCATTGCCGCCTTGAACTGGTATCTGCAAATGTTGGCGGCCTTGCCCTTTGCAACGATCACCGTGGCGCAAGCGCCGCTCTGGGCCGGCGTGGCCGGTGTCATCGGCGGCGCTGCGCTGGTCATGCAGTTGCCCTGGGGTGTGCGGCTGCTGGGCCTGCCCTTGATGCTGCCGGTGTTGCTGTGGCAGGCGCCGCGCCCCCCAGAAGGCCAGTTTGAGCTGCTGGCCGCCGACATCGGGCAGGGCAATGCCGTGTTGGTGCGCACCGCCCACCATGCCTTGCTGTATGACGCCGGGCCGCGCTTTAGCCGCGAGAGTGATGCCGGCCACCGGGTGCTGGTGCCGCTGCTGCGCGCCCTGGATGTGCGACTCGATAGCCTGCTGCTGAGTCACCGGGACAGTGACCACACCGGTGGTGCGCTGGCGCTGTTGGCGATGCAGCCGCAGGTGACGGTGCTCAGTTCAATTGAAGACACGAACGAGCTTCAGGCGGTGCACCCCGTCACGCGTTGCGTTAGCGGGCAGCGCTGGCGCTGGGATGGTGTGGATTTTGAAGTGCTGCACCCGCAAGCCACTGACTACGGCACGGTGCGTAAAAGCAACGCCATGAGCTGCACCCTGCGTTTGTCCAATGGGGTCCAGTCGGCGCTTTTGGTGGGCGATATTGAGCAGGCGCAGGAAGCCCGACTTGTGGGTGAGGGGGGCAATCTGAAGTCCGATGTGTTGCTGGTACCGCACCACGGCAGTAGATTCTCCAGCAGCGCGGCGTTTCTGGACGCGGTGCAGCCCCAGATAGCGCTGGTGCAAGCCGGTTACCGCAACCGCTTTGGGCACCCGGCGGCGGCTGTTTTGGTGCGCTACCAGGAGCGCCACATACGTGTGATCGATTCGCCTCATTGTGGTGCGGCGACCTGGCAGTCGGCCCTGCCGCAAGAGCTGCGATGCCAGCGGTCAGAGGCTTTGCGCTATTGGCAGCATCGTCTACCGTAAGTACGTAATTTTGCAATCTGTTGGGAATACCCGACACCACGCTGATTTCGGCGGTGATAACTTTGCGCCTTCATTCCTAACTTGTCATGCACCATGCCCAAAACCCTGATTGAACCGTTTCGCATTAAAAGCGTCGAGCCCATCCGCATGACCACCCGACCTGAGCGCGAGCGACTGCTGGCAGCCGCCAAGCTCAATGTCTTCAAGCTGCGCGCCGAAGACGTGCTGATTGACTGGCTGACCGATTCCGGCACCGGTGCCATGTCCTCCAAACAATGGGGCGCCATCATGGAGGGCGATGAAAGCTACGCCGGGGCGCGCAGCTTCTACCGGCTCGAGGCCGTGATCCAGGACATCACCGGTATGCAGCATTTCGTGCCGACGCACCAGGGGCGCGCCGCCGAAAAAGTGTTGTTCACCGCCGTCTGCAAAAAAGGCGATCTGGTGCCCAATAACTCGCACTTTGACACCACCCGCGCGAACCTGGAATACCTCGGCGTCGAGGCGGTCGATCTGGTCATTTCTGAGGGCCTGCAGCCGGCGTTGATTTATCCGTTCAAGGGCAATATCGATCTGGCCAAGGTCGAGGCGCTGCTCAAAACCGAGGGTGATCGCATCCCGTTTGGCATGATCACCGTGACCAACAACACGGGCGGCGGCCAGCCGGTGGCCATGGCCAACATTCGCGCTTACGCCAAGCTGCTTAAAGCTTACGGCAAGCCCTTGATCATGGACGTTTGCCGCTTCTCGGAAAACGCCATGTTCATCAAGATGCGCGAGCCTGGTTATGAAAACACCCCCATCAGAGCCATAGTGCAAGAGATGTTCAGTTACGCCGACGGTGCCACCATGAGTGCCAAAAAAGACGGCATGGTGAACATTGGTGGTTTCATTGTGTTGCGCAGCGAAGAGTGGATGGATGCCGTGCGCAACGTGCTGATTATGACGGAGGGATTTCCCACTTACGGCGGGCTGGCCGGGCGTGATCTGGAAGCGCTGGCCGTGGGGCTGGAGGAAGGCATGCAGGAAGACTACCTGCGCTACCGCCTGCGCACGGCTGAGTACCTGGGTGAGCGGCTGGAAGCCTCGGGCGTGGGCTTTGTCAAACCCACCGGCGGCCACGCGGTTTACATCGATGCCAAAACGGTGCTGCCCAACATGCCGGTGGCCCATTACCCGGCCTGGGCGCTGTGCAATGCGCTGTATCTGGAGGGTGGCATCCGCGGGGTTGAAATCGGCTCTGTGATGTTCGGCAAGCGTCTGCTTGATGGCAGCGAGACCTACCACAGCATGGAACTGGTGCGGCTGGCCTTTCCGCGACGCATGTACACGCAGAGCCACTTCGATTACGCCGCCGAGGTGATTGACGAGGTCAAGCAGAAGGCGGCCAGCATCCGTGGGGTGCGGATCACCAAACAGCCTCAGTACCTGCGTCACTTCACTTGCGAATGTGATTGGGTTTGAGGTTTGCTGGTTTTTTGGGCTGGTGCAACGGCTTCTTTTCCCCACCCACGCAGACCGTGTGTTGACAAAAAAGTAACAATCAGACCAGTGCACCAAGTTGGATTGGCGCAAACCTTGCTAAGCTAGAAGCAGGAGCGATCAAGTTTATGCAGAAATTCGACGAGATGTATACCCAGCTGCCCTACAAGTTTTTTACGAAAGGGGCGCAGATTCGGGACCACTACAAGATTTATGACGAGTGGCTGGCGCGCCAGCCCGGCAACATGATGGCCAAGCGGCGCGAAGAGGCTGAGATGATCTTCCGCCGCGTCGGCATCACCTTTGCCGTTTATGGCGAAAAAGACGAAGAGGGCTTTGGTGCCGAGCGCCTGATTCCGTTTGACCTGATCCCCCGCATCATTGCCGCCCAGGACTGGGCTTTTCTGGAGCGTGGACTGGTGCAGCGTGTCACCGCACTCAATCGTTTTCTTCACGACGTCTACCATGAACAGGAGATCATCAAGGCTGGGGTGCTGCCGCGCGAACAGATCGAGCACAACGCCCAGTTTCGCGCCGAGATGATGGGCGTGGATTTGCCCAACCATATTTACGCGCACATTTCAGGCATCGACATCGTGCGTGCGCCCAATGCTTCAGGGGAGGGCGAGTACTACGTGCTGGAAGACAATCTGCGCGTACCCAGTGGCGTGAGCTACATGCTGGAAGACCGCAAGATGATGATGCGGCTGTTTCCCTCGCTGTTTAACGCGCACCGCGTGGCGCCGATTGCGCATTACCCCGATTTGCTGTTGGAAACCCTGCGTGACAGCAGCCCCGCCACCACGGCCGAGCCCACGGTGGTGGTGCTGACCCCGGGCATGCACAATAGTGCCTATTTTGAACACGCGTTTCTGGCGCAGCAAATGGGGGTGGAACTGGTCGAAGGGCAAGACCTGGTGGTGAAGGATAATTTTGTCTACATGCGCACCACGCGCGGCCCGCTGCGGGTGGATGTGATCTATCGCCGGGTGGAAGACGACTTTCTGGACCCCACCGTGTTCCGGTCCACCTCAACCCTGGGGTGTGCCGGTCTGATGGACGTGTACCGCGCTGGCCACGTGACCATTTGCAATGCGGTGGGCACCGGCGTGGCCGATGACAAGTCGATCTACCCCTATGTGCCCAAGATGATCGAGTTTTATCTGGGTGAAAAACCGATCCTCAACAACGTGCCCACCTACATGTGCCGCAACAAGGACGATCTGGCCTATACGCTGGCCCACATGAAAGAGCTGGTAGTGAAAGAGGTACATGGTGCGGGTGGCTATGGTATGTTGGTCGGACCGGCCGCCACCAGCGCCGAGATCGAAGTTTTCCGCAAAGCGGTGCTGGCCAATCCGAGTGGCTACATTGCGCAGCCGACACTCAGCCTGTCGAGCTGCCCCACTTTTGTGGAGAGTGGCATTGCACCGCGCCACGTCGATTTGCGCCCCTATGTTCTCAGCGGCAAGACGGTGCAGATGGTGCCCGGCGGCTTGACCCGCGTGGCGCTGAAAGAGGGCTCACTGGTCGTCAATTCGTCACAAGGCGGGGGTACAAAAGATACCTGGGTTCTGGAACATGACGAAACGCCCCGCGTAGCCGCTCTGCCAACACCGTCCGAGGCGTCGACCGCCATGCAGACCCAGACTCAATCTCAAACCAGGTCGTCCTGAGCACAAGGAGAAATTTCATGCTGTCACGCACTGCCGATCACCTGTTCTGGATGTCGCGTTATACCGAACGGGCCGAGAACACGGCCCGCATGCTGGATGTGAATTACCAGACCTCGCTCTTGCCCCAATCCAGTGCTGCGGCGCAAGTGGGCTGGAAAGGCTTGCTGAGTATCAGTGAGTTGCTGCCGAGCTACACCGAAACCCATGGCGGGATCAATGTTCGCAACGTGATGGATTTCATGGTCAAGGACGACAGCAATCCATCAAGCATCGTCTCGTGCCTGAGTGCAGCGCGCGAAAATGCGCGGGCGGTGCGCGGCACGCTCACCACCGAAGTGTGGGAGACGCAGAACCAGACTTGGCTGGAGGTCCAGCGCATGATCAAGTCTGGCGAGTTTGAACGCGATCCGGGTCAGTTTTTTGAATGGGTCAAGTTCCGTTCCCACCTGTCGCGCGGCGTCACGGTAGGCACCATGCTGATGGACGAGGCGCTGCACTTCATGCGACTGGGTACATTTCTGGAGCGCGCCGATAACACGGCGCGGCTGGTGGACGTGAAGTTTCATGCGCTGCAAAGCGACCTTTCTGATGTGTCCAATGGCAAGGCGACGGAGTACGACTTCTACCACTGGAGTGCGATCTTGCGCAGCGTGTCGGGTTTTGAGGTCTATCGCAAGGTGTACCGGGACATCATCAAACCCGAACGTGTGGCCGAACTGTTGATTCTGCGGGCCGACATGCCGCGCTCGTTGCACGCCAGCATGAACGAAGTGGTCAACAACCTGGCACTGGTGGGCAGTGAGCAATCGGGTGAAACCCTGCGCCGGGCCGGTAAGCTGCGCGCCGATCTCCAGTATGGGCGCATTGATGAAATTCTGGCTACCGGACTGCATGCCTTTTTGACGCAGTTTCTGGACCGCGTGAATGACCTGGGCGCCAATATCAGCCGCGATTTTTTAGTTCCAGCCCCCGCCTGAAGTTATTGGGCTGGCAGGGCTGTGGCAGCGGCTCATTGGTCTCATTAAATCAGCGATAAATTCGGGGATAATCCGCACTTGCTAGAGGTGTCGCCTGCGGGTGACTGAGACATACTCTTTGAACCTGATCTGGGTCGTACCAGCGTAGGGAAGCTTCATTTTTCCTTCCTCGCCAGTCCGGCCCATGTCTTCTTTTTTCAGGAACCACATGGCCGCAAAACTTTCATTCTCTGATCTTTGGTCTGATGTCTGCGCGGTGCGCGAACGCTCTCCTCTTGTGCACAGCATCACCAATCTGGTGGTGATCAATTTCAACGCCAATGTGCTGTTGGCAGCCGGGGCTTCTCCAGTCATGGCGCACGCGCATGAAGAGGTGGCTGACATGGTGGGCATCGCCCAGGCCCTGGTGCTCAATATTGGCACGCTGGATCCTTACTGGATCGAGAGCATGCAGCTGGCGCTGCGCGCTGCCGCCAAGCGTGGCATTCCCGTCGTGCTGGACCCGGTGGGGGCCGGTGCCACCAAGTACCGAAACGAATCCATTGAGCAGCTTTTGACGACGGCCTTGCCGACGGTGGTGCGGGGCAATGGCTCGGAGATCATGAGCGTCGCAGGCTCCGCTGTACAGACACGCGGTGTGGACAGCAGCGCTGGCACCAACGATGCGCTGAGCGCGGCCCAGTCCTTGGTCCAGCGGACCCAAGGCGTCGTATGCGTCAGTGGGCCAATCGACCATGTCTTGGATGGAAGTCGGCGCTGGGCACAATTGTCCAACGGGCATGCGTGGATGACCCGTATCACCGGCGTGGGATGCTCGGCCACCGCACTCATTGGCGCATTTTGTGCCGTGCAGCCCGATGCCTGGCGCGCCACAGTGGCCGCGATGGCCTTGCTGGGCGTGGTGGGTGAAGTGGCAGCTGAAAAAGTAATCGCATGTGGCAGGGGTGTCGGCAGCTTGCAAATGGCTTTGTTGGACGAGTTACAGCTGCTTGACCAGAGCACTTTTGAGCAGCGGCTGAAACTCGAAGTCGCTCCGTGGTAGGCACCAGCACCTTGGCACACGTCGTGCGCTTGCAGGCACTGCGCTTGTATCTGGTCACGGACCAGTTCTGCGCCGGTGGCCGCACGCTGGCTGATGTCGTGGCCGCGGCGGTGCAAGGCGGCGTCACCTGTGTGCAGTTGCGCGAGAAACAACTCAATACCCGTGATTTTTTAGCCCAGGCGCTGGCACTGAAGGATTTGCTGGCGCCGCATGACATTCCACTCGTCATCAATGACCGGATTGACGTTGCGCTGGCCTGTGGCGCGCAGGGTGTGCATCTGGGGCAGAGCGACATGCCGGTGATGCAGGCGCGCCAGCTGTTGCCGCCCGACGTCTTCATCGGCTGGTCGGTTGAGACCCTGGAAGACGTCGCGCGCAGTGCCGAGCTGCCGGTGGATTATTTGGGCGTCAGTCCGATCTTTGCCACACCCACCAAAACTGATACCTTGCCACCGTGGGGGCTGGAAGGCTTGCGGCAAGTCCGACGCGTAACCGCCTTGCCCTTGGTGGCGATTGGGGGGATTCATGTTGGCAACGCGCGCGAGGTGCTTTTGGCCGGTGCCGATGGACTGGCTGTGGTCAGCGCACTGTGTGCGGCGCAAGACCCCTGTGTGGCGGCGGTCAAGCTGAGACAACTCATCGACGCGGTCTGATCAAGACCTGACTTGCGAGGACTAATTGATGACCCTTAATACATTCAAATTTGAGTACCCCCGGGTTCTTTCCATTGCTGGCTCGGACAGCGGTGGGGGTGCGGGTATACAGGCTGACCTGAAAACATTTTCGGCGCTGGGTTGCTACGGCATGACCGCTATTACCGCGCTCACGGCGCAAAACACCTGCGGCGTGCGCGCGATCCATGCCGTGCCGCCACAGATGCTGCGCGACCAGATTGACGCCGTGATGGAAGACATTGGCGCTGATGCGGTCAAGATCGGCATGTTGCATTCGCCGGAAATCGTGCAAACGGTCGCCCAGGCGATTGACCGGCATGCCATGCAGCATGTGGTGTTCGACCCGGTGATGGTGGCCACCAGTGGGGCGGTGTTGATTGACAGCGCAGCGATCGATGTGCTGGTGCGCGAACTATTTGTCCGCGTCGCAGTGATCACCCCCAACCTGGATGAGGCCGCGCTGCTGGTGGGCTACCCCCTGGGCTCAAAGCAAGACATGGAGCGGGCGGCACTTGACTTGCTAGCCAAAGGCGCGCGCGCTGTTTTGCTCAAAGGGGGGCACTTGCCGGGCCGCAACGTGATGGACTTGCTGCTGAGCGCTGGCGGTGAAAAACTATGGATGCAGGCACCGCGCATTGACAGTCCCAACACCCACGGCACCGGCTGCACCTTGTCGTCAGCCATCGCGGCCCATCTGGCCTTGGGCGCTTCGCTGCCCGATGCCGTGCAGCAGGCCCGCAACTTTGTGCGCGAGGCTTTGCAGGCGGGCGCACAGGTGCGTACCGGCAAGGGCAGTGGCCCGCTTAACCATGGCTACGCACCTATTGCCATGCGACCGCGTAAATTGATGTTTTTTTGAGCGGCTCTGCTCACTGCCTGCCCCCTTAACGCCGGTTCTTCTTTGTGGAAGTTCCCATGTTTTCCCGGTTTCTGTTAATTCGATCCTGCCTGCGACTATTTTCACGTTCCATCGCTTTCTTTTTTGTATAGCCGGAGTTGTCAGCCCACGCCCACCAGAGCACGGCGAGGCCAAATGGCGCCAGAACAATCCACCAACTCCAAGCCGCCACTGGGCCGACTGCCAGATACTTCATGATGAGAAAGGCCAGCCCCAGTCCTAATAAATACATATCGAAATCCTGTCATTTCTTGATTGTCATCACGGCGGTGAGTGTCAACGCTAATCAATACAATTACGTTATAAGCTTTTAGCCAACCGATAAGGTGTCAATGATTAAACGGTCCATTCTCGCTTTAATTGCCGCTGTTGCGGTAACTCTCCCTGCATGGGCCGATCTGGCGCTTGCTAAATCCAAAAATTGTTTGGCCTGCCATACCATCGACAAAAAATTGGTGGGTCCGGCGTATCAGGATGTTGCGAAGAAATACGCCGGTCAAAAGGACGCGGCGGGCAAGCTGGCAACAAAAATCATGAAGGGCGGCTCTGGCGTCTGGGGTGCGGTGCCGATGCCGGCCAACACGCAAGTCAACGAAGCGGAAGCCAAAAAACTGGCAGAGTGGGTTCTGAGTCTGAAATAAGCTGCCGAATCGATTTTTCCACGGCACCTCTGCGCAACGCTCTGCATCTCAAAGCTTGGGCTCAAGCGCCATGGCCAAGAGCTTGGCGTTGATCTTGGCTTGTAGACTATTTGCCATGGCTTCAGGATTTTCAGCGGCCACCAGGGCACGCACCACCGCAATCGATCCCACGCCGCAGTTCAGCACGTCCAGCAGTTTGCCGGCGTCTATCCCCCCAATCGCCACTTTCGGATAGTCACGCATCAGCCGGGCATAAGCACGTAGTCGTGCCAGGCCTTGCGGCGGTGTCAGCATGCGTTTAAGCGTGGTGGCAAACACCGCACCCATGGCGATGTAGCTCGGGTTGTAGTGATCTGCCTGCAGCATCTCGGCGTAACCGTGACTGCTCAGGCCCAAACTTAAGCCCGCTGCCCTGATCTTTTCCAGGTCTGCATCGACCATGTCTTCTTGCCCCAGATGCACGCCGTAGGCCCCGGCATCGATGGCGGCTTGCCAATGGTCGTTGATAAAAAGCCGGGCATTCGTGCCTTTGACCGCTTGAGTGGCTGCGCGTACTTCGCAGGCAATGACTTGTGGGTCATCGGATTTGAAGCGCAGTTGAACGGTGGGCACGCCAGCTCGCGCCATACGCCCCACCCAGGCAGCATCGGGCAGGACCGCGTACAGGCCCAATTGGTGCGGGCAGGCCGCAAACGCAGTTGGGCGCGGCCAGGCCTGCATGCCGAAATCCTCAGGCTGGTCGGGCCAGGCCGTCACGTCAAAATGTCCGGTGCGATCAGTCTGGTTTTGCCAGGCCAGTGCCACGCACTCGGCATCCGCCTCAATGAAACCGAGCGCCAGGCAGGCGTTTTTGGCGGCGCGGTAAACCACTGCATCAGAGTTGAAGGTGGCTGCGCTCTGCGGTGCGCTGGCGCCAAGCGCCAAAGCGAGGTCGGCGTGGGTCGTGACGATGGCCTGCACCATGGCGTTGTGCATGGTCATGTATCGGCTCCAAGCTGATGCCAAAAAGGCGTGCCCAGCACGGGGGTGCTGGGCTGTGCCGCGTGCTGCTCGGGCATGGCGCCACTCAAAAATGCAACTCGTCCTGCGTGTGTGGCAGCGGCAAAAGCACCTGCCATGGCCACGGGGTCTTGCGCCAGGGCGACGGCGGTGTTGAGCAGCACGCCGTCAAAGCCCCATTCCATCACTTGGGCAGCGTGCGATGGCAGGCCCAAGCCGGCGTCCACGATCATGGGTACGCTCAGGCGCTCACGCAGGGTGCGCAGCGCGTAGGCGTTGATGGGGCCTTTGCCGGTGCCAATCGGCGCCGCCCACGGCATGATGGCCTGGCAACCTGCGTCCACCAGGCGCTGGCACAGCACCAAGTCTTCAGTGCAATACGGCAGCACTTTGAAGCCCTCCTTGATCAGTTGGCTGGCCGCCTGCACCAGATTCAGGGTGTCAGGCTGCAAGGTGTAGTCGTCGCCAATGAGTTCGAGCTTGATCCAGGGCGTCTCGAACACCTCTCGTGCCATCTGCGCGGTCGTGATGACTTCCTGCACGCTGTGGCAACCAGCGGTGTTGGGCAGCACGGGTATGCCCAATGCGCGCAATAGTTCCCAAAACCGGTTGGGTGTATCCGGGTCGCTGACGTTTTGTCGCCGTAGTGACGCGGTGAGCATGGCCGGTTGGGCCAGGCGCAGCGCCGCTTCCAGAATGCGCGGCGATGGGTAGCGGGAGGTGCCCAGCAACAAGCGGCTGTTAAAGCGCTGGCCGTACAACAGCAATGGATCAGTGTTGGGGGTATCTGCGGTTGAATTTAGGGAGGTCATTGACATGGTGAAAATTTTTTAAAACGTTGAGGGGCCCTTAACCGCCAGTGACCGGTGCAATGATGTCGATCCGGTCGTCGTTCTGCAGTCGGGTTTGGCTGTAGCGGGTTTGGGGCACAAACTGCAGGTTCACGGCCGCCGCAAAAGGCGCTCGCGCTTGCAGCAACTCAATCGCATCGGCCAGTGTGGCTCCCTCAGGCAGGGTGTGCCGGGTCTGGTTGATGACGACGTTCATGGCAATTTGTGGATCGACAGGGCAAACTCATTCGCCAGCGGCGAGGTACCTGTTTCAAACAGTTCCAGCGCTACATCCAGCAGGGCCGGGGCCATCAGGTAGCCGTGGCGATAGAGGCCGTTGATCTGCATCACGCGCGGGCCCAGCTGGCGGATGCAAGGCAGGTTGTCAGGCAAGGCTGGGCGGCACTGGGCCACCAGCTCCACAATGCGCGCCTCGGCAAAACCACTGTCCACCGTATAGGCGGCGCTGAGAAGCTCCAGCGCGGAGCGCACGCTCATGGGTGAGAGGTCATCGGACTCAATTTCGGTGGCGCCGACCAGAAAATAGCCGTCTTGTTTGGGCGCAATGTAGATCGGGTAGTGCGGATGGAGCAGTCGCGTGGGGCGCGACAGTTTCACGTGCGGCGCCAGCAGCGTGATGATCTCGCCGCGCACGCCACGCAGCGCGGACCACTGCGGCTGCGCACCCAAGCCCCGGCAGTCAAACACCCAGTCGGGCTGCCCAGGCTGTCCGGTGGAAAAGTCGCTGAGGGCGCGTGGACTGTTCCAGTGAATCGTCACCTGCAGTCGCTGGAGTTGATGCAGCGTGGCGGCGAGCAACTGGTGGTTGTCCAACTGGCCTTCGTCCGGCAGGTAGAGGCCTTGCGAAAAATGCGCACCCAGACTGGGCTCCAACTGAGCGATACCCGACGCATCCAACGGCTGCGCTATGGGCAGCGTCGGCAGGCGTTGCGCCGTGGCATCTAGCTGGCGCGAAAAACGTGTTGCCTCAGCCACATCTTGCCGATGCCAGACCACCATCGTGCCCTGCTGCTGAAAAAACACCGGCTCATCCAATTGCGCAATCAGCGCAGGCCAGCGGCCGAGCCCGTACACGCCCATTTTCACCACCGGGTCCTCGGCGACGGCTGACTCTGCCAGCGGTGCCAACATGGCTGCCGCGGCACGGGCCGCCGAGTTCAGCGCCTCGGGTCCACCTGCATCAAATAATTCAAGCTGGTGACCCGCACGGGCCAATTCACACGCGAGCAAGCGCCCCATCAGACCGGCACCCAAAATAACGATGTTCATGCGGGTTCTCCCAATTGTTTCATAGACACGTTGGCGCGCGTCAACCAGGCCAAGCCAAAGGTCAGCGCCAGCGTCGGCAAGGCAGCACCCCATTGCGGCGCCCATTTCGCCAGCAGGTGATAGACCGCAATGCCAGCCAGCCACAGCAAAGCGGCACTGAAGTCAACCTTGCGCTGCATCGGCTGCAAGCTCACTGAAATACCACTGAGGCGCCCCAGAATAACCCCGTACAGCGGCACAAAAACCGAGCTCAACAACAACAAAAACGGTTCCAGACTGTGCATCGGCAACACCAGCGCCAGGCCCGTGCTCAGCAGCGCCAGCCCGAGCCCCCATTGCCGCACCGTCCATGACGACTTGATACTGTGCGCCGACACCGCGCCCGAGTACACATCACCATAGGCGTTGTCAATTTCATCCACCAGGATCAGGCTCAGCGCGATCAGCCCGCCTTGTGCCAGCAACAGGGCATTGACCAGATTCACATCGGGCTGCGCCACACTGACCACCATCACGCCGAGTGCGTAACACCAGATGTTGGCCAGCGCGTAGCCGAGCCAGGTGCCGCTTAGGGCGCTGTGGCCTGACTTGCCGTAGCGCGCATAGTCAGCCACCAAGGGCAGCCATGACACCGGCATGGCAATGACCAGGTCCATCGCCGAGAGCATGCCCATGCTGCCATCGCCCTCTCTAGCCCAAAACGCTTCAAGCCCCATGTTGTGCAGTTGGCCGCCAAACTGCCAGGTCAACCACAACAGCGACGCAATCACCAGCGGCAGGCCGACCCGGCTGATGACTTTTCGCACCAGTTGCGTCATGGAACCTGCCAGCAGCAGCGTCAGCACCGCGCCCCACAACAGCGTGGTGACGACGATGCCGCCCATGCCCTCCAGCGACAGGCCAAAAGATTGTTTGCCAATGGCGGCTGTGCCGTCGCGCATCACCACCAGCTCAAAGGTGGTCCAGCCGACGAGCTGGGCCATGTTCAACAGCACCGGCAAACGTGCAAAGTAACTGCCATAGGTGGCATGCATCAGCCCGGCGCTGGACAGGCCGCTGTCGCAACCCAGCTTGGCCGTCCAGGCCAGCAGGCCGGCGCCCAGCAGCGATCCCAGCACAATGGCAATGGCCGCATCACGGCTGCCCACGGCCGGCACCAGGTACGCGCCGACTTGCATCACCAGCAGACCCACGCCCAGGCTGAACCAGAGTGAGGCGTGGTCATGCCAGTTAAAAACCCGCTCAGCGGTCGCCACTGGCGTTAAAGCCTGGTTGACGTTGTCGGTGAAATTTGTATTTGCCATCTATTTGCTCCATGCAAAAAAGTTGGCAGGTTGGCTGAATCTGAAAACGCAGTTGTGTCAGCAGAGAAGGCGGTGACACCGGTGTTCAGACTTGCTTCCCTGCGCGAGGATTACCTCAGTCAGGTTCAAAGGGACTTTCTCAGTCACCCAACTTTGTCAACAGTCGGGCAACACCCCCAGCGAAATGCGCTCCGATAAAAGAGCACGATGCAGATTCTACTCAGTCAAATACCGGCGTTTCCACGCCCAACACCTTGTGCAGTTTCGGACTGGTGGTGGTGTACTGCAAAAAGACCTTTTTCTCGGGTGAAATGATCGGCATAGCCCCAAAAGCGGCGAGCGCGCATTCATGAAAGCCACTCAAGATCAGTTTCTTTTTGCCGGGATAAATGTTGATATCGCCGACCGCAAAAATACCTGGCTCGCTGGTGGAAAACTTCTCGGTGTCCACCTTGAGCTGTTTGCGCTCGATGTCCAGGCCCCACTCGGCAATGGGCCCCAGCTTGGGCGACAGGCCAAAAAATACCAGTAACACATCGAGTGGCACGACACGGGTGACACCGTCAGCACCGGTGACTTTGATGCCGGTCAGCAGGCTGTCCTGTGCTTCAAAGCCGGTGGCCTGACCAACGATGAACTGCATCTCCAGCGCGTCGCACAGTTCGCGCATCTTTGCCACACTTGCCGGTGCTGCCTTGAAGCCGTCGCGACGATGGATCAGGATCACGCTGGCGGCTTTGTTGGGGCCGTCTTTGACAAAGTCCAGGGCCCAGTCGAGGGCAGAATCGCCGCCGCCGACGATGACCAGATTCTTGCCAGCAAAATCTGCCGGGTTGCGCACGCGGTAAAACAATTGCGAGTCTTCAAACACTTCCAGGCCGTCAACCTTGAGGGTGCGGGGCTGGAAGGCGCCCACGCCCGCGGCAATGAAGATGGTTTTGCTCAGGAAGCTCGTGCCCTTGGAGGTGGCGACAAAAAAACGTCCGTCGCTTTGTTTTTCCACCACCGTGACTTCCTGCCCGTAGTGAAAGGTGGCACCGAACGGCGCAATCTGTTTCAGCAGGTTTTGCGTCAGCTCCCGGCCGGTACAGACCGGCACCGCCGGAATGTCATAAATCGGTTTGTCCGGATAGAGCTCAATGCATTGACCGCCGGGGTAGGCCAGCGAATCGACCACGTGGGCCTTGATTTCGAGCAGGCCGAGCTCGAACACCTGAAACAGCCCGACCGGGCCGGCACCGACGATCACAGCGTCGGTTTCTATGGGGTCTTGATGGTTGCGCACCGGCGGGTCAACGAATCAAATACGGCAGTTTGCCGGTTTTGTCTTTCCACTCTTCGGCCTCAGGCAGCGCGGGCTTGCGCTTGGTGATGGTTTTCCAGCCTGGCAACTTGGCCAGCTCGGCGTTGATTTTGGTCATGTGCTGCTGATCTTTGGGCACGTCTTCTTCGGCATAGATGGCGTTGACCGGGCATTCGGGAATGCAGACGGCGCAGTCAATGCACTCATCGGGGTCAATGGTCAGAAAGTTGGGGCCCTCGCGAAAGCAATCCACGGGACAGACATCGACGCAATCGGTGTACTTGCATTTGATACAGGCTTCAGTGACGGTATGTGTCATGTTGTGTTTTTCGACAAGGTAGGTGAAAAGCAGTGATTTTATTGGGTTTCAAAATCGATTGATCCAAATTGACCTTGCAGGCCACGGGATTACTTGAACGGAGTCAATTGATCAATACCGCGCCCGAGGTTTTGTGCGAGGCCGTGTCCACCAACACCAGCGCGCCCAGCACCCGGGACTGGCTAAAGGGCCGCGCCGCTATCGGCTCTTGCAGCAGCAACTCGACATGGCCGATGGCATTGGCGGTCAGCGCACTGGCGGCTTCTTCGGCCAGGGTGTTGATGTCCAGCTTGTGCACGATGCGCTTGACCCGGGCTTTGACCCAACGGTGCCCATGCAGCGCCCAATAAACACGGCCCGCGACCAGCGGTTCGTCGTCCATCCAGGCGACGGTTACCTTGAGTTCGCGGCTGGGCTCCAAGCTGCTGCTGGCTGGTGCGGTATCGAAATCATCCTCGGCAACCGGGGTATCTGTTGGAGCGGGTTCAACCGCCAGCAGCCAGTCGCCGCGCGACACATCGACCTCTCGGTCCAGCACAATGCCGGCGCTGTGCCCGGCAGCCACCGCGGCGGGTTGGCGCGTGTGGCCCAGCACCTGCGCAATGCTGGCGCTTTGGCCGCTGGGCAACAGCTTGACAGTTTGCCCGACCTGGGCAAAACCGGTGGCGACACGGCCCCAAAAGACACGCCGACCTTGCGAGGTGTCGCTGCTGGATGAGAATTTTTCGACCCATTGCACCGGAAACGCCAACGGCAAGGCGGTGTCAGCCGGGGTCACGGGCAACAATTCCAGAATGTCGAGCAGACTCGGGCCGTTGTAGCCGCACCAACCTTCGGCAGGCTCCACTACGTTGTGTCCCTTGAGCGCAGAAATCGGCACGATCGCTGCAACTTCAACACCGGCGGCTTGCGCAAAAGTTTCCAGTGCGTGGCTGATATTGGCAAATGCCAGCGCTGCCTGGCCCGCGGTTTCGGGCTTGGCCGTGTCTTCCAGCGCGTCGAGCTTGTTGACGGCAAACACGATGCTGTTGACGCGCAGCAAGTGGGCCAGCAGAGAATGGCGGCGGGTTTGCGCCAACAACTCCAGCGCGGCGTTTTTCCATTGCAGTTTGGTGGCATCCACCAGCACCACGGCGGCATCGGCGCTGCTGGCGGCGGTCACCATGTTGCGGGTGTATTGCTCGTGGCCGGGGGCGTCGCCAATGATGAATTTGCGTTGCGCGGTGTTGAAGTAACGGTACGCCACGTCGATGGTGATGCCTTGCTCGCGCTCGGCGGACAAGCCATCGGTGAACTGCGCCAAGTCCGCCTCGCCGCTCTTGGAGACGTTGGCCAGTTGGTCAAGCAAGACAGAGCGGCTGTCGATCAACAGGCGGCCAATCAGCGTGCTCTTGCCGTCATCGACACTCCCGCAGGTGATGAAGCGCAAGGCAGACAGCGTGTCGGGTTGAGTGCCATTTAGGGTGCTAGCCCCCGTGGAATATGAGTCAACAGCTATTGAAGTAGTAGCGTTCATCAGAAGTATCCGTCTTTCTTGCGCTTCTCCATCGAAGCCTCAGAGGTTTTGTCATCCATGCGGGTCGCGCCGCGTTCGCTCACATCGGCGGCCAGGGTTTCGATCACGATCTCGTCTGGCGTCGCGGCCAGGCTCTCCACGGGGCAAGTGCAGGTGATGTCGCCCACGGTGCGAAAACGCACGTTGCGCGTTTCCACTTGTTCACCCGGTTTGGCCGGGGTCAAGTCAGTGACTGGCACCAACAGGCCT
>Ga0209913_1000191_pt1 | contig 63014 bp, 53 predicted proteins | sample PersoiDNA2013203_FD_185805 | JGI IMG/M metagenome (GOLD analysis project Ga0209913, IMG submission 185805) | Permafrost soil microbial communities from the Arctic, to analyse light accelerated degradation of dissolved organic matter (DOM) -... | ecosystem: Environmental > Terrestrial > Soil >...
AAGCCATGTAGTAAATCATCATCATCACAGCAATGGCAGCAAAGCCCCACATGGTTGAATGCATACCGCGGTTGATATTGTCTTGTCCCATGCTCGGGCCAACGGTACGCTCTTCAATAATGTCCATCGGTGCGGCAAGTGCGCCAGCGCGAAGTAGCAATGAAATATCAGTCGCTTCTTGCGTATTTGCCATGCCGGTAATTTGTACGCGGCCACCACCAATTTCGCCGTTAATCACAGGCGCGGTTACTACTTCGGTACTGCCTTTTTCAATCAGCAATATCGCCATGCGCTTGCCTACATTTTCACGTGTTACTTGTTGGAAAATGCGTGCACCACGGCCGTCTAATGTGACATTGACCGTTGAGCGGCCTGATTGATTGTCTACGCCTGGTCCTGCATCAGTAATGTAATCACCGGTTAACACGACATTCTTTTTCACTAAGATCGGGCGACCCTCACGGTCTTTGTATACTTCATCGCCCATAGGTGCCTGGCCTTTGGCAGCACTTTCAAGTGTGGCGGAATCAGTTTTTTCTTCATCGACCATGCGAATCTCAAGCGTGGCAGTACGGCCTAAAATCTCTTTGGCTTTAGCTGTATCTTGTACGCCAGGCAATTGCACAACCACACGGTCAGCGCCTTGTTGTTGAATAATCGGTTCGGCAACGCCTAATTCATTGATACGGTTATGCAAAGTTTGAATGTTTTGCTTGATTGCAAAGTCTTGAATATGTTTTTGCTCAACCAAGCTTAATGATGCTTTTAGAATCTTTTCTTCACCGTTACTAGATTCTTCTAACGTTAAATTTGGATATTCTTTACTGATGATGGTGCGTGCTTTGATTAATTCCGCTTCATTATTGAAACGTACTTGTACAACTTCACCTTCGCGAGTAACGCCAATATAAGAGATACGCTCTTTACGCAGCGCGATTCTAAAATCGCCGACAAAACGTTCAGCAGCCTTGCTTAATGCCGCTTTCATGTCTACTTGCATTAAGAAATGCACGCCGCCACGTAAATCCAAACCTAAATACATAGGTTTGGCACCTAAGCTACGAAGCCAGTTAGGCGAACGGGAAAGTAAGTTTAGTGCAACTGTATAATCGCTACCAAGGCTGGCTTGCAATACATCTTTGGCTCTGATTTGAGTGTCGGTACTCGCAAAGCGGGCTTTAACACCGCGCGCATCAAGATACACGCCATCGTATTGAATCTTTTCTTGCTTGAAAATCGCCTCGACTTGACCTAGTAATGCTGAATCAAGCTTAGTGGTGCTTTTAGCCGGTGTAATTTGCACAGCAGGCGATTCGCCGAAAAAGTTTGGAATGGTATAAACAAAGCCAATCAAGATCATAATGGCGACGAGGATGTTCTTCCACATTGGATAGCGGTTCATAGTAAGGCTCTAGTCGATAACGGCGTGCGGTTTATAAAGTCAGGTGTTAGTTTTGAATATATTTAGTGTTGATTACTAAATACTCTTAATCGTACCTTTTGGTAAAGCGCTTTGAATTGCTTGTTTTTGCACGGTAATTTCTGTGTTCGTGGCAATTTCAACACTCACAAAAGTGTCGGTTACTTTGGTTACTTTGCCAACAATGCCGCCGCTAGTAACTACTTCATCGCCTTTTTGCAATGCGGCAATCATATTGCGTTGTTCTTTTGCCTGTTTCATTTGTGGGCGAATAATCATGAAGAAAAACAACACGAAGATCACTACAAGTGGTAAAAAGCTCATTAAGTCTGTGGCTGATGAAGCTGAAGCTGCGTATGCATTTGATATAAACACGAGATTACCCTCTTATAAAATTGGTTGCTATTTAAAATTGGTTGCTATTAAAGTTAATTTCTATGAAAGTTAACTAATGGTGCTAAAAATTAGCTTCGGATTTTAGCACAGACTGCCCGTTGTTGCAGACAAGTCGCGCTAGGATAAACTTGCACGTTTTGCTGCGAACTCAGTTTTAAATGCCTCAAACGTACCCGACTCAATCGCGCTGCGCATGCTAGCCATCAATACTTGGTAATAATGCAAGTTGTGAATAGTGTTTAAGCGTGAGCCTAGAATTTCGCCTAGTTTATGCAAATGGTGCAAATAGGCACGGCTGAAGTTCTGGCAGGTGTAGCAGCTACAATCTGCATCTAAAGGTTTCGTGTCAGTTTTGTAAGTGGCATTTTTGATTTTAATATCGCCGTACTGGGTAAATAGCCAGCCGTTGCGTGCGTTGCGGGTTGGCATGACACAGTCGAACATGTCTATACCTTGGTTGACTGCAGCCACTAAGTCTTCTGGCGTACCGACACCCATTAAATAACGCGGTTTGTTTTGTGGCATTTTGGGTGCGGTGTGGGCCAATATGCGCAACATATCTTCTTTAGGTTCACCCACCGATAAGCCGCCAATGGCATAACCATCAAAATCAATATCGGTTAAACCTTTCAGTGAAATGTCGCGTAAATCTTCATACATACCGCCTTGGATGATGCCGAACAGCGCATTTTCATTGCCCGCATGAGCATCTTTACTGCGGCGTGCCCAGCGCAGTGAAAGCTGCATGGAATCATTGGCTTCTTGCGTGGTGGCTGGGTATGGCGTGCATTCATCAAAAATCATGACGATGTCGGAATTCAATACTTTTTGAATACGCATTGATTCTTCGGGTGTTAAAAAGCAGCTGTCACCATTAATGGGTGAGCGAAACTTAACACCTTCTTCAGTGATTTTGCGTAATGCACCCAAGCTCCATACTTGGAAACCACCTGAGTCTGTCAATATCGGGCCATTCCAACCCATGAACTGATGTAAACCGCCATGTGCCGCAATGACATCTAAACCCGGGCGCAGCCATAAATGAAAGGTATTGCCTAATATGATGTGAGCATCAATTTCTTTTAGGTCTAATGGCGACATGGCCTTTACCGTGCCATAAGTGCCAACTGGCATAAAAGCAGGTGTTTGTACTTCGCCATGCTTCAGTTTTAAGGTGCCGCGACGGGCAAGACCATCTTGTTTGTGTAATGTAAATTGCATATTCGTGAGTTTTATTGATATTGCGCGATATTAACACACTGCTTAAATTCTTCTTTGTCGCAAGCGTTTCAATAATTTTACTTGTCGGCAATCGGAGTCTTTTTTATAAGCCGAAAAAAACTTAGCTTTGTTATACTAGCGTTAAATTTACTCATTGAATAATTTGATTATGGCTGAAAAACCTTTACGCACATCAAGCAAAAAACCTCTGCTGGACGGTGGTCTAAAAGAACGCGGCATTTATTTACTTCCCAACCTTTTTACTTCGGCGGCACTGTTCTCGGGCTTCTTTGCTATTGTGCAGGCGATGAATGGACGTTTTGATCTTTCAGCGATGGCGATTTTTATTGCCATGGTGTTAGATGGGCTTGATGGCCGTGTCGCGCGCATGACAAATACGCAAAGTGCGTTCGGTGCAGAATATGATAGCTTGTCTGATATGGTATCGTTTGGCGTAGCGCCGGCATTGATATTGTATATTTGGGCATTAAAGCCGCTGGGTAAATTAGGTTGGTTGGCGGCTTTTGTCTATTGCGCTTGTGCTGCCTTGCGTTTAGCTAGATTTAACACTAAATTAGATGATGTGCATCAAGATAAACGCTACTTTCAAGGCCTTCCTAGCCCAGGAGCCGCCGCTTTATTGGCTGGATTTGTTTGGGTGTCTTATGAATACGGCGTGAGTGGACGCGATATATTTTTCGGTATTCTGCAAATGAAGTGGATGGCATGGGCCATTACAATATTTGCGGGCACTTCAATGGTGACAGACTTACGCTATTACAGCGGAAAAGACATTAACTTAAAACAAAGCGTGCCATTTTTTGTGATTTTAGGTGTGATGTTAGCCATTGTGCTGGTGTCATACAGTCCACCCGAAGTGCTGTTTTTTGTGATGACTATCTATGCGCTTTCTGGCTATGCACTTTGGGTGCGTGATAGATTTAAACAAAAAACGTCTGGATAACGGGAATTGTCATTAGTTAATTAGCAATATTCTTGCAAAGCATCTCTTTTTAAACGAAATCAGCCTTATTCATATGCTAGCAAAATAGGTGTTTTTTTTCGTACGATATTTGTAGGAAGGTAGTTTAGACTATAAAAAATGGTCAAGTATTTAAGCTTAACACATTGATATTTAACATACTATTTGGTATCCAGAGATGATGAATCTTGGCGCGGGATAGAGGTTGTTTCACTGTCCTGAATAACAGCAACCGGCCTATTCTAATGGAATTGAGCCCACTTTCTAAAACGGCATCAAGTGCCAAAGTAATGATTCTATAAACCATTTCGGTAACAGAAAGAAAACTTTTTAGGACGACATTAGGACGCAGAACTCAGAAAAGACGAAAGGCTTACAGAGATTAATCTGTAAGCCTTTGTTTTTATTGGTGCGCCCGAGATAATGAATCTGGGCACTGGATAGCGACAGTTCCTTTACCGTGAACGACTGCTTTACGGCAGGCATTTATCAAGCACAAAGGGCAAGTTCCGACCCTAAGTCGCCCTTCGAGTGTGAAGACCCTACTGCCGGAGCCGACCAAAAGCGGACTGTTAGAACATTTGAATTAAGAAGTTAGAGACACTATCTTTAAGTTACTAAACTAGTTTTATTTTTTCTAGCAAAGACCAAGCGCTTGATAAAACTGAGTAAATCATCCACATAGGTATAGAGTACTGGGATAACAACAAGACTTAGTATTGTAGACGTAATAATGCCTCCGATTACGGTAATCGCCATTGGTGCTCGAAAGCTGGGGTCTGCACCTATACCGAGTGCAATAGGTAACATACCAGCACCCATTGCAATGGTAGTCATCATAATCGGACGGGCCCGTTTTTTACAGCCATCAATAATGGCATCATAACGATTCATCTGATAAGTTTTACGCGCCATGATGGTATATTCAACCAATAAAATAGAGTTTTTGGTAACCACGCCCATGAGCATGAGCAAGCCTATAACACTTGGCATAGAGAAGCTATTACCCGTAACTAATAGAGCAAAAAACGCACCTCCGAGAGACAAAGGGAGTGCTCCCAAAATGGTGACAGGTTGCAAGAAGTCGCCAAATAACAACACAAGCACGACATAGATGCAGACCACACCAATGACCATGGCTCCACCAAAGCTATTGAAGAGCTCGTTCATGCGTTGAGCATCACCCGTTTCTCTTAATTTCACACTTGGTGGCAGGTTTTGAATTGCTGGTAGTTTTTTGGCTTCGGCCAAGACTTCTCCGATTTGGCGCTTATTGAGCTCTATGTCAAAAGTCACATTGCGCATGCGGTCTAGACGGTCGATCTGTTGTGGACCACTCTGGATAGTGACATCGGCTACGGTATCCAAACTCACGGTGCCATTGCGGCTTGGCACACGTAGTTGAGTAATCTCATCTAGGCTATTACGTAAAGATTCGTCTAAACGTACTTTAATACCGATTTGACGCTGAGGCAGGTTCAATTTAGACATAGTATTGCTAAAATCACCCGAAGTGGCAATACGAATGACTTGTGCAATGGATTCTGCTGTAACCCCCAATTCAGCCGCTTTATCAAAATCAGGTTTGATTTGAATTTCTGGTCGTTGCAAGCTTGCGCTGGAAGTAATATTGCCGATCCCACGTAAGGTACGTAACTGATGCTCAACTTCTTGAGCCGCACTCAATAAAGCCGTTGGGTCATCTCCCGCAAGTGTGATCTGTAGTTTTTCACCGGTATCACCCGAACCAACATTGACACGTGCACCTGGTAAGTCGGTTAACAACTGCCGTAATTTTTGCTCAATAGCTGCTTGATTATAGGAGCGCTCTTTACGATCTGTAAGTATAAGTGTGAGTGTAGCTTTGCGCATATCCGTGCTTGTTTCGCCTCCACGAGGGCCATTACTGCCAGCGCTGGATTGTCCAACAGCCGTAAAAACTTTTTTTACATCTGGGTTTTGTTTAAGTAGTGCTTCAGTACGCGAGGCCACTGCTTTAGTTTGGGCTAGCGTACTACCAGGTTGGAGCTCAATATTAACTTTGGTTTGACCTACATCTGCTGAGGGCACAAAACCTTTGGGTAGCAAAGATGCTAGGCTAAGTGATCCGATAATAAACAAGATAAACCCAAGCATCACGGTTTTACGATGGTGAACAAACCAATCAACAACACGTAAATAGCCGCGCATTAGTGTTGAGGTTTGTTCAACTTGCTCAGGATGAGGCTTTAACAAATAGGCCGCCATCATGGGTGTTAATAGACGGGCGACCACTAGAGAACCTGTGATGGCAGTGGCTGCAGTAATTCCAAATTGTTTAAAGAACTTACCTGGAATCCCGCCCATGAAAGCTGTCGGTAAAAAGATAGCAACCAAGGTGAAGGTCGTTGCGATAACAGCAAAGCCAATTTCATCGGCAGCTTCCATTGCGGCTTGGTAAGGTGTTTTCCCCATGCGTAAATGGCGCACAATGTTTTCAATTTCTACAATCGCATCATCGACCAAAATCCCCACGACTAAGGCCATCGCTAATAAAGTCAGTATGTTTAGAGAAAAGCCAAAGTACTGCATGAAAACAAAAGTTGGAATCATGGATAGAGGTAGCGCAAGGGCTGCAACTGCTGTGGCACGCCAGTCGCGCAAGAACCACCATACAACGATGATAGCAAGAATGGCGCCTTCATATAGCAATTCCATTGAGCCTTTGTAATTGTCTTCAACGGTTTTCACTGAATTAAATGCTTCTTCAATCTTCACTTGTGGATATTGTGTTTTAAAAGTTGTTAACGTTTCACGCACGGCCTTGGCTACCGTAACTTCGCTGGTACCTTTACTCCGCGTAATTTCAAATCGGATCACTGGCTTTCCATCGTAAGTAGCGTATGTACTACGTTCGGCTATGGTATCGACGACAGTAGCTACTTGATTTAGCTTAATGTGGTTACCATTGTTGAGTGGGATATCCAGATTACGGACTTCATCTGCTGAATGCATTGCGCCTAACGTACGCACAGCTTGTACACTATTCCCAATATCGCCTCGCCCACCAGAAGCATCTTGCTGTACTTTTTTGAGCTGACTAGACACGTCGCTAACATTCACGCCCAGTGCCGCCATCAAGGTAGTATTGAGATTTACTTGCACTTCTCGGTCTACGCCGCCTGTACGGGTGACTTTGCCTACACCAGGTACGGCAAGCATGCTTTTTGTAATGTTATTATCCACGAACCAAGATAGTTCACTTTCATCCATGTTGGGTGCGTTTACCACGTAGGTCAGTATGGCGCCACCTGAAGTGGTTGTTTTGGAAACAATTGGGGATGTCATCGCGCTTGGTAGGTCTGAGCGTGCACTATCTACTGCATTTTTAATTAAATTGAGTGCTTCCTCTGTGTTTGTATCAATCGTAAATTCAATGCTGATACTTACGCTACCGTCAGTAATTTTAGATGTGATGTGCTCTATACCACTAATAGTGGCAATTTTATCTTCGAGCTTACGTGCAACTTCAGTTTCTAGCTGAGCAGGGGCTGCGCCTTCTAGCGTGGCAGAAACAGTTATTACCGGCACTTCAATATCTGGAAAGTTTTGTTTTCCCAAGTGCTGTAGCGAACGTAAACCTAAAATGGTAAGCACCACAAACAATAATATGGCTGGAACTGGATTGCGAATCGACCAAGCGGAGAAGTTCATATTAGGCTCCGCTAGCGTTTACTGGGGAGCGGATGATTTTGACGGTGTCGCCATCATTCAAGAATGCTCCGCCAGTCAGTACGACTTTTGCATTTGGCTGCAAGCCCTCTAGAACTTCGATATAGCCACCCTGAATACGACCAGTGGTGACTTTTCGTTGAATCACTTTAGCTTGTACTACTTGGTTAGCGTTGCTACCTTCCTGCAACTCAAATGCGTAGGCATGTCCGTCGCGCATGACCACTGCACTTTGTACTAATGCTAGAGCAGATTTGGTACCTATATCAATATTGCCTTGTAAATACATACCAGGTTTTGCGCTGTGTTTAGGGATATCCACATAAACGAGAGCATTGCGGGTATTGGTATCTATTGTGGGTGAAGTCATTCTAACCACACCTTTTACGCTCTTGCCTGTCGATAGTGTCAGACTGACCAGTTGACCAATTTTAATTTCAGCAAGTTGATTGGCATTGACCTCGCCACGCCACTCTATGCGAGATTGTCGTAACAATTTAAATAACTCGGCACCGGCAGAAACGACATTACCCAAATTAGCTGTACGAGAAGCAATAACACCATCATCCGCAGCTTTCACGTGCGTTTGGTTCAAGCGAATGTGCTGGTTTTCCAGTTCCGCCATAGATAAAGCCAAATTAGCTTTTGCAGTCTGCTCTGCAACCAAGTATTCAGTAGTCTTTTGTATTGATAGCACCCCACTATTTTGGATTTCACGTGCGCGATCCGCGTTTGATTTGGCTTCTGCGAGACTGGCTTTATCCTTATCCACTTGCGCCTCTTGCTTATGCAAATCGGCAAGAACAACATCATCAGCCAAAAGCACTAAATCCTGACCACGTTTGACTTCGCTACCGACATCCACGAGCACTTGTTTGATGCGGAGGCCGCCAATTTCAGCGCTGACCTGTGCTTCTTGCCATGGAAATACACCGCCATTCACTTTGACAAACAATGGCCATGTGACTTGTTTTGGTTGCGTGAACTCAATGCTGAGTGCAGCCTTAATGTTGTTGCCTTGAGCACTGCCATCCGTTTTATTTCCGCAGGCGCTCAATAGGCTAGCGCACATTAGGCCAATGGTGAGGCTTAACCAGGGTGAACGTTTATGGGGTGTTAAAATAATCATGGGTTAACCTTTGAAATGCTGTTTTCATTTTGTGTATCTTGCTGCTGCCAATCACCGCCAAACGCTTTATAGAGAGCGACCCAATACAACACACGGTTTTGTTGTTGGGTGATGAGGCCAGTGTCTGCGTTGATCATTTGTCTGCGTGCATCTTCTAGGGAGAGTAAATCGGTTCCGCCAGAGCGCCAATTCAATTCCGCAGCCTTAAAGTATTTAGCATACTGCTCAGCACTGATAGCCTCTATCTGCGCACGTTGTGTTGCGCTTTCCAGATTAATGAGTGCTTGTTCCACCTCCTTCACAGCATTCCTTACATCCTGCTTATAAGTGGCCATAGCAATATCAAAATTGGCTTGTGAAATTGTCACCTGAGCTTTACGTTTCCCACCATCAAAAATTGGCAAGCTTACTGAAGGTCCAAATGACCATGTACTCGTTCTTGTTACACTATTATTGATAGCGCTACGTTGCACACCGATAGCGCCAGCTAGTGATATGCTGGGGTATAAGTCAGCTTTTGATATGCCAATATCAGCACTTGCGGCAGCTAAGTTACGTTCATCAGAGGCTAAATCTGGCCTTTGAGTGAGCAGACTTGCCGGAAGTGTATTGACGCCAAATGCCTGCGGTTGTGGTAAACCCTGAGTCTCAGAAAGTTTCTTACGCAATATTGACTCGGGTAGGTTGGTCAATGCGACCAGCGATTTAACATAGTTGTCACATTGTGCTTGTTGTCCAATTAAACTTGACTCACTAGCTCGGGTAGAGGCTTCGGCCAAGGCCGCATCCACAGAAGCTGCGAATCCGGCTTTAGTCGACATTTGCATCAATCGCACTGTTTCATTGCGAGAATCATAAGCTTTTTGGAGTGCGGACACCGTGAGTTCACAACCACGAAAACTCACATAATCTGTCACGACTTCAGCCGCTAGACTTACGCGAGCTTGATGCCAATCATATTGTTTGGCTTCTACTCTGGCTTGTGCTGCTTGTTTGGAAAACTTGATTCCCCCAAATAAATCCAATTCCCAAGTAGCATCCAAGCCGACCTTGTCAATTCCTATAATGCTACCTGCCATCCCAACATTGCTACCGCCTTTACTACGAATGGTAGAAGCACTACCAGTCAAACTTGGCATACCTTGAGCGCTAGCTGATTGGAAGCTGGCACGTGCAGATTGAATATTTGCAACTGCCTTGTCCATGCTGGGACTATCTTGCTGCGCGGCTTCGATAAGCGCGACCAGCACAGGGTCATTAAATTGACTCCACCAATTCGTCAGTTGTTTCACATCACCATGATGGGGTAGTTTGGCTTGCCATTGTTCAGGTGTGGAGATGTTCGGTTTTAAATAGTCTGGAAAAATGCTGCATGCACTAGTAAAAAGCAGTGTGCATACAATGACTGAGATCTTAATTTTATTTTTCATCATCAATCTTTTAAACCTTTGATACCAGTTAAAAAGACCTGCACCACAAACTGTACGTGCTGAGTCAGCATCCAATCTTTAGGTAAGGTGCCAAATAGAGATAAAGTTCTTGGTTCAGAAATGAGCATTTCACAAAACAAAATAGCACTGCGCTCCACGTCAGTTGAAGGCATGATGCCTTTATCGATTTGTAATTGCAGATAGGTACCAATTACGGATTGAATACGCATAGGGCCGATGCGTTTCATTTTTTCTGCAATTTCTGGGAAGTACATTGCTTCAGAAACACCCATTCTAAATAATGAGATTAAGCTAGGGTCTAACACGCGAGACAATATCTTGCATCCTAAAAGATGAAGGGCTTCTTTTAGTGGTAACTCATTGAGTCTTTCAATACTTTGCATTTCGCTTACGTCACGTTCAACCATGTGTTCTACAGCCGCTAGCATGAGCTCACCTTTATTTTGATACTTCTCATAAATGGTGCGAGTCGATACGCCTGCAGCTTGCGCAATTTGACTGATGCTTGATTTACGGAACCCATTTGCAATTAAGACTTGCATAGCATAGTCCAGCAAATGCTCAACGCGTTGCTGGCTAGTACCTAGCTTGGGGCGTCCTACTTTTGGCCTTGCCGCCGTAAAAGTGAGAAATTGCTCTATGTGCTGCGTCATAGATAATCATCCAATTTAAATAAAAATAAAACGTTTCATTTTTATTGTTTCATAGATTCACCTAAATATAAAGGTAAAAAGATGTAAATGTTTGTAAGATAATGACCCGCATAATATATCTCCATAGAAAGTGAAGGTTCCCAGCTTATTAAGTTTGATGGGCATATGAATGAGGAAACAGGGAGTCCTCCAGGTTGGAAAAGCTTATGGCAGCGGTTTTTTGCCAGAGTGTTGAAGGAAACTAAAGTCACAGCTCATTTCACTGAGCACGATTTGCGAGCAAAAGTTGCCAGTGATTCGGATAGTTTACAGAGAGCTTCAGAACTATTGGCACATGCTGACCCAAGAACTACAGAGAGGATTTATCGACGGAAAGCAGTGTTGGTTAAACCGACGAAATGAGTACTTATGTGAAATTTATGCCACAAAATGTACTCTATGCCACAAAGAAAAAGGCTCACCTTGCGGTGAGCCTTGTGTCTTGGTGCGCCCGAGATGATGAATCTGGGCACTGGATAGCGACAGTTCCTTTACCGTGAACGACTGCTTTACGGCAGGCATTTATCAAGCACAAAGGGCAAGTTCCGACCCAAATCAGGCATTGAGAATGGTAAATTTAGACTAATCTCAGTAAGATTGATAATTTATAATATTTTCTAATTTAGATTATTCTTGTTACCACTAATTCCACTCTAATTTTACTGATATCTCTTTAGCAAATTTTTTAAACTCATCAATTGGCAATGGTCTACTAAAGAAATATCCTTGATAGGCAAAGCATCCTGCATCGGCCAAAAAGTCTCGTTGTGCTGCCGTTTCCACACCTTCAGCAATCACATTTAAATTTAGGCTATCAGCTAGTGTAATGATAGTTTTGGCAATTGAGGCATCATTGGGGTCGGTAAGCACATCTCGCACAAACGACTGGTCAATCTTCAATTGATTAAGCGGCATACGCTTTAAATAGGAGAGTGAAGAAAATCCAGTTCCAAAGTCATCCAGTGAGAAACCAACGCCCTTGGCCTTTAGCTTATACATCTTCTCGATAATGTCTTCTATGTTTGAGACTAGCAGGCTTTCTGTCAACTCCAGTTTTAAAAGATATGGATTGGCATTGCTGTTTTTAAGTGTCTCTAACACTTGATCTACGAAATTTTCCTGCTGGAATTGATGAGCACTAACATTTACCGCAATGGTAAGGTGAGCCATTGACGGCTGGCTTGCCCAATCGGCCAGTTGAGCACACGCTGTTTCTAGCACCCATTTTCCTAGTTCTATGATTTGCCCTGTTTCTTCAGCCAAGGGGATAAAGTCATTGGGTGGCACCAGTCCACGTTGGGGGTGTTGCCAGCGCACTAATGCTTCACATCCTGTTAGCTTGCTATCCATTATTTGCGCTTGGTAATAGAGTAAGAACTGATTTTTCTGAAGAGCTTCGTGAAGATCGTTTTCCAATGCGGCTCGTTTCACTACAACGGCCTCCATGTCTGCATCAAAGAAACGTAAAGTATTGCGTCCAGCATCTTTTGATTTATACATGGCAAGATCTGCCTGTTTTAACAAATTTTCAATCAGAGTTGCTTCACCATAAAATAACGTTGCACCTATACTAGCTGAACTGCGATAGTTGATATCTCCAAGTTGAAATGTTTGGCTAAGGGCATTGAGAATTTTTTTCCCCACAACCTCGATCTGAGACGCAGACTCTTGAATACCATCGTTCAGGTTTTTTAATACTACCAAGAATTCGTCACCACCTAGTCGCCCTACGGTATCGCCTTCGCGAACGCAGAAGGTCAATCGCTGTGCTACGTGTTGCAACAGAATGTCACCTTTGTCATGGCCTAAGGTATCGTTCAGCTTCTTGAAATGATCGATGTCGATAAATAGTACAGCACCGTAAGTTCCATCGCGGTTACTCACAATCATGGCTTGTTTTAGCCGATCTTTTAATAATCTACGATTAGGTAAGTGGGTAAGTGGATCAAAAAAAGCCAACTCTTGGACTTTCTCTTCGGCCAATTTCCGTTCAGTAATGTTGTATTGCGTACCGATATAATTGGTCACGACTCCATTCTTATCATTAACTGCGGATATCGTAAGCCATTTTGGGTATATTTCGCCGTTTTTACGCCTATCCCAAACTTCCCCATGCCACTTTCCAGTGAGATTTATAGTCTCCCACATCGCTTTGTAAAAAGCTTTATCATGACGACCTGACTGAAGTAACTTGGGCGTCCGCCCAATGACTTCCTCAGCTAAGTAGCCGGTCTCTTCAATGAAAGCATTGTTAACCTTAACAATTACCCTATTAGCATCAGTAATCATCATCGCTTCATGCGATTCAAATGCAGTAGCCGCGATGCGTTGATCTGCCTCTGTTTTCTTAAGAGAAGTGATGTCAGTTGCAATTCCACATACAGCATAGATATTCCCCGTGGCGTCTCTGACGGGAACTTTGACCGAGAGGTAACTGTGAACGCCATCATCATGCTGCACTTGCTCCTCCATCTCCTGTAGTTGTCCGGACTGAACTACTAATTGATCGTTTGCAACAAATGCATCAGCCATCTTCGGCGGAAATAAATCGTAGTCAGTTTTTCCATGAACATCTGCATTCGTGACATTGATTAATTTCTCGTACTGTTTGTTGATATATAAATAACCACCAGACAAATCCTTAAGGAACATAACAGAGCTACTGTTATCAGCAATAGCACGTATTCGTTCCTCACTTTGATTGAGCTTTGATTCTATTTTCTTGCGCTCAGTGATGTCACGACTCGAATTAAACAAGGCTACTTTTCCATCAAGCACAAATGGGAAACCGCTTATTTCGACATCATAAACACTGCCGTCTTTCCTGCGATGTTTACTTTCGAATTGATGCCGAGTCGGATTAAGGAACTGTTGCTTTAATATTGCCATTAATTCTGCATTACTATTAAATCCAACGTCCCATTGACAGACATTCATGCCAATTAACTCATCATGTGTATACCCTAGCATATTGCAGAATGAGTCGCTGATTTCTATGAGGTTCCCATCATCATTCATAATGGTAATACCATCACTTGCATTTTTAAGTATTGCTTTGTTCTTTTCACTTTCTCTTAATAGTGCAGTTTCAAATTTTTTTAATTCAGTAATGTCTAAATCAGTTCCTGACATGACTAAGATATTGCCAGCATAGTCGTGTTCGACACTACCTCTAGACAGGATATATTTTAATGATCCATCTGGATGCTTGATTTGAAATTCAATTTCAAAATTACCAGCTGATAATGCCTTCTGTACCCTATCTTGATCTTCTGGAATCACTGCATTCATGAAAACGTCATGATTGGGTATGATAGATCCTACTTCATAACCGTAAATACGATATTGCTCGTCCGACCAAACATTTTCACCAGTTGATATATCCCACCACCAGCTTCCTAAGTGGGCAATTGCTTGCGACTCAGCAAGGTGATTTTTACTATCTTGTAGAGCCTTTTCTGTTTTTCTTCTATCGGTAATATCGATTGCAATTCCTCCGAGCATGGGACTGTGATTGCCCCTCGGTATACGGAATTTATGTGTTTCATAGAGTCTCCTTTCACCTTTTGCGTTAGGGACTTCCTCTTCTATCAGCAATTGACCTGCACGTATTGCCTTCCTATCATCTAAACTTATTTTAGTAGTAACAGCTGGAGTAAATAATGACTGCCCTGGCTTATCTTGCCAGCCTTTAATCCCAAAGGTTTCTTCAAAGAATTTATTGCCAAAGATTAGTTGTCCATGCTCATCCTTGATAAAAGCAATTACTGGGAGTGCATTTAGGAATCTACTGAATTGCGTTTCACTTTCAATAAGTATATTTTCCAGTTCTTCTCGCTCAGTTAAAATAATTTCCAGAAGCTCTGCTTGATTTGAAGCGCCTGTTTTCTTCATAATGCGTAATCGATGTATTTCAACAGTACGGTTGCTAATACTAAGGTCTTTCGCTATTTCTTTGTTAGATTTACCACGAACCATGTCAAACATAACTTCTTGTTCACGAGTAGTGAGGCCCTTCAAATTCAGGTAATTAAGTGGCATTGGCATAATAAATTAACTAATTTAATGTTCAAAATTAACAGTATATAAAATAACCATTTTTCAGTCATTGTAATTCTAAAAGATGCAGTAGTTAAACTAATACAAGGCACCTGATATTGATGAATTGCATTTATTTTATAAAACAAGGAAACCAATCATATCTGCTTTGATACCAAATTTTAATTACGTAAGTTAAGTGTCTCCTTCGGGCCCTTTTTTGCCCTTTAACCTCTAAATTAGCTTACCAGAAAGCTGCCATTCAAAAATATGCATAGCTTTAACTAATGGTCAGTGCCCATGAGAATCACTGGTCAGTTCGAATAATTGTGCTGGTCAATCATGATAAGAATCAATGGTCAGTTGGTATGAGAATATGCACTACTAATGATAAAGCCAATTGCTCTATTCTTAACGCTACTCTTAGCCACACCATACGTACAAGCCCATAACGCCAACTATTGCCCAATCTGCGAACGTGATAGTCACGGACATATTAAACGTAGCCTAGAAGCCAAGCACGAATTCAAGCGTGAGCATTCATGCCTGCAAATGGTTCAACTATAGGTCACTGAGAGGGTTGCATCATTGAACATAAGAAGCCGCTAAAAAGTGGTGGTACAGATGCGTCTAGTAATATGCAGTGGCAGACGATTGAAGAAAGCAAGGTTAAGGATGCGGTGGAGGGATGTAGAGTAGACTTGGCTCTTTGGATTGGCTCACTTCGGTGGGCTTTTTTTACCTAGCAAATTTACGGTTTACCCATGGAATATTATTTGTAGGTAAAAAGCGAATTGGCAATAAAAAAGGGCTAAGCCGTTAAGCCTAACCCTTTGATATTACTACTTTATTTGGTGCGCCCGGAGCGATTCGAACGCCCGACCCCTTGGTTCGTAGCCAAGTACTCTATCCAGCTGAGCTACGGGCGCATGGGCAGTATTATACTTCATACTGCATTTTACTAAAAGAATTAATTTCCGTTCTTTTAGTTGTGACTGGCAGAACGCTATGGATTCATTGCTTAAATTAAACATCCATTACTTATCAACCGGTTACGTAGGTGATACGTGCTTTTTTGTATCGCCACTTCCTTGCTCTGAAGTGAAGTTGCGCATTGTACGCAAATATTACTGATTTGTCACTAGCTAGTAAAAAAATACAAGCAACGCCAAGTTCTTTTTAGTTTAAGAAATTTCTTCTTTAGACTACAAACTTGGTCTCGAAGCTGTCCGAAATGTGACTTCCTACGTTAAAATAGTGCTCATTTTTTTTGGAATATGGCGAAATCGTTGAGTTTATATATGAGATTAGTTCTGAATCTCAAGGCACTTGATCTGGAACGGTGAATCTAGAGCGTTATATTCAGCAGCGCTTCAAATGGTAGCAGTATTCACTATTTTATATGCGAGCCAAGTTCAACTACTTAAGCGTTGTGAGTGTTTGACCGACAATATCTCCTTAGGTGGATAGTAACCACTTTAAAATTTCAAGCCAGTTCTTTGATTAAGCTCTTAAGCTACTTGGAATGATTTTAATAGCTCCTTTCGTTCGTCACGAAAAAAATACATTTTGGTGTAAAAAAATGTTTTGGGAATCGTTGTACTTTTATATTGCTCTGTATGTAAAACATGGCGCATATATTGCTTTTAAAATTGATAGTCAAGAGTTAAAAAATGTTGCCTGTTTAATGATCATTATCCTATTTCACATATGTGACAGTTATATGTTCGAGTTATAGCCTGACAAGACTATTGTTGGCATATTCAGTCTAGGGTCTAATTACTTTGAGATGAAAATTTAATCGAATTGTTTTTAGGAGTAGATCATGAAAAAAATCGCACTTTTACTGTTGTTGACAGGATTGCCATCGCTAGCAAACGCTAATTTACATACTAATGGTTCTTTTAAGTCTGATGAGCAAGCCAAAGGGACATGGAATACATATAACAACCCCACTGGCTGGACTGGTCAAGATGTTGATGGCACAGAGCTACGCAACGGTGTTGCTGGTAAGACTTCTGATGAATTTAACTTTACTGAGTTAGATACAAGTTTTAACCGATTAATGTTTCAGACTTTCAATACCATCAAAGGTGCAACGTATGATTTATCCTTTGATTATTCAGCGAGTGCAAGAGTAAGCAAGCAATCCAACCGTATCAAAGCTTTCTGGAATGGTATTGAACTGGCCAGTTTTACAGGCGGAGGCTCAGGCAAGAAAGGTAATAATTGGTTTTCATTGGATTTTCAGGTCATGGGTACTGGTCACGATACACTTAAGTTTGTTGCAGCTGGTATTAGTGACAGCTATGGAGGTAGGATAGATAATGTTAATCTGATTGCGGCTGTCCCGGAGCCGGAAAGTTATAGTATGTTGTTGGCTGGTTTAGGTCTTTTGGGTTTCGTGTCGATTCGTCGCAAGAGTATTTAAATAAATTAACCATAAATCAGTTGAAGACTAATTGTGATTTAGTTATTGTATTTGGGGAATTTGTTGTTAACTACTTCACGAAGCGCTACTCTCCTAGTTATAAAAATAATAGTTTTTTTACTAATATTTGTATCTTTACAATGGCTATGGGGATTAGGACGGAATAGCGCTGTTGGACATATTATGATTGAAGGCATAACTGTCACTAGTGCGGTTGACCTTATCAATGTCATTAGTTCAGATATTATTGCTAGCGCGCAGGGTACGCATATTACCGCCGTTGGAGGCGGGATTAATGTTGTCAGTGGTTGTGATGGTCTGGAAGTGATGTTTTTACTGATCGCAGCTATGATGATTTCACCATTGTCCTGGCCTGCAAAACTAATCGGGATAGTAAGTGGATTAGTCTATATCTTTCTTTTAAATCAGCTACGCTTGCTAACAATGTTTTATGCAGTGCGACAGAATAAGCAGTTGTTTGAGTTAGTGCACGGATTAATCGCCCCGATTATTTTAGTTGCGCTAACCAGCTTGTTTCTTGCATTTTGGTTATCAAGGTATGGCCTACCTGTCACCTTAAAAGTATCAAAATTAAATGACCTTGTCGATTAGGGTTGCGATACGTTTTTTGTTGATCAGTGTTTTTATCGCAATGGCCTTACATTGGTACGGTGATCCTATATTAGAGCTATTACTACCTATTTACCGATGGGAAATAAATCTTATTGATGCCGGATACCAAGTTCTGTCTTTCAGCATTAATAATTCGGAACCAGAGCACGTTTTTTCTCTGCAAGTTAATCTAGTAAAACCAATGTTTGTAGGCGGGCGTTTTATATTTCCCAATCCACAAGGGTTAGCACATGCCAGCAGTATTGTGGATCACGTGTGGCAGATGGCTGTGCTGTTTTTTGCGATTATTTTTTCATGGCCGGCCTCAAGTATGCGTTTGTTTGTTATGAGAGTGCTAGTTGGATTACCTTTTTTAATCGGAGTTTTATTACTGGATATTCCTTTTACATTGCTCGCTGCTTTGAAGGGCTTGATTGTTGAGCAATTGGAATTAGATACCTTTTCGCCACTCATTTTATGGGGTAGTTTTCTTGAGGGCGGAGGCAGATTGGCTCTGAGTCTTGTTGCTGGGGCGCTTGTAGTGCTTATCACTAATTTTTTGTTTAATAACCGCTCCATCACGGTAGCCAATAACGCTGCGAGCTAGTCTTAAGGATAATCAAGATGACACAATTTTCAGATAATTTAGGGCAATTCAATTATCAGTGTCAGATTGAGGCAATATGCGTGCAGCTCAAACTCTACGATTCTTCATTGTACTTTTTTGCCTATCCTATGCCGCGGCAGGATTTGCCGCGACTGCACCGGCATCAGTAATTCAGCGACTGAGTGCAGGGCAATCTGTAGATTTGATCGTTGAATACGATGATTTGGCCATTGAGCAAGTGGCCATTGGAATGCGTAAAAGTTCTTTGCATCACATAGATGATTCTAAAATATTGGCCTATAAAGCTGGGCAATATCAAGTTTTAAAAAAGCAGATTGATCAGGCCGCATCACGTTCAGATATTAAAGAGTTAGCAACTTACTCCCATATGCCGATGTCATTCAAGCGATTTTCAACGGTTGCAGCATTGAATACTTTTCTAGCTCAGACAGGTGTAAAAGCGGTGTATGAGAATGAGAAAATGCATCGGGTGTTAGCGCAGAGTTTGCCATTAATCAATCAGCCACAAGTGGCTAGTGCTGGAGAGCAGGGGGCTGGCACGACTGTAGCCGTGATTGATGACGGGATTGACTACACCAATGCAGCTTTCGGTACTTGTACCGCACCCGGTGCGCCAGCTAGTTGCCATGTTGTGGTCTCGAATAATATTGTTGCTTTACCTGGGATTGATCATCTTCATGGCACAAATGTCTCGGCAATTGTGTTGGGCGTAGCTCCTGCCAGTAAAATTGCGATGCTTGATGTATTTGATGCCAGTGGTGGAGCTTCTGTATCAGATATTATTTCAGCGATTAATTGGGCAATCTCCAATAAGTCAACTTACAATATTGTTGCCATTAATATGAGCTTGGGCGGCGCAGCAAAATTTACCAGTACATGCATTAGTGATTGGTCTAATCTCCCAGTAAATCGCGCAAAAAATGCTGGTATCAGTGTCGTTGTGGCCGCTGGAAACTCAACTTTTATCGATGGTCTAACTAGCCCTGCTTGTGCGCCTGGTGCTATTTCCGTTGGTGCAGTGTATGACAGTAATGTTGGCGGAGTCACATGGGCCACTACGCCCAATTGTACGGATAGCGTAACTGTTGCCGACAAAGTAGCCTGCTTTTCAAATAGTGCCAATTTTTTAACAATATTGGCCCCAGGCGCATTCATTACTGCTGCCGGCGTTTCGGAGGCGGGTACGTCACAGGCTTCACCACACGTTGCTGGAGCTATAGCTGTTTTACGATCAACATTTCCTAATGAAACGCTAACTCAGTCGCTGGCACGTATGACTAGTTCTGGAGTGCCGGTGACTGATGTCAGGAATGGTATTGTTAAACCACGCCTAAACCTGTTGGAAGCCGCAAGGCCGGTTAACGATGCCTTTTCAAATCGGCTTGTAATTAGCGGTAGTTCCGGTGTTGCAACTGGTTTTTCTGTGCTGGCCACTAAAGAAACAGCTGAACCTAGTAATGCGAACAACTCTGGCGGAAGCTCAGTCTGGTGGAAATGGGTCGCCCCGTCAGCAGGCCAGTTAAGTGTCACTACTCTTGGCAGTAGTTTTACTACTTTGATCGGGCTATACACTGGAGCTAGTGCTGTACCTAGTGTAAGTACGCTTAACTATGTTGCTTCAAATAATATCAATGATGGTACGAATGGTGCCGGTGGATTACTGATGCAGGTAGTGGCGGGCAAGGAGTATGAGTTGGCTGTAGATGGGATTAATGGAACATCAGGGACCATTAATCTCAACTGGAATTTAAACACAAGCGCACAGGCTAATCTATCAGTTAGCATTTCCGGGCCTCCCAGTGTGACATTAGGAAGTAATATTAATTACACACTAAACGTCAATAATGCTGGCCCTCAGTCCGCCACCAATACCGTTGCGACAGTTACTTTACCGGCAGGCGCAAGTTTTGTTTCCGCATCCACAGGATGCTCACTCAATCTTAATGTACTTACCTGCTTGGCCGGCACCATGCCAAGTGGTGGAACTCAATCTTTTAATATTCAATTAATTTGGAGCGCAGTTACAACAACAGCTTCAATTTCAGCGAGTGTGAATTCTGATTTGCCGGACAGCGTTATAGCAAATAACACAATTTCGACCCCTGTTGCATTTGCCGCACCAACTTATGGTGTGGCTGGAGATACGGATACTCCGACCTTACCTGAATGGGGGGTGCTGTTGTTAGCCATAACACTAGTTTCTATTAGTGTCAGAACTGGTAGTGTCAGAACAGGCAGAATGCGGGGATAAGTTTTTAATTGAATCAAAACTCAATTCCGCTGGGTTGCCGTTATTGAGTGACGAATTCACAACCCCGGTAGACTTTTTGTGACTTAGGTTTAAATCTGGTTTAAGAGTTTGCCTAACTAAGTTTATCGTCTAATATTCGCGTGAACCAAGGCAGTACAAACAGCGCAATCAAGCATCCTACCGCATCCGCTGCAAGATCATCGAATCCCGCATGCCGACCTGGAATATAGATCTGGAGAAACTCATCGGTACCGCCGATACTGACTATGATAAAAAACAGCAAAAATAGAATGGGTAGTTTTATCTTTGGCAAGGCAATTCCAGCCAATATTGTTAAAGTGCCATAGAATGTCAAATGGACTACTTTGTCCCATGGCACAGGAAACAGGCTACCGGCACCAGGTTGACGTCCGCCGATGAATAGTGCTGCCAATAGTAGCCCAAAGCAAAGTATCGCTAATATTCTTATATGGTTTTTATTAATATGCGCCATCTTGCCCTCGCGCCACTACCCATATAGTTTTTAGAATGATGTAGATGTCCAATCGAGGACTCCAATTGCGTAAATAATCAATGTCATGTTCAATGCGAGCCTGCATTTTTTCCAAGGTATCAGTTTCGCCGCGTAATCCATTTACTTGAGCCCATCCTGTAATGCCTGGCTTTACTTTGTGGCGAACCATGTAGCCTTTTATCAATTTTCGATACATCTCATTATGCGCTACGGCATGCGGTCTTGGGCCGACAACGCTCATGCGACCTTGGAGTACATTAATAAATTGAGGTAGTTCGTCCAGAGATGTCTTACGTAAGAATGCTCCTAAACGCGTGATTCGTCTATCCTGCTTAGTGGCTTGAACAACATTACTGCCATCATCGCATACGGTCATGGAGCGAAACTTATAAACCAGGATTTCTTTTCCATCCAGTCCGTATCGACGTTGCTTGAAAATGATGGGTCCTGGTGAGCTTAGTTTTACACCAATACTAATCGCTATTAATAATGGCGATATCAGCATCAGTACCAGTAATGCGAATCCAATATCGGCAAGACGTTTTATAACGCTATCAATCCCTGTGAATGGCGTCTCGCAGACCGCAACCACTGGAATTCCGTCCACTTGTCCCATGCGGCCTTGAATCAGGTCTGTTAGGAAGATGTCAGGAAGAAAATAGATTGAAGCCGTGGTATCTTTCAGTTCATCCAGTAACTTGATGATTCTAGGTTGGCTAGCCATGGGGAGTGACAGGTAGATGACATCAATACTATGGTCTTTAATGTAGCCAGCAATATCATCAAGTTTACCCAGAATTGGATAAGTAATTTCATTTAATAAGCGTTCAGGTTTTCTATCATCGAAAAACCCATCACAAATAGTTGTGTTGTACATTGTTTGCGAGAGGCTCTCGGCAATCGCAATTCCTTGATCGTTCATACCAACCACAATAGCCCGCTTCTGGGGGCCTTGAAGTTTTAGTAGAAGTGGTGCACTCGCACGCAACCCAAAGATTGCTAGCAGCTGACATATTGGGGTCAACCATAACCATAGTTCTAAAGCGCTAGGGGTAAACGTATTCATATATCCAGTTGCAAATCCGAACATGAGTACAAGTCCAGCAAGGAGTAGCCAGGAAAATATTGTATTTCTGACAATTCGCCAAGGAGATTTACTGATTTTTGAGCCGCTTGGAAACGTCAGGGAAAACAGGATAACCGATAAAATGAGATAGGGCGGCGTAAGGTTGCCTTCGTCCCATAGTGCTACTCCCCAAAGCGTGAATACAATGACTAGAGGCTCCAATAAGGATTCGACAATATAAAGAATATTGTCACGGGCAATAGCAATGCCAGTAGCTTTACGGATTGGTGTGGTGGATTTTTGTCTGATCATTGAGTTTGAAATACCTGTTTATATTTTGAAACGGCTTGTGCACGGTTAAGCACATCAAGTTTTTTGAAAATACGTTGTAAGTGGTTTTTTACGGTAAAGGCACTTATGTTAAGAATCAAGCCGATTTCCATGTTTGTCTTACCCTGTTTAACCCAATCCATGATTTCTATTTCACGTGCTGAGATTAATGTATCTGCAATATTCTCCTGGGTAAGTTTATTTATTGTTTCTTCCTCAGGCAATTGCTGGGGAAGGTGATCGAGTTGTCTTATGGCGCAGTCAATATACGGGAGTAATGCTTCAAGCATTTTTCCTGAAGAAGTTGGAATCGCTTCGGAGTTCATCAGCACATAAAGGCAATCATGATGACCGCGACAGTCTTTAATACCATGAATCACTGCTGATTTCATATTGCTAAGATTGTCATTGGCAAGATCGTATTCGAGTACATCTGCAATGAAGCTACTATTTTCAATTTTGATTGTAAATGGCGATTGCTGGTGACCAGACCAAAAACTGAAGAGTTTCTTAAGCAGGGGTGTTAGATCACTTTGAGACCTGCTGTTAGTTCTGAGACCTGGAAGTGAAGACACAATGTCAAAGTAAACCAAGCCTAGCGAAAAGTCTCCCCAGGCTGCAATCAGGACTTCATGGGGTAAAAACTTTTGTAGCTTACCTTGGAGCCAAACGAAAAGATCCAAATGACTTTGAACCTGCAATGATTGGTGGACTAGCTCTAAAAGCAGTTCCCTTTCTTCATCATTAAGCTTGGAGTCAAAGGCCATTTGTTTTTTTATTTATGGTTAATTTTGGAGCACATAATTGTTTGTCGGCATGATTTATGGGTTTTGAATGGTGAGGCGTTATGCTGGAGATGTAGTTGCATTCATCGCTTTTAATATTCATAGCATTTTCATTAGGGCGCAAGTATTTATGCTTGTTTTTTTGCAAAAATACTAGCGTAGTTTAGGCACTTTATATTGCAATAAAATGACAAAAAGATGCTTGTATATTTTTTTTTAAATGAAGTAAATTATTGATTGATATGTGAATTTAACTGACTTATTATCTGCGAATGTCTAAATTAACGAATAAATTATACCCGAATCTTGAATGCCTTGGGAGTGCTAATCTGTATATTGAAGATATCGTAGCAATCATTGATCGCATTAAGTTGTTTGAAAATTTGAGCTTCGATCGACTACTTAATGTCTTGTGTCGCTACATTAATTGCCATGCAGATGGAATCATCTAAGAGTCACGTATGCGTAACTTGATAAATGATCCGGCATATAAGTTGACTCGTCGTTGGCCTAAATTGAGACTGACTCTATTGAGGCTATTAAGCATATCCATTTTCTTCGTGTCGCTGAATGTCTCTGCGGATGAAAAGGATCCGCTAAATGTTATCGTCGGCGTCTCAAGAAAGTACGATGATAACTTATTTCTGCTACCTGCCTCAGAACGGTCAGAGAGCATCAACACCGCATATGCAGGTGTTCGTTTGGACAAGCAATATGCTCTGCAGCGGTTTAAGTTTGATTACACCCTAACCGCTTATCGTTATCAAAAGTTTAATTATCTTGATTTTGACGCCAAAGAATATAAGGCTGCATGGTTATGGGCACTAACACCGTACCTGACAGGCTCCCTATCTGCGGATAGAAGTCAGTCTCAATATGGCTTTCAGGATGTCAAAAGTAACGGCTCGCCTAATGTTAGTACCAAAGACAATCGTAACTTTAATGCCGATTGGTCGCCCTATGGTAACTGGCACGTGCTTGCGGGGTTCACACATTCCCGTAATTTGAATTCTCAAAACTTTCAGGCAGATCGCGGTTATCAGCAGAATTCGATTGATTTCGGGCTGAAATATGGTTTTTTGTCCGGTAGTGCCATCACGCTTATGGAGCATGATCGTCAGGGTATATATGCAAACTCCCTCCTTGACCCTGTTCAGTTTTATGATAACGGGTATAGTGAAAAAGAGGATGAAGCGCAACTTGCCTGGCAGCTTTCGGGCAAGTCGGCACTAAACCTTCGTGCCGCTTTCGTGAGTCGCGAGCATGACCATTTTTCACAACGTGATTATTCCGGCGTGATTGGTAGCGTAAGCTACACTTGGACGCCAACAGGGCGTTTGCAATTTTTATTGTCTGCCGCACGCGATCTTGCAAGTTACCAGACCTTTAACAGCAACTACACGCGTAACGATACTTTGAGTATAGCCCCAGTCTATGCATTGAGTGATAAGGTGTCGGTTCGGGGAAGCGCCAGTATCACGGATCGAACATTTGTTGGCGAGGGCGTGATTCCGTCAAGCAACCGTGTTGACATCAGTAAGATTGCCAGCATCAACATCGATTGGACGCCTATGCGTAGTGTCACCCTTGGCGCCAATCTGCAGCGTAACAGTAGAAGCTCAAATGTTTCCGGGTTTAATTATTCCGATACAACGGCAGGGCTATCTGCAAATCTTTATTTCTGACTAAATTAACCTTTCAATGATTAGTTTATTATGTTGTAAATATGGAAGTTTCTCACTTGACTGATAAATTAACTTTTCTGGCCTGTCTTCTTTTTTTATTCAGCGGCACGGCAATGGCTGGCAGATTTGATGCTGCTAACCTAGGTAAAACCAGCATACTCGGCCCGGATAATGTTGCTTTGGTGATCAATGATGCAGACCCCACTAGTGTCAAGGCTGGCGAGTATTATCGTATGGCACGCGGCATCCCAGCCAAGAATATTGTGCATGTCAAAATTCTTGATGCACCACGTAAATTGTCGCTTAGTGAATTTACGCGCTTACAGTGGGAAATAGAAACGCAACTCAACTCTGCAGAGCAAGTGATCTTGCTGGCGTGGACAGCGCCCTATGCGGTTGAGTGTAATTCGATTACGGCGGCGCTCACTTTTGGTTATGACGCTAAACAATGTAAAAATACCTGCGCGCCAGGCACGCCTAGTCCGTATTTTAATTCTGCTTCGAGAAAGCCATTTGATGATTTTGGCATACGGCTGGCGATGATGCTTCCTAGTGATTCTTTTCCGCGCGTAAAGGCTCTTGTCGACCGAGGCGTTCAGAGCGATGCTGGCGTCTTTCGCTCTACCGCTTATTATCTAACGACTTCAGACGTAAATCGCAATAGCCGTGCTCATTTTTTCCCGCCTTCTGGACTGAATATACCTCGTTCTGGTCTGGCAGTAATGAGCATGCGGTCTGATAAGCTAGTGGGTGCTCGCGATATTATGATTTATCAGACCGGGCTGGCTCAGGTCGATGAGTTGGATACCCTCGGTTTTTTGCCTGGCGCTTTGGCCGATCACCTCACCTCGTTTGGCGGTGATCTGTATGGAAAAGGTCAGATGAGCGCTTTGCGTTGGCTGGATGCCGGTGCCACAGCTAGTTATGGCACCGTTTCAGAACCTTGTAATTATTGGCAGAAATTTCCCAATCCTGCGGTATTGCTGAAGTGGTATGTCAGTGGCGCAACCGCGATTGAGGCCTATTGGAAAAGTGTTGCCTGGCCGGCTCAAGGACTATTTATTGGCGAGCCTTTAGCAGCACCCTATGCCCATCAATAAGTCAATGGTGGTGAGGGTAGCACCTTTTATCTTTTACATCCTTGTCATGATTTTGTCCGGCATACTGGCCGAGATGAAGATGGATGTGCGCTGGATCTATGCTATCCGCGCCGGTGGTACTGCACTGATATTATTCTATCTGCGTAGACAGTATGCAGAATTAGCTTGGCCGCCAAGCATATCTCTTCGTACCTTTATGTTTTCAGTTTTGATTGGGTTACTGGTGTTTCTGTTATGGATTAATCTCGATCAACAGTGGATGGTGCTAGGCAAAGCTGTAGGTTACGACCCGCGAATGGCCAATGGCGGCTTGAGCTATCCAATGGCAGCGCTGCGTTTAGCTGGAGCTGCATTGGTCGTTCCATTGATGGAAGAGCTTTTTTGGCGCTCATTCCTGATGCGATGGATAGATCGCATGGATTTTATGTCTTTATCACCAGCCAGTGTCAGTTTGAAGGCAATTGTTTTATCTTCTTTGTTGTTTGCTAGTGAACACACCTATTGGTTTGCTGGTTTGATAGCAGGATTAGCCTATGCCTGGCTTTACTTCAAAACACAAAACCTTTGGACTTCAATATTTGCACATGCGGTCACCAATGCTGCGCTTGGCGTATGGGTCGTATATACCGGCCAATGGCTTTACTGGTAATTCATCTTTCCCTGGCGCAAATTTTAATAATGATTTCAGATTGATGCATCAATGAATCGGCAGTGAAAATTGATAGTTTTCACAAACTGCTTGTACGCCGTAGGTCTAGCTCAACTATATGCTTACCATCATCAAACAGTAATAAAACTGCAACATAGTTAATCTATAGTGCCCTTATTGATAAGAGATACAGATTTAATCGGTGCCTGAAGTTATCAAGTATCGCCGTGTATTCCTCTTCGACTTTCTGAGACTCAAAAGGGATTCTGATGCATTACGAAACAAAGCCTTTGCTGGCTAACCCGCTTGCCACCGTAGGTAAAGTTGTATTAATGCTGGTTGTCATTAGCCTGATTGCTTCATGCGGTAAAAAGCATGGTGAAGATAAAACCAGCCAGTCCATCGTACGCGTCAATGGTGATGAAATCACCGTACACCAAATCAATAACGAGTTACAGCGTGCCAATGTGCAGCCTGGTCAGCAGGAGATTGCGGGTAAGCAAATTACTCAAGCGCTGGTAGATCGTCAGATTCTTGTGCAAGAGGCGCTTAAAACTAAATTGGATCGCAATCCCCAGGTGATGCAGGCTATTGAAAACGCTAAAACACAAATCCTTGCTCAAGCCTATCTAGAAAGTAAGGTGTCTTCACTTGCGAAGCCAACCAGTGCAGAAGTTACGGATTATCGTACTAAGCATGCTGATATTTTTGCTAATCGCAAGATCTACATCACCGATGAGTTGGCTTTCACTGTAGAAGCAAGTAACTCTGCAGAATTTCAGTCTCTTGGTAAGTCAGCTAAATCATTAAAAGATGTAACCCAGTGGCTAGGTGCGCATCAGATCAAATATACGCTTACGCGTGCGGCTCATGCGGCTGAAACTATGCCGCCACCGCTACTTACCAAGTTCAGTCAAATGGCAATTGGTGAGTTAATCATCATCAACGCTAACGGTGCAAACGGTCGTACCATGGCGGTCAGTCTGAGCGAAATTAAGGAAGTACCAATCTCAGAGAAAGATTCTAAACCTCTCATCGAACGTATCCTTTCTGAACAGAAACGCAAGGAGAGCGCCGAGGCTGAAATGAAGCGTTTGCGTGTTGCGGCAAAGATTGAATACATTAACAAGAAGTTTGATCCAGCTACGGACGCTAAGGTAGCTAAACCAGCTGAAATTACTCAGACAGTCAAGGATGCGAAGGCAGCGGACAGTCACAAAACAGAGAGCAATCTTGCAAAAGGTTTGTCTGGTCTTTAACTAAATTGACTGGAACTAAATTGGCTAGACTGTGATTGATTCAATTGCAGTCCCAGTCAACTGATTTATTTTATATTCAATAGCTTTAAGGGTTTCTATGAGGAATTTCCTCTCTTTTATATTGTTATTTGCGTTTGGCGCTTGGTTGCATGCCGCTTCAGCTGAAGAAACAAACTATCTGTTGGGTCCAGGCGATGTATTGAAAATTACCGTGTACAACAATCCTGATCTATCACTTGAAACGCGAGTCACGGAGAGTGGCATGATCAGCTTCCCGTTGGTGGGCGAACTTAAGCTTGGTGGCATGACCGCGTCAGCCGCAGAAAAAAAGATTGCTGAACTATTGGAAAGTGGTGGTTTCGTTAAGCAACCTCAAATCAATATATTAGTCGCGCAGTTCCAGAGCAAAATGGTGTCAGTGTTAGGTAGTGTTAACAAACCTGGCCGCTATCCCTTAGAACGTGCTACCAATCTTGCCGATCTGCTCGCGCTTGTCGGTGGCGTTACTCAGGATGGCTCTGACCTGATCACTGTTGTCGGAAAATCTGGCAAGGCTGAATATGACTTGCGCAATATTGTTGGTAAAGGCGATGGCTCACAGAATATTAATCTATCTGGGGGTGAGCTTGTCTATGTACACGCGCGAGATGTTTCGGTGATGGGGCAGGTTAATCGTCCCGGAAGTTACTCTGTTGTAGGCGGTGTGCGTACCGTGGCGGATTTTCTGGTTGCAGCTGGAGGCATTAACCAAGGTGGATCAGACACGGTTACGGTTACAACGATGCGAGATGGCAAGCTCAATCGATTTGAAGTGGATGTAGATAGCCTGTTCCGCACTGGCGACAATTCTGCCAACATAGAGTTGGTCAATGGTGACAGCATTTATGTACCGCGCGCGCCTATGGTCTATATCTACGGTGAAGTGCAGCATCCAGGGTCATTCCGTATCGAGCGTAACATGACCGTAATGCAGGCTCTGGCGCAGGGCGGTGGCCCAACTCCAAGGGGTACGCAGCGCAATATTAAGCTGCATCGTCGCAACGCAAATGGTGTAGTTGAGGAGCTCTTTCCTAAGCTTACCGACCCTGTAAAACAGGATGATGTACTCTATATACAAGAAAGTCTGTTCTAGGACGTCCCATGAATTTCACCCAGTTTCTACTTATCCTGAAGGCAAGGCGCAGGATTATATTAATTACTTTCGGTATCACTGTGCTGGCTACGCTTGCAATCAACTTGATGTTGCCCAAGTCATATAAGGCGGTTACTTCACTGGTTCTCAATTATAAGGGTATGGATCCAGTGACGGGCCTTACTTTACCAGCCCAACTTATGCCGGGCTACATGGCGACCCAGATCGACATCATCACCAGCCGGAATGTTGCCTTGAAAGTGGTGGATCAGCTTAAGATCGCTGAGAATCCCATGGCGCAGGAGCAATTCAACAAAGCGACCAAGGGTAAGGGAGATATTCGGGCATGGTTTGCCGATCTGCTACTCAATAATCTTGAAGCCAAGCCATCTCGTGAAAGTAGTGTGATAGAAATTGCTTTCAATGGTGGTGATCCTGATTTTGCTGCAAACGTAGCCAACGCTTTTGCCGAGGCTTACCAACAGACCAACATTCAGCTTAAGGTCGAACCGGCACAAAAAGCGGCAGAATTTTTAGGCGCACAGACCAAAACATTACGTGCCAATTTGGAGGCAGCTCAAGCGAAGCTCTCCAAATATCAACAGGAAAAAGGGTTAACCAGTGTCATGGGGAATTTAGATGTTGAAAGTTCTCGTTTAAATGATCTGTCTTCCCAGTTGGTGATGGCGCAGTCACAGACTTTCGAGGCGACATCACGTCAGCAACGCACTAGTGGTAGCGGAGATGAGTCTCCTGATGTTGCAGCTAATCCTGTGGTGCAAAACCTGAAGATTGAGATCACTCGCGCAGAATCTAAATTCTCTGAGCTTGCCCAGCGTGTTGGAGAAAGTCACCCGCAATATCAAGCAGCAAAGGCTGAGCTTGATAAACTCAAAAGCCAGTTACTGGAAGAAACGCGTAAGGCGACTAACACCATCGGCGGTACTGCCCATATTCACCAGCAACATGAAGGCGAACTCCGTGCGGCGTTGGCTGCGCAGAAGGCGCGCGTACTTGAGCTAAACCTCTCAAGGGATGAGTTTTTAGTTTTGCAGCGGGATGCTGAAAATGCTCAGCGTGCCATGGACGCTGCGAGCCAAAGGTTCACGCAGACAACGCTGGAAGGAAGTGCTAATCAGACGGATATTGCGATACTGAATCCAGCGATTGCGCCGCAGCGTGCTGCAAGCCCGAGAGTGTTCTTTAATACATTACTGTCAATTTTCCTTGGCGGCATGCTCGGTGTCGGTTTAGGCCTGCTTGCTGAAATGGTGGATAGGCGTGTGCGCAGTCGTGACGATATTAGTGAGCTGCTTAAAGTGCCGGTGTTTGCGGTAATTAATAGCCGGTCCCCCAGTAACTTCAGGGCGCGTTTCAAAGCGTTATCTCGCCGGCTATTTAAGTCGAAATAAGGAATAAATTGTGCAAAATAACATGACTACTCCATTCGATACTACTACCGTGAGTAATCCGGTGGGTGACAGCAGCATCGGCCGATTACTTCTCCAGCTAGGTAAAATATCTTCTGCTGACGCCGAGAGAATTGTGCAGACTCAGCAGGAAAAAGGCTTACGCTTCGGTGACGCTGCGCTGAAATTGGGCATGATTACCGAATCAGATATTCGCCAAGTGCTTTCCATGCAGTTCAATTATCCTTATCTGCATTCCGGACAGGGTAATTACGGCGCCGAACTTGTTGCTGCCTATCAGCCTTTTAGTTCGCAAGTTGAAGCATTGCGGGCATTGCGCAGTCAAGTCATGATGCGCTGGATTAGTGAAGGTTATAAGTCGCTCGCTATCGTTAGCGTCAATGCCGGTGAAGGTAGCAGCTATCTTGCTGCGAATCTTGCCATCGTATTTTCGCAATTAGGTGAACGCACGCTGCTGGTCGATGCTAACTTGCGTGATCCGCGTCAACATACGATCTTTAATCTGAAAGAAAATCGTGGGCTTTCTGACATATTGGCTGGGCGAGCCGATATCAATGTCGTTACCAAAGTAGACTCTTTCATCGACCTTTCTATACTTGGTGCTGGCACTATACCGCCAAATCCGCAAGAGCTGCTGAGTCGTGATACGTTTACGGATTTTATGAATCAGGCTATCGGTCAATATGATGTCATCCTTGTTGATACCACGCCTGCTACTGTTACCTCAGATGCGCAGGCGACGGTGGCCAGATGCGGCGGCGCTCTGCTAGTTTCCCGGCTAAACCATACCCGCCTGTCAGATGTCGCTGAGGCGCGCGACCAAATTGCCGTTACCGGTGCTCGCGTTGTTGGCGCTGTAATCAACGACTTTTAAAAGCGCTTATTTTTCAAGCCTCTTGCCCAGTAAAATATAGCCAGCATACCCTGTCAGCCGAATCAATAATCGGGTTTGTTGAGACCTTTGCATGATTGCTCATTTAATCCGAAAACCTATCACCTTCGTCATTCCCGCGAAGGTGGGAATCCAGTTAAGTAGTTGATTCACCTAGATTTCCGCCTTCGCTGGAATGACAGATTTATGGTGTTTTCATACAAAACTGTGATTAATTTAGTTTCATGCAAAGGTCTCATATTAAAGTAACAATATTGTCATCCCTTTGTAAAGAATCTCATTCAAAATGCATTTGAAATTTGAGGCAAGCGCTGGCTAATTCAAAGATTTAGTTGCCATTGCTACTTGTAGTACTTATTGCAAATAGCTTTCAACATTTGAGCTACGTTTCATGAAAGTCTTTTGAAGCGGCTTTGCTTGGAAACGGAATACGCAGGATCGTCAGAATTATTTTATAAACCTTGTTTGAAATGTTATCCATGACAAAAGTTGCACTTATCACCGGCATCACAGGCCAAGACGGCGCCTATCTAGCAGAGTTTCTGTTGGAAAAAGGCTACATCGTTCATGGCATTAAGCGCCGTGCATCACTGTTCAATACCGATCGTATCGATCATCTGTATCAAGATCCGCACGTGTCTAATCGAAACCTGGTTTTGCATTATGGCGATCTTACGGATTCGACTAACCTCATTCGCATCATTCAACAAGTACAGCCAGACGAGATCTACAACCTTGCGGCGATGAGTCACGTGGCCGTTAGTTTTGATACGCCAGAATATACGGCTAATGCCGATGGTATTGGCACTTTACGTATCCTTGAAGCCATTCGCATTCTTGGTCTGGAAAAGAAAACCCGTTTCTATCAGGCTTCGACTTCTGAACTTTATGGCTTGGTGCAAGAAATTCCACAAAAAGAAACGACACCTTTTTATCCGCGCAGTCCCTACGCTGTTGCTAAGCTATATGCTTACTGGATCACTGTGAACTACCGTGAAGCCTATGGTATGTATGCTTGTAACGGCATTTTGTTTAATCATGAAAGTCCGATTCGCGGTGAAACTTTTGTGACACGCAAAATTACGCGTGCATTGGCACGTATCAAGCTGAATCTGCAAGACTGCATGTATCTGGGTAATATGGATTCATTGCGTGACTGGGGTCATGCCAAGGACTACGTTGAAATGCAATGGTTAATGTTACAACAGGAGCAGCCAGATGATTTTGTGATCGCTACCGGTGTGCAATATAGCGTGCGCGACTTTGTGAATGTTGCCGCTAAAGAATTGAACATTAATATTACCTGGCAAGGCGAGGGTGTTGATGAAACTGGAACCGATGGCAATGGTAACGTCATTATCAAAGTAGACCCGCGTTACTTCCGGCCTACTGAAGTGGAAACGCTGCTTGGTGATCCAACTAAAGCAAAAGAAAAACTTGGCTGGACACCTAAGACCAGCTTCCTTGAACTCGTTTCGGAAATGGTGCGTGAAGATCTGAAAAGCGCAGAACGTGACGAGCTGGTAAAGGGTCATGGCTACTCAGCATATGACTATCATGAATAAAATAGTGATAGCATCGGTTATTTATTTATCCTATAGAAAGTATATTTAAATGATCATGACAGAAAAATCTGTTGCTATGCATGTGCTGATGAATGCCAGTGGTGTACGTTTTGGTACCAGTGGTGCGCGTGGACTGGTGGTAGAGATGACGGACGAGGTCTGCTTTGCCTATACCTTGGCTTTCTTACAAGCAATTTCTGTTAAGCCCGGAAGTCGTGTGGCTTTGGCGATGGATTTGCGACCAAGTAGCCCCGGTATTGCTGGCGCTTGTGCTGCGGCAATTACGCATGCTGGATTGCATGTAGATTTTTTTGGCGCTATCCCCACGCCGGCCATTGCTTATTACGCTCAGCAGCAAGTAGTGCCCGCCATCATGATTACCGGCAGCCATATCCCTTTTGATCGCAATGGCATCAAATTCTACGGATCTACTGGTGAAATTACCAAAGCCGATGAACTAAACATCAGTACGTCTACAGTGAGCTTACCTGTAGGTAGTCATAGAGTTGCCTTGCCGAGTGTGGATGCAAGTGCACGCCAAATGTATATTGATCGCTATCTTGCTTACTTTGAACCTGAATGTTTAACGGGTATGCGATTAGGCTTTTACGAGCATTCAAGCGTTGCGCGCGATCTTTTAAAAGAAATTCTCGAGGCACTTGGTGCAAAGGTGATTTCGCTAGGAAGAACTAACGAATTTATGCCGATAGATACTGAAGCGGTTGCTGACGTTGATATCAAGCGAGCTCGCAAGTGGGCAAATGAATATGATTTCGATGCCATTATTTCAACCGACGGTGATGCAGATCGCCCTTTGATCGGTGACGAGAATGGTCAATGGATGCGCGGTGATATCGTCGGTTTATTATGCGCACGTTATCTTGGTGCACAGTCTGTGGCAACCCCTGTAAGCTGTAACACGGCTATTGAACAATGCGGTGCTTTTTCAAAAGTGATGCGCACTCGTATAGGTTCACCTTATGTCATAGCAGCGATGGCACAAATGCTCGAATCGGGTGCGCAAAACGTTGTAGGTTTTGAAGCAAATGGCGGGTTTTTGCTGGGCTCCAGTTTAGAAAAGAACGGACGTACATTAGCGCCGCTGATGACTAGAGATGCGGTTTTGCCGATTCTGTCACTTCTCGCCATGGCGAAAGAGAAGGATTGTAAGCTGTCTAAATTGTCACAAGACTTACCGGGACGTTTCACCGCCAGCGATAGGCTGCAGTTTTTTCCAACTGAAATCAGTCAACAGCTACTACAAGATCTGGCGGCATCAACTACGTCTATTAACGAATTGCTGCATTCTTTAGGTGGCTCTGTGGCTGAATTAGATGTGACAGATGGTCTTCGTATCACGCTGGATAATGGTGAAATCATCCATTATCGTCCATCAGGTAATGCGCCAGAATTGCGCTGTTATGCTGAGGCTGCAGGTCAGGTTCGTGCAGAGACGCTGGCACGTACGGCACTTAGTCTTATCCGCAAGAAACTGAAAAAATAACTATATATTTTTATGGTATTTGCAAAAACATTGATTAGAACTTTCTGAGAAACAAAGATGCAGTTGAACGCTAAAATTTATATTGCTGGTCACCGGGGTATGGTGGGTTCTGCTATTTTGCGAAATCTGGAAGCTAAGGGTTATAGCAATATCCTGACACGCAGCAGTCAAGAGCTGGATCTGCTGGATCAGCAACATGTGTTTGCATTTTTGCAAGATGAAAAGCCTGATTACATTTTTATTGCAGCGGCCAAGGTTGGTGGAATTCACGCCAACAATACTTATCGTGCTGATTTTATCTATCAAAATTTAGTCATCGAAGCTAATCTGATCCATGGCGCTCATCTCGCCGGCATACAGCGGATATGCTTCTTAGGTTCTAGTTGTATCTATCCCCGTGATTGTCCTCAGCCTATCAAAGAAGAGTATTTGCTGACAGGGCCACTTGAACCTACTAATGAACCTTATGCCATAGCAAAAATAGCGGGCATTAAACTCTGCGAAAGCTACAATCGCCAATACGGACGCCAGTATGTATCTGCGATGCCGACTAATCTATATGGCCCAAATGACAATTACGACCTGGCAAATAGTCATGTTCTGCCTGCGTTGATCAGAAAAGCGCATGAAGCCAAAGAGCATAAGCATAATGACCTGGTGATTTGGGGTACAGGCACACCCAAGCGAGAGTTCCTTTATGTGGATGATATGGCGGATGCCTGCGTTTTTCTGATGGAGCACGACATCAATGACGGGATTTTTAATGTAGGTACTGGCACTGATGTGACAATCGGTGAATTGGCTGAAACGGTAATGAGCGTTGTGGGCTTTAAGGGCGGAATTGTTTTTGATAGTTCAAAGCCAGATGGTACGCCGCGTAAATTACTGGATGTCAGTCGATTAAAAGAGTTTGGATGGCAAGCGCACACTAATCTGCAAGAGGGAATCAAGCTGGCTTATGCCGTTGCCCCTTTTAGAAATAAGGGCGATTAATGGTGGCATATTTAATCTCGTCATTTATCACGCCGCTGAAAGTTTCGTTACTTAGAATTTCGTCATTTAGAATTTCGTCATTTAGAGTTTCATTATTTAGCGGCGTAATTTCCCTATGAATACGGTCGCTAAATCCAGTCCCTTTATAGCGAATGTCCGTTACTTTCATGCGCACTATTTAGCCAATAATGGCTTGTGGTTAATGTACGCAGGTTTAGCCATCATGTTTACTCCTACGCTATGGGGCTTATTAGCCAATAACGGCTTGTGGACTGATGATGAACACTCGCATGGCCCTATCATATTAACGATCTCACTGTGGCTACTGTGGAAGCGCTGGCATGACGTCTCTGATTCAGCAAGTTTTAAACCCGCGCCAGCATTAGCTTGGGCTTGCTTTGTCATAGCCGCCAGTTTATATATCCCTGGCAGAGCACTGGATATTATCTACTTTGAAACAGGTGCATTTGTCTGGGCATTAGCCGGCGTTGTACTTATGTCTGGTGGGGTTGGCCTGCTCAATATCGTGAAGTTCCCGCTCTTCTTTATGATATTCATGATTCCGCTGCCAAATTCATTGGTTGGTCCAATTACCGGTGTAATGAAACTAGCGGTATCTGCAGTAACGGTGAACATTCTTAGCTGGGCAGGCTTGCCAGTCGCAAGAAGCGGTGTGATTATCAGTCTGGGCCAATATCAGTTATTAGTGGCCGATGCTTGCTCTGGAATGCGTACATTGTTCATGCTTGAGGCACTGGGTATTCTTTACCTTAATCTTGTGCATTATCACTCAAAACTTCGCAACATTGCCTTGCCTATTCTTATTATTCCAATTTCTTTTACCGCCAACGTGGTTCGCGTAATCGTACTTTCGCTAATCACCTATTACTGGGGTAGTGCTGCTGGCCAAGGTTTCTTACACGGCTTTGCTGGCATGGTCTTGTTCATTGCCGGTTTGTTATTAATGCTCGGCACCGATTCAATATTACGCCTGATAAGCAGAAAAATATATGGAAGCTAAAATGAGTATTCCATTAAAGCTTAAGCCCAACCTTCAGCAGTGGCTTGCTGTACTTTTTATGCTGATAAGCACCGCCGCGGCATGGTGGTTAACACCGCATGTTAAGTGGTTTGATCATCTTGGTCAGCCTGAGTTTGAGAGTGTAATCCCTAAGCAATTTGGTGACTGGGTTGAAAGTGGGGATGCCGCAGGTAGTCTGATTGTTGACCCACAGCAACAGGATGCACTGAATAATCTTTACACACAGATTGTTAGCCGTACTTATATACATAAACCAAGCGGTAGGCGCGTTATGCTTTCGCTTGCTTATGGTGATAACCAGTCTTATTCCAAACAGTTACATCGTCCAGAATCTTGTTACTCCTCACAAGGTTTTAAGATTGTAAATCTGCACGAAGAAGTGATGCAAGCATCTAGTCTGCCAATTCATGTGCAACGTATGACGGCTGATGCAGGTTCCAGATTAGAGCAAGTCACTTATTTTATACGCATTGGTGACAAGGTCATAAGCGGTCCATCAGGTGCACTCAATTTAGCACGTATGGGCATGGGTATCAAAGGCTACATTGCCGACGGCCTATTATTCCGCGTTTCTGAAGTGGCTGATGAAGAGACGTTATCTAATCAGCTTCATGATCAATTTATCAATGACTTGCTAAAAGCGCTAAGCCCAGTACAGCGAGCAATGCTTATCGGTCAGCGCTAACCCTTTTTTATGTCTAATTCTTTATCTATTCTTTATTTCGGCCCTATTAGCGGCACATGTCTTGATCGTGCCAATGCGCTAAGGCGGCTTGGCCATCAAGTTGAGCATATGGATTTGCGACTACTTCTACCTAAAACACCATGGGTAGACCGCATTACCTGGCGCTTGGGGGGTAATCTACTTGCGCCATTACTTATGCGCGGATTAGAAAATAAGTTGAATGGTCAGCGCTTTGATTTGTGTTATGTGGATGGTGGCGAGTGGGTGACGCCTCAAGTCATTTCCTTAATTCGTAGGTATGCTGCAAAAGTCATCAACTATAATATTGATGACCCTCTCGGACCAAGGGATGGCGCGCGTTTTAAAGCTTATCGTCAAAGCTTGCCACATTACTATCTTAATGTGGTCGTGAGAAATGAAAACTTCGTTGAAGCTTATGATCTACGTGCAAATTATGTCATTCGTGTTTATAGAAGTGCGGACGAAATATCCCATGCGCCAAGACAACTCACAGTAAAAGATCACCAAACCTGGGATTCAGACGTACTCTTTTTAGGATCATGGTTTCCTGAACGCGGCCCATTTCTACAAGATTTAATTCGGCAGGGGGTGCCACTCACCATACGTGGACCTAATTGGCACAAGGCACCTGAATGGCCACAACTAAAAAGCCATTGGAAAGGTGGCTCTATTGGCGGTGACGATTATGCCAAGGCTATCCAGTGTGCCAAAGTCAATTTAGGATTGCTATCAAAAGAAAATCGAGACTTACACACCACACGCTCGCTTGAAATTCCAGCTTTAGGTAGCTTAATGTGTGCGGAACGTACAAATGAGCATACTTCAATGTATGCCGAAGGTAAAGAAGCATTATTTTGGAAAGATGCTAAAGAGTGCGCAGCCATGTGTAACTTTGCGCTTTCAGATGAGTCTCGCCGTAAAGCCATTGCCGAAGCTGGTCATCAGCGGGTAAAAAAGAATGGGCACTATAACGAAATGATTCTTGCCAACATACTTGTTGCAGCAGGTTTTAGAGTATGAAACGCAGAATAATCGCTGGCATGGGAGCCAATTCTTTTGGCATGGCGATTACTATTGGCATTCAGCTGGTATCACTCCCATTGTTCTTGCACTACTGGGATACGTCAACTTATGGTATATGGCTGATGCTGTCGGCAATTCCAGCTTATCTATCAATGGCAGATGTGGGTATGGTGACAGCAGCGGGCAATAAAATGACCATGGCAATGGGTAAAGGCGATATTCCTGAAGCCAATAGGGTATTTCAAAGTGCGCTAATGTTTATGGCAATGGTTTGCGGTACCCTTGCACTATTAGCCGTACCGCTTATTCTCTGGGCACCTTTGCCAGGACTACAAACGTTTGATCAGCGAGTTGCGCTTTCTGCGCTGTGTGTTGGCGTACTATTAGCGCTGTTTGGTGGGTTATCTGAAGCAGTATTTAAATCTACCGAGCGCTATGCTACGGGTACTATGCTTGGCAATTATGTACGCTTAGGTGAATGGGCCGGGTTCATGGTTGGTCTGGTGTCGGTAGGTAGTTTTTCTGCTGTAGCCCTGTGTGGACTAGCGGTTCGCTTGATTGGCACTTTGGTAGGGGTAGTACTGACGGGTCAAGGCAAACATGGTATTCATTGGGGAACACAAGCAGCAGATAGCGGAGAAATTCGCGCAATGATCAAGCCGGCAGTTTCTTTTATGGCTTTTCCGTTAGCAAACGCTTTAAGCTTTCAAGGGTTAACGTTATTGGTTGGCACGCTTTTCGGTCCAGTTGCAGTAGCGTTATTCAACACTTATCGTACTATTTCACGCGTGGCAGTGCAGGTTACTGCAATATTTAGCCATGCGCTATGGCCTGAGTTTTCTCGACTATTTGGTCAAGGAGCATCGGGAGTTGTCGATAAATTATTTCGACGCACATTTTTACTGGGTGCAGCGCAGGCATTACTTCTAAGCCTAATCCTATATTTTATCTCACCATGGATGCTGCGAGTTTGGACTCATGGTGTTATCGAATTTTCCCCATCATTGATGTTGCTAATGTTGCTTTATGCTGCTGTCTCGGGTATTTGGCACATACCTCGTGTGCTGCTTATGGCTACAAATCAGCATGTCGGCCTAGCTTACTGGACCCTTGCGGCTGGAATGCTTTCGGTGGGGCTGGCATGGATGTTAAGTGGCTTATTACATTTAAACGGAGTTGTGGTTGCCATGTTGATGAGTGAGCTCTTTATAGCAGTTGTTTGCACATGTTTAGCATATAAAGCAATTGCGGATAACCGCAACAGAAAAATAATGACACTATGAGAATAGCGCTTTCTACACTAGGTAAATTTCATACGTTTGATTTGGCTAGGGAACTTCATGCTCACGGAGCATTAACGGCTATATTCACTGGATATCCTAGCTTCAAGCTTAAAAATGAGGGTTTGCCTCAGGAGTTGATACAGACTTTCCCATGGGTGCATGGTTCCTACATGGCTTTCCCATGGAAACACTACTTGCCGCATATAGTTATTCAGCAATGGGAGCATCTCAACGCAATCTCATTTGGTGCTTGGGTGGCGCGTAGCCTTCCAGAGTGTGATCTCTATGTCGGGCTCTCCGGCTCGGCTCTGCCCGCCGGGAAAATGGCAAAACAGAACGGTGCCCACTATGTTTGCGACCGAGGCTCTTCTCACGTCCGGTTTCAGAATGAGTTGTTGCGTGAAGAGCATGAGCTCTGGAGTTTGACTTATGTTGGGGTAGACCCACGCAACATCGCCAGAGAAGAAGCAGAATATTCCGAGGCTGACAGCATTACTGTGCCGTCTGGATTCGTGCTTGATTCTTTTATCAACCAAGGGGTTCCTGCTGAAAAAATGCGCTTGTTGCCCTACGGTGTTAATCTTTCGCGATTTCAACCAGTGGAACAGCCTGCCAATGGGCGTTTCGATATCCTATTTGTTGGGGGCATGAGTTTACGTAAAGGGGTGCAGTACCTAGTGCAGGCATACCAGAAAATCAACCATTCGGCTAAATCATTGACGTTTGTAGGGGCCCCATCACCGGAGTTGATTGCTTTACTAACTGCACGCGGTTTGTGGCCATCAGACGCTAGAGTGTTAGGCCACATGCCGCAGACTGAGCTGAAAAACCTAATGAGCCGTAGCCATGTGTTAGTGTTGCCGAGTATTGAAGAAGGCTTGGCTATGGTGCAAGCTCAAGCCATGGCCTGTGGTTGTCCTGTGATTGCCAGTCGCAATACAGGTAGCGAAGATCTTTTCAGCGACGGGTGCGAGGGTTATATCGTACCTATTCGCGATGTCGATGCGCTTGCTGAACGTTTGCAACAGATGGCTGATCATCCAGACGATAGAGCAGTCATGGCCCAGCGAGCGTTGCAGCGTGTTCACGCTATCGGTGGTTGGCGCGACTACGGGGACAAGGCGATGGCGATTTATGGCGAGGTAGTGCAGAAATGACTATCGCTAAATTCATCAACACACTATTGCTTTGCTTGACGTTACTAGCTTTTTCAGCGCAGTTTTTCATTGATTTTTCCACTGATAATATTGCAGTGAGCTGCATAATTCTTACTTCGGTGTTTGCAACCTTACTGTATCTTCGGTGGAGCAAGGCATTAGACACTTACCCACTTTCCAGCTTTTCCATTTTTGGTTTTTGCGTGACCTCGCAACTCGGAGCTTTGCTTGCGCAGTCTTTTTCTTGGGTGGCTGTGAGCGCCAACCTGCATCAGCCTCTGGTGACCTTCTCAATGTTGGCTGTTTATCAGTTTATAGCTCTTGTTGCGCATATCTTCTACCGCATAATGTTTGAGGCTTCGTCTCCAAAGCCAGGGTTAATGAGGTATGCATTTTTAAAGTTTGGTGTTTATGCGACTCCATCAGCACAAAATCTCTGGATCATGGGTGGGATAGGCTTGCTTAGTTTACTGATATCCAATGCTAGTGCTGTGGCTCATGCCATGGGTTTCCTTGCTTGGACACCATTCCTAATACCTATTTATGTACAGCAGGTCGGGAAGGAATATTGCAATGTAAAGCGTAATTATATGGCTTTGTTTGTTTTTGCAATGCTCATTGCGCTGATGGCTATGGCAGTTAATGCACGTGGAATGATGTTTACTGGAGCCGTGACGGTGGGTTTGTTGTTCCTGTTAATCGGGATGCGCAGTGCCAAACCAGTTACATCACATATGCTATTGAAACTAGGCCTATTTGGTTTGTTAGGGCTTGCTCTGTCCTGGCCAGCATCAAACTTGGTCACGGCCATGGTCGTGGCACGTGGTGATCGGGGTAAAGTTTCCGGGACTGAAATGGTGAAAAAAACCTTAGAAAATTTTCAGAATCCCGAAAAGATTGAGAAATACAATAAGCTACAAGCGTCTATTGAGTTGCATTCGTCCTACGATGAAAAGTACATTGAAAATCCGGTGGCAGCGCGGTTTGTTATTACCAAGTTTCATGATAATGCCATTTATTTCGGCGATAAAATTAACGATAAAGGTATAGATGAGTTGATGAAAGTCAGTGGTGATTTTCTTTGGGCGACTTTGCCGCAGCCATGGCTTGATATATTGAAAGTCGATGTAAATAAAGAAAATCTACAATTTAGCATGGGTGACATGCTGGTCAATCTTGCTGTGGGAGCGTCACTTGGTGGCTATAGAACTGGATCTATTTTCGGTCAGGGTTTGGCGCTTTTTGGTTACTTCTTTCCTGTAATTTATTTTGCTATGTGTTTTATTTTGTTTGCTGCTATCGATATTTTCTCGGTTAGAACTGCTTCCGGCCTGACGGCATTGTCTGTGATAGGAATGTTGAATGTATGGCCCAATTTTCTTTATGGCATTACCGCGGAATCATTGCATTTTCTTTTCATGTCAGTGGTTCGAGGTATTTTTCAATCGGTACTTTTATATGTGATTGCATTTTATATTGCAAAGATATTGTCGAATCTGTTATCAGATAGCAAAGCTTACAAAACTTCGTCTCTACTAATAAAGTGAATTTCATCACATGTCACCCTACAATTCGTCAGTACTCATACATATTATTGTGCATAAAATTTAGATTAAAATCCTTATGAACATAGTCCTCTTCTCCCACCCAGCTTTCATGAGTTCGCAAAGTATGCCGCGTTTTGCTCGCATGCTGGAGCAAGCTTATGTTGCGCGTGGTCACCAAGTGCAGGTATGGTCACCACAGGCCAAGGTGTATGCTTTAGTTCCAAATGGTCGTTTATCTAAGTGGGCTGGTTATATTGATCAGTACATTCTATTCCCGTTGTGGGTGCGTAAGCAGGTAAAAATTCAGCCTGCAAATACTTTGTATGTATTTTGCGATCAGGCGCTTGGACCTTGGGTGCCACTGGTTAAAAATAAGTCACATGTTGTACATGTGCATGACCTTTTAGCGCTGCGCTCTGCATTAGGCGACATACCGGAAAATCCTACTTCGTGGTCTGGTCGGCTGTATCAGCGCTATATACGTCATGGCTTTAAAGAGGCAAAGCATTTCATTTCTATATCTAAAAAAACTCGTGATGATCTTCAATATTTTGGGCAAGTATCACCGGTAACATCCGCAGTGGTTTATAACGGCCTGAATTACCCTTATGCACCCATGCCGGAAAGCGAGGCAGTCAGTGTGCTTTATCAAGCAGGGCTGCCAGTTCTAGCCAATGGGATACTATTACATTTAGGTGGTAGCCAGTGGTACAAGAATCTAGCTGGCGTAATCAGGCTTTATATAGAATATGCCAAGAGTGAGGTAAGCCCTTTACCACTCTGGTGTATTAGCCCGCCACCAAATTCGCAAGTGCAGATGCTTCTGAAAGAAGTACCGGCGCAAGGCAAAGTGCTGTTTTTTCAAGGCATTGATAACCAAGCACTACAAGCGGCCTATTCAATGGCGCGCGTATTTATTTTCCCTAGTTTGGCTGAAGGTTTCGGTTGGCCAATTATCGAGGCGCAGGCCTCTGGCTGCCCAGTGCTTACTAGTAATGCTGCGCCTATGAGCGAGATTGGCGGCCCAGCCGCAAGTTATATTCCACTGTTAACGTTTACTGAAGATGCACAGGCTTGGGCACTAAGCAGCTTAGCTACCTTGAAATCTATTCTAGCCTTACCTGAAGCACAGCGTACTTACTTGGTGGAGCAGGGGCTAACCCATGCGGCTAAATTTAATGCAGAAGATGCGATTGAGGGCTACCTGAAAATCTATCAGCAGGTACAAGCGTACTCGCTAACTAAACAAACATTAAATAATCAATCATCAATTGCTCGGAAAAAAGTCTAATGAAAGTCCTGCATATTCTTCCCTCCGTAGACCCGAAAGGCGGTGGCCCCATGGAAGGAGTGCTTCAGTATGGCCTTAGGTTCAATGAAATCGGGCATGAGGTTGAGGTGATGACGCTGGATGACCCCACAGCACAATACGTTGCAGACTACCCGCTCAAGGTGCATGCCTTGGGACCATCTACGGGGAGTTATGGCTACAGCCCAACATTCTCGCCATGGCTAGAGTCGCATGTTAGCGATTACGATGTTGTGATTGTTAATGGCTTGTGGCAATACCATGGCTTTGGAGCGTGGCGTGTGCTACGTCGTATGCAAGTGCCATATTTTGTGTTTACGCACGGCATGCTAGACCCTTGGTTTAAATATACATACCCGCTTAAACATCTTAAAAAATGGCTTTACTGGTTATGGGCAGAATATCGTTTGCTACGCGATGCAACCGCCGTGCTATTTACTTGTGAAGAAGAAAAGTTGCTCGCACGTAAGTCATTCTGGCTTTATAAAGCAACAGAAGAAGTCATTAATTTCGGCACTAAAACACCGCCCAGTGATGCTGAAGCATTAAGAACTATTTTTCATGCAGCTTACCCAGAGCTTCGTGAAAAAAGGGTGCTACTGTTTTTAAGCCGTATTCACGAGAAAAAAGGTTGCGACCTGCTTATTGAAGCATTTGCCAAAGTCGCAAGCCAAGATTCCAAGCTACACCTGCTAATGGCTGGGCCTGATCAAACAGGATTAGTCGCAAAGCTGCAAGCGCAAGCGCAGCGTCTAGGCATTGCAGACCGCATCACATGGCCTGGCATGTTGCAAGGCGACATGAAGTGGGGAGCTTTTTATGCGAGCGAGGCGTTCGTATTATCTTCACATCAAGAGAATTTTGGCATCGCAGTCGCCGAGGCCATGGGTTGTGGTCTGCCTGTGCTTATTTCAGACAAGGTGAATATCTGGCGTGAGATAGACGAGGATGGTGCAGGCATTGTTAATACCGACACGGTAGAAGGTACGGAAAAGACCTTGCGGCAATGGCTGGCGCTAGATGCGGATGGACGCAAAAAAATGGCGAAACAAGCCAAGGTTAGCTTTGATAAGCGCTTTACGGTAGATGCCATGGCAAAGAGTCTGGTTGAAACAATACAAAAATATTCAAAAGAAAAATTAAATGACTAATTCTAGCCGCAATTTGTGGTTGGATCTTATTCGCGGCTGCAGTGCTTTGGTGGTGTGCATGGGGCATTTGCGAAATGCAATGCTGGTTGATTATGCTGAATTAGTGCACCCAAGTATCGCCATTAAAGTATTTTATGCCATCACTAGTTTTGGGCACCAAGCGGTAATGATTTTCTTTGTCCTTAGTGGATATTTTGTTGGTGGGGCCGTGTTGCGCTCTGGTGCTAAATTCTCGTGGAGAAATTATCTCACCGCGCGCATAACTCGCCTTTGGGTTGTATTGATCCCATGCCTTTTAATCACTTGGGCTGTTGGTCTTATAGTGGAGTATTACGCACCAGGAGTGTTATCTGGGGTGAATTACGATATTTGGCACTCCGGACCAAAGATGGGTGAGTATTCGGCTGACTTCAGTACATTTTTGGCCAATATATTCTTCATGCAAACAATTACCTCTCCAGTGTTCGGCGTAAATGGACCCCTGTGGAGTTTGGCAAACGAATTTTGGTATTACATGTTATTTCCTTTACTAGCTATTGCCATTGGATTGGTTGAATCACGGAAGTATCTATTCCGTGCGGTAGCATTTGTCTTCGCGATGATTATTGCATGGTGTTTACCTAAATATATTTTATACGGCTTCATGATATGGATTATGGGTGTTGTGGTTTATCTCTTACAATCAAAAATAAAGTCACTCAGTCCAATCACAGCTCACACCTTTTTGTTCTCAGGTATTTTCTTGTTTGGTTTGTCTTTAGGCTATTCAAAATCTACAGCTTTAATTCAGATCATTCCAATTGAACCCGATTTTGCAGTTGGTTTTTCATTTGCATTTTTATGCCTAGCACTCACATATCAAACTTTTCCTGAAGCACGCTGGCCACGGTTTGCGAACTTTTCACTACATATTTCTGAAGTGTCGTACTCCTTGTATTTATCGCATTTCCCTATTGTCATACTCATAGCTTCAACCATATATCAATCTCGGAAATTAGTGCCTGATGGATTGGTGTTGATTCAGTATGTCGGGTGGGGTCTCCTACTCATGGCATTAGGTAGCATGGTGTGGTGGATGTTCGAGTCTCGAACGGCTTTTGTACGCACCAAAGTATCTGGTTTTGTGAATTTGATGATGGTGAAGAAGTGAAAACATTTATTTTGGAGAATGCTGTGGTTATCAGAATGTTTGAGCTAAATGAAAGATATATACCATGATTATTCAGGGGGGCGACCCTTATATCCAGCCTTCATTTTCACTGTCTAACCGTTTGATGCGTGGTCTTTGGGGCGTTGTGTGGTTGTGTTTTTTTCGGCCAAGTCCACGTCCATTTTATCTATGGAGATCATGTATTCTTCGGCTATTTGGGGCGAAGATTGGTGCTGGCTGTGCAATTTACCCTAGTGCCAGAATTTGGGGTCCATGGAATTTAGTGTGTGAAGATACTGTTGCCGTTGCTGAAGGGGTGGAAATATACAATCCGGCGATGATAACACTTAGATCTCACGCGATTGTTTCACAAGGGGCATATCTTTGTGGCGCTACGCACGATTTGCAATCACGAAATTTCCCAATGGTTTCAAAAGAAATTGAAATAGGCTCATATGCATGGGTTTGTGCCCGTGCAGTAGTTATGCCGGGAGTTAAGCTTGGAAATGGGGCCGTGTTGGCTTTGGCAGGTGTAGCTACAAAAGATATTCCAGCGTGGAAAATTTACGGTGGGGTACCAGCTAAAGAAATTGGAACAAGGAACCAGAGATGAATAAAAGTACTAAAGATGATTTCACCATTAATTCTGTTCCTAGGGTGCCATCTAAATCCCCATATAATTTACGTGAAAAGCTGAAAATGTACATGTGGTGGTTTGCTGAAGCGTTAATTTTTAAACCATCTTTGCACAAAATGAACGGACTGCGCTGTCTACTATTGAGATGTTTTGGGGCTCATATTGGGGAAAATACTTTTATTCATTCTAAGGCCAAAATTTGGTTCCCATGGAATTTGAAAATTGGCTCTAATAGTGGGATAGGTTTTGATGCCCTCATATACAACCTTGATGTGGTTGAAATTTGCGACTATGCAACTATATCTCAGCGGGTTCATATTAATACAGCTTCTCATGATTATACTGATCCAGCATTTCCACTGATTACTCGTCCTATCTTTGTTGGGCCAGGCGCATTCGTTGGGGCAGATAGTTATGTTGGTTGGGGAGTGCATATTGGGAAAATGACGGTTATTGGCGCTAGAAGTGTTGTAGTTTCCAATCAGCCAGATTTTAGCGTTTGCGTCGGACATCCATGTAAACCATATAAACAATTCGAGATGAAATCTACACCTAAAAATCATGAATAATATTTCTGTTTTAATATTGACTAAGAACGAACAGCAGGATTTACCGGCATGCCTAGAGTCTCTTGCATGGAGTGATGATATTCATCTATATGACTCTATGAGCACAGACGATACAGTTAAAATTGCGGAGCAGTTTGGCGCAACGGTGACTCGGCGTGAATTTGATAACTGGTCCAGCCATCAAAATTGGGGGCTGAATAATATTCCATTTAAGCATGAGTGGGTTTACTACTCGGATGCTGATGAGCGTGTTACGCCTGAGTTGGCAAAAGCATTAAATGACTTTGTAGAGAATGCAGGGGAGTATGTGGCACTCAGGGTCCGGCGAAGAGATTACCTTATGGGACAGTGGCTCAAGCATGTTACGCCCACGCCATTTAATATTCGGTTATTCAAGCCAAAACATATTCGCTATGAGCGGTTAACTAACCCGGTAACTATCGTTGATGGTGAGATAGCTGATACTGACAAGCATTTTGATCATTATCCATTCAGTAAAGGCATGACGCATTGGTTTGACAAGCACAACAAATATAGCTCATCAGAAGCTGGCCAAATTGTTCAGAATCGAAAGTTAGGCTCCGAGTTCAGTTTATGGAAAGCGCTAATCTCAAGCGACGCTAATGAGCGGCGGTTTCATCAGAAAGAGTTTTATTATCGACTTCCGCTTCGCCCCCTTGTAATGTTCATTCTGCTGTATTTCATTAAGCGCGGTTTTCTGGATGGCCGCGCCGGTTTGACTTTTGCCGTACTACGGTCAATTTATGAATACATGATTGTGATTAAGGTAAAAGAAATAGAACTTAACGACATTAATAGCAAGTGATTTTGAAAGTACTCATTTTTCTTAAACTGTGCTGATATTGCTCAGGTGTTTCCCTTGGATATGGCTAGTAATTATCATATAGAGTTGGCTTCAAGTTCGTTACGTTCTCTAGCAGATGGGTGGTAAATAGGGCTTGGTAATCACCCCTGATACTGTCAGTTGATTCATGCACGGAAACGATGCAGTTTTGTTATTTGTGGTGATGGTGTCATGAAACTGCAATTAGAGGCCTCTATTATAGCGTCTTGACAATATTCACTTTTTTACCACAGAAGTTCGAGAACCTTGTGTAGTTGCTGAGTCTTGCTGATTTTTTGTTGACGTGAAGCTCAGTGGTGGCAGATTTAGTGTTGCCACCCAAGCTGAACTGTTGATTGCTGTGAATGGCAATTGTGATAAGCGTCAGGCATAGCATTATGTAGAAGAGAATTTGGCAGGCGATGCTGTGCTAGGTTGATTGGTGAAGCAGATGCAGACAATACGCTTGGGATTGCTATGAAAATAAGGTTTAGTGCTTTAGACGGGATTCGTGGATTAGCGGCTTTGGCCGTTATGCTACTGCATTTCTCAAGTCTAAGTGGCTTCGTATGGATGCCTCGGGCTTGGATGGCAGTAGATCTATTTTTTATAATGTCAGGCTTTGTGCTGATGCATAGCTATTCGCAGAAAATTGGTGGAGGTCAACTTGATTTCCTGAGATTTTATAAAGTTCGCCTAGTCAGGTTGATGCCGCTGTACATAGTTGGTTTATTCTTGGGTTATTTGAGTATGTCATACTCATGTAGTTTGCCTGTTGGAACTTGTGAGCAGAATGTAATACCCGCAGTGGTTTATGGAGTGTTTGTGCTGCCCTATTTTACTGAGGCAATGTGGCCGATTGGTGTTAATGCTGCGGTATATCCCTTTCCACTCAATTCGCCTGCATGGTCACTTTTTTTTGAATTATTTGTAAACCTGATATTTTTCTTTTGGATTGCTAAAGTAAAAAGTAGACATTTGTGGCTGGTTATCTGTTTAGCATTTTTTGTCTTAGTAGGGGTCTATATTTTAAATGGCTCGGTAAATGGCGGATGGGGAGGCAATAATTTTTATGTTGGCTTCCCGCGTGTGATCTATCACTTCTTTATCGGAGTTTTAATTTACACCCAGTATCAGAAATATGGTTTTAATTCCAAGCTTATTGCTTTTATATCTGTTGCACTATTGATGACCGCTTTTGCTTTTAATTCAAGTTTAGTAAGCATGTTTTCATTATTTATTCTTGCTCCATTTGTGGTGTTGGCAAACGCCAAAATTACTTTTAATGGTTATGCAGAGCGGGTATGTACATGGCTGGGGGATATTTCCTATCCTCTTTATATTCTTCACTGGCCAATATTCCAGCTGCTATATGTCTTTGGGCATCTGGAACACTTAAGTCCCACAGTAAGAGTGACGGTGATGGCGCTAATTGCAATTACTCTTGCTTGGCTATTAAGCATAGCTGATAAGAATATCAGGGCAAAACTATCCGTTAATTCTACTGTTGTTCTAAAAGCTCAACCTGAAAAATCCTGAACAACTATTGGCAATTAAAAGCGCGTAGGAGTTGTTCCAGAAAGTATGTGTTTAAACCAGGAGGGATTTTTTTTAAATGTCACTGCAAGAGCAAAGGAAGCTTAAATAAAAATGCGACATCTACTTTTAGTAACGGTTGAAAATCCTCATGATCCAAAGTGTTGGAGCGGCACGCCATACAACATATTAAGATCTCTTGAGAATAAGTTTGATCAAGTGACTGTTATTTCAAGCCCAGTTCCAAAAAAGAGCTACTTTGATTCTGTATTACGATTGGTCTTGGGCAGAAAGAAATACCCGCTTTGGATGACCTCAACTGCGCTGAAAGCCTATGCTAAGCGGTTAGATGAAGCAATCAAAAAAATCGGCCCTGATGTTATTCTGAGTATTTCTAGTCAACATTTGGTTTATGCCAAGGAGCTAAATATACCGACTTTCATGATTTCCGATGCCCCTTGGATTGCTTACAAAGAAGCGTATATCAATTATGAAGAGTTGCCATTGCTTTCCTATAAGTATGCAAAACAGGAAGCTGAAGTTGCTAAGAGAATTTCTGGGGTTATTTATCCAACGCCCTGGGCATGCAAGGAGGCGGAATCAAGATTTGGCATACCTGCAAATAAAGTACATTTGTTGCCGTTCGGTGCCAATCGGTATTGTGTCGAAACAGAAGAAGAGGTTTTGAGCAAGATTCAGAAGAGAACGCTAGACAAGCTCAATTTTTTATTTATTGGTAAAGACTGGGAGAGAAAAGGCGGTCCATTGGCGTTGAGTATAGTCCGCAGAATTAATGAGAGTGGATATCCTGCCGCTTTGCACATTATTGGTAGCAATCCTAACATTGATAGCGATAGCCTGAAATATGTCCATCTATACGGCTACCTTGCTCCAGAGAGCTCAGAAGATTGCATGGTGATGAAGAATGCATTTTCTCAGGCAGATTTCTTTCTTGTTCCATCTTATGCCGAGTGTTTTGGCCTTGTTTTTGCTGAGGCTCAATCATATGGGCTGCCCTGTGTATCGTTAAATAGTCAAGGGATCCCTGGTGTTGTTGATAATGGCAAAACAGGATTGCTTTTTTCCCCTGACGTTACCGCTGAATCGATAGCTGCAGAAATTATTCAATTGACCCAGAATCAAGCAGCTTATCTTGATATGGCGGTGGCAGCCAGAGCGAAATTTAGGAATGACCTGAATTGGGACGCGTTTGGTGGCACGATATATCAGATGCTGACAAAGCAGTAAACTCTTCCAAATAACCCCAAAATTCTGGCATATCCGCTTATTTATATGAATATAAACACATCCCCCAATCAGTCCACATTCTTTAAAAATTTAAATAGGATTTTCTATGGAAGTATCAAGTCCATTAGTACTGACCATACACTTTTGTTTTTACTTCCTTTAGTGGTAACTTTTTTGATTTTTTATGCATGTGCCGCAGAGTCTGAAGAAGCTGTCTTGGATATTCCTGTTGTTTTCAATGCACCTCTTAGCGCACGCCCCGGTGATGTCGTTGGTTTGCAAGGCGAAAACTTTGGTGGTGCGCCAACAGTAACGCTTGAAGGGTCAGGTGGTGAAGCCGAAGCCAGTCTTCCGCTGGTCAATACCTTTGGTAAAGGTTGGTTGACTGTCCGAATCCCAGAAACTGCCACTGGCGCGCTGGTGGTGCACATTAATAATGGTAAGGCGAGCAGTGCTCCAGTCAAGCTCAATGCGGCACGTGCTTATCATCTAGATGCTATGCAAATTGTCTCGAAAGGAGCCTTCCGTATTTTTGGACGCAATTTGTTTTTATCTGGCTTTACCCCAACTGTGATGGTCAATGGGTTAAAGGCCACTGTTGATACTAGTGTTAGTGATGAGCATATGCTGGTGGTAACCGCACCACAAGGATTGCCTGCAAAAACTAAAGCCGTAATTACGGTAGATAATGGCAACGGTACTGGGGCATCAGTTCTAGATAGGCAGGTTGATGTAGTCACCAGTGGTAATGGCGACCCCTTTGCGCTTGGTGTAGGCTGGGCGGCCGCTTTTTCTGGCATTGCATCAAAGACATTTAACGCTATAGGTGATTCCAGGTTGAGTCACAAAGTAGCATGTAATGGAGTGGCCGACGATACGACTACCATTCAATCTGCCATTGATTCAGTTGCAGCATCTGGCGGTGGCGTGCTGCAGTTTCCTTCTGGTACCTGTCGCTTGAAAGGCAGTTTAAAACTGAAATCCAGAGTTGTACTTCAGGGTGCTGGAAAGGAAAGCACGATAATAAAATACGAAGGCAATTATCCATTATGGGGTCGGGGGGTCGATTTGTCTGGAGTGCGTGCGTTAACGCTTATGAATACACAAGGGGAGATAGAGAGCACGTTATTGCAAGATAGTACCCGTGTGTTTTTTCAGGATGTGAAAGTTCTTTTAGGTGGCGGTAAACATATGTTTTTAACAAATAACAGAAATTTTGTTGTTAAGAACTCAGATTTTATTCAACCCAATAATCCTGTAGGTTATGGTCCGTTTACTTTGAGTGGTTGCAGTGGTGTGGTTTTTGTTGGAAATACGACGAATTTCGCCAATGGTGGTACTGTATTTTCTGGTGTGCATGATTCATATATCTCGAACAATCATTTTTCGCGGGATATCACAGGCAATCAGAACTCTAAGAGCGTAGTGCACAGTTTAACTATGGATTTTGCCTACCGCATTGCCGTGATGGGTAATACCTTTGACGTGCTTGGTGGCCCCATTACCAACAAGATGCGCAATGATGGCGAGACTCTATTGACAGAGGGTGGTGGTGGTGGGCGTACAGAAAATATTGGAACGGTAACTGCTGCTACGACAAACACTCTTTCAGATACTAGTAACAAAATTAATGTTACGCCATTTTCTTTAGGAGTGATTCCTGAAAATTATGGAGTGGCCATTGTCGGTGGTAAAGGGGCGGGGCAGTCGCGTAGAGTTACTGGATATTCAGTGGGTACTTTGACGGTAGACAGGCCATGGGGTGTTATGCCCGATGCTACTAGCCACTATGCCACTTTTGTTTGGGGTTTGGAAAAGTCTCTGATTAAGGGGAATACACTGACCCAAAACTCACGCGGCATATGGCTTTATCAGGCTGCGGTTCGGGAGGTGGATATTGTTGATAATATGATCAACGAGGGTGGTGGTATTTATTTACGTTCATCACAAATGCTCAAAGATAGGTTATTTGTACCAATCTACGGAGTCCGCATCGCAAACAACACTATCGTGAATACTTCTAGAGAATGGCCATCCTATATTAATGTGACATTTGTGCGCAGGGATGCCAAGGATTTCGGAATAGGAACTATAGGCGTGGAAATCAGAAAAAATGTCATCAAAGCAAACATGCCGAACTTATCTTTGAAAAATGAAGAGTCGGGTGGAGCTGAGGGTTATTTGAATTTGATGCACGTTGAGGCGGAGTATCAGGATCAATCAAGTCAAACTAGATTATTAGGTACGATTTTTCAGAATAATACATGTGTCGATTGTGATATTGGCTTCAAGGTTCGCGAAGGTGCACGAGGGACAGTTCAGGATGGTAATCTAATTATTACTTCAACACGCTAGTGAGTTGTGATAAGAGGACTTTGACCGTTGAGCTATCACGCACGGCAAATAAACTCCAGTAGAGGTCTTTGTATAACCTAGGTGAATTGGCTAGGCAAGTGTAATTAATTTGCCATGTTAGATGTATATAGTGTTGTTCATATTGATTATTAGGTTAATCCAAACTTAATATTTGGTGGTGTTTGTTCAGATCCCGTAGTAGGCGAACCACACTATTGGGCCAACTTAGTGTCAGCAGGGAAATGAAAAATGAGTGCAAAAAAAATATTAGTCACTGGTGGGGCCGGCTATATCGGATCTCATACCTGTGTGGAGTTACTTGCCGCAGGTTATGAATTGGTGGTGGCAGATAATCTCAGTAACAGTAAGCTTGAGGCTCTGGCTAGGGTGGAGCGTATTGCTGGGCGCAAGGTGAGTTTTCATCAGGTGGATATTCGCGATAAACAAGGTTTGCGTGAGGTATTTGATCAGCATGTTATTGAGGCGGTCATCCATTTTGCGGGCCTTAAATCTGTAGGTGAGTCAGTAGATCAGCCGCTACGCTACTATGATAACAACGTTGCCGGCACTGTCGCCCTATGCGAGATAATGGCTGAGAAGGGTGTGCGCAAGCTTGTATTTAGCTCTTCGGCAACGGTGTATGGAGAACCTCACGCCATGCCTATTCGCGAGGATTTTCCCGTTGGCGGGACGACCAACCCTTATGGCGCCAGCAAGTTAATGGTCGAAAATATCCTGCGTGACTTACAATCTTCAGATTCTAAGTGGCGCATTGTTATTTTGAGGTACTTCAACCCCGTTGGAGCTCACCCGAGCGGATTGATTGGTGAAGATCCGAATGGAATCCCCAACAATCTGATGCCTTTCGTGGCACAGGTGGCGGTGGGGAAAAGAGAGTATTTGAGAGTATTTGGAGGCGACTATGCGACGCCAGATGGCACTGGGGTTCGTGATTATATCCATGTCGTTGATTTAGCTAAGGGGCACTTAGCCTCGCTGGATTACCTATCGAAAAATGTAGGATTGTTGACCGTTAACCTTGGCACTGGACGTGGTTATAGCGTGTTGGAAATGGTTGAAGCGTTTCAGGCGGCCAGCGATAATAAAATAGCATACCGTATCGTTGAACGTCGAGTAGGTGATATCGCCTGTTGCTACGCAGACCCAGAATTGGCCGCTGATAAACTTGGTTGGCGTGCTGAACTTGGTATTGAGGCTATGTGTACTGATGCATGGCGTTGGCAGAGTGGTAATTTGAATGGGTATGATGTCTAATTAATTCAATCTGGCAGGATAACGGGTTGTTGAGTATAAGTTTTTGATGATGTATGTGAATTTTAATAAAAATTTTTCAACACATTCAAATATTAATTTTTTTCATCGTCATAGTGAGATTTTTAACCACCGCAGTAGAGGTTTTTCTACAGTGAAGTGAAATATAGTAGCAACAGCTACACTGCCAGCAACCAAGAAGAAAAATGCTAAATTTGCGCCAATAAAACTCATAGGCAAAATGCTGACTGCCATTTTTGACAGTATTGCTACCAAAGGAAAGTGTATTAGATAGAGTGCATATGATGAGTCACCTAAGAAGGTGATACGTTTAATAAAAGGTGCAATGTTGCCCTGTCTTTCATATTTAGCCAACGAAAATACTAGAATTGCGCTCACTAAACCATATGCTAGATCGGTGAGTGGCTTTAAATAGCTTTCTCGATTTATGGTTACGATCAAGGCGATTGCCAAGAACGCAAATCCACAAAGAGCAACAATAATACCAGCCGATTTCACTTTATATTGAGTTAGTAAGGCTTTTGAGGAAATCATCCCCATTCCGAAAAGGATAATTAGATGGTTTGAAACTAGGCTTCTGGGGAAATTGTAGGACCCTAGTATTGGCTCAAGCATGAAGTTTACGCAAAAAATAAAGGCTATTGCGTAAAATATCCATCGGTTTATTAATGCTGTCGCAAAGGTCGCATAGAAGAGAATTTCATATTGAAGAGACCATGCTACAACCAAAACTGGCGCGCCCGTGCCCCCCACAACCTTACTGTCCTGAGGAAGCAGAAGCAACGACTTCAGCAGTACAATTGGGTCAGTAGGCATTGTATCTCTGAGTGAAGGGGTAAGTTTTGCCAGCAGAAATACACCGATAAAGATAATTAAGTAGGTAGGATATACTCTAACTGCTCGTTTTTTAATGTATGGAAGCAGTCTATTTGGTTGATCAAATTCTTTTCTGTGAACTTGGTGAATGATAAACCCGCTAAGTACAAAGAAGAAAGCAACACCAGCTTCTCCGCCAAACCAGAATATTCTTTCGATTGGTTCTGCGAGTACGCCGAAGTATTTTTCTTTTGCCAGATTACCAGCGGAGTGGAAGAAAACAACTAATAGAGCTGCTATAGCCCTGCAAAAATGAATGCTATATAACATAAAGCTTCATTATTGATATTGAATGAAACATTTTAGGTGCGGTCCACATTTTTAGTCATAAATTGGCAGTGTCCTAATTAATACTCCGCCATTGTTACATCCAACTTTTTTAATAATTTTAAATATAAATTATGACAATATGATTTTTAGCATGTCTGGCATGGTTTAGAGGTAGCCTATGCAATTTTTTATTTGCAAATATAGACATCTCTCGGTTATAAAAACATAATTTTTTGCAATTGTTTCTTTCTAGTTCATTAGGACTACATGTGGTTCATGAAACCGTCATGAGCTAAGTTTAATATTCTTTTCAGACGAACGAAGACCTGTTATTGGGGCTTCTATATGGTTAAGTTATTCACTTACACTGAAAAGAATCTGACTTTGAAAATACTCCTTTACTCAGCTAATTTTGCACCAGAACCAACTGGCATCGGCAAGTATTCCGGTGAAATGGCGGCTTGGTTAGTTTCTCAGGGGCATGAGGTGCGAGTGGTTGCAGCACCACCTTTTTATCCTTCGTGGAAGTTAGGTGAAGGATATGCTTGGCCACCTTACCGTAGAGAGCAATGGCAGGGTGTAGATGTATGGCGTGCACCTTTGTGGGTGCCACGTAAACCAAATGGTGTTACTCGGGTACTGCATTTACTAACTTTTGCATTATCATCTCTGCCTGTGATGCTGTGGCAAGCTTTATGGCGGCCTGATGTGGTGATGACTGTAGCTCCTGCTTTAGTGTGTGCGCCTACAGGTTGGTTGGTTGCTAAGCTCAGTGGTGCTAAGTCATGGTTACACATTCAAGATTTTGAAGTTGATGTGGCGTTCCAGATGGGACTCTTAAAAGGTAAGTTTTTAAAGAATCTAGTGCTTGGCGCTGAGCGCCGGCTTTTTAGTTTGTTTGACGTTGTATCCTCTATCTCAGGAAGCATGTTAAGCAAGCTTCGGTCAAAAGGTGTGGTAGAAGAGCGTATTCGATTTTTCCCTAACTGGGTGGATATTGCACATATCTGTCCTTTGTCAGAACCAAGTCATTATCGTAAAGATCTTGGAATCGAACCAAACGTCAAGGTTGTATTGTTTTCTGGTAGCTTGGGTAACAAGCAGGGCTTGATGGTCATTCCAGATGCCGCTCGTAAATTGTCGCATCGTGAAGATATAGTTTTTGTGGTATGTGGTGATGGTGTCACAAAACCTCAATTAGAGAATGCCTGTAGTGGATTAACTAATGTTCGTTTCATACCTCTACAACCGTTCGAAAAACTTGGGCAACTACTAGGCCTTGCAGACATTCATTTACTTCCACAAAGTCCTGAGGCTGCTGACTTGGTGTTGCCATCAAAGCTTTCGGGTATGCTGGCCAGTGGAATGCCTGTCATAGCTACTTGTAGGGAAGATACGGAAATCGCTTCAGTGGTCAAGAAATGTGGAATTGTCGTACCGCCTGAGAATGGTGGAGAGTTGGCATATGCAATCGAACGATTGGTTGATAACGATGAGGAACGACTTAAGTTAGGTGCGCAGGCAAGAATTTACTCTGAGGAGAATTTAGCGCGTGATTCTATACTTGGGAGATTACTTGAACAATTTACCGTTGTTACAACTACTCCAACGGCTCCAACAAAACCAGAGCCAATTGAGCCAGTCTCTACAGTCATGATGGTGCCATCTGAACTTTCTGATGCCCGTACTAGTGTTGCCGAGTCGTTATCAATAGTGTCGATACCAACTAATTTTATACATCTCGCTAAAATTAGTACAGTGCCACCCCATTTGGAGGTGGTGGAGCCAATAGAAAATGCAGTGGTAATGGCACCCGTAATTCAGCTAATGGATGAGGGTGATTATCAAATGCAAACTCAACTGGTCGCTAGACGCGCTTATAGTTAGTTGACATCCCTGCACTAAAGTTAAGGGGTGTCATATCGTGTTGATAAGTACGGTCCTAGATAATTTATCTCAGTGTCCTGAAACTGTCATGTTAGTTAAGTAGTATTCCTTGCTTTGAAGCTAGTCTAGCGAGAAATACGTTGAAAATTACTGTTATTGGCACTGGTTATGTTGGCTTGGTCACAGGCGCTTGTCTGGCGGAGGTCGGCAACAAGGTGTTATGTTTAGACCTTGATGTTGATAGAATCAATATGCTTAATGATGGTGGTCTCCCTATCCACGAGGAGCCAGGTCTGCTCGAAATGGTGCAGCGTAATGTTGCTGCGGGGCGCTTGAGTTTCACCTCCAATATCGAAGAAAGCGTGGCTTGGGCGCAAATTCAATTTATTGCCGTGTGTGCACCTGATGAAGACAGTTCGGCGAATCTGCAATACGTAACAGATGCCGCTCGTAATATAGCCAAATATATGAGCGATTACAAAGTGGTCGTCGATAAAAGTACCGTATCTGTCGGCACTGCTGACAGAGTAAGCGCGGCTATGACCGAAGAGCTTGCCAAGCGTGACGCAAGCTTTCCATCCTCCATTATATCTAATCCGGAATTTCTTAAAGTAGGCGCTGCAGTTGAAGACTTCATGCGCCATGATCGTATTGTTATTGGCTCGAATGATGATCAAGCGTCGACCTTAATGCGTATTTTGTATGCGCCGTTCGTGCGCAACCATGATTGTATTATTCTTATGGACATTAAAAGTGCTGAGCGGGCTAAGTATGCGCCTGACTTAGACAATATCAAGGCTACGGTTAAGACGCCAGCCATCTTTGACGGACGAAATATGTATAGCCCATCGCAAGTTAAAGATGCTGGGCTGGAATATTCTGCCATAGGTAGGCGCTAAAAATTGATTAATTATTTAAGTGAGCGGTAAAAATGCACCCAACAGCTGTTGATACAAAGATTCAGCCAGTTATCCTTTCCGGAGGTTCAGGTACACGCTTGTGGCCGCTCTCCCGTGAAAAGTATCCAAAACAGTTATTGCCGTTATTTGGTGAAGATTCCTTATTACAAGGAACAGTGCGCCGGGTTGACGGTATTGAAGGCATTAAGCTGGCTGCACCAATGGTGGTGTGTAACGAAGAGTATCGCTTTGTGATTGCTGAGCAGTTGCGCCTTATGGGTAAAGATGGCGTAATCGTGCTTGAGCCTGTTGGCAGAAACACCGCGCCAGCGCTTACGTTAGCAGCACTTGAGGCGGCCGCCAAAGGTGATGATCCCGTATTACTGGTGATGCCGGCAGACCATGTGATTCTTGATAATGCTGCGTTTCAGAAGGCAGTTTGCCAGGGTGCCGCGCTGGCTGCAACAGGTATGGTTGTGACATTTGGTATTACACCAGACTGCCCGGAAACCGGTTACGGCTATATTCAAACTGGGGATTCTCTGGGAGAATCGTCTGCCGGTGCTTGTAGCATCGCCCGTTTTGTTGAAAAGCCTGATCGCGACACGGCTCAGCATTATGTTGATAGTGGAGATTATCTTTGGAATAGCGGTTTGTTTATGATGCGTGCTTCAGTGTGGCTCGCGGCTATGGAACAATGTCGCCCTGATATTCTTTCAGCCTGTCAGGCAGCATGGCAAGTGGAGCAATTGGATGGAAATTTTGTACGAGTAGGTAAGGCTGAGTTTGAAAAGTGCCCGAGTGACTCAATTGATTACGCTGTGATGGAACGGATAGCTGCAGGACAGGTAAATCTGCCAGCGGGTGCAGTGATACCGCTTTCTGCTGGTTGGTCGGATGTCGGTGCATGGGATTCTTTATGGCAAGTGCTACCAAAAGATGATAAAGGTAATGCCACGCAAGGTGACGTTATTCTCCATGACTGTACTGATATGCTGGCTTTGTCCGGCAGCAGGTTGGTGGCTTGTGTAGGCGTAAGCGATTTGGTAGTAGTGGAAACGCCTGATGCGGTACTGGTTGCACATAAGAGCAAAACGCAAGATGTGAAAAAAATCGTCGATACACTTAAGAAACAGGGGCGAGCTGAAGGTTTGTTGCACCGCAAGGTATATCGCCCATGGGGTTGGTACGATAGCGTAGATATTGAAGAGCGTTTCCAGGTTAAGCGCATCATGGTTAAGCCCGGCGCAAAGCTCTCTTTACAATTACATCACCACCGAGCCGAACACTGGATTGTGGTTAAAGGCACGGCAAATGTTACGCGTGGTGATGCCAGCTTTCTAGTGACTGAAAACGAATCAACCTATATTCCTCTGGGTACGAAGCATAGACTAGAGAACGCTGGAAAAATCCCGTTGGAAATTATCGAAGTGCAGTCTGGCAGTTACTTGGGTGAGGATGATATTGAGCGGTTTGATGACCATTACGGGCGCTTGTAAAATAGTTAAGATATTAATAAAACTGTGTGGGAAGATTGTAAAAACTCTTAAAATAGCATTATGCTAATCCTCACGGATTTCAGTTGGCATGGTAAACAGGAAAAAAATTTAAATGAGCAATAAACTTAAAGGCATGATTCTCGCGGCAGGACAAGGCACAAGGGTGCGGCCGCTGACAAAAGATATGCCAAAGCCGATGATCCCAATTCTAGGCAAGCCGGTAATGGAGTATCTGATCGAGCATTTAGCACGTCATGGTGTGCGTGAGATTATGATCAATGTGGCACATTCTCATAAGAAAATTGAACACTATTTTAGTAATGGCAGTCGATGGGGCGTAGATATTGGGTACTCTTATGAGGGCGTGTATGACCATGGTGAAATCAAGCCGAGTCCGCTTGGTTCTGCCGGCGGCATGCGGCATATTCAGGATTTCGGTGGTTTTTTTGACCAGACAACGATAGTGCTTTGTGGGGATGCGCTGATTGACCTTGATATAGGTACTGCGCTTTTTGAACACAAGCAGAAAAAGTCAATGGTGAGTATCGTCACGATGCAAGTGCCTGCGAATGAGGTCAATAATTACGGAATAGTGGAAACTGATAAAGATGGTCGTGTAATCTCATTTCAAGAAAAACCAAAACCGAAAGATGCCCGCTCCAACCTTGCAAGTACCGGGATCTATTTCTTTGAGCCAGAAGCGATTGATTTGATCCCGCCAGGTGAGGTGTTTGATATAGGCAGCCAGCTATTCCCATTACTGGTTGAAAAAGGCCTGCCATTTTATGCGCAAAATCGATTCTATAATTGGATTGATATTGGCCGCATCTCCGATTATTGGGAGGTGCTGCAACGCGTATTGCGTGGCGAGATCAGTTATATGGAAATGCCGGGGAAAGAAGTTAAGCCTGGTGTCTGGGTTGGCCTGAATACCCGTATCGACTGGGATAACGTTAAAATTGAAGGGCCGGTATATATTGATTCCGGCACGCAAATCGATGCCGGAGCTGAGATCATTGGACCATGCTGGATTTCACACGGTTCGCATATCCACAAGAATGCCAAAGTGATTCGTTCAATATTGTTTGAGTACACCCGTATCAGTGAAGGAATGACATTCTCAGAGATGATTGTTTCACCCAACTATTGTGTTGATCGTAGTGGTGAGACTTACTATATTGGCGACGATCGTTGCCCACTACGTTGGGGAGATGCAAGACCTTAGCTTGAGTTTAAATATACAACTTCTACTTAAACATTAGATTTTTGCGACCTTCTGATTGGTTTTTACTGAGCCATTAGTCTAAACGGGCTATTGTTGTTAAGGCCTTAGTGACTTACATTACGACCCATCGCGATGACTAGAACAATTGTCACGCACGAATTCGTTAATGTAAATATTAAAAAATATTTCAGGAGTAGCTAAATGCTAAAACGCAGTCTTTCCGCAATTAGTTTTGCCATTGGCCTTACTATTGCAGTTGGTGCTCAAGCAGCGCAAACGTTAGACATCACAAAATTCACTTACAGCCATCCAGTCACTGCAGATGTTATGGGGCATTCAGAAGATTCAGATGAGGTTGGCGTTGGTGGTTTCAATGCGCTGTTGGGTGCTAAGGCCTTTCTTTCATTTAGTGTAGAAACTGCGCAGCCATTCACTTTTGGACATGCTTTTTCAGTAAAGTCAGTAGATGCAAATACTTTTTATAGCGCACCTAAAGCCCTTGCAATTGGCCAGCTTTATACCCAGCATTTCGCTGCGATTGATGATGCTAAGGACTCTGCTGCATTTCAATTAGCATTATGGGAAATTGTGAATGAAACAAGTTCAACTTACTCACTTGCTAACGGTAAGTTTAAAGTATCATCAGAATCATCAGCGGCAAGGACTGCAAACAAATGGTTAAGTGGTCTTTCCGGCGCAGGTGATGCATATCGCTTAACCGTATTGACTAACGCAAAGTTTCAGGACCAGCTTATAGCTGTTCCAGTACCTGAATCATCATCATCTGCCATGATGCTGGCGGGTTTCGGTTTAATGGGCTTTATTGTGCGCCGTCGCAAGTTTGAACAAATTTAATTAGGTTTTTGTTATTCTGCAATTAAAACGGGAGCTTCGGCTCCCGTTTTAATTTGGAGCTGAAGCAGGCGTTGCGGATTGATTGCTACGTTACAATGAATGTCATGTAATTGAAACATTATTGTCAAAATCGTCATATAAAATCACTATCAGTGTAATTAAGTTGATTTAAATATTTCGGAAGACAATCATATGACCCATCTGTTGAACGGCAAAAAAGTAAACCGTTGCCAAAATGGCTTTACTTTGCTTGAGTTGCTGGTGGTGATGGTCATCATCGGTTTGCTGGTAGGTTATGTTGGCCCTAAGTATTTTGCGCAAATTGGTAAGTCTGAAATCAAGGCGACACGTGCGCAAATTGATTCATTAGAGAAAGCGTTAGACCAGTACCGTTTGGATACGGGACACTATCCGTCTACCGAGCAAGGCTTGCCGGCTTTAATGCTAAAACCCGCCAGCGAGTCACGATGGTCTGGCCCTTATCTTAAGAAAAATGTTCCCCTGGATCCGTGGGGTAATGCTTACCAATATAAGTCTCCAGGTGAGCATGGTGAGTATGACTTGTCTTCTTTTGGTAAAGATGGACAGCCCGGCGGCGTTGATGAGATGGCTGACATCGTCAGTTGGTAGTCATGCTTTACGACCTCAGCGTATTACGCGGTAAAGAATATTCATCACTACGACTTGATGCCGTCAGTGAGCAGATGGCGGTGAATAGCGCAAAGTCTTTAGGCTATACCGTCTTTTCAATCAAGCTGGTCGGAGACACTTGGCAAAAGTTGTTTTC
>Ga0209913_1000192_pt1 | contig 62829 bp, 55 predicted proteins | sample PersoiDNA2013203_FD_185805 | JGI IMG/M metagenome (GOLD analysis project Ga0209913, IMG submission 185805) | Permafrost soil microbial communities from the Arctic, to analyse light accelerated degradation of dissolved organic matter (DOM) -... | ecosystem: Environmental > Terrestrial > Soil >...
GATGTTGGCGTGCAGCTTGTTGGTGGCTTCGTTGCCGACCTTTTGCTGGGTGTTGTGGTTGGTGAGCAGGCTCCAGACGAGTTCGTCGTCGACGCGGAAGCGTGCCAGCAAGGTGTTGCGCGAGGCGAGCTTCATGACCTGGGAGGGGGAGAGGGCCGAGAGGATGTCGGCGGACTCTTCGTTGAGGCCGAGGCGGAAGATGGCTTCGGCCTTGTCCAGGCGGATGAGGGACTGGGCCAGCATCAGGTAGGTGAGGTTGGCTTCGCGGATCTCGGCAAGCATTTGTTCGCTGGTCATGGTCAAACTCCTTCTGGGGCGCCTCGCCCGGGGGCATGAAGCAATGTCGATCTGTTGAAATGGATTGTGAATACCCCTCAAACAGAAATTAAGTCGGCCTCTGCCTGCGCTGTTTGTCTCTTTTGCGTCCGGTGTCTGTCAGGTTTTTTCTGACATGCTTGTCTCCGCGAGACGTGGAGGCGACGCGCCGGAGGGGCGCTCAGGCTGCCTGGGAGGTCGCGATCGCGTCGGGGCTGGCGCCTTGCGGGCTTGTCGGCACCCATTCCTGCACAGCGGTGGGCAAGGCGGCCATGGCCCGATTGCGCCCGGCGTGCTTGGCCTCGTACAAGGCCTGGTCCGCACGGTTGATGACCTGCTCCAGGCTTTCGTGCAGCCCCTGGCGCTGCGCGTAGCCGGCCGACAGCGTGAAATGCAGCGCCTCACCGCCGGGCAGGCGCACGCTCTGCCGGGCGGCCTCGGTCACCAGCTGCTGGGCCACCCGCTGGGCCTCGGCCAACGTGCAGTCTTTCAGCAGCAGGCAGAACTCTTCGCCCCCATAGCGTCCGGCCAGGTCGGACAGCCGGGTGTGCTGGGCGATCAGCCGCCCCAGTTGGGTCAAGGTGGTGTCGCCCGCAGCGTGGCCGTAGCGGTCGTTGATCTTCTTGAACCAGTCGATGTCCATCATCACCACGCCAAAGCGCTCGCTGCCCGGCTCGGCCACATAGGCGTGGGCCGCCTCGAAGAAGGCTGTGCGGTTGAGCAGGCCGGTCAGCCCGTCGCGGCGCGACCGCGCCTCCAGCTCGCGCCGTTGGCGCTCGTTGACCATGGCGAGAAAGGCCAGCGAACTGCCCACGGTGAACAGGGCACCCAGCAGCAGCGAGCCCACCTGCGGCAAGAGCTGCGAAGTGATCAGCACGCTGGCCCGATCGCCCGTGATGTTGTAGATGCCGCGCAGTGAAGAGCCTGCCGCCATGGCCACCAGAATGCCCGCTGCGAGCAGACTGGCCCGTGACCAGCTGGTGCGCAGCTTGCGCCAGATCAGCCGTGCGCTGAGGGCGAAATTGAACCCCAGGGACAGCGACACCGTGAGGACGGCTGTGCCCCGTGGCAGCCAGCCCAGGTACACCGGCGCCGTGCCCAACAGACCCAGTGCATTCACCAACGCCAGCTTGCGCCAGGGCGTGGGCTGCTCCAGCAGCCGTGCGTGGGCGTCGACGCACATCACCGAGCTGAGCAACACCAACATGTTGGCCAACAAAAAGGTCAGCACCAGCGGCGCATGCCCACGCATAAAGAACAGCATGAAGCCGCCGCACAACGCCAGCATGGCCAGCGCCCAGCTGCGCAGGCCCATGTCGCGCCCCGGCAGGGCAAAGGCGGTGTTGAAGGCGAACACAGCCATGAACAGCGCCAGCGCGCCAATCGAGAAGACCAGCGTGGGGGTGTCCAGTGTCAGGCCGGCGAACAGGTTCAAGAGGCCCTCCCCGATGCAGGGGTCCGGGTGGACCCTCGTTGTAGATGTTTTCAACGACATCCATCGTGGGGCTGTTTTGCTGCAGCAGTCCAAAAACCCCACAGTTCACTTGAGAAAAATATTTCAGTGGCTGATCAGCTCACAGGTGGGATGGGCTGGCACATGTCCAGGCCGGCAAGCTCGCAGCCGCGCCGGTAATCCTGCAGGTGCTTGCGCGTCCAGGCCTCGGCTTCGGCGGCATCGTGCCGGCGCAGTGCGGCCGTCACCTGCTCGTGAACCTCCAGCAGCCGGGCGCCCGACTGCGGCAGCTTGGGGGCAATCGCGGCATAGCCCGCCAGCATCAACTGGCTGATCGGGCCCCGGGCCAGCAGCAGGGCCTGGTTGTGGGTGGCCTGGGCCACCAGCGACTGGAACTCGATGTCGATCTCCACCGGCGAACCGCCGGCCTGCACCAAGGCGCGGGTGCGCTGCAGGTTGTCGTCCAGCGCTGCCAGCTCTTCATCGGTGATCTGCGGGGCCGCGAGCGCGGCGCACAGGGGCTCCAGCGCCGAGGCCACCTGCCACACGTCCAGAAAACTCACCTGTCGCATGCGCAGGGCGCGCTCGGCCGCCTGCGACAGGGCGCTGTGCTCCGGTGTGGCCGCCAGCAGGCGCTTGCCGTCGCGCCGCAGCAGCCCGTCCTGTTCCAGCTGGCGCAGCGCCTCGCGGATGGTCGATCGGTGCACGCCGAAGCCTGTGGCCAGCTCGGTCTCGGTGGGCAGGGCATCGCCTTGCTGCAGTTCGCCGCTCACGATGCGCCGCCTCAGATCTTCCGAAACCAGTCGGTAGGCGGGTGAGAACTGCAGCTTTTCGATGTCCATGGGCAGGTTGGGGCAATGCGGATCGCGGGTGGGTTGCGCAGTGTAGCCCCTGCCCATGCGGGGGGCGGCCGCTGTCCCGGCGGTGACGCTCGGGGTTTCCTCGGGATACTGTCTTATTGTCCAATTGTCCGACAATGCGACAAAAGGAAGGTCCATGCCCCTAGAAATCGTTCCCAAAAGCCCGCTGGCGCCCGATGTGCCTGCCCTGCAGGCGTGGCTGGCGCCCCATTGGCCGGCCGCGGCGTCCGGCCTGCGGCTCAGCCGCCTGGCGGGCGGCCAGTCCAACCCCACCTGGCTGCTCACGCCCGCGCAGGGCGAGCCGCGCGTGTTGCGCGCCAAGCCGGGCCCCCAGGCCGCGCTGCTGCCTTCTGCGCACGCCATCGAGCGCGAGTTCGCGGTGTTGCAGGCGCTGCAGGGCAGCGAGGTGCCGGTGCCGCGGGTGCACCGGTTCTGCGCCGACGAGTCGGTGATCGGTGCCGCCTTCTACCTGATGGCCTATGTGCCGGGCCGGGTGTTGCGCGACGCCTCGCTGCCGGGCATGAGCCCGGCTGAGCGCACGGCCCTCCACGACGAAGCCCACCGCGTGCTCGCGGCCCTGCACCGGGTCGACTGGCGCGCCCGTGGTCTGCAGGACTTCGGTCGCACCGAGGCCTATTTCGAGCGCCTGATCGCCCGCTGGACGCGCCAGTACCGCGCCAGCCAGACCTGCGAGCTGCCCGCCATGGAGCGCCTGATCGAGTGGCTGCCCGCCCACATCCCGGCCTCGGCCCGCGACCCGGGGGCGCTGGCGCTGCTGCACGGCGACTTCCGCCTCGAAAACATGGTGTTCCACCCCAGCGAGCCGCGGGTGCTGGCGGTGCTGGACTGGGAGCTGGCCACCCTGGGCCACCCCTTGAGCGACCTGGCCTACCACGCCATGGCCTGGCACCACCCCCCGGGCCCGTTGCAGGGCCTGGCCGGTCTGGATCTGGCAGCGCTGGGCATCCCGACCGAGCAGGCCTTTGTGGCGCGCTACCTGGCTCGCATGGGCCGCGATGATCTGGCCGCCGTGCAGGCCGACTGGCCGTTCTACCTCGCCTGCAACCTGTTTCGCCTGTGCGCCATCCTGCAAGGCATTGCCCGCCGGGTGCAGGACGGCACCGCCGCCAGCCCCATCGCCCGGGAGGTGTCGGCCCAGGCGGGCGCCGTGGCCGAGCGTGGCTGGGGTCTGGTGAGCGCCTGAACCCAGCCTGACCCCGTCTCAATCCCTTTTCTCTTCGTTTTGAAAGTCCCCCATGAATCTGTTCCAGGAACCCGCCAAGACCGCCGAGCTGCGCCAGCGCCTGCAGGCCTTCATGAACGAACACGTGCTGCCCAACGAGGCCCAGGTGGCGCGCGAGGCCGCCGCCCAGGGCGGCTTCGTCCCGGAGGGCTGGCGCCATTGCCCCACGGTCGAGCGCCTCAAGGCCCTGGCCCGCACGCAAGGCCTGTGGAACCTGTTTCTGCCGCACTCGCCGCGCGCGCCCCAGGGCTTGTCGAACTTCGAATACGCGCCGCTGTGCGAGGTGATGGGCCGGGTGCACTGGGCCAGCGAGGTCTTCAACTGCGCAGCCCCCGACACCGGCAACATGGAAACCCTGGACCGCTATGCCACCGAGGCGCAGAAGGACCACTGGCTGGAGCCCTTGCTGCGCGGCGAGATCCGTTCGGCCTTTCTGATGACCGAGCCCGAGGTGGCCTCGTCAGACGCCACCAACATCCAGTGCGAAATCCGCCGTCAGGGCGACGAGTACGTGATCAATGGGCGCAAATGGTGGTCCACCGGGGCGGGCAGCCAGCACTGCGCCTTGTTCGTCGTGATGGGCAAGAGCAACCCCGAGGCCGCGCGGCACCAGCAGCAATCCATGATCCTGGTGCCGGCCAACAGCCCGGGCGTCAAGGTGGAGCGTTCGCTGTCGGTGTTCGGCTTCAACCACGCCCCCCATGGGCACATGGAGGTCTCGCTCACCGATGTGCGGGTGCCGGCGGCCAACCTGCTGCTGGGTGAAGGGCGAGGCTTCGAGATCGCCCAGGGCCGCCTGGGGCCGGGGCGCATCCACCACTGCATGCGTTCCATCGGGGCGGCCGAGCGCGCTTTCGAACTGATGTGCCAGCGCCTGGCCAGCCGCCACGCCTTCGGCCGCGCCGTGGCCGAACAGGGGGTGTGGCACGAGCGCATCGCCGAGGCCCGCTGCCTGATCGAGCAGGCCCGCCTGCTCACCCTCAAGGCCGCCTGGATGATGGACACCGTGGGCAACAAGGCCGCCCAGGCTGAGATCGCGATGATCAAGATCGTGGCCCCCAGCATGGCCTGCAAGGTCATCGACTGGGCCATCCAGGCGCATGGCGGTGGTGGTGTGAGCGAAGACTTTCCGCTGGCCTTCTCGTACGCCGACCAGCGCACCCTGCGCCTGGCCGACGGCCCTGACGAGGTGCACCGCCAGGCCTTGGCCAAGCTGGAGCTGCTGCGCCTGGGCCTGCGCCACAAGCCGGTCCACACCCCGATCACCCGCGGTTGCTGAGGCCCGCGCCGCGCGTCACCCGGACCCGAATCCACGACAGCCTGACCAGGAGACAAACCATGAACGACAAGACCCCCTTCACCCGCCGCGCCCTGGGCGCCGCCACCCTGGCCGCGACCGTCGGCAGCCTGTTCGGCCTGGCGGCGCCGGCGCAGGCCCAGCCCGAGAGCCCCGCGGCCCGCATCCTGGTCGGCTTCCCGGCCGGGGGCTCGTTCGATGCCCTGGCCCGCGTGTTGGCCGAAAAGCTCAAGGACGAGCTCAAACGCCCGGTGCTGGTCGACAACAAACCCGGCGCCGGCGGCCGGCTGGCGGTCGAGGTGCTGAAAAACGCGCCCGCCGACGGCAGTGTGGTCATGCTGGGGCCCGATGCGCTGGTGGCGCTGTACCCCTACACGATGCGCAAACTCAGCTACGACCCGCAGCGCGACCTGCTGCCCATCGGCACCGTGTCGGAGTTTCCGTTTGCCCTGGCCACCGGCACGGCCCCCGCGGTGAAGAGCCTGGCCGAGTACGTGGCCTGGGCGCGCAAGAACCCGGGCCAGGCCAACTACGGCATTCCGGCGCGGGGTGCGCCGCACCACTTCTTCGGCATGGTGCTGGGCGAGGCCATCGGTGTGAAGATGGAGGACATCCCCTTCCAGGGCAGCGCACCCGCTGTGCTGGCCCTGATGGGCGGGCAGATCAGCGCCGACATCGACGTGATGAGCTCACTGGTCGAGGGGCACCGCGCCGGCAAGATCCGGGTGCTGGCGGTGTCGTCCGAGCAGCGCGTACCGCAGCTGCCCGATGTGCCCACTTTCGCCGAGCAGGGCTACCCCGGCATTTCGGGCATGGGCTTCAACGGCCTGTATGCGCCGGCCCGCACGCCACCTGCAGCCGTGGCCAGCTGGAATGTGGCCCTGGCCAAGGTGCTCGCCTTGCCCGAGGTGCGCGAGCGCCTGACCACCATGGGCTTTCTGCCTGTGGGCAAATCACCCGAAGAACTGGCCAGCCGGGGTGCGGCCTCGGCCAGACGCTGGGAGCCGGTGATCAAGGCCTCGGGGTTTCAGGCGGATTGAGGGCTGCTGCCGGCGTCGTTGCGTCAACTCGGTCCGCCGGCATGGGCAACCGGACCTGGGCGCAGGCGCCTGCGCGCACGGATGACGGCTGAGAGCAGCGGCCCCCATGGCCGCATGGGCAGCAGGAGGGGTTTCGTGGGGCGCCCAGTGGGGGTGAGCAACACGCCTTGAAAGGCGTCAACGAGCCGGAGTTCTGGCAAGAGCAGACACAAGGCCCCCGACCCGGGGACCTTTGCTGGCGCGCGGGGGGGGGCGGCTTCAGATCACCTTGAAGCCATGCGTGCCGTCGCGGCCCAGTTGTTCGACCAGGCCGAACTCCCAGTCCAGGTAGCCTTGCATGGCTTCGCGCGGCGCGTCAGTGCCTTCGTAGGGGCGGCGGTAGCGGTCGATGCGGGGGGCTGCCAGGTGGGTTTCGCCGCTTTCCAGCGGCAGGCCGGCCTCGATCCAGGCTTGGGTGCCACCATCCAGCAGTGACACGCTCAGACCTGGGCTCAGGCGCGCGGTCTCGGCCACCGCATAGGCGGCCAGGGCCGAGCTGCCGCAGGTCAGCACCAGGCGCTGCACGCCGGGCACCTGGCTGCGGATCTGCGCCAGGCCCTCGGCGAGCTGCGAGCGCAGCGCCCACCAGGCGCCGGGGATGTGGCGTTTCACGTAGTTGGCGCTGGTGGTGAAGTCGATCACCACCGTGCCGGCGCCTTCAGCCAGCCAGCCCTGCAAGGTGGCCACCGAGGTCAGGGGGATGGGCTGCTCGGGCGGGGGCACGGCGGTGGGGGCCGAGCCGGTTTCCTTCAGCGCCTGCACGGGCAGCTTGTCGAGCACGTGCACCTCCCAGCCCATCTGGGCCAGCCACGAGGCACTCATGTTGGCGCGCACGCCGTCGGTGTCGGCCAGCACGATGCGGGCGCCACGCACCGGGGCCTGGTGGTCGGTCTCCTGCACCAGTTGGCCGCCGGGGGCACTGCGAAAGCCCGGCAGGTGGCCGTGGGCAAATTCCTCGGGCGTGCGCACATCGAAGCGGTAGGTGGTGCGGCTGGTTTCAGCCGCCCAGATGGGCAGGTCGGCCAGCGTGGCGCGGCGCACCCCGGCGCGGTCGGCCACGGCACGGGCTTGCGCGGCGGCGCGGGCTTGTTGCTCCGTGCTGACCTCGGGGGCGCGGCGGCTGGCGCCGTGGTCCAGCTTCTGGCCGGCCAGCAGCCAGCCGATGGTGCCGTTGCGCAGGGCGGTGATGCGGTTGGGCAGGCCGGCGTTCACCAGCGACTGGGTGCCGATGATGCTGCGCGTGCGCCCAGCGCAATTGACCACGATGTGGGTGCTCGGGTCGGGTGCCAGGGCGGCGGCGCGCAGCACCAGCTCGGCCCCGGGCACACTCACCCCGCTGGGGATGCTCATGGTCTGGTACTCGTCGAAGCGGCGTGCATCCAGCACCACCACATTGGCCTGGCTTTCGATCAGGGCCTTCACCTCTTCGGCGGGCAGCGAGGGGGTGTGGCGCTCGGCCTCGACCAGCTCGCCAAAGGATTTGCTGGGTACGTTGACGTCGCGGAACAGCTCACCGCCCGCGTCGCGCCAGCCCTGCAGACCGCCGGCCAGCAGCGACACCTGGGTGTAGCCCAGGGCCTGCAGGCGGCGCGCCGCCGTATCGGCCAGGCCTTCGCCGTCGTCGAACACCACCACGGGGGTGTCCAGCCGCGGGATGCGGGTCCAGGCATCGAGCTCGATGCGGCCCACAGGCAGGTTGGCCGCCCACAGCGGGTGGGCCTGGGCAAAGGGGTCTTCCTCGCGCACGTCGAGCAGGGCGATCTCGCGTCCGGCCAGCAGGTGCTCGCGGACGTGGGCGTAGGGGGTGGTGGGCAGGGCAGTGGTCACGGTGTCGTTTCTTCTTGTCGGAGAAGGGGGGCGGAAATTCAAAAATAGCGGTGCCGGCAGACTGCCGGCTCAGCCTTGCAGGCTGGCGCGCACCTCGGCCGAGCGGTCCCACAGGTTGGGCAGGCTGCGGTTGCTGTAGCCCGATACAAAAGGCTTCTCGGTGCCGTCTTCCAGGAACACCGAGCGTTTCACCGCCCCGATGTTGGCGCCGTAGACGTGGATGCTGATCGACACCTGATCGGCCAGCACATTGCTCACCCGGTGCACGTCACCGATGTGGGGCGACACGGCGTCGACCTGGCCGGGGTGCAGTTCGTGCGCTGTGCCCGAGGGCCGCCAGTGGCCGGCGCTGTCCTGTGCATAGGGCTGTGAGCGCTCCTGGCCGCGCAGCATGCCGATCAGGCCCCACACCGTGTGGTTGTGGATGGGCGTGGCCTGGCCCGGGCCCCACACAAAGCTGACCACCGAGAAGTTCTCGCGCGCATCGGCGTACAGCAGGTATTGCTGGTAGTGCTCGGGGTGGGGTTGGCTCAGGTCCGCAGGCAGCCAGTCGTCGTGCGCCACCAGGGCGGCCAGCAATGCACCGCCTTCCTGCAGCAGGCGCGGTTCGTCGGGGCCGGTGTCGATCAGGCGGGTGAACTGCTGCACGAACTCGCGCAACCGGGACAGGTTGGGCGAGTGGGGCAGGTTGGGCTGGATGGCGGTGTTCTGGCTCATGGGCTTCGGGGGCTGGAAATCAGTGTGCAGGGCGGCGCCGCTTCAGGGGCATCCTGTATTGGAGCGCAATGCGTCGCAGCGTGCTTGGCAACTTCTTCATAAGCATGGCCGGTTTTGTTATTTCCGTGGCGCGAATGATTTCTGTCAAATCGGCCCCCAGCAGCGACGCCTGCGGCCTGTGCCGTGGCCCGCACGACCCGCCCCGACTGAAAGGTTCCCCATGACAACACCCCTCCATGCCTCTGCGTCTTCGATCATCCTGCCTTCGCGCCGGCGCCTGTTGCGCTCGGTGGGCGCGCTGGGCCTGTCGGCCGTGGCCGGCGTGGGCGCCAGCCAGGTGCTGGCCGCCAGCAAGCTGCGCCCGATCAAGCTGGCCTGGAACGCCAACGCCGTGTGCCTGGCCCCGGTGCCGGTGGCCATCACGCGCGGCATCTTCGAGAAAAACGGCCTCGATGTCGAGCTCATCAATTACACCGGCTCCACCGACCAGTTGCTGGAGTCGATTGCCACCTCCAAGGCCGATGCCGGCCTGGGCATGATCCACCGCTGGATCAAGCCGCTGGAGTCGGGCTTTGACGTGAAGCTGGTCAGCAGCTCGCACGGCGGCTGCACCCGCCTGGTGGGCTACGGCCCGGCGGGCGTCACCAGCCTGCAAAAACTCAAGGGCAAGACCATTGCGGTGTCGGACCTGAACAGCCCGGGCAAGAACTTCTTCTCGGTGTTGTTCACCAAGGCCGGCCTCGACCCCGAAAAGGACGTGACCTGGCGCCAGTTCCCCGGCGACCTGCTGGGCGTGGCGGTGGAGAAGGGCGAGGCCCACGCGATCGCCGACGGCGACCCGAACCTGTTCGTGATCGAGCGCAAGACCAAGGGCCTGATCGAGCTGGCCACCAACCTGAGCGGCGAGTACGCCGACAAGACCTGCTGCGTGCTGGGGGTCAGTGGCAAGCTGGCACGTGAAGACCGTGCCACCGCCGCCGCGCTGGCGCGTTCGATCAACGAGGCCTCCGACTTCGTGGCCAGCAACCCCAACGAAGCCGCCAAGATCTACAGCCCCTATTCCAAGGTGTCGGTGGACGATCTGCGCACCGTGCTGGGCACGCTGACCCACAAGCACCACCCGAGCGGTGTGGCGCTGAAGAAAGAGATCGAGTTCTTCGCCCGTGACTTCAAGCTGGTGGGCGTGCTCAAGCCCACCACCGACCCGGTGCGCTTCGCCGAGTTCGTGCACGCCGACGTGCTGTCCTGAGGAGCGGCGTGATGAACAGCACCGTGCATTCACCCCCGGCTGCGGCTGGCCTGCCGCTGCGGCGCGAGGCGCAAGCGCCCTCGGCCTGGTGGGCCACCGGCCTGGCCGCGGCCGTGGCCTGGGCCGCCCTGGGCGCGCTCACCCTGGGCTGGCCGAACAAGCAGGTGGGTTTCAGCGACTGGAACTACACCGCCGAGTTCGGTTGGGTCAGCCTGGGTCTGGCCGCCGCGCTGGCGGTGCTGAGCCTGGGTGGCCGTCTGGCCGCCCCGGTGGTGCAGCGCCTGCGCGGCTTCGGCCCCTGGCTCACGGTGCTGGGCGTGGGCTTTCTGGCCTGGGAAGTGGTCACGGCCAAGCTGGGCTGGCTGCCCACTCCGTTCTTTGCGCCGCCGCAAAGCCTGGCCGATGTGTACGTGAGCGACTGGCGCCGCCTGAGCGACAGCGCCGCCAATTCGCTGATCCTGCTGGGCGTGGGCATCGGCTCGGGCGCGGCCGTGGGCTTTGTGGTGGGGGTGTTGATGGGCTGGTCACGCCGCGCCCACTACTGGATCCACCCGGTGCTGCGCGTGCTGGGCCCGATTCCGACCACGGCGCTGTTGCCGATCTCGTTTTATTTCTTTCCGTCGAGCTGGTCCACCGCGGTGTTCCTGATCGCCATGGGCACGGGCTTTCCGGTGGCCATCCTGACCTGGTCGGGCGTGGCGACGGTGAACCGCCAGTTCTATGACGTGGCGCGCACCCTGGGGGCCTCGAACGCCTTTCTGGTGTTCCGCGTGGCCATTCCGGCGGCCATGCCGCAGGTCTTTGTGGGCCTGTTCATGGGCCTGGGCCATGCCTTTGCCACGCTGGTGGTGGCCGAAATGCTGGGCGTCAAGTCGGGCCTGGGCTGGTACCTCACCTGGGCCCAGGGCTGGGCCAGCTACCCCAATATGTATGGGGCCCTGCTGGTGATGGCGCTGCTGTTCTCGGGCGTGATCACCTTGCTGTTCACGGTGCGCGACCGCGTGCTGTCCTGGCAGAAGGGGGTGGTGCAATGGTGAATGCCGTGAGCGCGGCGAGTGCAGTGCGCCAGGCCCCTGCCGTCACACCGGCCGGTGCCGATATCCGCATCGCGCAGGTCAGCCATCAGTTCGATGGGCCGGCGGGTCCCTTGCCGGTGGTCGATGGCGTGAGTCTGAACATCCGCCCGGGTGAGTTCGTGGCCCTGCTCGGGCCCAGCGGCTGCGGCAAGTCCACCCTGCTGCGCCTGGTGGCGGGGCTGGAGCCGCCCAGTGCAGGCCAGATCCTGCATGACGGCGAGCCGGTCACCCGGCCGGATCCTTCGCGCATCGTGGTGTTCCAGGACCCCACCTTGTTCCCCTGGCGCACCGTGCGCGACAACGTGGCCCTGGGCCCGCAGGCGCGCGGCACGCTGGCGGCGCTGCAGCCCCGGGTCGAGGCCGCGCTCAAGCTGGTGGGCCTGCAGGACTTTGCCAAGGCCTACCCGCACCAGCTCTCGGGCGGCATGGCGCAGCGCGTGGCGCTGGCGCGCGCCATCGTCAACGACCCCAGCCTGCTGGTGCTCGACGAACCTCTGGGCAAGCTCGACTCGCTGACCCGACTGACCATGCAGACCGAGCTGTTGGCGCTGTGGCAGCGCCAGGGCTTCTCGGCCCTGCTGGTCACGCACGATGTGGAAGAGGCCTTCTTCCTGGCCCAGCGCGTGATCGTGTTGTCCGACCGGCCCTCGCGCATCGTGGCCGAGCTGGTCAACGAGCTGCCCTACCCGCGCCACCGCGGTGACCCGCGCCTGGCCGAGCTGCGCCACCAGGCCCTGGCCCACCTCGGGCTGGACGCCAGCTGGTGACGGCTTTTGCTGGAGTCGGGCTGAGCGCGTGATCGACTGGACCCCCACGCCCGAGCAGGTCAATGCCGTGCTCGGCGTCTTGTACGAGGTGCAGGATGCGCTGCGCCGCCTGTGGTTTGCCTTGGGCCTGAGTGACAGCCTGGCCGGGCAGCCGGTGTGGCCCTGGGCGCAGCGTCTGCATGGCGAACTGATGGTGTTCGAGCCCGGGCAGGCGCGCCGCCTGTTGCTGTGCGCTGCGGCCCTGGCATTCGCATTGCCCTTGATTGGACTGGCGGCCTTTTGGCGGCGAGCCCGCTGGTCCGGCCTGGTCGCTGCAGCGGCCTTGCTGGCCGCGGCCCCCTGGAGCGTGTTCGGCCTGCTGGCCGGACCGGCACTGCCCAGCAGCTTCCATGTCAGTGACAGCGGCTTCAGTGCCCAGGCCATCGTGCGCGGCCAGGCCGTGTACCAGCAGCATTGCCAGCGCTGCCATGCTGCGGATGGCGGCGGCGAAGGGCCCGACGCGCCCGACTTGCCCATGTGGCCCCCAAGGCTCAATGGCAGCCTGCTGTGGCAGCGCCTGGAGGGCGAGCTGTGGTGGCGCGTGCGCCACGGCCTGCAAGACCGCGACGGCCAGACCACCATGCCCGGTTTTGCCGACGCCTTGAGCGAGGCCGACACCTGGAGCGTGCTCGATTTTCTGCAGGCCCAGGCCTCGGGCCAGACGCTGGCACGCGAAGGCCGCTGGGAACTCCCGGTGCGCCTGCCCGATGCCCGGGTTCAATGTGGTGTGACGAGCGAATTGCGCAGTCTTCGTGCCTTGCAGGGGCAGCGCCTGCTGGTGGCCGCCGCCCCGGGCACGCCGCTGGTACTGGACCCGCGCGTGCTGGGCATAGGGCAGGGCAGCGGTCTGGTGGAGACCGGCACCGATTGCCGCCTGGTGGAGGCCGATGCAGCGGATTTCCGTCGCGCCCTGGCCCTGGTCCTGGGGCAGCCGGCCGATCGGCTGCAGGGGCAACAGGTGCTGGTGGACCGGCAAGGCTGGTTGCGTGGCCGGGCCCAGCCGGGGCAGAGCTGGTCGGCGGCCGACCTGGTGTGCCGGTCGGCGAATGCCGCAACCACCGCAACCACCGCGGCCCCGGCCGATGCCGATCCGCTGGGCGCCCTGGTGGCCGCCATGGACGCCGACCCGGTGGCGCCGCGCCGTGGGGGCATTCCCCACTGACGCTGCCCGGGCGGTCGAAGGCCGGCGCGCGGGGACATGCCGAAAGCGCATGTCCTCACACGTTTTGCTTCGTTGTTGCGGGGGCGGGCTCGGCCTATCGTGAAGCCATCCGTGAAGCCCTTCACCGCCCTTCCAACCCAGGAGTCCCCCATGAGTGTCCAGTTCATCGGCATGATCCAGCCGCACGAAGTGTCTGAAACCTTTCCCCGTCGCGGCCCGGTGATCGACCGTGACTTTGTGCGTGTGTTTGCCCAGGCCCATGAGCACGCCGGCTTTGACCGCATCCTGGTGCCGGCGCATGCCACCAGCCCCGACAACCTGCTGGCGGTCACCTACGCGGCCTCGGTCACCCAGCGCATCAAGTTCTTGCTGGCGCACCGCCCGGGTCTGCAGCAACCCACCGTCACGGCGCGCCAGCTGGCCACGCTGGACCAGTACACCGACGGCCGCGTGGCCGTGCACTACATCACCGGCGGCTCGGACGAAGACCAGCGCCGCGACGGCGACTTCCTGGGCCATGACGACCGCTATGCCCGCACCGACGAGTACCTGAGCGTGCTGCGCCAGATCTGGACGGCTGACAAGCCCTTGAACCACGAAGGCCGCTTCTACCGCATCGAAGGGGGCTGGTCCGAGGTCAAGCCCCTGCAGCAGCCGCACCTGCCGATCTATTTCGGCGGCGCCTCCGAGGCCGCGCTGCAGGTGGCGGGCAAGCACGCCAGCGTCTATGCCCTGTGGGGCGAGTCGCTGGCCCAGGCCGGCGACCTGGTGCGCCGTGTGCGCGCCTCGGCCGCCCAGCATGGCCGTGAGATCGACTTCAGCATCTCGTTCCGCCCCATCCTGGGCCGCACCGAGGACGAGGCCTGGGCCCGGGCCGAACGCATTCTGGAAGACACGCGCCGCGTGCGCTCGCTGCAGGGTTTTGCCCGCGGCGGCCCGCAGCAAAGCGAGGGCGCCCGCCGCCTGCTGGCCGATGCGGCCCAGGGCGACCGGGTGGACGAACGCCTGTGGACGGCGATTGCCCGTGAAACCGGCGGCCGCTCCAACACCACGGCCCTGGTGGGCACGCCCGAGCAGGTGGCCGACGCCTTGCTCAAGTACTACGACCTGGGCATCAGCACCTTCCTGATCCGTGGCTTCGACCCCTTGCTGGACGCCATCGACTACGGCCGCGAACTGCTGCCCCTGGTGCGCCAGAAAGTGGCTGAGCGCGATGCCGCCGCCGCAGCCCAAGCCCAACTCAAAGCCGCCTGAATGAACCTCGCCTGAAGGAACGCCCCCCATGTCTGCTGTTCTGCAAACCCCCTCGCTCACCCTGGTGCGCAATCCCCACCCGCAACGCAAGGACTGGTTCGACGAACCCCCGGCCCGCACCACCGTGGAGGCCGAGCGCCGCTACCGCAAGGAGCGCCTGGCCGTGGCTTTCCGCCTGTTTGCCCGCTTTGGCTTCGACCACGGCCTGGCCGGCCACATCACGGCGCGCGACCCCGAGCTGACCGATCACTTCTGGGTCAACCCCTTTGGCCTGCACTTCTCGCAGATCAAGGTGTCCGACCTGTTGCTGGTGAACTCTCAAGGCGAGATCGTGGTGGGCCAGGGCCCGCTCAACCGCGCCGCCTTTGCCATCCACGCCGCGCTGCACGAGGCGCGCCCCGACATCGTGGCCGCCGCCCACACCCATTCGACCTACGGCAAGGCCTGGTCGACCCTGGGCCGTGAGCTGGACCCCCTGACCCAGGACGGCTGCGCCTTCTACCAGGACCACGCCCTGTTCGACACCTTCAGCGGTGTGGTGCTGGAGACCGATGAGGGCTTCCGCATCGGCAAGGCGCTGGGTCAGCGCAAGGCGGTGATCCTGAAGAACCACGGCATCCTGACCGCCGGACCCTCGGTCGAGTCGGCCGCCTGGTGGTACATCGCGCTGGACAACGCCTGCCACACCCAGTTGCTGGCCGAGGCCGCCGGCAAGCCGCAGCCGATCCCGCATGACGTGGCCGTGCTGACCCACAGCCAGGTCGGCCGCCCGGGCGGCGCCGAGTTTTCGTTCAAGGGCTTCTACGACATCATCGTGCGCGAACAGCCCGAGGTGCTGCAGTGAACGCCCCGCTGAGCTGGGGCCAGACCGCACGCGCCCTGGCCGTCGAGTTCGCGGCCCGCGCGCCGGCGCATGACCTGGACGGCAGCTTCCCGTTCCGCAATTTTGACGACTTGCACGCGGCCGGCCTGCTGACCCTGGCCGCCCCGGTGGCCTATGGCGGGCAGGGCGCCAGCCTGGGCCAGCTCACCGACGTGGTGGGTGCCGTGGCGCATGGCGACCCGGCCACCGCCCTGGTGCTGACCATGCAGTACATGCAGCACCGCGGCATGGGCCGGCGCCACAAGCCCTGGCCCGAGGCGCTGGCGCGCCGCGTGGTGCAGGATTCGCTGCAGCGCGTGAGCCTGTCCAATGCCCTGCGGGTCGAGCCCGAGCTGGGCACACCCGCGCGCGGCGGCCTGCCAGCCACCATCGCCCGGCGTCAGCCTGATGGCCGCTGGCGCCTGTCGGGCCGCAAGATCTACTCCACCGGGGCGCCCATCCTGTCGTGGTACCTGGTGTGGGCGCGCACGGATGACGAGCAGCCCCTCACAGGCGCCTTTCTGGTGCCCGCCGGTCTGCCTGGCGCCCGCATCGAGAACACCTGGGACCACCTGGGCCTGCGCGCCAGTGGCAGCCACGACATCGTGTTTGACGACGTGCTGCTGCCCGCAGACGCGCCGCTGGAGCTGCGTGCTCCGACCGACTGGGGGCAGGGCGACTTGCTGATGCAAGGTGAAATGGCCGCCTTCTTTGCCGCCCTGTACACCGGTGTGGCCCGCGCCGCCCGCGACTGGGTGGTGGGCTTTCTGCACGACCGCAAGCCCAGCAGCCTGGGGGCGGCGCTGGCCACCTTGCCCCGCGCGCAGGAGCACCTGGGCCAGATCGAGGCCTTGCTGACCGTGAACCAACGGTTGATCGACAGCCTGGTCACCGACCTGGAAGCCGGCCTGGAGCCCAGCTACGCCGACAGCGGCATCGTCAAATCGGTCACCACGCACAACGCCTTGCAGGCGGTGCAGCAGGCCGTGGCGCTGAGCAGCAACCACGGGCTGGCGCGGCGCAACCCGCTGGAGCGCCACCTGCGCGACGTGCAGTGTGGCGTGGTGCACACCCCGCAGGACGACAGCGTGCACATCGCGGCGGGCCGCCGCGCACTGGGGCTTTGAACACGCCAGCCTGAGCCCTTCGGTGCAGCCCGCGTGCTGCCCGCCACCCGCATGGCCGGGCCCTGAAAAGGGCCTGGCCATTGGTGCTGGGCGGGTGCTTTTGCTTGCTCGTTTTGGCGATAAGGTGCTGCCCAAATATTCGTTTTCTGCGGCGGGCAACTGGCGAAGAATCGCGTCCTTTTCAGACCCTCTTGAAACTGTCGAGGCCATCGAAGCGCTCGACGGGACCCAACCCCCAGGACGCATCCGCCATGAACTTCCAGCAACTCCGATCGGTGCGAGAGGCCGTGCGACGCGGCTTCAACCTCACCGAGGTGGCCCAGACCCTGAACACCTCGCAACCCGGCGTGAGTCGGCAGATCCGTGAGCTGGAAGACGAGCTCGGCATTGAGCTGTTTGTGCGGGTGGGCAAGCGCCTCACCGGCCTGACCGAGCCCGGCAGCCATGTGCTGCCCATCATCGAGCGCATCCTGCTCAACAGCCACAACCTGCGCAAGGCGGGGCAGGAGTACGTGGCGCCGCGCAGCGGACAGCTGTCGGTGGCGGCCACGCACTCGCAGGCCCGCTATGCGCTGCCGCGGGCGGTCAAGCAGTTCTCGCAGCACTTTCCCGAGATCCGGCTGCACCTGCACCAGGGCACGCCCCAGCAGGTGGCCGCCATGCTGCTGGCGGGCGAGGCCGATGTGGGCATTGCCACTGAGGCGCTGGCCCAGTTCGAGGGCCTGGTGGCCTTGCCCTGCTACCGCTGGAGCCACTCACTGGTGGTGCCGCCCGGGCACGAACTGCTGCAGCACGATGGTCCGGTGACGCTGAGCCGCTTGGCCGAGTTCCCGCTGATCACCTACGACACCGGTTACACCGGCCGCTCGCACATCGACGAGGCCTTTGCCCACCACCAGGTGCAGCCCGAGATCGCCCTGACCGCCATGGATGCCGACGTCATCAAGACCTACGCCGAGCTGGGCATGGGCGTGGGCATCGTGGCCAGCATGGCCTTCGACCCGCTGCGTGACAAAGGTCTGCGCGCGCTGGATGCCAGCCACCTGTTCGGCTTCAACCTGACCCGGCTGGCCGTGCGCGCGGGCACCTACCTGCGCTCGTACGAAGAGTCGTTCATCGAGGCCTTTGCCCCCAGTCTCACGGCGGGTGTGGTGCGCGCTGCCCTGGACGAGGGGCGAGCCCCCACCCGGCTGGCCGCCACCGCGCCACCGCCCCCGCCGCCGCCGCCTCCACCCGAGCCCTGGCCCCTGCTCGGGGCGGCGCAGCCCGCCGTGCCCGCCCTGGCGGACTGAGCCCGCCGCGCGCCGGGCCAGGTGCGCCCGGCACATATCGATCACCGCAAATCTTCGTTGGCTAAGGGGTCTGCGGCACCTACGGTGTCGTACCTCCATTCCATTCATCCCCGAAAGGTCTTTCATGACAACACGACAACTCAAACTCGGCTTTGTGCTGCATGGCGTGGGCGCCGGCTGGGGCGATTGGCGCCACGAGGCCGCGCTGGCCGACGGCAGCGTCAACTTCAAGTTCTATGCCGAGCAGGCCCAACTGGCCGAGCAGGGGCGCTTCGAATTCCTGTTCGTGGCCGACAGCGTGCACATCACCGAGCGCTCCAGCCCACACTACCTGAACCGTTTCGAGCCCCTCACCATCCTGTCGGCCCTGGCCGCGGTCACCTCCAAGATCGGCCTGGTGGCCACGGTCACGGCCAGCTACAGCGAGCCCTTCACGGTGGCTCGCCAGTTCGCTTCGCTGGACCACATCAGCGGCGGACGTGCCGGTTGGAACGTGGTCACCTCGTGGCTTGATGGCAGCGCGCGCAACTACAGCCAGGCCGAGCACTATGCGCACGATGTGCGCTACCGCCTGGCCAACGAGCACCTCGATGTGGTGCAAGGCCTGTGGGACAGCTGGGAGGACGATGCCCTGGTGCGCAACAAGGCCACCGGCCAGTTCTTCGACCCGGCCAAGCTGCACCGCCTGGACCACCAGGGTGAGTTCTTCCAGGTCGAGGGGCCGCTGAACATCGCCCGCTCGCGCCAGGGCCAGCCGGTGATCTTCCAGGCCGGTGCCTCGGAAGACGGCAAAAATTTCGCAGCCCAGCGTGCCGATGCGATCTTCTTCCATGCCGACACCCTGGACGAAGCCCAGGCCTATTACCGCGACGTGAAGGCCCGCGTGGCCGCCGCCGGGCGCGACCCGGCCCAGGTCTTCCTGTTGCCCGGCATCCGCCCCATCGTGGGCCGCACCGCCGAAGAGGCCGAGGCCAAGTACCAGATCGCCGCCTCGCTGGTGCCCATCGAGAACGCCTTGGCCGCGCTGGCCCGGCCTTTCAACGACCACGACTTTTCGGTTTACCCGCTTGATGAGCCCTTTCCTGACCTGGGTGACATCGGCAAGAACAGCCAGCAGGCCGCCAGCGACCGCATCAAGCAGGTGGCGCGTGAGCGGGGCTGGACGCTGCGCCAGGTGGCCCAGTGGCATGCCGCGCCCAAGCGCACCTTTGTGGGCACGGCCGAGCAGGTGGCCGACGAGATCCAGCGCTGGTTCGAGAACGAGGGCGCCGACGGCTTCAATTTCTTCGAAGCCCTGCCCAACACCTCGCTGAAAGACTTTGTGGCGCTGGTGGTGCCCCTGCTGCAGGCGCGCGGCATCTACCGCACCGAGTACCCGCACGACACCTTCCGTGCCCACCTGGGCCTGCCGGTGCCGGCCAACCGCTACACCGTGGCCCGTGAACAGGCCCAGAAGGTCGCTGAGCCCGGGCACGCAGCGGCCGGCGAGGCGGTGGCGGCCTGATGGGCGCGCCAAGCCTTGAGCGCCTGGTGGTGCTGAACCCGCTGGGTGAGGCGGTGGGCGAGCGCATTGCCGCTGTCGACCCGCGTCTGGTGGTGATCAACGACCGCGAGGCACCCGGCTGGGCCCGGGCCCACGAGGTGGATGTGCTGCTGACTGCGCCCAGCCACGGCTGGCGTCAGGCGCCGGCGCAGGCCCCGGCCGGCTGGCCGGGCACGCTGCGCTGGGTGCACACCGCCTCGGTGGGGGTGGATTTTTTTCCGCCCTGGCTGCTGCAGGTGCCCCAGGTGAGCTGCGCGCGCGGCGTGGCCGCCACCCCGATTGCCGACTACGTGTTGTCGGCTCTGCTGGCGCACAACCAGCCCTGGGCCGAGCGCCGTGTGAACAGCCCCGAAGCCTGGCGGCGCGAGTTCGAGCGTGCCGAGGCGCAGCCGCTGCGCCTGCTGGCCGGCCAGCACCTGGGCCTGCTGGGCTTTGGCGCCATCGGCCAGGCCGTGGCCCGGCGGGCGCTGGCCTTTGGCATGCAGGTCACGGCGCTGCGCCGCAGTGCCGCGACCCTGGGCGAGCCGGGCGTGGCCCAGGCCCGGTCGCTGCCGGAGCTGCTGGCCCAGGTGGACCACCTGGTGCTGGCCCTGCCGATCACTGCCGAGTCGCGCCATGTGATCAACGCCGAGGCCCTGGCCCATGCCCGGCCCGGCTTGCACCTGGTGAACATCGCCCGCGGCGCGCTGGTCGATCAGCAGGCCTTGCTGCAGGCCCTGGACAGCGGTCGCCTCGGCGCCGCCACCCTGGACGTGACCGACCCCGAGCCCCTGCCGGCCGGCCACCCGCTCTACACCCACCCCCGGGTGCGGCTGACGCCCCACATCTCGTGGGCGGCAGGCGAGGTGCAGGCGGCCACCGCCGACAAGTTCATCGCCCAGCTCACGCGCTACCTGCAGGGCGAGCCCCTGGCCGACCTGGTGGATGCCCAGCGCGGCTACTGAGCGCCACGCCCCATCGTTTTTTGACCCACTCCCCCATCATGAAAAAGATCGACACTTCGCTTTCCCGCCGCCACCTGCTGGGCGCGGCCCTCACCGCACCCGCCTGGCTGCAAGCCGGCCTGGCCCAGGCCGCCGCCCCGGCGGTGGACCCGGCCGACCTGGCCCGCGTGACCCTGCGCATCGGCACCTACAAGGGCAACTGGCGGGCCCTGCTGGTCGCTGCCAAGCTGACCGACACCCCTTACAAGATCGAATGGCGCGAGCTGAACAACGGCGTGCTGCACATCGAAGCCCTGAATGGCGATGCGCTGGACCTGGGCTCGGGCAGCGAGATCCCGGCGCTGTTCGCAGCGCGCCAGAAGGCGCAGGTGCGTTTCATCGCCGTGGTGCGGGAAGACCTGAACAACCAGGTCACGCTGGCCCGCAAGGACACCGCCATCCGCAGCATCGCCGACCTCAAGGGCAAGCGGGTGGGCTATGTGCGCGCCACCACCGCACACTACTTTCTGAGCAAGCAACTGGCCGAGGCCGGCCTGAGCTTCTCGGACATCCAGGCCATCAACCTGAGCCCCGCAGACGGCCTGTCGGCCTTTGACCGGGGCGACCTCGATGCCTGGTCCATCTACGGCTACAACGGCCAGATCGCCCGCCTCAAGTACGGGGCCCGGGTGCTCAAGACCGGGGTGGGGTATCTGTCGGGCAACTTCCCGGTCTATGCCAACCCCAAGTCGATCAGCAATCCAGCCACCCAGGCCGCCATCAGCGACTACCTGCTGCGCCTGCGCCGCGCCTACCTGTGGGCCAACCAGAACTACCTGGAGTACGCGCGCGTGATCTCTGAAGAGACCCGCATCCCGGTGGGTGACCTGATCGAGCTGTGGAACAACCGCAGCACCGATTTCGATCTGCGTGCGGTGTCGGACAGCGTGGTGAAGGGGCACCAGGACGTGGCCGACACCTTCCAGAAGCTGGGGGTGCTCGACGGCCCGGCCCAGGTGGCACCGCTGTGGGACCGCAGTTTCGACAAGCTGTTCAAGGCCTGAAGCCCGGGGCCCAGGGGCTCCAGGAGCCCATGAAAAAAGCCGACCCAGGCGCCTGCCCGGGTCGGCTTTTTCTTGGGCGGCGGGGTATCAGCCGCGGCCGCTGCTCAGGCGGCGCACCACCGCGATGAAGCGGTCCACCTCCTCGCAGGTGTTGTAGAACGCCAGCGAGGGGCGCACCGTGGCCTCCACGCCAAAGCGGCGCAGGATGGGCTGGGCGCAGTGGTGGCCCGAACGCACCGCGATGCCCTCTTCGTTCAGGGCGCGACCCACCTCTTCGGTGGTGTAGCCCTTGAGCACAAAGGACAGCACGCTGGCCTTGTCGGCTGCGGTGCCGATCAGGCGCACGCCGGGGATGGGGGCCAGCAGGTGCGTGGCATAGGCCAGCAGGTCGTGCTCGTAGCGCGCGATGTTGTCCAGGCCGATGCGCTGCACATAGTCGAGTGCTGCGCCCAGGCCCACCGCGTCGGCGATGTTGCCCGTGCCGGCCTCGAACTTGTTCGGCGGCGGCTGGAACACCGTGCGCTCGAAGGTCACGTCGGCAATCATGTTGCCGCCACCTTGCCAGGGCGGCATGGTGTCGAGCAGCTCGCGCCTGCCGTAGACCACGCCGATGCCGGTGGGGCCGAAGATCTTGTGCCCGGAGAACACAAAGAAATCGGCACCGATCTCCTGCACATTGACGCGCAGGTGGCTGACCGACTGGGCCCCGTCCACCAGGGCCCGGGCCCCGGCGGCATGCGCCATGGCCACGATCTCGCGCACCGGCACCACGGTGCCCAGCGCGTTCGAGACCTGGGTCACGGCCACGATCTTCGTGCGCGGGTTGAGCAGCTTGCGGTACTCGTCGAGCAGCACCTGGCCGGTGTCGTCCACCGGGATCACGCGGATGCGTGCACCCTTTTGCGCCGCCAGCTGTTGCCAGGGCACGATGTTGGCGTGGTGCTCCAGGTTGGAGACGATGATCTCGTCGCCTTCGCCCACGTTCTGCACACCCCAGGTCTTGGCCACCAGGTTGATGGCCTCGGTGGCGCCGCGCACAAAGATCACCTCGTCCACCGATCCGGCACCGATGAAGGCACGCACCTTTTCACGCGCACTTTCGTAGGCGTCGGTGGCGCGGGCTGCCAGCTCATGCGCGGCCCGGTGGATGTTGGAGTTCTCGTGGGCGTAGAACCAGGCCAGGCGGTCGATCACCGACTGTGGCTTGTGCGTGGTGGCGGCGTTGTCGAACCACACCAGCTGCTTGCCATTGACGCGCTCCTGCAGGATCGGGAAGTCGCGGCGCACCGCGTTCACGTCCAGGCCGGCCGGCCGTTGTGCGGCCTGCTGGTGGGGCAGGGCGGCACTGGGGGCCCCCACGCTGTCGCCAGCGCCGGGCACAAAGTAGTAGCTGGAACCCGGGCCTGCCGCTGTGGCCGACTGGGAACCCGCAGGGGACTTCGTGCTGCTCAGCAGGGCCCGCAGATCGTCCGCCCCGGGCAGGCCGAAGGACTGGGCGCTCACGCGGTCATCCCGCGGGGCGGCCACGGCCGGGCTGCTCGGGTAGCCGCTGGCTTCGCCGAGGAAGTAGTACGGCGTGGAGGGTGTCGAGGGGGGCTGGGCACTCGGTGCGGCAGCCACCTGGGGCACGCCCAGGGCCTGGCCGCCGAAGCGGCTGTCCAGCGCAGGGGCCGCCACCACGGCAGTGTCGGGCAGGCCGTTGGGCGCGGCCGCATGCGGCTGCAGCGAGGGCGTGGAAGCCCCCAGCGACAGCACGCTTTGCGGGTTGTTGGGCGCCACATTGGCGCCCGGCGCCAGCGTGCCGGGCAGTTGCGGGCCTTGCGTCAGCGGGCCGGTGGAGGTGCCACCGGGCAGCACATTGGCCGGTGCCGGCACGCCCCCCAGGGCCTGCGGCGGCGTGGGCTTGGGCAGCCCGCCGGGCAGGGCCGAGAAGAACTCGCCGGCCAGGCGCGTCAGCGTCGCCACATCAGGCAGGCCCGGTGGCGCCGAACCGCCCGGCAGCGCGAGCTCACTTGTAGGTGTCAGGGTAGTCATGGAACTTGCCGATCTCAACGTCTTCCAGAACCGCCAGGGCGTCATCCGACTGCACCACCAGCGAGCAGTACAGGCTGATCAGGTAGCTGGCGATGGCGCTGCGGTTGATGCCCATGAAGCGCACCGACAGGCCCGGGCTCTGTTCGCCGGCCAGGCCGGGCTGGTAGACGCCGACCACGCCCTGGCGCTTGTCGCCCACGCGCAGCAGCAGGATCTTGGTCTTGCCGTCGGCCACCGGCACCTTGTCGCTGGGGATCAGCGGGATGCCGCGCCAGGTCAGGAACTGCGAGCCGAACAGGCTCACGGTCGGGGGCGGCACACCGCGGCGGGTGCATTCGCGGCCGAAGGCGGCGATGGCCAGCGGGTGGGTCAGGAAGAAGGCGGGCTCTTTCCAGACCTTGGTGATCAACTCGTCCAGATCGTCCGGGGTGGGGGCGCCGGTCAGCGGGTAGACGATCTGCGAGGGCGCGACATTGGCCAGCAGGCCGTAGTCGGGGTTGTTGATGAGTTCGCTTTCCTGCTTTTCCTTGATCGTCTCGATGGTCAGGCGCAGCTGTTCCTTGATCTGGTCGTGCGGGCTGCTGTAGAGGTCGCTGACGCGGGTGTGCACGTCGAGCACGGTCGAGACCGCGTTCAGGAAGTACTCGCGCGGGGCGTCTTCGTAGTCGACGAAGGTCTGCGGCAGCTCGGACTCATCGCGCTTGGCGCAGGCCACCAGCACGTCTTCGGGGTTCTTGACCTTGTTGAGGCGGTAGATGCCGGCCTCGACGGGCACCCATTGCAGCAGGTGCACCAGCCAGCGCGGGCTGATGGTGGAGAGGACCGGAACGGTCTTGGTGGCGTTGGCCAGTTGCCGTGCAGCGCTGTCGCTGAGGGCCGCCTGGGCGTTTTGATGTTCCGACATGGAAGACTCCGCAGTGGTTGAAAGGAAAAAATGTCAGCAGGCAGTGTCTGGTGGCTTCAAGCGGCGTTCAACAGGCTATAGCCGCCAAGCTGAGGCCGCTGATCAGCCTTTGTTGCGACAGACGTTCGGTCTGGGCCAGCAGGTTGCTGGGGCTCAGGCCCAGTGCGCGGGCCAGTTTGTCGAGGGTGATCAGCGAGGGCACGGCCTGGCCACGCTCCAGCTCGCCCACATAGCTGCGGTTGAGGTCGGCGCTTTCGGCCAGGCGCTCCTGTGACCAGCCCAGGCGTTCGCGCTGCTGGCGCACGGCCAGGCCAAAGAGTTGGGGCAATTGAGTGCTCATGGGGTTCTCACGCCGCGCTCAAGAGGTGCTGTCGGCCTGGCCGTGTTGAGATCGGGCCTGGGTGATGTGGGTACCCGGTGCCAGGTCGTGCGTGAGCCACACATTGCCGCCCACGGTGGAGCCGCGGCCCAGGGTGACGCGGCCCAGCACGGTGGCGCCGGCGTAGATCACCACCTCGTCTTCGACGATGGGGTGGCGCGGCAGGCCTTTTTGCGGGTTGCCGTCTTCATCGGTGGGGAAGCTCTTGGCCCCCAGGGTGACGGCCTGGTAGATGCGCACGCGCTCGCCGATGACGGCGGTCTCGCCGATCACCACGCCCGTGCCGTGATCAATGAAGAAGCCGGGCCCGATGCGGGCGCCGGGGTGGATGTCGATGCCGGTCTCGCTGTGCGCCAACTCGGCCACGATGCGCGCCAGCAGGGGCACGCCCAGCTCGTACAGGCGGTGCGCCACGCGGTGGTGGATCATGGCCTGGATGCCGGGGTAGCACAGCAGCACCTCGTCCACGCTGCGCGCCGCCGGGTCGCCCGCATAGGCGGCCAGCACATCGCTGTCGAGCAGCTCGCGCAGTTGTGGCAACGAGTGGGCAAAGTCGCGCACGATCTGCTCGGCGCGCAGCTCCAGCGTGGCCGCGTCGACCGAGGGCTCGTGCTTGTGGGCGTAGCGCAGCTCCAGCTGCACCTGGCTGAGCAGCGACTGCAGCACCGTGTCCAGCGTGTGCCCCACGTAGAAATCCTCACCTTCCTGGCGCAGATCCGGTGGGCCCAGGCGCATCGGGAACAGCGCCCCGCGCAGCAGCTCCAGGATGTGGGTCAGCGCCTCGCGCGAGGGCAGCTCGCGCCCGCCGGGCTCGTTGGAGCGTTGCTGCGACTCGCGCCAGCGCCGTCGCGCTTCGGCCAGCTCACGCACCACCTGGTGCACGTCGAAGGGGGACGGGCGCACGTCGGTTGAGCCGTTCGTGTTGGGCAAAGGCAGGGCATGCAAGGTCATGGGTGGGCGCGTTGGGGAGGAAAAGGAAAGGGGTGTGGGCTCAGTCCTGCACCCAGGGCAGGCCGCGGAAGCGCCAGCCATCGCTGCCGCCCCGGTGCTGGGCGGCATCGATTTCGCCCTCGAAGCCTTCGAGCACATTGAAGACGGCCGTGAAACCCGCCTTGGCCGCCGCTTCGGCCGCCAGGGCCGAGCGCTTGCCACTGCGGCACAGCAGCAGCACCGGGGCGTGCTTGGGCACCTTGGCCTCCAGCTCACGGGTGAAGCGGGGGTTGCGCGTCAGCGCGGTGCCGGTGGCCCAGGCCACATGCAGGCTGCCCGGCACATGGCCGACAAATTTGCGCTCTTCGGTCGAACGCACATCCACCAGGGTGGCGTCACCTGCTTCAAACAGGTCCCAGGCCTGCTGGGGCGTGATACCGCCCGCATAGGGCAGGCCGGCTGCAGCGGCGGCAGCCCGGGCTGCACTCAGGGTTTCGGGGAGGGTGTTTTCGACAGGGGTGGCAACAGACATCTTGAAAGCCTTTCTGGGTCTTGTAGGGGCCGCGTCGCAGTGAATGAGCGGCTGTCAAGCACTCTAAAGACGGGCTTTCAAAACTCAAAAGAATGATTTCTCTCTTTCTAATGAGGGAAATGTCTGAGCTGTGTCGAGGTGTGGGTTCTGTGACGGCGCCACCTCAGCGCTGCACCCCCCAGCGCCGCACGGTGACCCGCTCCAGGTTGGAGAACACCAGGCTTTCGACCAGCAGGCCGATGACGATGACCAGGGCCAGGCCGGCGAACACCTTGTCGGTGTAGAGCTCGTTGCGGTTCTGGAAGATGTACCAGCCCAGGCCGCCCTTGCCCGAGGTGGCGCCGAACACCAGCTCGGCGGCGATCAGGGTGCGCCAGGCAAAGGCCCAGCCGATCTTCAGGCCCGACAGGATGGCGGGCAGGGCGGCGGGGATCAGGATCTGCACCACGTAGCGGATGCCGGTGAGGCCGTAGTTGCGGCCGGCCATGCGCAGGGTTTCGGGCACGGCCTGAAAGCCGGCATAGGTGTTGAGGGCCAGCGGCCACAGCACCGAATGGATCAGCACGAACACCAGGCTGCCCTGGCCCAGGCCGAACCACAGCAGGGCCAGGGGCAGCAGCGCGATGGCGGGCAGGGGGTTGAACATGGCGGTCAGGGTGGCCAGCAGGTCGCGCCCGAATTGGGTGGACACGGCCAGGGTGGTGAGGCCCAGCGCCAGGGCCATGCCAGCCAGGTAGCCCTTGAGCAGCACCGCCAGCGAGAGCTGGGCGCGCTGCAGCAGTTCGCCGCTGAGCAGGCCTTCGACCAGGGCGCGGGCGGTGGCGCCAAAGGTGGGCAGCAGCAGGTCGTTGTCCTGCCAGCGGGCCAGCAGCTCCCACAGCACGGCCAGCAGCAACAGGATCAAGCCGCGGCGCAGGCCGGGCTGCTGCCAGGCGCGGGCGGCCAGCGGCAAAGGGCGCGCCAGCGACAGGCCGGGCAGCGGGGGCAGGGTGCGCTCGTATTCGGGGCGCACCGGGGGTGTCGGCAAGGAGGCCGGTAACGAAGCCGGCAGAGAGGTCGGTGGGGTGCTCATGCGGCGTTTTTCCAGGGGGCCAGTTGCGGCGCGGGTGTGGGGGGCGACTCCGCTGGCGCTTCTTCGAACAGCAGGTGGTGGATGCGCTGGGCTGCGGCCTGGAAGTCGGGGCTGCCGGCGCTGTGCAGGTCCCAGGCGTGGCTGTTGATCTCGGCGCGCACCCGGCCCGGGTGGGGCGACAGCAGGCCGATGCGGTTGCCCACCACCAGGGCCTCTTCAATCGAGTGGGTGACGAACACCAGGGTGAAGCGCAGCGCGTCCCACAGGGCCAGCAGTTCTTCTTGCATCTTGCGCCGGGTCAGGGCATCGAGGGCGGCAAAGGGCTCGTCCATCAGCAGCACCTGGGGTTGCATGGCCAGGGCGCGGGCAATGGCCACGCGCTGCTTCATGCCGCCCGAGAGCTGGTGCGGGTAGACGTGGGCAAACGAGGCCAGGCCCACCTTGTCGAGCACATCCAGGGCGCGCTCGCGGGCTTCGGCCTTGCCCAGGCGGCGCGAGGCCAGCAAGGGGAACATCACATTGGCCAGCACCGTCTTCCAGGGCGGCAACTGGTCGAACTCCTGAAACACCACCATGCGGTCGGGACCAGGGCCCCGCACGGGTTGGCCCTGCAGGCGGATCTCGCCTTCGGTGGGGGTGATGAAGCCGGCAATCGCCTTGAGCAGGGTGGATTTGCCGCAGCCCGAGGCGCCGAGCAACACGAAACGGTCGCCCTGGTGCACGTCCAGGCTGATCTGGTGGGTGGCGCGCACCACGCGTTGCGGGCTGCGGTATTCCAGGCTCACGCCATCGATCTGCAGCCAGGGCGCGGGCTGGGCCGGGCGGGGGGTGTCAGGCATGGGGGGCACCGTGCTCAGTTGCCCGTCTGGGCGGGGGTGTCGTCGAAGAAGTAGTCTTTCACCGAGTTGGGCTTGTTCTTGATCGCGCCGACCTTGTGCATGAACTGGCCCAGGCCCAGGGTGTTCTGGGGGGCGGTCTTGAACTGCACTTCGGGGTTGCGGATGATCTTCAGCAGCAGATCCCGATCGGTCTTGGCACGTGTGACCCGCAGGTAGGTGTCGGCCGCCTTCTCGGGGTTGGCCGTGATGAACTGGGCTGCTTCGTCCAGGGCGGCCACCAGGGCCTTGTAGGTCTTGGGGCTTTCCTTGTAGAACTTCTCGGTGGCGTACAGCACGGTGGCCGATGAGGGGCCGCCCTGCACGTCATAGCTCTTCAGAAGCACGCGGGCCTGCGGGTTGCCGGCCAGCTCTTGCTCTTGGAAGGGCGGGTTGCCGAAGTGGGCGGTGATCTCGGTGCCACCCTTGATGATGGCGGCCGCCGCCTCGGGGTGGGGCAGGGCCACGCTGAGCTTGTCCAGGCGGTCGAACTCGGCATCGCCCCATTTCTTGGCCGAGGCCATCTGCAGGATGCGCGACTGCACCGACACGCCCACCGCCGGCAGGGCGATGCGGTCCAGGCCGGTGAAGTCGGCAATGCTGTTGACCTTGGGGTTGTTGGTGACCAGGTAGTACGGGAAGTTGCCCAGCGAGGCCACGCCGCGCACGTTCTGCTTGCCACGGGTGCGGTCCCACAGGGTGAACAGGGGGCCGACGCCGGCCCCGGCCACCTCGATCGAGCCCGACAGCAGGGCATCGTTGACGGCGGCGCCGCCCGACAGCTTGACGAATTCGACCTGGATGTCGACGCCGGCGGCCTTGCCGTGCTTTTCGATCAGCTTCTGGTCTTGCGCCACGTTGAGCAACAGGTAGACGATGCCGAACTGCTCGGCAATGCGCAACTGGCCTTCGGCGGCCTGGGCCTGCAGGGGGGCGAGACTGCTCAGCACCAGGGCGGTGCTGCTGGCCAGGGCGGCGGCACGCAGTGCCAGGCGACGGGAAAGAGTGTGTTTCATGACGGTGTTGGTGCTAGGGGCGGGAAGGGCTCAGTAGGCGACGTCACCTTCGATGGTCACGCGGTAGAGCTTGCGGCGCAGGTGATCGGGCGTGCCGGCCGCCAGGTGCAGCACCGAGCGGTTGTCCCAGAACACCAGGTCGTGCGGCTGCCACTGATGCCGGTACTGGAACTGCGGCTGCACGCTGTGGGCAAACAACTCGGCCAGCAGGGCGCGGCTTTCGTCCTCGGGCACGCCTAGGATGCGGGTGGTGAAGTGCTCGCTGACGAACAAGGCCTTGCGCCCGTTCTCAGGGTGGGTGCGCACCACCGGCTGGGCCACGGGCTTGACCTGGGCCACCTGCTCGGGGCTCAGATTGGGGCGCCAGGGGCTGCGCGCCTGCAGCTCGGCATAGCGGGCCAGGTAGTGGTGCTCGGCCTTCAGGGGCGCGATGGTTTTCTTCAGCTCGGCGCTCAGGCCTTCCCAGGCCAGGTGCTGGTTGGCGAACAGGGTGTCGCCGCCTTCCGAGGGCAGCTCGTGCGCGTGCAGCAGCGAGCCCAGGCTGGGCTTTTCCTTGTACGACAGGTCGGAGTGCCAGAACACGCCGGCGTCACCCAGGCCGATGGGTTTGCCGTTTTCGAGGATGTTGGAGACGATCAGCACCTCGGGGTGGCCCGGCAGGGCGAAGGTGTTGAGCACATGGATCTGCAGCGAGCCGAAGCGTCCGCTGAAGGCCACGTGCTGATCGGGCGTGAGGCTGGCCTGGTCGCGGAACACCAGCACGTGGTGGTCCAGGTGGGCCTGGTGGATGCGGCGGAAGTCATCGGCATTGACCGGGCGTGACAGATCCAGGCCGATCACCTCGGCGCCCAGCGGGCCGGCCAAGGGGCGGATGTCGAAGGTCTGGGCCGGTGCCGTGGCAGCAGCGGCAAGGTGGGGGGCAAGCGTGGCGGACATGGTTCGGTGCTCTGGGTTGGGCGCCTCTGGCCGGGCCAGGGGCGCGATCGCTGGGGCGGGGCCGGCCCGCGCAGGCCGGCCGGGGGCTTCAGGCCGGGCTGGCCTCGGCCTGGGCTGGGGTCTGGGCGGTGTTCCCGGGGGCTGCAACGGCCTGGCGAGCCAGGGCGGCCGGGTGCGCCGGCCGGGGCAGGCCCAGGTGCTCACGCAGGGTGCGGCCGCTGTACTCGGTGCGGAACAGGCCGCGGCGGCGCAGCTCGGGCAGCACCAGTTCAATGAAGTCGCTCAGGCCGTGGGGCAGGGTGGGGCCCATCACGTTGAAGCCGTCGGCGGCGCCGGTCTGGAACCAGTGCTCCAGCTGATCGGCAATCTGCACGGGCGTGCCCACCAGGGTCCAGTGGCCGCGTGCCGAGATCACCTTCTGGTAGAGCTGGCGCAGGCTGAGGTTCTCGCGGCGCGCCATGGCGCTGAACAGGTCTTGCCGGCTTTGCCAGCCCTCGGTGCGCGGCAGCTCGGGCAGCGGGCCGTCCAGCGGGTAAGCCGACAGGTCCACCCCGCCCAGGAAGGCCGACAGCAGGCCCAGGCCTTGTGCGGGGTCGATCAGCGACTGCAGGGCTTCGTATTTGTCCTGGGCCTCGGCCTCGCTGCGACCCACAAAGGCCGACACACCCGGCAGGATCTTGAGGGCATCCACGGGCCGGCCGAAGGCGGGCAGGCGGGATTTGAGGCCCTGGTAGAAGGCGCGGGCCTCTTCCACGGTCTGCTGGGCGGTGAAGACCAGCTCGGCGGTTTCGGCGGCCAGGTTCTGGCCGTCTTCCGACGAGCCGGCCTGCACGAACACCGGGTAACCCTGTACCGGGCGCGGCGTCTGCAAGGCGCCGTGCACCGAGTAGTGCGCGCCCTCATGGCTCACGCGGTGCAGCTTGGCCGGGTCGAAGAACTGGTTGCCCTGGGCGTCGAAGCGGAAGGCATCGTCCTCCCAGCTGTCCCACAGGCCTTTGGCCACTTTCACGTATTCATGGGCCCGCTGGTAGCGGCTGGCGTGGTCGGCCTGCTGGTCCAGGCCGAAGTTGCGGGCTTCGAAATCAGAGCCCGAGGTGACCAGGTTCCAGCCCGAACGACCCTCGCTGAGGCGGTCCAGAGTGGCGAATTTGCGGGCCAGGTGGTAGGGCGGCAGGTAGCTGGTCGAGACCGTGGCCACCAGGCCGATGCGCTCGGTGGCGCCAGCCAGGGCCGTCAGCAGTTGCAGCGGCTCCAGCATGTAGGGCAGGGCGTTGCGCGCCAGCAGGTGGGCGGGCGCATCGGACAGGCCCACGTTGTCGGCGCAGAAGATGGCGTCGAACTTGGCGGCTTCGGCCAGGCGCGCCAGGCGCTGGTAGTGCGCCAGGCTGGCGGCACCGGCCGGATCGACGTCCGGATGGCGCCACGCCGCCAGATGGTGGCCCACCCCGAACAGGAAGGCCCCCAGGTGCATTTGGCGAGGGGATTGGCTCATGACGGGGGTGGTTTTTTTATTGTCGGTGCAGGCCGGGGATCAGAGCTTGGCGATCGACACTTCGGTCGACTTCACCAGGGCCACGACCTCGGAGCCGATGGTCAGGCCCAGATCGTCCACCGAGCGGGTGGTGATGACGGAGGTGACGATGCCCCAGGGGGTTTCGACGTCGATTTCGGACACGACATCACCGCGGATGATTTCGCGGACCTTGCCCTTGAACTGGTTGCGGACGTTGATGGCTTGGATGGACATGGTGTGGCTTTCTTGAAAAGGTGAAGAAAAGGGTTGAGGAAAAAAGCGTGGCTGGGGGCCGGGGCGTCAGACGATCTCGGCCACGGCCTCGAAGGCCAGGCGCGGGCCGCGCGGGTGGGTGCCCGCCGGGTCGCCCACGCCCAGGTTGACGATGAAGTTGGTGCTGTAGCGGCCGTCCGGGAAGAAGGCCGCGTCCACTGCGGCCGGGTTGAAACCCGACTGCGGGCCGGCATCCAGCCCCAGCGCGCGGGCGGCCAGGATCAGGTAGGCGCCTTGCAGGCTGCTGTTGCGAAACGCCGTGGCCTGGGCCAGGGCGGCGTTGCCGTCGAACAGGGGCTTGGCGTCATAGGCCGGGAACTGGCTGGGCAGGTGCTCCTGGAAGCGGCTGTCCTGGGCCACGATCACGCTCACGGCAGCGCCTTCGGTCTGGGCCTGGTTGCCGGCCGACAGGGCCGGCTTGAGGCGGGCCTTGGCCTCGGCGCTGCGCACGAACACAAAGCGCGCCGGCTGCGCATTGAAGGCGGTGGGGCCCCACTTCAGCAGGTCATACAGCGCGTGCAGCGTCTCGTCCGGCACGGGCACCGGCTTGAACGCGTGCACGGTGCGGGCACTGCGAAAGAGTTGGTCCAGTGCCGCATCGGGCAGGGCGTTCAAGGCGTGGGTCATGGCCGGAGTGCTCCAGGTTCAGTGGGTGGGTGCGTCGGGTCTCAACGCGGCGAATAGATCTGGTCGAACGAGCCGCCGTCGGCAAAGTGGGCCTTGTCGGCCGTGGCCCAGCCGCCGAAGGCTTCGTCGATGGTGAACAGCTTGAGCGGCGGGAACTGCGAGGCGTACTTGGCCTTCGCCTTGGCGTCGGTGGGCCGGTAGAAGTTGCGGCCGGCGATGTCCTGGCCTTCTTCGGAGTACAGGTAGCTCAGGTAGGCCTCGGCCACCTTGCGGGTGCCCTTCTTGTCGACGTTCTTGTCGACCACGGCCACCGACGGCTCGGCCAGGATGCTGATCGAGGGGGCCACGATCTGGAACTTCTCGGCGCCGAACTCCTTCAGCGCCAGGAAGGCCTCGTTCTCCCAGGCCAGCAGCACGTCGCCGACGCCGCGTTGCACGAAGGTGATGGTCGAGCCCCGGGCCCCGGTGTCCAGCACCGGCACGTTCTTGTAGAGCTTGCCCACGAACTCCTTGGCCTTGGCGTCGCCACCGTACTGGCGCTTGGCGTATTCCCAGGCGGCCAGGTAGTTCCAGCGGGCGCCGCCCGAGGTCTTGGGGTTGGGGGTGATCACGGCCACGCCGGGCTTGATCAGGTCGTCCCAGTCCTTGATGCCCTTGGGGTTGCCCTTGCGCACCAGGAACACAATGGTCGAGGTGTAGGGCGAGCTGTTGTGCGGCAGGCGCTTGATCCAGTCCTTGGCGATCAGGCCACCGTGGTTGGCCACGGCATCCACGTCACCGCCCAGACCCAGCGTGACCACGTCGGCGTCAATGCCGTCGATCACCGAGCGGGCCTGCTTGCCCGAGCCGCCATGCGACTGCTTGATCGACACGTCCTGGCCGGCCTTGGCCTTCCAGTATTTGGCGAAGGCGGCGTTGTAGTCCACATACAGCTCGCGCGTCGGGTCATACGACACGTTGAGCAGATTCACGGTCTGGGCTGCGGCCGGCAGTGCCGTCAGGGTGCCGGTGGCCAGAATGGCGGCGGCGGCCAGCAGGGGCAGGCGGAAGAGGGAACGGCGGCTGGACATGGTGTGGGCTCCGATGGATTGAAGTTGGGGGTTTTTTTATGGAATGGTCAGATTCTGAAAAACCGCGATCCAAACGCGAACGAATAAGAACAATGGTTCTTATGCGGTTTTGTAGTTAGCGAGGTGGGGCGGGCCTTCCGGCGGTGTGGGCGGAGCGAGAGGTGGATTTAGGTTGTGGGCGCAACCATTGGGGCAATCACTTAGTTGTGCGCGCAACCAAATGACTTAAATTCCAGCCTGTCGTTTGATCCAGGGCAGAACGCTGTCGGCGCGAGCGGCAAGACAAACGCCTTCCCCACCCCACAAGAGACTGACCATGCACCTGCCCCACCTGACTCTGCGCCGCCGCGCCTGGCTGCTTCTGGCCCTGGCCGGCGTGGCCGGCCCCGCGGCCGCGGCCGAGCCCTATCCCGCCAAGCCCATCGAATGGGTGGTGCCTTACCCGGCCGGCGGCGGCACCGATGTGGTGGCCCGCACCCTGGCCGAGGCCATGGGCAAGGCGCTGGGCCAGCCCATCATCATAAACAACAAGCCCGGTGCGGCCACCAACATCGGCGCCGAGTACGTGGCCCACGCCAAGGCCGATGGGTATGTGCTGCTGTCGGCCGACACCGCCACGCTGGCGGCCAACCCGTTTCTGTACACCAAGCTGGCCTACAGCGCCGAGAAAGACTTCGCGCCCATCGGCCTGACGGTGCGTTTTCCGATGATCCTGGTGGTCAACCCGCAGGTGCCGGTCAAGACCTTGGCCGAGTTCAAGGCCTGGGCCAAGACCCAGAACGGCGCCAACTACGCCACCCCGGGCGCCGGCAGCCCGCACCACCTGGCCACCGAGCTGTTCCGGGCCCAGGCGGGCCTGCAGCTCACCCATGTGCCCTACCGAGGGGCCGCCCCGGCGGTGCAGGACGTGGTGGCCGGACAGGTGCCCTTCATGTTGGTCGACACCGCCAGCGGCTACCAGTTCATCGCCGCTGGCAAGCTGCGCCCGATCGGCGTGGCCAGCCCGCGCCGGGTACCCAATTTCGAGACCATCCCCACGCTGCAGGAGCAGGGCCTGAAGGGTTTTGAGGCCTATGCCTGGCAAGGCCTGGTGGCCCCGGCCGGCACCCCGCCCGAGGTGATCGCCAAGCTCAACGCTGCCTTGCTCGGGGCGCTGGGCTCGACAGCCATCAAGGCCCGGCTGCAGACCCTCGGGCTGGAATCCATTCCCGGCACCCCGCGCCAGATGGCCGATTACGCCGCAGCCGAGCGGGCCAAGTGGAGCCAGGTCATCCAGGCCAGCGGCATCAAGCTGGATTGAGCCACCCGCCCGCCTCTTCCTTTTTTTGAGCACTGACATCGCCATGCACCAGCCCACCACCGAAGCCCGGCCCTCGATCTACTACCCCTACCAGGTGTTCGCCCCCTGGCTGCCCTCGGCCCACCCGCCCCCAGCCCGCCAGCGGGTGGTGATCGCAGGCTCGGGCCCGGCCGGCATGGTGACGGCGCTCGAGCTGGCCCGCCATGGCGTGCCCAGCGTGGTGCTGGAGAGCGAGCTGCAGGTGTCGCAGGGCAGCCGGGCCATCGTCTTCACGCGCCGCTCGATGGAGATCCTGCAGCAGGTGGGCGTGGCCCAGCGCATGAGCGAGCAGGGCCTGCCGTGGCGCTTCGGCAACTCGTACTACCGGGGCCAGCGCGTGTTCCGCATGGAGGCGCCGCACGACAGCGATGACCGCTACTTTCCCATGCTCAACATCCAGCAGCAGTACATGGAGGAGTACCTGCTGGATGCCTGCGCGGCGCAACCCCTGATCGACTTCCGCTGGGGCAACAAGCTGGTGCAGATCCGCCAGGAAGAAGGCGTGGCGCATCTGCAGATCGACACGCCCGAAGGCCCCTACGCCATGGACACCGATTGGCTGGTGGCCGCCGATGGCGGGCGCTCCGAGATCCGCACCGCCCTGGGCCTGAAGATGGAGGGGGCGTCCTACGAAGGCTTCTTCGTGATCGCCGACATCCGCATCGATCTGCCCCTGCCCACCGAGCGCCTGGCCTTCTTCGACCCTGACTGGAACCCCGGCAACACCATCCTGATGCACCGCGAACCGCATGGCATCTGGCGCGTCGACTACCAGCTGCCTCCGGGCGAAACCCCCGAGCAGGCCCTGCGGCCCGCGTCGCTCAAGGCGCGCATCGATGCCCAGCTGGCCATGATCGGCCACGCCGGCATTCCCTGGGAGATGGACTGGAGCTCGGTCTACTCGGCCCGCACCCTGACCCTGCCCGACTACGTGCACGGGCGCGTTCTGTTCACCGGCGATGCGGCCCACCTGCTGCCCATCTTTGGCGTGCGCGGCGCCAACACCGCCTTCCAGGACGCCCAGGCCCTGGGTTGGCAACTGGGCTGCGTGGTGAAGGGCCTGGCCGGCGAGAAGCTGCTGGCCAACTACAGTGCCGAGCGCGTGGGTGCCGCGCGCGAGATCATCGACGAAGCTGGCAAGAGCACCCGCTTCATGACTCCGCCCAGCCGCGGCTTCAGGCTGCTGCGCGATGCGGTTCTGTCGCTCTCGCTGAGCCAGAGCTTCGTGCGCCCGCTCTACCACTGGCGCACCTCCCGGCCCCACGAATACAGCGGCTCGGTGCTCAACAGCACGGGCGACGACAATGCCTTGTTCAACGCCGGCCCGGCCCATGGCGCGCCACCGCGCAACATCCGCCTCTCGGCCGACGACTTTCTGCTCGATCACCTGGGCGGCGGTTTTGATCTGCTGTACTTCACCGAGGCCCCGGCCCTGCCCGAGGCCCTGCAGCAGGTGGTGGCCGGCGCCCGGGCGCGCGGTGTGCCCCTGAAGGTGATCGCCGTGGGCGCACCCGGCCCGGTGGCCGGTGCCGACCTCAGCCTGCCCGACGCCAGGGGCCATTTCCGCCAGCGCTACGGCGTGCCCGCCAGCGGCGCGGCCTACCTGCTGCGCCCCGACCAGCATGTGTGCGCCCGCTGGCTCACGCTGGACGCCCACCGCCTGCAGGCGGCCCTCGACACCGCCCTGCCGCAATGAACCCGACCCAGACCACCGCCATGACCTCAGAACCTACCCCATCCGACACCCTTTCTCTGCCCGGCCTGGAAGACGTCTACGACGCCCTGGCCAGCGCCATCGATCAGGCCGGCCCTGACAAGGCCGAGCTGTTCCTGGTCAAGCTGGCCTTGCTGAACGCGCAGCAACTGGGCAGCGCCAGCCTGGTGCGCGAGCACATTGCGGTGGCTTTGAAGGATCTTTGAGGCTGGGGCCTGCCTCACCCCAGATACGGCATGTCCCGAATCTTCGGCCCGATGTCGTCCAGAAAGGCCTGGGCCAGGGGTGACAGCGAGCGGCCCCGGCGGGTGAAAACCTCGAAGCTGCGGCGCACCTCGGGCTGGCCCAGTGGCTTCATGTCCAGGCCATACAGCGTGACCAGCGGTGCGGCGTAGGGGATGCACAGGGCCACGCCCAGGCCGGCCTGCACCATCGACAAGGCCGTGGACATGTAGGCCACCTCGGTGCTCGGCACAAACTGGAAGTCGGGGTCGGCGGCGCGCAGGTCCTGGGCCAAGCGCTCGGTGAACTGGCCCTGCAGGCCGATGACGGGGTAGGGCTTGAGATCGGTCCAGCGCAGGCTCTTGAGGGTGGCCAGCGGATGCCCGGGGGGGTAGACCGCCATGAAGGGCCCGTCAAACAGGTGGGCCGAGGTGATGTCCGAGTTGGGTTCGCGTTCGGGGCCGATGCCGATGTCCACCTCGCCCGAGAACACCCGGGCCATCACGTCTTCCACCGGCACATCCACCAGCTTCACCGAGCCGCCCGGGTGTTCGGTCTGGAAGCGCGCGATCAGGTCGGGCATCAGGGTCGACGCCAGCAACTGCGACACGGCCACCCGCACCACGCCCTTTTTGTTGGTGCTGTCATCCACCGCGCGGTGCAGCACCTCGTCCAGGTCGTGCAGCACGGTGTCCAGCATCGGGCTGAGGCGCTCGCCGGCCTCGGTCAGGTGCACGCGGCGCGTGCTGCGGTCGATCAGGCGCACCCCCATCGACTGCTCCAGCTCTTTCACCAGACCCGACAGGGCCGACTGCGAGATGTACAGGCTCTCCGCCGCCAGGGTGAAGCTGCCGGTGCGCGCCACGGCCAGAAAGGCCCGCAACTGCCGCAAGGTCACATTCATCGGATTAACCTATAAATTGATCGAATAAAACGGCTTGCATGATAGTTGGTGATCCAGTCCAATGGCATTGCCTCGGGGCTCATCACCAGAGCCCGACGAGCCTGATGAGCCCGGCGACCCTGTCGTCGACGCGGTTCTGCAAGTCACAACGCCTACGGAGACCCCACCATGCTGGTTCAAAAAGTTCACCACGTCGCCTACCGCTGCATCGATGCCAAGCAAACCGTGCAGTGGTACGAAAAGCACCTGGACATGAAGTTCGTGCTCGCCATCGCCGAGAACGAAGTGCCCTCGACCAAGGCCCCCGATCCCTACATGCACATCTTCCTGGACGCAGGCGATGGCAATGTGCTGGCCTTCTTCGAGCTGCCCAGCCAGCCGCCCATGGACCGCGACCGCAACACCCCGGCCTGGGTGCAGCACCTGGCGCTCAAGGTCGATTCGGTGGACACCCTGGTCGCCACCAAGGCCCGCCTGGAGGCCGCCGGCATCGAAGTCATCGGCCCCACCGACCACACCATCTTCAAGTCGATCTACTTCTTCGACCCCAATGGCCACCGCCTGGAGCTGGCTGCCGACACCGGCACCCCCGAGATGATGAAGAAGCTCGACGAGGTGAAGTGGGACATGATCGAAGAGTGGTCGCAGACCAAGCGCGCGCCCAAGCACGCCGCCTGGATGCACGACGGCAGCATGAGCCAGGCCTGAGCTTCCGAGTTTTCCGTACCCACACCCTCACTGGCTCCCACTGATTGAACGATGACGCTTCTCAACGAAACCCATGACCCGGCCCTGCGCAGCTGGGTTGCCTCGGCCCAGGCCGCCGGTGCCGACTTCCCCGTCCAGAACCTGCCCTTCGCCATCTTCCGCCGCACCGGGCGCAACGAAGCCTGGCGCGGTGGCGTGGCCATTGGCGACCAGGTGCTCGACCTCGCGGCCGTGGCGGCCAGCGGCGTGTTCATCGGCCTGGCGGCGCAAGCCGTGCAGGCGGCCGCCCAGGACAAGCTCAACGCCCTGATGGCCCTGGGCGCACCGGCCTGGAGCGCGTTGCGCCTGGCCCTGTCGCGCGCCCTGCGCGAAGGGGCCTCCGAGCAGGCCGCCCTGCAGGCCGCCCTGGTGCCTCAGGCCGAGGCCGAGTACGACGTGCCGGCCCGCATCGGCGACTACACCGACTTCTACACCTCGGTGCACCACGCCACCAACATCGGCAAGCAGTTCCGACCGGACAACCCGCTGCTGCCCAACTACAAGTGGGTGCCCATCGGCTACCACGGCCGTGTCTCCAGCATCGGTGTCTCGGGCCAGCGCTTTGCCCGTCCGCAGGGGCAGACCATGCCGCCGGGCGCCAGCCAACCCGTCTTCGGCCCCTGCAAGCGGCTGGACATCGAGCTCGAGCTGGGCATCTTCGTGGGCGCTGCCAACCCCTTGGGCGAGCCCGTGCCCATGGCCCAGGCCGAAGAGCATGTGTTCGGCATCTGCCTGCTCAACGACTGGTCGGCGCGTGACATCCAGGCCTGGGAGTACCAGCCCCTGGGCCCCTTCCTGTCGAAGAACTTCGCCACCACGATCTCGCCCTGGATCGTCACCCTGGAGGCCCTGGCGCCGTACCGGGTGGCCTTCACCCGCCCGCCCGAAGACCCGCTGCCGCTGCCTTACCTGGATTCGAGCGCCAACCGCGAGCAGGGCGCCTTCGACATCCAGCTCGAGGTCGGCTTGCAGACCCCGCGCCTGCGCGAGGCCGCCCAGGCGGCGGCCGTGATCTGCCGCACCAGCTACCGCCACGCCTACTGGACGGTGGCGCAGATGCTCACGCACCACACGGTCAATGGCTGCAACCTGCAGCCTGGCGACCTGTTCGGCAGCGGCACCCTGTCGGGCCCCACGCTGGACCAGGCCGGCGCGCTGATCGAGCTGACCCAGGGTGGCAAGAACCCGGTGCAACTGCCCAACGGCGAGCAGCGGGTGTACCTGGAAGACGGCGACGCGGTGGTGCTGCGCGGCTGGTGCGAGAAGCCCGGTGCGGCACGCATCGGCTTTGGCGAGTGCGTGGGCACGGTATTACCGGCCCGGGTCTGAGGCCCGGTGGCGCAGCGGGGCCCGAACGGGCCCCATCTTGCGTGAATTTGTTCGCAAGGCGGCCCATTTCCTGGGTTTGGAGGTGGCCGCATTCTGAACGGTGCTTCCTAGAATCGGCAGCAGATGCCTGGGGTACCCGCCCTGGGCCTGGTTCCGATCGATGCTGACCCGTTTGCGCTCCCCGACCTGGCGATCTGCCACCCTGGCGATGGCCCTGTCGACCTGTGCCACGCTGGCACCTGCCCAGGGCAGCGCCGATGCGGCTGCAGCGACCCGCTCGCCGGCCCTGCCTGAACTGCTGCTGGGCATCCTGCACTACACCCGCTGGCCCCAGCCCCTGGCCAGCCACCGCCTGTGCCTCAACGAGGTCGATGCCGACGCCGTGGCCCTGGCGCGTGAGCTGGACGCCCAGGGCGCCCAGGCCGTGCCCCCGGTGCACAGCGCGATGCGCAGCCTGCGCGCCGACCTGGCCGACAGCCTGCTCGACTGCCAGGCCATCTACTTTGGCGCCATGCCCGTGCGCGGCCTGCAGCCGCTGCTGCTGCGCCTGAACCGCCACCCCATCCTGACCCTGGGCCAGGGCGATGACTTCTGCTCCTATGGCGGCAAGTTCTGCCTGCTGCAAGGGGCTCAGGGATGGCAGATCAAAGCCAATCTGGACGCCATCGCCTACAGCGGCCTGCGCGTCAATGCGCGGCTGCTGCAGCTCACGGTGCGACCGGCGGGGGGGCGCCCATGAGCCGGCCTCTCCAACCCCAGCTCCATCACCCGCAACCGGTGCCCGCCCGGCCTGTGCGCAGCGTGGCCCGCCTGGTGCGCCTGGGCCAGTGGCGCAGCGCTGGCGTGGCCCTGGTCTGTGCCGGGCTGTTCATGAGCGCGGCCAGCCTGTATTCGCTGCAGCAGTACGCTCTGCACGCGCTGGCCATGGCCGCCCATTCCCTGGCTTTTGCCGGCGAACCCGCCATCCGCTTCCGTGATCTGGAGGCCCTGCGCGAGCTGGCCGAGCAACTGGCCGAGCGCGAGCAACTGGCCTCGGTCACGGTGCTGGACGCGCGTGGGCAGCGCCTGCTGCGGGTGGAGCGCCCCGGGCAGGGGGCCTTCGACGGGCTGGCGCGCCGGGTGGCCGACCTGTTCATGCCTGAGCCGGTGAGGGCGCCGGTCGAGGGCGGCGGGGCGAGTGGGCTGGGCGAGGTGCAACTGCGTTCGGATGGCCGCGTCCTGCTCGGCGACCTGGGCCTGCTGCTGCTGGCCTTGCTGGGCTGTGTGGTGGTGACGGCGCTGGTGGTGCTGGCGGTGTCGCGCCGCCTCACGGCGCTGATCGTGCAGCCGCTGCGGGCCATGGTGGAGCTGACCCGCGCCGTGCGCACCAGCCGGTCGTTCGACCGCCGCGCGCAGGCCACCCCGGTGCAAGAGCTCAATGCCCTGGCCGACGACTTCAATGCGCTGCTGGCCGAGTTGCAGCGGCAGCAGCGGCGCGTTGCCGCCCGCCACAATGACCTGCGCCGCAGCAACGAGTCGCTGCGCCACGCCAGTCTGCACGATGCGCTCACCGGCCTGCCCAATCGCAGCCACCTGTTCGAGCACCTGGCGGCCGTGTTCGGGCGGTGCCAGCGCCAGGGCCAGCAGGCGGCGGTGCTGTTCATCGATGTGGACCGCTTCAAGCAGGTCAACGACACCCTGGGCCATGCCGCGGGCGACGCCCTGCTGGTCGAGCTGGCGCAGCGCCTGCAGTCCGCCCTGCGCGAGTCCGACTTCGTGGCCCGCCATGGTGGAGACGAGTTTCTGGCGGTGCTGTACCCGGTGGGCGACGAGGCGGAGGTGGGCCTTTGCGTGGACCGCCTGCGTGGCGCCCTGGCCCAGCCGCTGCGGCTGGACAGTGGCCAGACCCTGCCTTTGAGCGTGAGCATCGGCACCGCCTTGTTCCCGGCCCAGGGCACCAGCGTGGACGATCTGGTGCGCGCTGCCGACGAGGCGATGTACCGCGACAAAGTCCGCACCCAGGGGCAGCCGTCCCTGACCACACTTCAATCTGAGCCCGCGTCACCGTGAGGCCGATGCCCCTTGCCTGATCTGCCTGGAGACATCCATGACCTCTGAAAACCGACTCCACCGTGACGCCCGACGCCATGGCAGGCTGCTGCAGGGCATCACATTGTTGAGCCTGTCGAGCCTGCTGGCTGGCTGCGCCAGCCCGCCGCCAGCGCCGCCCCCACCCCAGGCCGCTGTCGCGCCCGACGCCCGTGAGGCCGCCCTGCGTGAACTGGGCTTCCGGCCCACCGAGCAGGGCTGGGAGCTGGACCTGGCCGGCCGGGTGGTGTTCCCGGTGGACGACGCCTCCTTGTCGGCCGAGGCCTTGGAGGCCATCGAGCGCCTGGCCCGCACCTTGCGTGGCCTGGGCGTCACCCGCCTGGCCATCGAGGGGCACACCGACAACCAGGGCACGGTCGCCTACAACCAGCGCCTGTCCGAGCGGCGTGCCCAGGTGGTGGCCCAGGCTTTTGTGGAGCGCGGCTTCGAGCCTGCCCAGGTGCGGCACCAGGGCTTTGGCTTCAGTCGCCCGATCGAAGACAACCGCAGCGAGGCCGGGCGCCAGCAGAACCGCCGCGTCACCATCATCGTGACCTCTCTCTGACATGGATCAGCCAGGGGCGCGTGGGACGCGTCACGTCGGTGCCAGGCCGGGGGGGCTCGCCATTGTTCAGGGTGGACAATCGCTGGGCGCCAGGCAGGAGGGCCTGGCCTTTCAAGGAGACCCTGCATGAGCGAATCTGCGCCAGCACCGACCGCGTCCACGGCCACGACCACGACCACGACCGCAGGTCCCAGCTTGAAGCTGCGGCGCCTGGCCATCGACACCTACCGCGAGAACGTCGCCTACCTGAACCGCGACTGCGATGTCTACCGCGCCGAAGGCTTCCAGGCCTTGTCCAAGGTCGAGGTGCGCACCAATGGGCGGCGCATCCTGGCCACCCTCAATGTGGTCGACGACCCCGGCTTGGTGGGCTGCGGCGAGGTGGGCCTGTCGCAGGATGCCTTTGCCCAGTTGGGCGTGGAAGACGGGCACCCCGCCTATGTGTCGCAGGCCGAGCCGCCCGAGTCGATCCCGGCCTTGTTCCGCAAGCTCGACGGCGAGCGCCTGGGGCAGGCTGATTTCGACGCCATCATCCGCGACATCGCCCAGCACCGTTATTCCAAGATCGAGCTGACCGCCTTCGTGGTGGCCAGCAACCGCAGCGAGCTGGACCGCGAAGAGGTCTACTTTCTCACCGAGGCCATGGTCAAGACAGGGCGCCGCCTGGACTGGCGCCAGCCCGTGGTGGTGGACAAGCACTGCATCGGTGGCATCCCGGGCAACCGCACCTCGATGCTGGTGGTGCCCATCGTGGCGGCCTATGGACTGGTGTTTCCCAAGACCTCGTCGCGCGCCATCACCTCGCCTGCGGGCACGGCCGACACCATGGAGGTGCTGGCCCGGGTCGAGTTGCCCTTTGACCGCCTGACCGACATCGTGCGCCAGCACCACGGTTGCCTGGCCTGGGGCGGCACGGCGGACCTGTCGCCGGCCGACGATGTGCTGATCTCGGTCGAGCGCCCGCTGTCCATCGATTCGCCGGGGCAGATGGTGGCCTCCATCCTGTCCAAGAAGATCGCGGCCGGCGCCACCCACCTGGTGCTGGACATCCCCATCGGCCCCACCGCCAAGGTGCGCTCCATGCCCGAGGCGCAGCGCCTGCGCCGCCTGTTCGAGTACGTGGCCAACCGCATGCGCCTGTCGCTGGACGTGGTCATCACCGACGGGCGTCAGCCCATCGGCCGCGGCATCGGTCCGGTGCTGGAGGCGCGCGATGTGATGCAGGTGCTGCAGAACGACCCAGAGGCCCCCCAGGATCTGCGCCAGAAGTCGCTGCGCCTGGCCGGCCGGCTGATTGAATGCCACCCCGATGTGCGTGGCGGCGAGGGCTACGCGATCGCGCGCGACATCCTCGAGTCCGGCCGCGCCCTGACCCAGATGAACGCCATCATCGAGGCCCAGGGCGCCTGCGGCTTCGATTACCAGAACCCGCCGCTGGGCGCGCTGAGCTTCGAGGCCCGGGCCGCCGAGGCCGGCGTGGTCACCAGCATCGACAACCTGCAGATTGCCCGCATCGCCCGCCTGGCCGGCGCCCCCCATGTGCAGGGGGCGGGTGTGGATCTGCTGCGCAAGCTGGGCGAGCCCGTCGCCCCGGGCGAGGTGCTGTACCGCGTGCACGCGGGCTTTGGCGCCGACCTTGAGTTTGCCCGCCAGGCCTGCCAGCGCAGCCAGGGCGTGCAGATCGGTGTGGCGGCTGCGGTGCCCCATGTGTTTGTCGAATCCTGATGACGATGTGGAAGGATGGCCCATGACCCCTGCTCAAGAACCCGCTGCGCTGCTTTGCTTTGACGACGAACTGGACGTGGCCCGCCGTGCCGCCGAAGCCGCCAACCTGCGCCTGGCGGTGGTGGAGCGCCACCGCTTTCCCGATGGCGAGTGGCGCCTGCGCCTGCCGCCCGCCCTGCCCGCACGGGTGGTGGTGTGGCGCTCGCTGCACCAACCCAACGAGAAACTGGTCGAGTTGCTGCTGCTGGCCGACACCGCGCGCCAGCTCGGGGCCCGGCACCTCAGCCTGGTGGCGCCCTACCTGGCCTACATGCGTCAGGACATCGCCTTTCACCCCGGTGAGGCTGTGAGCCAACGCATCGTGGGCCGCTTTCTGGCCGGCCTGTTCAATGCCCTGATCACGGTCGACCCGCACCTGCACCGGGTGGCCACCCTGCACGAGGCCGTGCCCCTGGCGGACGCCATCGTGCTCAGCGGGGCGCCCTTGCTGGGCGCCTGGATCGCTTCGCAGCGCCAGGATGTGCTTCTGCTGGGGCCCGATGAAGAGTCGCTGCAATGGGTGAGCAGCGCGGCCCAGGCCCACGGCTGGCCCCATGCGGTGTGCCGCAAGCTGCGCCATGGCGATCGGCATGTCGAGATTGCGCTGCCCGCCTTGCCTGTGGCCGGGCGCGCCGTGGTGCTGATGGACGATGTGGCCAGCTCGGGCCAGACCCTGATCGAAGCCACCCGATTGCTGCTGGCAGCGGGCGCCCGCTCGGTGGATGTGGCCGTCACCCACGCGCTGTTTGCCGGCGACGCGCTGCAGCGTCTGCAGGCGGCGGGCGTGGGCCAGGTCTGGAGCACCGACTGCATCGCCCACCCCAGCAATGCGGTGTCGGTGGTCGGGGCGGTGGCCGAGGCGTTGGCGGCTCTTTACCAGCGCCTGGACCTCGTGCCTGGCGACGGCGGACAGAGGGTCATTTCGGAGACCTGAGCTGGCGCACGCCGCTTATCATGGCACCCAAACCCCAGGCGGACCGGCCTGGGGCCCTTCGGCCCGGGAGCCCGATGCTGCAGCAACTCAAAACCTTTGGCGAAATTCTCGATGGTCTGGAGATCGCCATGTGCGTCTTCGATGACCAGGACCGGGCGCTGGCCTGGAACCGCTGCTTTTTCCGCTTCTTCCCGGAGCATGAGGGGCAACTGCACGAGGGTGAACACTACAGCGTCAACCTGCGGCGCTTCTACAGCGGGCGTCTGGGCCCGCAGGAGCTCAGTGGCATCGAGCGCTACATCGAGGCCGGCATTGCACGCCACCAGCACCAGAGCCAGCCCTACGAGTTCGAGCACCTGGGGCGGCGCTTGCGGGTGGCCTCGCTGCCCTTGCCCGGGGTGGGGCGCATGCGCCTGTGGCGCAGCGACCTCCCCTTGCAGGGGGCGACCTTGCCTGTTGAGGGGCTGCCGAACGCCTTGCGCGCCGACGGCAGCGGTTTGCTGGATTGGGTGCCCGACGGGTTGATGGTGGTCGGTCCGAACGAGCGCATCGAATGGGTCAATGAATCGTTTGCCCTGATGTACGGCTTGCGCGACCGGCAGTCTGCCTTGGGCAGCCCGTTTGAGCGGGTGTTCGAGGCGGCCTGGTCGCAGGCGCGGGAGGCCGACCCGGCTGAGCGGGCTCTTTATGACGCTGGCCTGCAGGTGCTCAAGGATCACCTGCGCTTTGCCGGGGCCCCGTTTGAGCTGCCTTTGCCGGGCAACCGCTTTTGCCGAGTGATCACCCGGCCCACGGGGGGCGGCAGTGCCTGCTATGCGCATGTGGATATTTCCGAGCTCAAACGCCAGCAGCAGCACCTGGAAGCCGCCGAGCGCCTGGCGCGCGAGCGCGAGCAGCAACTGCGTCACAAATCGGTGCTGTTGGAGGCCACGGTGGCCAACCTGGGCCAGGGCATCGCCCTGATCGGCAGCGATGGGGTGATTGAGCTGTGCAATCGTCAGTTTCTTGAGCTGCTGGGCCTGCCGCCGCAGTGGCATGGGCAACGCCTGCACCTGGGCGAGGTGCTGGCCTACCAGCAATCCCAAAACGAATTTGAGGGCGCCCCCGACGTGGTGCAGCAGTATGTGCAGTCGGGCGGCTTGTCGACCGACCTGCCGCGCTACGAGCGCCGCCGCGCCAATGGACGGGTGATCGAGGTGCGCAACATCCCGCTCGAAGACGGTAGCCTGTTGCGCTCGGTGGCCGACATCACCCAGCGCAAGCTCGATGAGGAGCGCATCCGCTTTGCCGCCCACCACGACGCGCTCACCGGCCTGATCAACCGGGCCATGTTCATGGAGTGCCTGGAGGCCGAGACCTCGCTGGCGCGGCGCACCGGCATCGGTTGCGCCGTGCTCTACCTGGACCTGGATGGCTTCAAGCCCATCAATGACCGGCATGGCCATGCCGTGGGGGACCTGGTGCTGGCAGAGGTGGCCCGGGTTCTGCGTTCGGTGGTGCGCGAGGCCGATTTCGTGGCCCGGCTGGGGGGTGACGAATTTGCCGTGCTGCAGCGTGGTGTGCAAAGCCGCGAGCAGGTGCGGCACCTGGTGCAGCGCGTGAAGCAGGTGCTGAGCCAGACCATCGCGGTGGACACCCTGCAGCTGCAGGTGGGGGCCTCGATCGGTGTGGCCCTGTGCCCCGAAGAGGGGGACGAGGCCGATGTGCTGCTGCGCCGGGCCGACCTCGCGATGTATGCCCAGAAGCGCCAGGCCGCCAAAGGCGGTGCCTGAGGGGGCTGACCGGGCTTGATGGTGGCGGCCCCGGCACCGGGGGCCGCCACGCTGCCGTCAAGCCTGTTTGAACGGCAGTTCGCGCACCGGCTTGCCGCTCAAGCGCGTCACGGCATTGGCAAAGGCCGGAGCCAGCGGTGGCAGACCCGGCTCGCCCATGCCGGTGGGCGCGTCGTCGCTGAGCACGGTGTGCACGGCGATCTGCGGCATGGCCGTGATGCGGGGCACGGCGTAGTCGCCGAAGTTGCTCTGTTCGACCTGGCCATCCTTCAAGGTGATGGCGGCGCCGGGCAGGCACATCGACAGGCCCATCAGCGCGCCGCCCTGCACCTGGGCTTCCAGGCTGCGCGGGTTGATCACCCGGTTGCAGTGCACGCCGGCCGTCACCTTGTGCAGCGTGGGCACGCCCTTCTTCAGCGAGGCCTCGACCACATAGGCCACCACCGAGTTGAACGACTCGTGCACCGCCACGCCCCAGGCGCGGCCAGGGGCCAGCTTCTTCTTGCCGTAGCCTGATTTGTCGACCGCCAGTTGCAGGGCCGCCTTGTGGCGCGGGTGCTGCTCGCCGATCAGCTTCATGCGGTAGGCCACCGGGTCTTGCCGGGTGGTGCGGGCAATCTCGTCGATCAGCGTCTCCATCACGAAGGCGGTGTGGGTCGAGCCCACGCTGCGCCACCACAGCACCGGCACGTTCACCTTGGGGTGCTGCACGGTCAGGCGCATCGGGATCTCGTAGGGTTCTTTCATGCCTTCCACCGCGGTGCTGTCGATGCCGTTCTTGACCATCATGGGCTCGAAGGGCGAACCGGCCAGGATCGACTGGCCCACGATCACGTGGTCCCAGGCCTGGATGCGGCCCTGGCCGTCAAAGCCGATGCGCGCCGTGTGCAGGTGCATGGGGCGGTAGTAGCCGCCCTTGATGTCGTCCTCGCGGCTCCACAACAGGCGCACCGGGGCGCTGATGCCTGCAGCCAGGGCGGCCTTGGCCACCTGGGCGGCCTCCACCACATAGTCGCTGGTCGGGATGGCGCGGCGCCCGAAGCCGCCCCCGGCCATCTGCACGTGCACCTGCACGTTCTGTGGTGGCAGGCCCAGCACGGTGGCGGCGGCCAGGCCGTCCAGGCCCGGCATCTGGGTGCCCACCCACAGCTCGGCCTTGCCGGCCTCGACGCGCACGGTGCAGTTCAGTGGCTCCATCGGGGCGTGGGCCAGGTAGGGGAAGACGTACTCGGCGCTGATCTGGTGCGGGGCCTTGTCCAGACCCGACACATCGGCCTCGAAGCGGCGCGGGCCGGGCTGCGTGGCCAGGGCCCGGTACTGCGCCAGTTGGCGTGCGCTGTCCACCTTCTCGACCGCACTGCTGTCCCAGCTCAGCTTGAGGGCCTCACGGCCCTGCTTGGCCGCCCAGTAGCCCTCGGCCAGCACGGCCACGGCTTCGCCACCCCGGTCGGCCGGGATGCGCAGCACCGCCTTCACCCCCTTGATGGCGCGGGCGGCACTGTCGTCCACCGACTGCAGCTTGGCGCCGAACACCGGCGGGTGGGCCACCACAGCGGTCAGCAGGCCGGGCAGGCGCACGTCGATGCCGTAGTCCTGGTGGCCGCTCGATTTGGCGGCGGCGTCCAGGCGGCCGGTGGGCTGGCCGATCAGTTGGAAGTCTTTCGGGTCTTTCAGGGTCACGCTGGCGGGCACCGGCAGGGCCATGGCGGCCTCGGCCAATTCGCCGTAGCCCAGTTGCTGGCCGGCCGGGCCGATCACCTTGCCGTTTTTCGTGCGCAGACTGGCCGGCTCGACATTCCAGCGGGCTGCTGCGGCCTGGACCAGCATGGCCCGGGCGCGGGCGCCCAGCTCGCGGTATTGGGTGTAGGAGTGCGCGATCGAGCCCGAGCCGCCCGTGATGTGCATGCCGAACAGCGGATCGACATAGGCCGGGTCGTTGCTGCCATGCACGCTGTTCACCCGTGACCAGTCGGCGTCCAGCTCTTCGGCCAGGATCATGGGCAGCGAGGTCTGCACGCCCTGGCCAAAGTCGAGTCGGTTGATGGTGATGGTGGTGCCGCCGTCGGCTGCAATGTGCAGGAACGCCGAAGGCTGTTGCGTGGGCTTGAGGCCGGCGGGCTTGGCGGCGTCCTGGGCCAGGGTGCCCAGCGGGAAGGCGCCGAGGGCAAAGCCGCTCAGGGCCCCGAGTTTCAGAAAGCTGCGCCGGGGCAGGCCCGTGGGGGTTGGGGTGCTGCCGGCCTGTTCGCGTTGCATCAGGGCCTGCAGGTGGCGTGGCAGTTCGAAGGTGGCTTGGTCGAAATTCATGGGGTGCTCCTTCAGGGGGTCAGGCCAGGGCCTTGGCGGCGTCGGTGATGGCGGCGCGGATGCGCGCATAGGTGCCGCAGCGGCAGATGTTGCCCGCCATGGCCGAGTCGATCTCGGCCTCGCTGGGCACCTTGCCGCGAGGCAGGGTCTTGAGGAAGGCGGTGGCCGACATGATCTGCCCGCTCTGGCAGTAGCCGCACTGGGCCACGTCGTGCTGCACCCAGGCCTTGTGCACGGCCTGGCCCACCTTGTCGCTGCCGCCGGTGACGGCTTCGATGGTGGTGATCTTCTGGCCGCTGGCCGCCGACACCGGCGTCACGCAGGAGCGGATCGCCTGGCCGTTCAGGTGCACGGTGCAGGCGCCGCACAGGGCCGCGCCGCAGCCGAACTTGGTGCCGGTCATGCCCAGGGTGTCGCGCAAGGTCCAGAGAATGGGCGTGGACGGGTCGACATCGACCTCGTGGTTCTGTCCGTTGATGTTCAGGGTGCTCATGGGGTGGGTCCTCTTTGGGTGAATATATATTCGGTTAAAGGGCGGATGCGGGCGTGTTGTTCGTGGGGCCGGATCAGGCCTTGATGCCGTCCCAGCACAGCCCGAAGGCCATGCCGAGCTGCTCGGGGGTGTGCCTCAGGGTGCCGCTGCGCAGCAACTGGGCGGTTTCGCGCACCGAGCCGGCAAAGCTGCTGATCAGCAGCGGCGTGGGCACGTCTTTCAGGATCTGCTGGGCCTTGGCGCTGTCGATCAGATCGATCCAGCCCTTGATCAACTGGGCCGACAGTTGCCGGCTGGCTTCGCTGAACCAGGGCGAGTTGTAGTACTGCTCGAGAAACACCACCTGGGCCGAGTGGGCCAGCCGGTGTTCCAGCCAGTTGTCCCACATGTGGCGGAAGCGCTGGCGGAAGGGGGCGGTGGGGTCGTCGCCCTGCATCAGGCTGGCGGCCGTCTGGCGTTTGGCCTGTTCGTACAGGCCCACCATCAACTCTTCCTTGGACTTGAAATAGACGTAGAGCGTGCCCGTGGCCAGGCCGGCCTCACGGGCAATGGCGGCCATGGTCAGCCCGCTCAGCCCGGTCTGCTCGACCAGGGTGAAGGTGGCCTCAGCAATGGCGCGCAGCTTTTCTTCGTCCTTGGGTTTCATGTCGGCGCATCATAGACGAATATAAATTCATCTTTCAAGGCCAAGGATATTCAAGCGCCCTCAATTCAGGGTGGAAAGTTTTGATAAGTTTCTTGAATGTGTCAATTTCGCAGGATTATCAAGGCGATTTTGAGAAGCAGCCCGTCAATAATCGCGGTGAATTGCTTGATATGCGTGAAATACCCATGGAAAACGCTCGCGTTTCGCGCTATTTTGCAACTGTGGGTCGCGGCTTCAACCTAGAATTTCGGCCTGCTCCAAACAAGAAGGTACCCCCATGGTGCAACTCTCCAGACGCCAGTTCATGAAAGTGACTGGTTCGACTCTGGCGGGCTCCAGCCTGGCCCTGATGGGTTTCTCACCCAGCACAGCCTTGGCGGAAGTCCGTCAGTACAAATTGGCGGCCACCACCGTCACCCGTCAAACCTGCACCTACTGTTCGGTGGGTTGCGGCATCCTCATGCATTCGCTGGGCGATGGCGCCAAGAACGCCAAGCTGTCGGTGATCCACGTCGAAGGCGATCCGGACCATCCGGTGAACCGCGGCACGCTGTGCCCCAAGGGCGCCAGCCTGCTCGACTTCGTGCACAGCCCGAACCGCCTGAAGTACCCCGAGTACCGGGCCCCGGGCTCCAACGAATGGAAGCGTCTGTCGTGGGAAGACGCGCTGAGCCGCATCGCCCAGCGGCTCAAGGAAGACCGCGATGCCAACTTCGTCGAGAAGACCGACGACGGGCTGACCGTGAACCGCTGGCTCACCACCGGCATGCTGGCCGCCTCGGCCGCCAGCAACGAAGCCGGTTACATCACGCACAAAGTGGCCCGCAGCTGGGGCCTTCTTGCACTCGACAACCAAGCACGTGTCTGACACGGCCCGACGGTGGCAGGTCTTGCCCCGACGTTTGGCCGTGGAGCGATGACGAACCATTGGGTCGACATCAGGAACGCGGACGTTATTTTGATCATGGGCGGCAATGCCGCTGAAGCCCACCCTTGCGGCTTCAAATGGGTGACCGAGGCCAAGGCGCACAACAAGGCGCACTTGATGGTGGTCGATCCGCGCTTCAACCGTTCTGCCTCGGTGGCGGACATGTACGCCCCGATCCGGTCGGGCAGCGATCTGGTGTTCCTGGGGGCGGTGATCAACTACCTGCTCACGAACGACAAGATCCACCACGAGTACGTGCTCAACTACACCGACTTCAGCTTTGTGGTGCGCGAAGACTTTGCCTTCGATGACGGCATCTTCTCGGGCTACAACCCCGAAAAGCGCACCTACGACAAGGCCAGCTGGGACTACGAACTCGGCCACGACGGCTATGTGGTGACCGACCCGACGCTGCAGCACCCGCGCTGTGTGTACCAGTGGCTGAAGAAGCATTACGCCGGGTACACCCCCGAGAAGGTGGAGAGCATCTGCGGCACGCCCAAGGCCAAGTTCCTGCATGTGTGCGAGAAGCTGGCCTCGACGGCGCAGGCCGGCCGTGCGGCCACCATCCTGTATGCGCTGGGCTGGACGCACCACTCCACCGGCGCGCAGATCCTGCGCACCGGCGCCATGGTGCAGCTGCTGCTGGGCAACATCGGCATCGCCGGTGGGGGCATGAACGCCTTGCGCGGTCACTCCAACATCCAGGGCCTGACCGATCTGGGCATCCTGTCGGCCAGTCTGCCGGGTTACCTGACCATGCCGGGCCAGGCCGAGCAGGACTACAGCAAGTACATCGCAGCACGCACCCAGATGCCGCTGCGCCCCGGGCAGATGAGCTACTGGCAGAACTACCCCAAGTTCCACGTCAGTCTCATGAAGTCCTGGTGGGGCCCTGCGGCCACCGCCGAGAACAACTGGGCCTACGACTACCTGCCCAAGCTCGACAAGCAGTACGACATGCTGCAGATCTTCGACCTGATGCACCAGGGCAAGGTCAACGGCTACATCGCCCAGGGCTTCAACCCGCTGGCGGCGCTGTCCAACAAGGACCGCGTGCGCAGCGGCCTGTCCAAGCTGAAGTTCCTGGTGGTGATGGACCCGCTGGCCACCGAGACCTCCGAGTTCTGGAAGAACCACGGTGAGTACAACGATGTGGACACGGCCTCGATCCAGACCGAGGTGTTCCGCCTGCCCACCACCTGCTTTGCCGAAGAAGAGGGCTCGGTGGTCAGTTCGTCGCGCGTGTTGCAGTGGCACTGGAAGGCGGCCGAGCCCCCGGGCGAGGCCAAGACCGACATCTACATCATGTCGCAGCTGCACCTGCGCCTGAAGGCCTTGTACAAGGCCAAGGGCGGCAAGTTCCCCGACCCCATCGTCAACCTGTGGTGGCCCTACGCCGAGGCCGAAGAGCCTCGTCCCGAAGAGATCGCCAAAGAGTTCAACGGACGGGCCCTGGTCCAGCTGAACGACCCCAAGGACCCGACCAAGGTGATCCGCAAGGCCGGCGAGCAGCTCGGCGGCTTCGGCGAACTGCGCGACGACGGCAGCACGCAAAGCGGTTGCTGGATCTGGACAGGTTGCTGGACCACGGCCGGCAACCAGATGGCGCGGCGCGACAACTCCGACCCGACCGGCATCGGCAACACGCTGAACTGGGCCTGGGCCTGGCCGGCCAACCGCCGGGTGTTGTACAACCGCGCCTCGTGCGATGTGGCGGGCAAGCCTTTCAACCCCCACCGCAAGCTGATCGGCTGGAACGGCAGCGCCTGGACGGGGGCTGATGTGCCCGACATCGGCGCCACGCTGGGCCCTGACACCGGCACCGGCCCCTTCATCATGAACCCCGAAGGGGTGGCCCGCTTCTTTGCGCGCAAGGGCATGAACGAAGGGCCGTTCCCGACCCACTACGAGCCCTTCGACACGCCGCTGGGCTACAACCCCATGCACCCGAAGAACCCCAAGGCCACCAGCAGCCCCGCCGCGCGCGTGCTGCCCGGCATCTGGGACACCTTCGGCAAGGCCGAGGAGTTCCCGCACGTGGGTACCACCTACCGCCTCACCGAGCATTTCCACTACTGGACCAAGCACTCGCTGCTCAACGCGATCACGCAACCCGAGCAGTTTGTCGAGATCAGCGAAAGCCTGGCCGAGTCGGTGGGGGTGAAGACCGGTGAGATGGTCAAGGTCAGCTCCAAGCGGGGCTACATCAAGGCCGTGGCCCTGGTGACCAAGCGCATCAAGCCGATGCAGATCGAGGGCAAGACCGTGCAGCACGTGGGCATCCCCATCCACTGGGGTTTCAAGGGCCTGACCAAGCCGGGCTTCCTGGCCAACACGCTGACGCCTTTCGTGGGGGACGGCAACAGCTTCACCCCCGAGTTCAAGACCTTCCTGGTCAAGGTCGAGAAGGTTTGAGGAGCCCCTGATGTCATCATTGCAATCTCTCGATATCAAGCGCCGCTCCGCCACCACCACGCCCTCGCCCAGTGCACGCTCTGCGCATGCGGGCGAGGTGGCCAAGCTGATCGATGTCTCCAAGTGCATCGGCTGCAAGGCCTGCCAGACGGCCTGCATGGAGTGGAACGACCTGCGCGACGAAGTGGGCACCGTGGCGGCCGGGGTGTACGACAACCCGACCGACCTGAGCGCCCAGTCCTGGACCGTGATGCGTTTCTCCGAATACGAGAACGAGGCCAGCGGCAACCTGGAGTGGCTGATCCGCAAGGACGGCTGCATGCACTGCGAAGACCCGGGCTGCCTCAAGGCCTGCCCCTCGCCCGGTGCCATCGTCCAGTACGCCAACGGCATCGTCGACTTCCAGGAGGAAAACTGCATCGGTTGCGGCTACTGCGTGACGGGCTGCCCGTTCGACGTGCCGCGCATCTCCAAGAAGGACAACAAGGCCTACAAGTGCACCCTGTGCTCGGACCGCGTGGCGGTGGGCATGGAGCCGGCCTGCGTCAAGACCTGCCCCACCGGCGCCATCATGTTCGGCACCAAAGAGGCCATGAAGGACCAGGCCGAGGAGCGCATCCTTGACCTGAAGGAGCGCGGCTTCGACCAGGCCGGTCTGTACGACCCGGCCGGGGTGGGCGGCACCCATGTGATGTACGTGCTGCACCACGCCGACAAGCCTTCGCTCTACCATGGCCTGCCCGATTCGCCCAAGATCAGCCCCTTCGTGGGCCTGTGGAAGGGCGTGGCCAAGCCGCTGGCCATGGCCGCCCTCGGCGCCGCCGCGGTGGGCAGCCTGTTTCACTACATCACCAAGGGCCCGAACGACGTGTCCAAGGAGCTGGAGGATGAAATGGAAGCCAAGGACCGCGAGGCTCAAGCCAACCAGGAGACCGCACCATGAGACGCAACCCCCGTGACCTGCAGCGTTACAACGCGTCCGAGCGTGCCAACCACTGGGTGGTGGGCATCTGCTTCATCCTGCTGGCCCTGTCGGGTCTGGCGTTCTTCCACCCGGCCTTCTTCCCGCTGACCCAGCTGTTCGGCGGCGGCCCCTGGACCCGCATCCTGCACCCCTACATCGGGGTGGTGATGATGGCCTTCTTCGTGATCATGGGCCTGCGCTTCTGGCGCCTGAACGTGATTGAGCCGCGCGATGTCGAGTGGCTGAAGAACGTCAACAAGATGGTGGACGGCAATGACCACGACATGCCCGAGCAAGGCAAGTACAACGGCGGCCAGAAGCTGCTGTTCTGGGGCCTGGTGGGGGGCATGGTGGTGCTGTTTCTGTCGGGCCTGCCGATGTGGCGCGCCTGGTGGAAGCTGCCGGCCGACGTGGTGCGCATCAGCTCGCTGCTGCACGCCGCCGCCGGCGTGTGGATGATCGGGCTCATCCTGATGCACATCTACGCCGCCATCTGGACCCGCGGTACCATCCGGGCCATGCTCTACGGCACTGTGACCCGGGCCTGGGCCAAGCAGCACCACCGTGGCTGGTACCGCAAGATGACGGGCGACAACAGCTGATCCACGGGCCTGTTCAACGCCCCTGATCGGGCTCACTGCCGCCGGGCGCCTGCTGTTGGCGCGCCGGCGGCTGCTTTTTTGGGACACTTCTTCATGCAACGCATTCTTCAACCCGGTGACATCGAAGCCCTGGACCACACCCGCTTCCCCCGGGTGCTCGCGCCTGCCGCCGCCTCGCTGTTTGCCGAACGCGCCGCCCGCCTGCGCCAACTGGCCGATGGCAACCCGATTGCCGACTACCTGCTGTTCGTGGCCAAGATCATGGACGCCCAGCACCAGGCCGTGGCCCGCGTGCCGGTGCCCACCCTCGCCGATGACATCAAGGCCCGCGCCCAGCAGCACGGCATGCCCCTGATGCCCGCGCTGGACCACCTGGACCCGGCCTGGCACGACGTGCTCGACAGCCTGATCGACACCCTGGCCCGCGAAGACGGTCTGCCTGAAGCCCTGCAGCCCTTGCTCGGCGCCCTGCGCGAGCTGAGCCACGCCGAGCGCGACGACATCGCGCGCAAGCTGCTGCAAGGCGAGGGCTCGGCACGTGATGTGGGCCTCTCGCCCTTCATCATGGCGGCCCTGCAGGTCAGCTTCACCCGGCTGGCCAGCCAGCTCACCGATGCCGATGTGCCCTACACCGACACCGCCAGCGTCTGCCCCGTGTGCGCCAGCGCGCCGGTGGCCAGCGTGCTGCGCATCGGCGGCCAGGCGGCCGGGCATCGCTACCTGCACTGCGGCACCTGCGCCACCGAATGGCACATGGTGCGCGTCAAGTGCTCGCATTGCGAATCCACCAAGGGCGTGGAGTACCAGGGCATCGAAAACGACAAGGGCGTGGTCACGGCCGAGACCTGCAGCGAATGCGGCACCTACCGCAAGCTGGTGAACCAGGAGAAAGACCCCCTGGCCGAACCCCTGGCCGACGATCTGGCCAGCCTGACCCTGGACCTGCTGATGGGCGAGACCCGCTTCCAGCGCGCCAGCCCCAACCCCCTGCTGTTCGTGGCCGTGGCCGAGGCGCAAGAGGGCGACGACGCCTCTTTGCCGCCCGACCTGTCCTGAGTTTGTCCTGAGCTTTTTTCACCTGCCCCCTCCATGACCCAGCCCGAGGCCTCCCGTTCTCCGTCCGCCGCCACCCTGGCCAGTCTGCCTTCGGTGGACCGGCTGCTGCAGCATCCCGAGCTGCAGCCCTTGCTGGCCCCCTACGGCAAGGAGGCCCTCACCGAGGGCATCCGGCAGGTGCTGGCCCGGGCGCGGCAGGCCTGGCGCGAGCACCCGGGTGATGCGGCCCTGCCCGACGAGACGGCCCTGGTGCAGGGCGTGCGGCAGCACCTGGCGCAGCGCTTTGCGCCGCGCCTGAGGTCGGTGTTCAACCTCACCGGCACCGTGCTGCACACCAACCTGGGCCGGGCCCTGCTGCCCCAGGAGGCGGTGGAGGCGGTGGTACAGGCCCTGACGGCGCCGGCCAACCTCGAGTACGACCTGGCCACCGGGGGCCGGGGTGATCGCGACGACCTGGTCGAAGACCTGCTGTGCGAACTGACCGGCGCGGAGGCCGCCACCGTGGTCAACAACAACGCCGCCGCCGTGCTGCTCACGCTGAGCGCGCTGGCCGCCGGCCGCGAGGTGATCGTCTCGCGTGGCGAGCTGGTCGAGATCGGCGGCGCCTTCCGCATCCCCGACATCATGGCCCGCGCCGGGGCGCGCCTGATCGAGGTGGGCACCACCAACCGCACCCACGCGCGCGACTACGAGAACGCCGTGGGCGAGCAGACCGCGCTGCTGATGAAGGTGCATTGCAGCAATTACGAGGTGACCGGTTTCACCAAGAGCGTGCCCGAGGCCGAGGTGGCCGCCATTGCCCATGCCCGCCAGCGCCTCCTGGTGGTGGACCTGGGCAGCGGCACCCTGGTCGACTTGCGTCCCTGGGGCCTGCCCCATGAGGTGACGGTGCGCGAAACCATTGCGGCCGGGGCCGACCTGGTCACCTTCAGTGGCGACAAGCTGCTGGGTGGCCCGCAGGCCGGGCTGATCGTGGGCCGAAAAGACCTGATCGCCCAGATCAAGAAAAGCCCGCTCAAGCGCGCCCTGCGTGTGGGCAAGCTCACCCTGGCCGCGCTCGAGCCGGTGCTGCGCCTGTACCTGTCGCCCGACCTGCTGGCCCAGCGCCTGACCACGCTGCGCCTGTTCACCCGCCCGGTGGCCGACATGCAGGCCCAGGCCCTGGCCCTGCAACCCCTGGTGCAGGCCGCCGTGGGCCCGCGTTGGTGCGTGGAGGTGGCCGCCATGAGCAGCCAGATCGGCAGTGGTGCCTTGCCGGTCGACCTGCTGCCCAGCCAGGGCCTGCGCCTGACCCCGCTGCAGGCGCGCCAGGCTGGCCGCCAGCTGCAGCAACTCGAAGCCGCGCTGCGCCAACTGCCCCGGCCCGTGATCGGCCGCACCCAGGACGATGCTCTTTGGCTGGACCTGCGCTGCCTCGAGGCGGCTGATCAGGCAATGTTCGAGGCCCAACTGCCCCAGCTTGGCGCTGCACTGACCGCGTGAGGCGCCCATGATCATCGGGACCGCAGGCCACATCGACCACGGCAAGACCACCCTGGTGCGCGCCCTCACCGGCGTGGACACCGACCGCCTCAAGGAAGAAAAAGAGCGCGGCATCTCGATCGAACTCGGCTATGCCTACACCCCGCTGCCCAATGGCGAGGTGCTGGGCATCATCGACGTGCCCGGCCACGAGCGCTTTGTGCACACCATGGCGGCCGGTGCGGTGGGCATCGACCACGCCCTGCTGGTGGTGGCGGCTGATGATGGCCTCATGCCGCAGACCCGTGAGCACCTCGACATCGTGCTGCTGCTGGGTGTGCGCCAGGCCACCGTGGCCCTGAGCAAGGCCGACCGCGCCAGCCCCGAACGGCGCGCCCAGGTGCGTGCCGACATTGCCGCGCTGCTGGCACCCACCCCGCTGGCCGGGGCCCCGGTGTTCGAAACCGCAGCCCAGCAGCCCGATGACCCCGGCGTGGCTGCCTTGCGCCAGCACCTGCACACGCTGGCCCAGGCCGCACCGCAGCGCCCGCGCCACGGCCTGTTCCGGCTGGCGGTGGACCGGGTCTTCACCCTGGCCGGCCAGGGCACCGTGGTCACCGGCACCGTGTTCGGCGGCCAGGTGCAGGTGGGCGACAGCCTGCAGCACTCGGCCAGCGGCCTCAGCGTGCGCCTGCGCAGCCTGCACGCGCAGAACCAGAACCGCCCTGAAGGCCATGCGGGCCAGCGCTGCGCCCTCAACCTGGTGGGCATCGGAAAGGACGACATCCACCGGGGCGACTGGATCGCCGACGCGCGCGCCCTGCAGGCCAGCCGGCGCATCGACGTGCGCCTGCGCCTGCTGCCCGACGCCCCGGTCCTGGCCCAGTGGGCCCCCGTGCACCTGCACCTGGGTACCGATCACCTCACGGCCCATTTGGCCTTGCTGCAGGGCGAACGCATCGAGCCCGGCACCGAGGTGCGCGCCCAACTGGTGCTGGACGCGCCCGTGTTTGTGCTGCCCGGCGACCGCCTGATCCTGCGCAATGCCCAGGCCAGCCGCACCATCGCGGGCGGCTGCGTGCTCGACCCCGACGCCCCCGAGCGCAAACGCCGCAGCCCCGAGCGCGTGGCCACCCTGGACGCCCTGGAAGCCCTGATCACCGAGGGCGATGCGCGCCCCCTGATCGCCAGCGCCCCGCTGGGCCTGGCGCGCTCGCAACTGCAGCGCCTGATGGGCCGCGCCCTGGCGCCGGCTGATCTGCAAGGTGATCGGCAAGGCGAGCGGCAGGACGCCGCCATCGCCGTGCCCCTGGGTGCGGACGATGCCCTGCTGATCCACCCCGGGCGCTGGCAGCCGATGCGCGAGCAGGTACTGGCGCGTCTGGCGCAGTTTCACGACAAGAACCCCGACGAGCCGGGTTTGAACGCGGCGCGGCTGCGCCGCATGGCCCTGCCGGGCCTGCAGCAGCCCCAGCACGAGGCCTTGTGGCGGGGCCTCATCGACACCTTGCTGGGCGAGCAGCAGATTGCCCAGACAGGGGCCTGGCTGCACCTGCCCGGCCACCGCGTGCAACTGAGTGCCGCCGAGCAGACCTTGTGGCAGCCACTGCAAGCGAGCCTGCAGGCCGGTCGCTACGACCCTCCCTGGGTGCGCGACCTGGCCCGCGACCACCACGGCACCGAAGAAGGGGTGCGCCAGCTGCTGCGCAAACAGGCCCGCCAGGGGCTGGTGTTCCAGGTGGTGAAAGACCTGTTCTACGCCGCTGGCGCCATGGATGAATTGGCCGCCCTGGTGGCACGCCTGGCGGCCGAACAGCCCCAGGGCCTGGTCGAGGCCGCTGGCTTTCGCGACGCCACCGGCCTGGGCCGCAAGCGGGCCATCCAGATCCTGGAGTTCTTTGACCGCGTGGGCTACACCCGCCGCGTGCGAGACGCCCATCTGCTGCGGCCCGATGCGCATTGGCAGGGCAGCCCGGTGCCCACCACGCAAGCGATCGAGGCCTGAAAGCAGGGCAGGGCGCCGGTAGAATCCACCAGCCCAGCACCGGCCCCGCGCCGCTGCAGGGCATTCATTTCTGACCCAGGCCCGCCACCCGGCGGCCTGCGGCACTGGAAGGCATACACACCCGGTGGTGTGCCCGGGCTTCAAACCCGGTCAGGGGCGTCAGCCGCTCCTGGGTAGGTTCGACTCCTGCTGCTTTCCGCCCCCCCTCACATCTCAGGCCATCCCATGCTCCGCTCGGCCTGGCCGTGAACCAGAGTGCCCCGCAGGGGGAATCCCCTCTCACCCTGATCCGCAAATCATGGCCTGATCACAATGCAGGGCGCCGCTCGGCCAGTCTGTGTCCTGGCCCGGCCCGCCAACCCCACACGCCCCGATCCACCCCCGAAAGGCTTTCCATGCAGCTCACCTTGAATGGCAAAACCGTGTCTCTCGACATCGAAACCGACATGCCCTTGTTATGGGCCATCCGGGATGAGGCCGGCCTGACTGGCACCAAGTTCGGCTGTGGCGTGGCCATGTGCGGGGCCTGCACCGTGCTGCTCGATGGTGAGCCCGTGCGCTCATGCAGCCTGCCGGCCAGCGCGGCCGTGGGCCGCAAGATCACCACCATCGAGGGCCTGCGCGGCACCTCGGCCCTGCAAAAGGCCTGGATCGCCAAGCAGGTGCCGCAGTGCGGCTACTGCCAGTCGGGCATGCTGATGGCCGCCACGGCCTTGCTGGCGCGCAAGCCACGCCCCACCGATGCCGACATCGATGCCGCCATCACCAACCTGTGCCGCTGCGGCACCTACCCCCGCATCAAGGCGGCCATCCATGAGGCGGCCCAACTGGGCAAGGCCCGCGCTTGAGGAGGCCCGCATGAACACCCCCAACCATTCCCACATCGCCACCCAGGCGCTGGCCACTTCGCGCCGCAGCTTTCTGAAGGCCGGCGCCGCAGCGGCCACCGGCTTCACGCTGGGCTTTCACCTGCCCGCGATGGCGCAAAAAACCGGGGCCACCCCCTCGGATGCCGTCGACATCAATGCCTGGATCCGCATCACCCCCGACAACCAGGTCGTTTGCGAGGTGGCCCGCGCCGAAATGGGCCAGGGCACCAGCACCAGCCTGCCCATGATGCTGGCCGAAGAGCTGGAGTGCCAATGGGCCGATGTGCGCCTGGAGTTCGCCTCGGTCAGCGAGCACCTTGTACGCAACAAGGTGTATGTGACCTTTGCCACCGGCGGCAGCCGGGGCACCCGCGATTCGCAGGCCGTGATGCGCAAGGCCGGCGCGGTGGCCCGTGAGATGCTCAAGGCGGCCGCCGCACAGCAGTGGGGCGTGCCGATCACCGACGTGGTGGCCAAGGCCGGTCGCGTCAGCCACCCGGCCAGCCAGCGCAGCCTGAGCTATGGCGCCCTGGCCGCCCAGGCGGCCCAGCAGCCGGTGCCGCAGTCGGTGAAGCTCAAGGCGCCTTCCGAGTGGAGCCTGATCGGCAAGCCTATCCCGCGCCTGGACATTCCCGCCAAGGTCAACGGCAGCGCGGTGTTCGGCATCGATGTGCGCCTGCCCGGCATGCTGTACGCCGCCATCGTGCAATGCCCGGTGTTCGGCGGCGCGCCCGCCAGCGTGGACGACGGCGCCGTCAAGAACCGCCGAGGTGTGAAGAAGGTGGTCACAGGCCCCGACTTCGTGGCCGTGGTGGCCGACAACTGGTGGCGTGCCCAGCAGGCCGTCAAGGCCCTCAAGGTCAGCTGGGACTACAAGGGCCAGGACAAACTCGATGACGCTGCCGTGCGCAAGCTGCTGGAGGCCGGTACCCAGGCCGCGCGGCCCCTGCGACAAGAGGGCGACTTTGCCAAGGCCCAGACCGAGGTGGGGGCCGGCAAGGTGGTCGAGGCCGAGTACTTTGTGCCCTACCTGAGCCACTTCACCCTCGAGCCGCAGAACTGCACCAGCCTGCTGCAGGGCGACACGCTGGAGGTCTGGGCCCCCACACAGAACGCCGAGGCCACGCTGGCGGTGGCGGCCAAGACCGCCGGCCTGCCGGTGCAGAAGGTGAAGGTGCACCGCCCCTACCTGGGCGGCGGCTTCGGTCGCCGCGGGGGCTTTCAGGACTTTGTGCGCCAGTCGGTGCAGATCGCCCAGGCCCTGCCCGGCGTGCCGGTCAAGTTGCTCTGGAGCCGTGAAGAAGACATGCAGCACGACTTCTACCGCCCCGCCGCGCTGTACCGCCAGCGTGCCGTGCTCGACGCCGGCGGCCAACTGGTGGCCTGGCAGGCGCTGCTGGCCTCGCAATCCATCGTGGCGGCCATCCGCCCCGAGGCCTTGAAGAACGGGCAGGACTTCCAGGCCGGCGAATCGTTTCACGACATGCCCTACCGGGTGCCGGCCCTGGACGTGCGCCACGGCCTGTGCGACATCAACGTGCCGGTGGGCTTCTGGCGCTCGGTCTTCCATTCACAAAACCCGTTTGCCCGCGAGTGCTTTCTGGACGAGGTGCTGGCCGCTGCGGGCAAAGACCCGCTGCAAGGCCGGCTGGACCTGCTGCCCGTCGACAGCCGCGACCGCAAGGTGCTGCAGGCGGTGGCCAGTGCCGCCAACTGGGGCCAGCCCCTGGCCAAGGGCCGGGTGCAGGGCCTGGCCGTGCAGGACGCCTACGGCAGCTACGCCGCCGCGGTGGTCGAGCTGTCGGTGTCGGCCCAGAAGGCGGTGACGGTGCACAAGGTGTGGGTGGCGGTCGACCCCGGCCATGTCGCCAACATCGACTCGGCCCGGGCCCAGATCGAAGGCAATGTGATCTACGCGCTGACCACCATGTTCATGAGCGAGATCAACCTGCGCGACGGTCGCGTGCAACAGGCCAACCTGGGCGACTACCCGCTGCTGCAGCTGCGCCAGACCCCGCAGATCACGTCCCTGCTGGTGCCCACCGGTGGCGAGGTCTGGGGCGGCATGGGCGAGCCCCCTTATGCCCCCATGACCGCGGCGGTGGCCAACGCCATTGCCAAGGCCACGGGCGAGCGCCTGCGCCAGACGCCGTTCTCGCATGCGGGGTATGGCCTGGCTTGAAGGGACGCGCGGGGGCGTGGGGCCCGAGTCGGCCTCTGCCAGCTGAAGTCCATTTCGGGACTCCAAAAGAAAACGCCCAAGTTGTCGAAACAACTTGGGCGGGTATCTGGCGGAAGCGGTGAGATTCGAACTCACGGACCCTTTCGGGCCGCCGGTTTTCAAGACCGGTGCAATCGACCACTCTGCCACACTTCCTTCGCCCGGCATTGTAGCCGGCCTTGGGGCCCGATTTGG
>Ga0209913_1000194_pt1 | contig 62259 bp, 55 predicted proteins | sample PersoiDNA2013203_FD_185805 | JGI IMG/M metagenome (GOLD analysis project Ga0209913, IMG submission 185805) | Permafrost soil microbial communities from the Arctic, to analyse light accelerated degradation of dissolved organic matter (DOM) -... | ecosystem: Environmental > Terrestrial > Soil >...
CGGCCAGCGACTCAGCGCTGCAGGCAAGGCACCCAAACTGATCATCGGCGCCATGATGCGCAAGCTGGTGCATGTGGCATTCGGCGTGCTCAGGTCGGGGAAAATATTTGATCCGACCTTGCACGCCGCTTGACGGGGATAACAGTATCTACTTGCTCTTGTCCGGAAACGCCGGACGCGCAGGCCGCACGGGCGGGTTCTTTGCCAGTTCGGCCTGGATCACCTCGATCGCCTTTTCCAGCTGCGGATCGCGCCCGGCGATGACGTCGGCTGGCGTTTGCTCGACTTCGATATCGGGCGGCACTCCCTCGTTTTCCACGCCCCAGCCGTTTTCGCGCGTCCAGAACGCCAGGTTCGGCGCCGTGATGAAGCCGCCATCCATCAGCACGGGAAAGCCCAGTATGCCCACCAGGCCGCCCCACGTCGCCTTGCCGATCAGCGGACCCATGTTATTTTTGCGGAACATCCACGGCAGCAGGTCGCCGCCCGAGCCGGCCGTCTCGTCGATCAGCATGGCGCGCGGGCCCTGGATCGAGGCGGACGGCGTCTTCATGTCGGCGCCGTAGCGCATGGTCCACCAGGCGATTTCCTTCTTCTGCAAGATCTCGATGTAGTAATCGGCCACGCTGCCGCCGCCATTGAAACGCTCGTCGACGATGATGGCCTGCTTGTCCGCCTGCGGGAAGAAATAGCGCTTGAAGTAGGTGTGGCCCAGGCCGGCCGTATTGGGCACGTACACGTACGCCACCTTGCCATTGGTGGCCGCATTGACCTTGCGCATATTGCCCTCGATCCAGTCGCGGTTGCGCAAGGCATCCTCGGTCGGCACGGGCACCACGGTGATCGTGCGCGCGCCCTTGCCGTCGGCCGATGGCCCCACGGTCAGGTCGATGGCCTTGCCGGCCGTGTTCTCGAAGGCGCTGTAGATATTTGTCGGCGGCAGCAAAGGACGGCTGTCGACGGCCAGCAGGTATTCGCCCGCCTTGACGTTCAGGCCCGGCTCCGTCAGCGGCGCGCGCAGGGTCGGATTCCAGTTCAAGCCGCCATATACCTTCTTGAAGCGGTAATGGCCGTCGCGCACTTCGTAATCGGCGCCCAGCAAGCCGCCCGGCACTTTCTTCGCCTCGATAAAATCGTCGCCGCCGCCGCCGCGGTGGTGGCCCACGGCCAGTTCGCTGCACATCCATTGAATCAGGCGGTTCAGGTCCGCGCGGCTGGACAGCTCGGGCAGGAACACCGCGTACTTGTCGCGCATGGCCTTCCAGTCCACGCCATGCATGCCCGGATCATAGAAATAGTCGCGGTTGATGCGCCACACTTCATTGAAAATCTGCGTCCACTCGGCGCGCGGATCGGCTTTCACTTCGATGGCGTCGACCTTGATCTTGCCCTCGCCCGGCGCCAGCAGCTTGCCTGTGGCGGACCCCATGGCCCAGTTGTCCTTCTGCCGGTACAGCAGCTTCTTGCCGTCGGCCGACACCTCGAAATCGTCCGCTTCCGCCACCACGGTTTCCGCCTTGCGCTCCTTCAAATCGAAGCGCTGCACGGCCTTCTTGCCATCGCTTTCGCGCAGCAAAAAGATCTGCCCTGCGGCGCCGGCCGTCAGGCTGGAGAATTGCGCGGCCGGCAACGGCAGGTCGACGATGCGCGTGGCGATGCCGTCGAAATCGATGCTGATCGGCGCCACGGGCGCCACCACCACTTTCGGATCGTCGCGGCCCGTCTTCGGATCGATCTTCGGCTCGTTTTTCGACTCGGATTCCGCCTTCGCCGTGTCTTTTTTGCTCTCCGCGCTGGCGGCCTTTTCCTCGTCGCTTTCCTTGATCAGGGGCGACGGCAAGTCGCGCCGCAGCACGGCCATCCACACGGTGCGCGTCACCAGGTTGTCTTCATTCTGCTGCGAGAACCAGTTGTTGCTGGGGCCTGCGTTGGTGGACGCGAAGAAGTACAGGTATTTGCCGCTCTTGTCGAACACGGGCTGGGCCACGTCGGACAAGCCATCGGTCACGGGCATGGACTTGTTCTGCTCGACGGAATAAATGTAGGCGCTGCGCGTGTAGGTGGGCGAATTGAGCGTGTAGGCCAGCCAGCGCGAATCGGGCGCCCACGAGGCGCGCATGCTCTTGTCGACGCCATACATTGGTTCCGTGGCGATTTTTTGCACCTTGCCCGTGCCGACGTCGATCACATACATGCTCCAGCCATTGTCGGCAAACGCGATCTTCCGGCTGTCGGGCGACCAGACGGCGTTGTCATAGAAGCCGCTGCCATTCAGCTTGTACTTGCGTACGGCGCCCTTGCCGTCCTGCGCGCGCACATGCAGTTCATATTCTCCCGACTCGTCCGAGAAATACGCGACCGAGCGGCCATCGGGCGACCAGATGGGCGTGCGCTCGTGCGCGCCAGCCGTCTGCGTCAGGTTGCGCACGTCGCCCTTGTCGGCGGGGATGGTGACGATCTCGCCCCGGTACTCGAAGGCGATGCGCGCGCCCGACGGCGAAATCGACGCGTCGCGGATGTATTTCGCGTTCTTGACCCAGCGCGGGCGCGTCTGCCCCAGGTCGCTGGCCACGCCGATACTCAGCTTGTGCGCCTGGCCGCTGGCGATGTCAAACGCGTGCAGGTAGCCGGCCTGCTCGTAGACGATGGTGCCGTTCGCGGCCGATGCGTTCAGCACGGGGAAATCCGCGTGCTGCGTCAGCTGGCGCACGGCCTTCGTCTTGACGTCATACGCGAACAGGTTGAATTCGCCGTTGCGGTCCGAGCGGAAGTACACGGTGTCGCCCAGCCACATGGGATCGACGTCGTTCGAGCGCGTACTGGGCTGGGGGATTTTTTCGATGGATTTGTCGGCCGAGGAGAATAACCACAGCCAGGAATTGGTGCCGCCCCGGTAGCGCTTCCACTGCTTGAAGGCAGGCGCCAGCGGGTTGTACGCAATGCGCTGGCCGTCCGGCGAATACGCGGCGCGCGAGGCGTTGGGGATTTCCAGCTGGGTTTCCACGCCGCCCGCCACGGGCACTGTAAACAGCTTCTGGAAGCGGTTGTTGAAGGCGGCGCGGGGCGAGGTAAACATCACGGCCTGGCCATCGGGCGTAAACGACTGCGCCAGGTCCGCGCCCGGGTGGAAGGTCAGGCGGCGCGGCACGCCGCCCGCCGCCGCGATCACATACACGTCCACATTGCCGTCGATGTTGGCGCTATACGCGATCTGGCTGCCATCGGGCGAGAAGACGGGATTGGACTTGTCGCCCAGGTCGGACGTGAGGCGCCGCGCGCCGCCGCCGTCCAGGTTCGACAGCCACAGGTCGCCCGCATAGATGAAGGCGATATGGTGGCTGGAGACGGCCGGCTCGCTCAGCATGCGGGTGTCTTGCGTATTGGGCAGGGCCAGGGCCGGGTGGCTCAGCAGCAGTGCGCTGGCGGCCGCGATGGCCGTCAAGATGCGTGTCTTTTTCAATCGATGTCTCGCTTATGAAGTCAACAGAACAGAGAAAAAACAGGAAAGTCCATGGCCGGATACAAATTATCAAGGAATCAATGTTGCATTAGGCCAAAGAGAACTATACACCCGACAGCCGCGTGGAACACGGTAAAATACGCCACTTATTTCGCGCGCCGCCAGCCCTTCCCGGCGGCCTGCGCACCACCCTAAAAGCGCCCCCATGTCTGAAAAATTCCTGTACTCCCTCGCCCGCCCGCTGCTGTTTTCGATGGATGCCGAAGCGGCCCACCATCTCACCCTGCCCGCCCTGAAACGCGCCAGCGCGCTGGGCCTGACCAAGCTGGCCGGCAAACCGGCGCTTGATCCGCGCACGGTGATGGGCATTACCTTCCCCAATCCCGTGGGCCTGGCCGCCGGCCTGGACAAGGATGGCGCCTACATCGACGCGCTGGCCGACCTGGGTTTCGGCTCCATCGAAGTGGGCACCGTCACGCCGCGCGCACAGGCGGGCAATCCGAAACCGCGCATGTTCCGCCTGCCGCAGGCGCAGGGCATCATCAACCGCATGGGTTTCAACAATGGCGGCGTGGACGCCTTCCTGGCCAACGTGCAGGCGTCGAAGTTTTACCAGAACCGCGCGGGCGTGCTGGGCCTGAACATCGGCAAGAACGCCGACACGCCCATCGAGCGGGCGGCCGAGGACTACCTGCTGTGCCTGGAAAAAGTCTACCCCTACGCCAGCTATGTGACGGTGAACATCTCCTCGCCGAACACGAAAAACCTGCGCCAGCTGCAGGGCGCGTCCGAACTCGACGCCCTGCTGTCGCAGCTCAAAGATGCGCAGGCGCGCCTGGCGGACCAGCACAAGCGCTACGTGCCGCTGGCCCTGAAGATCGCCCCGGACATGGATGCTGAACAGGTCAAAAGCATCGCCGAGTCGCTCACGCGCCACCGCATCGATGGCGTCATCGCCACCAACACGACCCTGTCGCGCAGCGCCGTCGAAGGCATGCCGCATGGCGCGGAAGCGGGTGGCCTGTCGGGCGCGCCCGTGTTCGAGCTGTCGAACAATGTCATCCGCCTGCTGAAGGCGGAACTGGGCGACGTGCTGCCCATCATCGGCGTGGGCGGCATCATGCAGGGCAAGGATGCCTTGGCCAAGTTCGAGGCGGGCGCGCAGCTGGTGCAGCTGTACAGCGGCCTGATTTACGCCGGTCCCGCCCTGATCAAGGATTGCGCGCGCGCGCTGCACGGCAAACAGGCGGCATAAGCAGCAAGATCAAGACGCCCGGCATGCGTTTTGCGGGGCTGCCGGCCGCTCTTGTGACAGTCCCGCCGCATATTCTGCCAGCATGGCAAACGCCATCGTCCGGGCATTTACTTGTATTTGATAAACTCTACCGGTGTCCCCCGGCCAGCCCAGTGCGTGGGCCAGACCTGCAGGATCGGCCACGCGGCCAATGGTCGGGCAGGAATGCGCTGACGTGAATATCGTGCAGATGACTCAGCCTGCCCTCGGCGGTTGCAGGCGCGAGGCCAGGAAGGCCGCCAGCAGCAGTACGGCCGCGCTGGCAATGAACGCGCTCTGATATCCACTTGTATCGAACAGCAAGCCGCCGACCGTGGAACCGAGGGCGATGGCGAGTTGCACGACAGCGACCATCAGGCCGCCACCCGCCTCCGCATCCCCGGGCAGCGTTGTTGCCAGCCATGCCCACCAGCCTACCGGCGCGGCAGTCGCGACAAGGCCCCATATGCCCAGCAGTACCGTCACTGCAGCGACCTTGCTGCCAAAGACGGTCAGCGCCACGGCGATCAAGGCCATCAGGACGGGAATGCTAACCAGCGTCCGGAAAAAATTCCACTTCAAGAACTTGCTGATGACGGTGGTGCCGATGAAGCCGCCCACGCCAATTGCCAGCAGAATCAGCGACAGCGTGGAGATGCCTACCCGTGTGACGCTTTCAAGGTAGGGGCGCAAATAGGTGAACAGGGCGAACTGTCCCATGAAAAACGTGCTGACAGCCAGCATGCCCAGGGCAACCTTCGGGTCCCGCAGCAGCTTGAAGACGTTGCGCGAACCGGCCGCCCCCGCCCGGGGTGGCATGGAAGGCAGGCTGATCCACTGCCAGACAAAGGCAATCAAGGCCACTGGCACCAGGCAGAAGAAAGCGCCACGCCATCCGACAACGGCACCCAAGTAACTGCCCAGCGGCGCGGCAACGACGGTCGCCAGCGCATTGCCGCCATTGAAGATGGCCAGGGCACGCGGCACCTGATCGGATGGCACCAGGCGTATGGCGGTAGCGGCCGATAACGACCAGAATCCGCCCACCACCACGCCGATCAGCGCGCGGCCGACCATGTATAGAAAATAATTCGGCGCCATCGCTACCACGGCCCCGGAGACGGCCATCAGTGCGGTCAGCCCCAGCAACAGGGACTTGCGGTTCATGCTGCCTGTCATCGCTGAAATCGATAGGCTGGTCAGTACCGCAAACGCGCCGGAGATGGCGATCCCCTGTCCCGCCAGGCCTTCGCTGACCAGCAGATCCCTGGCCATCGGCGTCAACAGGCTGACCGGCATGAACTCCGAGGCGATCAGCGCGAACACGCACAGCGTCATCGCAAAGACACCGCCCCACATGGCCGCTGGCGCCCCGGTATCGCCGTGCCCGTGGACGCCATCCGGAGGCGCGCTGCTTATCGGTGCTGTCATGGTATGCGCCTATGCCAAATGCTTGAGGAAGAAGGCCTGCAGCTTTTCCCAGGGGATGAGTTTCACGCGGTCGTACAGATCGACGTGTCCGGCGCCTGGCACGATCACCAGTTCCTTGGGCTGGGCCGAAAGCCGGTAGGCCTCTTCGCTGAACTCTTTGGAGTGCGCCTGGTCGCCCGTGATGAACAGCATGGGACGGGGGGAAATCGTCTCGATGTCGTTGAACGGATAAAAGTTCATGAACTTGACGTTGCTGCTCATCGTCGGGTGCGTCGTCAGCTCGCGCGACGATCCTGCCGGCGTGAACTCTCCGCGCGGAGTGCGATAGAAGTCATGGAACTCGCGCTGGATCGGATGCGTATTGCCATCGAGCTTGTGCACGGTGCCGCCCGTGTACGCGATTGCGCCACCGGTAAATTCCACGTAGCGCTGTTGCGCCGCCTCGGCAATGATCTGCTTGCGTTGCCCGAGCGTCTGCGAGTGGTTCAGCGCATTGCGGTTGGCCGCGCCCATGTCGTACATGCTGACAGTGGCAACGGCCTTCATGCGCGGATCGATCTTGGCGGCGCTGATGACGAAACTGCCGCTGCCGCAAATGCCGAGAACGCCAATCCGTTCCCTGTCCACGAATGGCTGGGTGCCCAGGTAATCGACCGCCGCACTGAATGCTTCGGCGTAGATGTCCGGCGCCACGGCATTGCGTGGCTGGCCTGCGCTGTCACCCCAGAACGACTGATCGATGGCCAGCGTGACGAAGCCCTGTTCGGCCAGCTTTTGTGCATACAGGTTCGAGCTTTGCTCTTTCACCGCGCCCATCGGATGGCCGATGATGATCGCCGCATGCCTGGAATGCCGGTTGAGCTTCTTTGGCGTGAAGAGATTCCCGGCCACCTTCATTTTGTACTGGTTGTCAAACGCGACCTTTTGCGCGACGACCGCCTCGCTCCGGTAGAAATTGTCAGCCTGGTTCAACATATCAGGCACTGGCTGGCTTTCGGCAGCGAACGCGGAAGCACCTGCAATGGAAAGACTGCCCAGCACGGCCATGCCGGTGCCAGCAGTCTTGAGGAAATCGCGGCGCGCTACATCATTGATGGTCATGTCTGTTCTCCGGTTCGTACGGTTTGGGATGGGCGGAATACCTTGGCGACATCGTACGTGGCGCTTGCCGCAGCGGCGCACCGAAAACCCGAACAGGTATATGCGCCACAGCCATGAATATTCTGTATATTCATATGAAAATTCGCATATTCTCCTTGGCATCATCGCGTGCAGGACGCCATCAGGGGACACCATCCACCGCCGGTTCAGGAATGATTCACATGGCCAGAGATAATATTATTGATATTCTGATATTTTTTGAGGTGGCTCGCCAGCGCAGTTTCACGCGTGCCGCCGTCAAGCTCGGCATGTCCCAATCCACGCTCAGTCACATTATTCGTGACCTGGAAGCACGGCTGGGCGTGCGGCTGCTCAATCGCACGACGCGCAGTGTTTCGCCGACAGAAGCAGGCGAGCGCCTGCTGACCAACGTCGCGCCGCGGCTGGAAGAGGTCAATGCCGAAATCGCTGCTGTCAGCAATTTGAATGGCAAGCCGGCCGGTACCGTGCGCATCACCGCCATCGACCATATTATCGATACGCTGCTGTGGCCAAGACTTGCGCCAGTGCTGCCCCACTATCCCGATCTGCATGTGGAGATTCAGTCCGATTACAAGCTGGTCGATATCGCGGCGGACCGCTATGACATCGGCGTACGCTACGGAGACCAGGTCGAGGAGGATATGATCGCAGTGCGGCTCACCCCCGACATTCCGACCATGATCGTCGGTTCGCCAGACTACTTCTCCTGGCATGCGCAACCAGCCAGCCTGCATGAGCTGCTGAAACATAATTGCATCACGCTGCGCCTCGCCAGCAGTGGCGGCATCTACGCGTGGGAGCTCCAGCATGAGGGGCGCAATGTGGCAGCGCGGGTGAGCGGCCAGACCGTGTTTACCAGCGCCGTGCCCATGGTGCAAGCCGCCTTGAGCGGCAATGGCCTGGCATTTGTCACGGAAGACCTGGTGGCGGGGCACATACGGGAAGGCCGATTAATCAGCGTCATGAAAGACTGGTGTGGAACGTTTCCTGGCCTCCATGCCTACTATCCCAGCCGCCGACACGAATCGAGGGCGCTGCGGATCGTAATCGAAGCTATCCGCCAGCAGGGGTCCACCCCGCGTCATCCGCCGTGAGACTGCCAGTACCGCCCCGGCCGCCATCCTTGCGAAATCCAGGGCAATAACCGAGCAAGCCGCGCGTTCATAGTCGCATTTATACAACAGCCAGCAATTTACTGCGGTGCAGCATTGCAGCCTGCCATGCCCGGTCGTATGCTGGAGACAAGGCCATATGCGCTACTCGCGCCATTTTGACGAGTATCAGATATTTATTGCATATCGATAGACAGAACAATTCGTAAGCACGCCGTTCGCCCGCTGCTAAGCTGATTTCGTCATCGGACCGCCATGGTCCGCGCAACCACTAACCGAAGAGATATTGTCGATGAGTTCAAGTACCGCCCGCTCCCAGCTTCCCGCCCTGCCCGTGAAAACCGTGATCGCCGCCAGCCTGATCGCTTGCTTCAGCCTGCCAATGCATGTGCAAGCGCAGCAAGAGTTGCCGGCCGAAGGTGAATTGCAATCGGTGGTGGTCACCGGTACCTTCGCCAAGAACCGCCGCACCATCGATTCCGAATCGCCGATCGACATCCTCACCTCGCGCGACCTGCAAAGCACGGGTTCGGGCGAACTGGCTACCGTGCTGGCGCGCCTGCTGCCATCGCTGAACTTTGCCCGCGCCACAGGCGCCGACGCCAGCGACGCCGTGCGTCCGGCGCAATTGCGCGGCCTGTCGCCCGACCAGACCCTGGTGCTGGTGAACGGCAAGCGCCGTTATACGTCCGCCGTGGTCAACGTCAACGGTTCGCTGGGCCGCGGCTCGGCGCCCGTCGACCTGAACGCCATTCCCCTGGCCGCCATCGACCATGTGGAAGTACTGCGCGATGGCGCGGCGGCCCAGTACGGCTCCGACGCGATTGCCGGCGTGATCAACATCATCCTGAAAAAAGGCGCGGCCGGCGGCGACATCGAAGTGGGCTATGGCCAGACACAGGAACGCGACGGCAAGCAAAAATCCATCAAGGGCTCGGCCGGTTTCGCCCTGGGCGACGACGGCTGGGTGCGCGTCTCGGCCGAAGTGGCCGAACGCGATCCGACCAACCGCGCCGGCGCCGATTTCCGCAATCCGCTGGAACCGCGCTATGGCAAGGTCAACCAGCGCTATGGCGACCCGGAAAGCAAGCCGGCGACGATTTTCCTCAACAGCGAATATCACATCAATGACAATGTGGACTGGTACGCCTTCGGCAATTACGGCAAGCGCGATACCTCGGCCGCCGCCACCTGGCGTACGGCCCTGATCCAGGACTCCAACACCAAGGTATACTCGCAGCGCACGCCGATCTTCCCGGAAGGCTTTTTGCCATTGCAAAACAGCACCCTGACCGACCAGTCCATCGTCACGGGCTTGCGCGGCGAAGCGGCCGGCTGGCGCTGGGATGCCAGCATCAATTACGGCAGCAACAAGTTCGAACTGGACCTGGACAACACGGTCAACCAGTCGCTGGGCGCAACCAGCCCCACGCATTTTTATGCCGGCTCGCTGAAAAATGAACAGACGGTATTGAACCTCGATGCGGCGCGCGAATTTCCCGTGTCTTACTTTACGGGACCGCTGACGGTGGCCGTCGGTGCCGAAGCGCGCCATGAGAAGTACAGCATCGGTGCAGGCGACGCAGCGTCGTACACGGGCGGCGGCTCGCAAGGCTTTGCCGGCTTCCGTCCTGCCAATGCGGGCAGCCATTCGCGCCACAACGAATCGATCTATGTGAACCTGGAAGCGGAAGCGACGAAAAACCTGTCCGGTGGCGTGGCCCTGCGCCATGAGCGCTACAGCGATTTCGGCAGCACCACCTCGGCCAAGGGTTCGGCCCGTTACTCGTTCACGGACGCGCTGTCCCTGCGCGGCACCGTGTCAAGCGGCTTCCGCGCGCCATCGCTGGCACAGCAGTACTACACCATCACCACCACCAACTTCCAGGTCATCAATGGCAACAATACGGCCATCGAGACGGGCACCTTCGCCGTCAACACGCCGCAGGCACGCTCCCTCGGTGCGCAAGACCTGAAACCGGAAAAGGCCCGCAACTACAGCCTGGGCCTGCAATTCCAGCCGACCCGCAACTTCACCACGACAGTGGACGCTTACCGCATCGACATCGACAACCGCATCCTGTTCTCGGCCAACTTGGCGTTGAACGACAAGCTGAAGGGCGAGCTGGCGACGCAAGGCTCGACCGTGGGCGCGGCGCGCTACTTCACCAACGCCGTCGATACGCGCACGCAAGGCGTGGACATCGTCAGCACCTACCGCATCGACCTGCAGGACAAGGACCGCCTTGACCTCACCGTGGCGTACAACCATAACAAGAGCACGGTACAGAAAATCGCCGACAATCCGGCCATCCTGACGGCCAACAACCTGAAACTGATCGACCGCCAGAGTATCGACCGCATCACGGTGGCATCGCCGAAGGACAAGTTCAGCCTGGCCGCCGATTACGGTTTTGGCATCTGGAACGTGCACGGACTGGTGACGCGCTACGGCAGCTTCACCGTGCCGCAGAACGATGTCAAGCTGGACCAGACCTACGATCCGCAATGGGTGCTGGACGTGTCCGGTTCCGTGAAACTGGGCAAGAACTGGCGCCTGGTGGCCGGCATCGACAACGTCACCAACCGCTACCCGGCGCAAGTGACCAGCAACGGCAACTTGAACGTCAACGGCACGCAGCCTTACAGCATCTTCGCGCCGAACGGTTTCAACGGCCGCTATTACTACGCCAAGGCGGGGTATAGCTGGTAACAGCGAGCTGGCAATAGCTGGCAATAGCAACGCAGCACGGGAGGCATCTGCCTCCCGTTTTTTATTCCGGCCTAGCAAATACAGCCCTGGCGTACGGGTGGCCATCCCGGCAGGCAATCGGCTACCATGGACACTCGCCCACTTTGACGACGGAATACCATGCCCAGCTGGCATCTGAGCGACGCTGCCGATCTGGCGGCGCGCCATCCCTACACTTTCTACAAATCGCCGCCCGAGGCCATCGCCCAGGTACGCCCGGGCGAGGTGGTCAAGCTGATCTTCGCCTTCCACAGCGACGATCCGCAGGCGCCCGGTGCCGAGCGCATGTGGGTGCTGGTGGAGACGATGGACGCCAACGGCCATTTCACGGGCAAGCTCGACAACATGCCCGGCTACATCGCCGATCTGCACGCCAAGGACCCCGTCGCCTTCGAAGCGCGCCACATCATCAACACGCAACACGACGATGACGATAACCTCGTCAACCGCTATGCGCGCCTGTGCTTTGTGACAAAAAGAATACTGGAAGACGGCGCGTCCGTCGGCTATCTGTACCGCGAGGAACCGGACAACGGCGACGACAGCGGCTGGCGCTTCACGGCCAACGACGAGAGCGACGACTACGTCAACGACAGCGCCAACGTGGCCCTCGTCTCGCTCGGCGCCGTGCTCAGCGTGGACGAGCGCTTTATCCGCCTGCTCGATTCTCCGGCCGGGTCGGCGTATGCCTACGACCACAACACGCAACAATTCAAGGCGGTTGACGAATGACAAGCGATGAACTGAAAGACTTTTGCGCGGCCCTGCCCGGCGCGCAAGCCGTGCTGTACGGTGCGCCGTCGAACATCCTCGTGTTTGAAGTGAGCGGCAAGAAATTTGCCTACTTTAAGACCAGCGCACCGGAGCAGTGGCGCTTCAGCATGAGGGTCAGCGCGGAACGCTTTGTTGAACTGACGGACATGCCCGGCGTGAAACCGGCCCGTTACATGGGCCGCTTTCACTGGGTCACCATCGTCGATGTGACACGCTTCCCGGCCGATTACCTGGCCGAGCTGGTGCAAGATAGCTACGCGCGCGCCATGGCCAGCCTGACGCGCGCGCAAAAGGCAGCCATCGGCTAGAGCGCTTCCTCGCCCGCCATGGCGCGGTCGATGTCTGCGCGCGTCAGGTCCGGCGCCAGTTGCAGGATGAACTCGTAGGCGTAGGCGCGCAGGTAGGCGCCACGGCGCACGGCCAGGCGCGTCGTGTTGGTGGCGAACAGATGCGACGCTTCCACCGCCCGCAAGCCCTTGTCGCGGCCATGGTCGAAAGCCATCGAGGCAACGATGCCCACGCCCAGGCCCAGCGCCACGTATTGCTTGATGACGTCGGAATCCATGGCGGTGAGGATGATATCGGTGGTCACGCCCGCCTTGGCGAACGCATCGTCGATATGGCCCCGTCCCGTGAAACCCTTGTCGTAGGTAATCAAGGGATACTTGGCCAGGTCTTCCAGGCGGATGGGCGAGTGCTCAAGCAGCGGGTGGCCGTCCGGCACGACGATCAGATGGCTCCAGCGGTAGCACGGGAACGACACCAGGTCGGGAAACTGGCTCAAGCCTTCCGTGGCGATGCCGATATCGGTTTTACCCGACAACACCCATTCCGCGATATGCTCGGGCGCGCTTTGTTGTAGCGCAATACGCACGTCGGGATAGGCGGCGCGGAAGCCCTGCACCACTTTCGGCAGCGCATAGCGCGCCTGCGTATGCGTGGCCGCCACGGACAAGGTGCCGCTGGTCTGGCCGCTGTATTCCAGGCTGGCCTGCTGCAGGTTTTCCGCCTCGATCAGCAGGCGGTCGACGATTTTCAAAATGCCCTTGCCCGGCTCCGTCAAGCCAGTCAAGCGCTTGCCGTTGCGCTCGAAGATGACCACGCCCAGCTCGTCCTCGAGTTCGCGGATTTGCCGGCTCACGCCCGGCTGCGACGTGAACAGGGCGTTCGCCACTTCCGTCAGGTTATAGCCGCGGCGGGCCGCTTCGCGGATCGATCGCAGTTGTTGAAAGTTCATATATTTTCAGCCTTTAGGTTCTTGTTGGTTCGACGAACACGTGGAGGCGTTTCGGGCGGACAACTAACGTCTCGCCCTCCTTCAGTTGCAGATGCGTAAAACGCTCGTTCGACATCACCGCTTCGATCAGTTCGCTGTTATCGACGCGCTGCAAGTCCAGCTGGGCCAGCGGGCCGATGGCATGCGCGCGGCTCAGTTTCACGACAATGCCTTCGGCACCCTGCGTGTAGCGGTCGATTTCCAGGTCGTGCGGACGCACATAGGCCGTGCCCTTGCTGTCGCTCACGCCCGCATAGTCGGGCACGTCGAAGCTGGCGTCACCGGTGGCCATCACGCCGTCATGCACGCGGCCATGGAACAGGTTGACGTTGCCGAGGAAGCCGTACACAAACGGCGACGCGGGATGGTTGTACACTTGCTCAGGGGAACCGAGTTGCTCGACGGTGCCCTTGTTCATCAGCACCACCTGGTCGGCCACTTCCAGTGCCTCTTCCTGGTCATGCGTGACAAAAATGCTGGTGACGTGCAAGTCGTCATGCAGGCGGCGCAGCCAGCGGCGCAATTCCTTGCGCACCTTGGCATCGAGGGCGCCGAACGGCTCGTCGAGCAGCAGCACGCGCGGTTCGACAGCCAAGGCGCGCGCCAGGGCGATGCGCTGGCGTTGCCCGCCCGACAGCTGCGGCGGATAGCGGTCGGCCAGCCAGTCCAGCTGCACCAGTTCCAACAAATCTTTGACTTTGCGGCGGATCTGGTCTTCCGACGGGCGCTCGCTGCGCGACTTCACGCGTAAACCAAAGGCCACGTTTTCAAACACGGTCATGTGCTTGAACAGCGCATAGTGTTGAAAGACGAAACCCACTTGCCGCTCACGCACATGGCGGTTCGACGCGTCCTCCGCGTCGAGCAGCACCTGGCCGCTGTCCGGATGCTCCAGGCCGGCAATAATGCGCAGCAAGGTCGTCTTGCCGCAACCGGACGGGCCCAGCAGGGCCGTCAATTCACCGGCGGGAAAGTCCAGCGAGATATTGTCGAGGGCGACGAAATCGCCGAAACGCTTGTGGATGTTTTTAACTGCGATGGTCATATCAGTGCTCCGTGGAACGTAAGGCGGAATCGTCGGCGTCGCTCTCGTTCAAACGCCACTCAATAAAAGCTTTCAAGGCCAGGGTCACCAGGGCCAGCAGGGCCAGCAGGGAGGCGACGGCAAAGGCGGCGGCAAAGTTGTACTCGTTGTACAGAATCTCCACCTGCAGCGGCATGGTGTTGGTTTCTCCGCGGATATGGCCGGAGACCACGGACACGGCGCCGAACTCACCCATGGCGCGGGCGTTACACAGGATCACGCCATACAGCAAGCCCCACTTGATATTTGGCAAAGTCACGCGGCGGAAAGTATTCCAGCCCGACGCGCCCAGCACGAGTGCGGCCTCTTCCTCTTCGCTGCCCTGCGACTGCATCAGCGGTATCAGTTCGCGCGCCACGAAGGGGAAGGTAATGAAGATGGTGGCCAGCACGATGCCGGGCACGGCAAACAGGATCTTGATGTCGTGTTCCTGCAGCCACGGACCGAACCAGCCCTGGGCGCCGAACATCAGCACATAGATCAGGCCGGAAATCACGGGCGAGACGGAAAACGGCAAGTCGATCAGGGTCAGCAGGATGCTCTTGCCGCGGAACTCGAACTTGGCGATGCACCACGATGCCGCCACGCCGAACACCAGGTTCAGCGGCACGGCGATGGCGGCCGTGATCAGGGTCAGCTTGATGGCGGAAATCGCATCCGGATCGATGATGGCGGCGATATACGCTTCCCAGCCCTTCTTGAACGCTTCGGCAAACACGGCCACCAGGGGCACGATCAGGAACGCCGTCAAAAACAGCAGGGCGATGGTGATCAGGACGGTGCGTACCCACAATGGTTCCAGCACGACGGGGCCGACATTCGGTTCGAAACGGCGCACTTTTGGCAGCGCATCTTCCACATTCGCCACGGCAGTGATATTCGTACTCATGATTTCTTCGCCTTTCCGCGCGTCCATGCTTGCAGCAAGTTAATCGTCAACAACAGCAAAAAGGAGACTACCAGCATCACTACGGCGATGGCCGTGGCGCCCGCGTAATCGTATTGCTCCAGCTTGGTAATAATGAACAGCGGCGTGATTTCCGACACCATCGGCATATTGCCGGCGATAAAGATCACGGAACCGTACTCGCCTGTGGCGCGGGCAAAGGCCAGCGCAAAGCCCGTCAGCAAGGACGGCAAAATCGTGGGGAAGATGACGCGAATAAACGTTTGCAGGGAATTGGCGCCCAGGCTGGCAGCCGCTTCTTCCAGTTCCTTTTCCGCGTCTTCCAGCACCGGTTGCACGGTGCGCACGACAAACGGCAAGCCGATGAAAGTCAGCGCCACCACCACGCCCAGCGGCGTGAACGCCACCTTGATGCCCAGCACGCCTTCGATGAACTGGCCGAACCAGCCATTCGACGAGTACAAAGCCGTCAGGGTGATGCCGGCGACGGCCGTCGGCAAGGCGAATGGCAAGTCGACCAGCGCGTCGATGATGCGCTTGCCGGGGAATTTATAGCGCACTAGCACCCAGGCCAGGATGCCGCCAAACACCACATTCAGCAGGGCGGCGATCAGCGAGGCGCCAAACGTCAGCCGGTACGACGCCATCACGCGGTCGGACGTGACGGCGCTGAAGAAGGCGTCCCATGTCATGGTGAAGGTTTTCAGGAACACCGACGAGAGCGGAATGAGAACGATCAGTGCCAGGTAAAAGAGCGTGAAGCCCAGTGACAGCTTGAAACCCGGCATGACCCGAAACGGCGCGCTGCGCGCCTTGATCGGCGCTGCTGATGCTGCAGACATAGAAACTCCTTCTTATTACATTTTTGAGTTATAGGGCGCAATAATCACATGCAATCGTTATAAAAAGAACTAACCATTTCTCATTTGCTTAGATGGATTTTGCATACTTGCCAGCAGAATCGGCGGACGAAAAAAAACGCACCGACGAGGTGCGTTTTTTGTTGGAATTGAAACTTTTACTTGTTGGGCTGCGGCGTCAAACGCAGATACGGCTTGGCGGCCGTAAAGCCCTTCGGATACTTCTGCTTGATCACGTCCGGGTCTTGCACGGTCAATGGGATGATGACGTCGTCGCCGTCTTGCCAGTTGCCAGGTGTCGCGACCGTATAGCCGTCCGTCAGTTGCAGGGCATCGAGGACGCGCAGGATTTCATTGAAATTGCGGCCCGTACTGAGCGGATACGTGAGGATCAGGCGTACCTTTTTGTTCGGGTCGACGATGAAGACGGAGCGCACGGTGGCCGTGACGGATTGTTCCGGGTGGATCATGTCGTACAGCACCGACACTTTCTTGTCGACGTCGGCGATGATGGGAAAGCCCACCACCGTGTTTTGCGTCTCTTCGATATCCTTGATCCAGCTCTTGTGCGACTCGGCCGCGTCCACGGACAGGGCGATGGCCTTCACGTTGCGCTTGTCGAATTCCGGCTTGAGCTTGGCCGTCAGGCCCAGTTCCGTCGTGCACACGGGGGTAAAATCGGCCGGGTGGGAAAACAGCACCACCCAGGAATTACCAGCCCACTCATGGAACTTGAGCGTGCCGATCGAGCTGTCTTGTTCAAAATCAGGGGCAACATCGCCCAGGCGTAAAGTCATCGTGATCTCCTTGAAAAGTTGTGTGGCGAGGATGTTCGTCGAATCAGGCTGCCTGACGGTGGCGTTTGTCGCTTTGCGCCAGATCAAACAGTGTTTGCAGTTGCGCCTGGCCGTAGACCCAATCGCCAAGGCGCGACTCGGCGTTGATATGGCCCAGCGCACCGCCATCAATATACTTGCAATTCCAGCGCCGTGCCCACTGCGCCGCGTGGTCGGCCGTCATCCACGGATCCGTCTGGCTGGCGATCAATATGCCGGGGCAAGGCAGCCGCTTTTGCGGCAAGGCTTTGGCCACGCCAAACTTGTCCGGGTCGGCCGGCCCCACCAGCAGCACGCCGGCCACGCCCTGCGGGTCGCGGGCCAGACTATGCGCCGTCGCCAGGCAGCCGAAGCTGTGGGCGACGATCAGGGTCGGGCACGCATCTTGCCGCCGCACCTGGTCCAGGCGCGCCGACCAGGTGGCCAGCTCGGGTGCGTTCCAGTCATCCTGCTCGACCCGTTCGAATTGCGGATACAGGCGCTGCCAGCGGCTCTGCCAATGCTCGGGACCGCTGTTATGCAAGCCCGGCACGATCAGTACCCGGTAATCGGAAAAGCTGCGCAGCGCCATGATGGATCCTTAAAAAATCAGCACCGGCAGGCTCGCGCCTGCCATGAATGATTATTTCGGTTGATAAATCTGGTCGAAGATACCGCCGTCGGCAAAGTGTGCCTTCTGTGCCGCCGTCCAGCCGCCGGCCACTTGCTCGATGGTGAACAGCTTGACCTTGGCGAACTGCGACGCGTATTTCTTGGCCGCCTTGTCCGTTGCGGGACGGTAGTAATTCTTGGCGATGATGTCTTGCGCTTCGTCCGTGTACAGGTAGTTCAGGTAAGCCTCGGCCACCTTGCGCGTGCCGTGCTTGTCGGCAAACTTGTCGACCACGGCCACGGGCGGCTCGGCCAGGATGCTGACGGACGGCGTGATGATGTCGAACTTGGTCGGGCCCAGTTCCTTGACGGCCAGATACGCTTCGTTTTCCCAGGCGATCAGCACGTCGCCGATGCCCCGTTCAACAAAGGTAGTGGTGGCACCGCGTGCGCCGGAATCGAGCACGGGAACGTTTTTATACAGTTTGCCGAGGAAATCCTTGGCCTTCGCTTCGTTGCCGCCCGGCTGGCGCAAGGCATAGCCCCACGCTGCCAGATGGTTCCAGCGGGCGCCGCCCGAGGTTTTCGGATTCGGCGTGATGACGGACACGCCCGGCTTGATCAGGTCGTTCCAATCCTTGATGCCTTTCGGGTTGCCCTTGCGCACCAGGAACACGATGGTCGAGGTGTACGGCGCGCTGTTGTGCGTCAGGCGCTTTTGCCAGTCGGCGGCCAGCAGCTTGTGCTCGGCCAGCGCGTCGATGTCATAGGCCAGGGCCAGGGTCACGACGTCCGCTTCCAGGCCGTCGATGACGGCGCGCGCCTGCTTGCCGGAACCGCCATGCGATTGCTTGATCTTGACGTTGTCGCCCGTCTTGCCTTTCCACTCCTTGGCAAATGCCGTGTTCACATCCTGGTACAGCTCGCGCGTCGGGTCATACGACACGTTGAGCAGGGTGATATCGGCAGCCTGCGCCGTTTGCAGAATGGCAAACGCGCTGATGGCGGCGGCAATGATGATTTTTTTCGACAGCATCTAAGATCCCCGTGTGGTTGAACTTTCAGAGCCACCAGATTACGGCGCAACGGCCGCGAAGAGAACGAAGCGTTTCGCCGTTTGATATGCGATTTTCGCATATGGACGACGCACAACGGGGATAAAGCAGTTAATAGAAACGGTTGAACAGCACCACGGCCCAGGTGGCAAAGGCCAGGATGCAGGTCAGCAGCACGGCGGCGCTGCCGAAGTCCTTGGCGTTTTTCGACAGCGGATGAAGCTCGAGCGAGATGCGGTCGACCACGGCTTCCAGCGCGGAATTGATCAATTCGACGATCAGGACCAGCAGCAGCACGCCGATCAGCACCAGTTTTTCAAAGGCGGAGATGCGCAGCAGCAAGGCGATCAGCGTGCCGACGATGAACAAGCCCAGTTCCTGGCGGAACGCATGTTCATGGCGCCAGGCCGCCTTCAAGCCGTCGAGCGAGTAGAAAAAGGCGGAGAAAATCCGTTTCAAGCCGCTCTTGCTCTTGAATTCATTGACAGGTTGCATAGTTTTCCATGGTTTAAAGTACATCCAGCCGCCAATTATGACGGCCAACATGAGAATTGTGACAATTTATTCGCTGAATATCTCGGAACATTTCACTATTTTTTCACATCATGGTATAAAGAAGAATGAATACTGCATTGCACCAAATCCATCATGAAAATTGAACCGGTCGCAGCTCCAAAGACGACGATCCAGGTCATCGAACGCATGGTCGCCCTGCTCGATGCCCTGGCCAAATATTCCGACCCGGTCAGCCTGAAGGAATTGTCGAAAGTTTCCGGCCTGCACCCTTCGACGGCGCACCGCATCCTCAACGACATGGTGCTGACGCGCTTTGTCGACCGCATCGAACCGGGCACGTATCGCCTGGGCATGCGCCTGCTGGAACTGGGCAATGTGGTGAAAAGCCGCCTCAGCGTGCGCGAAGCGGCGCTGGACTTCATGCGCCAGCTGCACAAGAAAACCCAGCAAACCATCAACCTGTCCGTGCGCCAGGGCGACGAGATCGTCTACATCGACCGCGCCTTTTCCGAGCGCTCGGGCATGCAGGTGGTGCGCGCCATCGGTGGCCGCGGTCCGCTGCACCTGACCTCGACCGGCAAGCTGTTCCTGTCAGTCGACGAGCCGAAAGCCATCCGCGCGTACGCCACGCGCACGGGCTTGGCCGGGCACAACAAGAATTCCATCACGGATCTGCTGAAACTGGAACGCGAGCTGAGCCTGGTGCGCGAGCGCGGCTATGCGCGCGACAATGAAGAGCTGGAACTGGGCGTGCGCTGCATGGCCGCCGGCATCCGCGACGATTCCGGCAAGCTAATCGCCGGCCTGTCGATTTCCGCCCCGGCCGACCGCCTGCAGGATGAGTGGCTGGTCGACCTGGTGGAAACGGCGAACCAGATTTCCGTGACCTTGGGTTATATCCCGCAAGACTAGACCGCTGCCGCATAAAAATGTTCAGGGCAAGGCGCATTGCCGAAGACAGTACGCTAGTACGGCGAGGCAGTGCAACGCCGCCCTGGACATTTTTAGCCGCCAGGCAGGCTCATGTTGGCAGGCTTGAGAGCCTCCAGCCACTTGCGCATGCGTCCCGCATCGGCCGTGCGCGACTGTTTTCCCTTGGAATCGAGGAAGACCATGATCACGGCCCGTCCTTCGATGACGGCCTGCATCATCAGGCAGCGTCCTGCCTCGTTGATGAAACCCGTCTTTTGCAAGCCGATTTCCCAGCCCGGATTGGCCACCAGGTGATTCGTATTGCCAAATTGCATAGGCTGGCCGCTGGCTTCGACGATGGCTTTCGGGTCCGTCGAGTATTGGCGCAGCAGCGGATGACGGAAGGCGGCCATGGCCAGCTTGCCCAGGTCGCGCGCGCTGGCCACGTTCATTTTCGACAAGCCGCTCGAATCGACGTAGTGCGTATCCATCATGCCCAGCTGGCGCGCCTTGCTGTTCATGGCGTCGACAAAGGACGGCAAGCCGCCCGGATAATTGCGGCCCAGCGCCGAGGCGGCGCGGTTTTCCGAGCTCATCAGAGCGATATGCAGCATATTCGCGCGCGTCAATTGCGCGCCCACTTTCAGGCGTGAGCTGCTGAACTTGGCGCGGTCGACGTCCTCGTCCGTGATGGTCAGCACTTCATCCATGTCCTGGCGCGCTTCGACCACCACCAGGCCCGTCATCATCTTGGTGATGGAGGCGATGGGCAGGGCGACATTCGAATTCTTTTCAAACAGCACTTCCGAATTGGCCTGGTCCAGCACCAGCGCCACGCTGGACTTGAGGTCGAGCGGATCGCGCGTCAGGTTCAGGCCCGCCAGATCACCCATGGTGGGCATCGGTGCAGCCATGGGTACGGCCACGCTGCTGATTTTTTGATAGATGACCTTGCGTTTGCCGCGCACCATGACGACCCGGCGCACGGTCTTTTCGCGCGGCGCGGCCGTCGTGCCCTTGCGCAGCACGACTTTGACTTTCTTGGTGTGGTGTTTCTTGGAGGCTGAGGATTTGCCGTTCGCTTCCTTGGCGTGCACGGCCGCAGCCGGCGCCAGCGCAAACAGCAGGGAAGCCAGGACACCCAGCGCAAGTTTAAACTTAGCCATTCGATAATTCCCCGTGAAGCTGTTGCCTTATTGCAGTGTAGCGAAATGCAGAGTAATCGCAAGCCTATTTAACAGTTGGGACAGTATTTATTGCAGCAACGAAATACAAATCGTTGGTGATCAGCAAACAAACTCATCCTTAATCAACTGATTGCTTGTACAAATCGCTAGCGTGTCTATTTATCCATGAATTTAACAAAGCCGGCCAGCGGCTCGCGTTGCGTGTTCAAGCGGTTCTCGATCTTGTCCGGGTCGGCATAGCCGAGGGCCATGCCGCACACCACCATTTCACTGGCCGGCACGCCCAGTTCCTCGCGGATGATGTCATGGTAATGGATGAAGGCCGCTTGCGGGCAGGTATCGAGCCCCCGCGCCCGCGCCGCCAGCATGATGTTTTGCAAGAACATGCCGTAGTCGAGCCAGGAACCCTGTTCCAGCACCCGTTCGATGGTAAAGATCAGGCCCACGGGCGCATCGAAAAACTGGAAATTGCGTCCATGCTGGGCCGCCATGCCGGCCGTATCGCCCCGCTCCAGGCCCAGCAGTTGATACAGGTCCAGGCCGATCTTGCGGCGGCGTTCGATGAACGGCGCCGTCCACTGGCGCGGGTAATAGGTATACGACGCCGTGCGCGCGGGGGCGTCCGGCGCCTTCGGTGCGGCATAGGCGTCGAGAATGCGGCGCGACAGGCGCAGGCGCGCTTCGCCCGACAGCACATACACTTTCCACGGCTGCATGTTGGCGCCCGAGGGCGCGCGCGCCGCCACTTCCAGGATGCGCGCGATATCGTCCTGCGCCACCGGCGTGGGCAAAAAAGCACGGATCGAACGGCGCGACACAATGACGGCGTCCACGGCTTGCTGCGCCGACGGTGTTTCAGATGCTTGCTTGCTCACTGCCCTGTTCTCCCGCTATAGCTATATTTATTTCTTGACCACAAACACCACGCCGACCACGGCCACCAGCATGCCGGCGATGCCCAGCATATTAAAGGCTTCGCCAAACATCAGCCAGGCCATCACGGCCGTCGTGGGCGGTGTCAGGTACAGCAAGCCCGTCACTTTCGTCGCGTCGCTGCGGCGGATCAGCGCGAACAGCAAGAAAATGGCGCCGATGGACAGCACGAGTATCGACCACAGCAAGGCGCCTATGAAATTCGCCGTCCATTGCACGTTGCTGAAATGCCAGTCCAGGCCCTCGTAATAAAGGGCGAATGGCAACACGACCACGATGGAGGCGGCAAACTGCACCACCGTGCCGGTGCGCAAATCGAATTGGGGACAGTGGCGTTTTTGGTACATGGTGCCGGCCGTCATCGACAGCAGGGCGAACACGCACAGCAGCACGCTTTCCACGGTCAGGCCCACAAGGTTGATCTTCGCATAGACGACGAGGGCCACGCCCAGCAAACCGAAGAACAGACCCAGCCACTGGCGCGGGCGCACGGATTCGCCGATCAATGGTGCGGCGCAGGCCGTCAGCACGGGCTGCATGCCGACAATGAGCGCGGAGAGGCCGGCCGGCATGCCCAGCTTGATGGCGCACCAGACGCCGGCCAGGTAGCCGGCCTGCATCAGGATGCCGGCCACGGCGATCTGGCGGAACTGTCCCACGGGCCACGGCGCGCGCAGGACCAGCACCAGCGGCAGCAGGATCAGCAGCACGCCCAGGAAGCGCAGCAGCAAAAAGGTCAGGGGCGGCGCGTAGGGCAGGCCGAACTTGGCCACGATAAAACCTGTGCTCCATAACAACACAAAGAAGCCGGGCAAGGCCATCGGCGCCAGGGTCGTCAAGAAAGAGGCTTTGGGGGCTTTGCCGCTGGCGCCAGCCGCGGCGGGAAGATTGGACATGGTATCAACTCGGGAAACGGGGTCGGCACCGGGACGCTACGCCAGTGCGGGAGGCAAAGTCTAGCATGCTGCGCCGCACCCGTCCTGAAAGGCGGGGAAATAACAGTTTAGGGCTAAACCATTAACACTCAGAGATCAAATATTTCTCTTTAGAAACAATGGTTTTTGATGCAAATCTATTCAATTGTTGCATCGCACAAGAATCGCTTGACTTCATTTTTTTTCGCCGTAGAATAGGGTTTGTTGCGTTGCACAATTCTTGTTCAGCTTGAAAATTTAGATTCACCTGCTTTCCCAAACGGTACACGCAGCATCAAATTAACCAGATTTCGATTTTTTGGAGATTTATATGTTTTCAATTCCTGAGCAATTTTCGTCCGCTACCAAAACCAACCTGGAAGCCCAATTCGCCCTGTTCTCGTCGCTGACGAGCAAAGCCTTCGAAGGCATCGAAAAGATTGTCGAACTGAACCTGACCGCTGCCAAGGCAACGCTGGAAGAGTCGACCGCCGCCGCCAAGCAATTGCTGTCGGCAAAAGATCCACAAGAATTCTTCTCGCTGAGCGCTGCTCAAGCCCAGCCTAGCGCCGAAAAAGCCATCGCTTACGGTCGTCACCTGGCTGCCATCACGTCCGGCACCCAAGCCGAGTTCAGCAAAGCAGCTGAATCGCAAATCGCTGAAACCAACCGCAAAGTGCTGTCGCTGGTGGAAGAAGTCACCAAAAACGCGCCAGCCGGTTCGGAAAACGCCGTCGCCATCCTGAAAAGCGCCATCGGCAACGCCAATGCAGGCTACGAGCAGTTCTCGAAAACCAGCAAGCAAGCCGTCGAAGCCATTGAAGCGAACCTGACATCGGCCGTGAACCAGTTCACGCAAGCGGCTGAAAAAGTCGTGCCACGCACGGCTGCCAAGTAATTATTGCGCGACCGCTACGGCGGTCCGCTGTTACCAGCTCCTCCAGGCATCCATCCCGCACTTTTTCGACGGATGCCATTATGCCCCAGCCCAGCTGGGGCATTTTTTATGCCTGAGCACTTCCTGAACGCGCTTACTCGCCCAGATACGCCGCCTTCACGCGCGGGTCATCGAGCATGGCGGCCGCATTGCCGCCCATAGTGACCAGGCCTGAATCCATCACATAGCCGCGGTGCGCCGCTTGCAGGGCCAGGCGGGCATTCTGTTCGACCAGCAAGATCGTGATGCCTTCGGACGACACCTTGCGGATCACCTCGAAGATTTTCTCGACCATGATGGGCGACAGGCCCATCGATGGCTCATCGAGCAGCAGCAGCTTCGGATGGCTCATCAGGGCGCGCGCCATGGCCAGCATCTGCTGCTCGCCGCCCGACAGGGTGCCCGCCATCTGCGCCGCCCGCTCTTTCAAGCGCGGAAACACGTCGAACCACTTGGCGATGTCATCCTCGACACCCGCCTTGTCCGTGCGCGTGTAAGCGCCCATCATGAGATTTTCGCGTATCGACATGCGGGTAAACACGCCCCGCCCTTCCGGCACCATCGCCAGTTTCCTTTCCACCAGGTGAAACGATTTCGTCCCCTTGAGCGATTCGCCCAGGTAGCTGATTGTCCCTTCGATCTTGCATTCAGGCAAAGTGCCCGTGATGGCTTTCAAGGTCGTCGTCTTGCCCGCGCCGTTCGCGCCGATCAGGGCGATCAGCTCGCCTTCGTTGACTTCCAGGTCGATACCTTTGACCGCCTTGATGCCGCCGTAGGCCACGTGCAAGCCCGCCACTTTCAATACAGTCTTGTTCAAGCCATTGTTACTCATGCGTGCGATCCCCCCAGGTAAGCCTCGATGACGGCCGGGTTTTGTTGTATTTCGGCCGGCAAGCCTTCGGCGATGCGCTTGCCATATTCGAGCACCGTGATGCGGTCGCACAGTCCCATCATCAGTTTCACGTCGTGCTCGATCAACAGCACGGTCTTGCCTTCGGCCTTGATTTTCACCAGCAACTCGCGCAGGGCCAGCTTTTCCGTCGCATTCATGCCGGCCGCCGGCTCGTCGAGGGCCAGCAGCGTGGGGTCGGTGGCCAGCGCGCGGGCGATTTCCAGGCGCCGCTGGTCGCCATACGATAAAAAGCGCGCCGTGCGGCTGGCGAACTGGGCTATGCCGACGAAATCGAGCAGTTCCATGGCCCGCTGGCGGATCGACGCCTCTTCTTCGCGCGCCGCCTTGTGGCGGAAGATGGCGCCGAACACGCCCTGGTGCGAGCGCACATGGCGCCCCACCATGACGTTTTCCAGCGCCGTCATGTCGCCAAACAGGCGGATGTTCTGGAAGGTGCGCGCGATGCCCGCCTTCGCCACCTTGTGCGGCGCAGACGGCGAATACGGCTTGCCGGCCAGCTCGAAGGTACCCGTGTCGGGCTGGTACAGGCCCGTAATGACGTTAAAGAAAGTGGTCTTGCCGGCGCCGTTCGGGCCGATCAAGCCATAGATTTGCCCTTGCCGGATGGTAATGCCCACGTCGGTGAGCGCCTGCAAGCCGCCGAAACGCTTGTTCACGCCGGCAATATTGAGAATGATCTGTTCGCTCATGCTATCCCTCCCTTACGCGGACACGACGCCGGTGGATTTAGTCGGCTGGTCCACATCGTGGTCGGGCCGGTCTTCGTGCTTCGGCGATGGCCACAGGCCGGCGGGACGGTTGAGCATGATCAACACCATGGCCAGGCCGTACAGCAACTGGCGCAGCACTTCCGCCTCGATCACCACGTGGCCGAACAGCGCCTGCTGGGCCGGCTCCACCACGTGGCGCAGTACTTCGGGTATCGAGGCGAGGATCACGCCGCCAAGGATCACGCCAGGGATATGGCCAATGCCCCCCAGCACCACCATGGCCAGCACGGCGATCGATTCCGTCAAGGAAAACGATTCCGGCGAGACAAAGCCCTGGAACGAAGCAAACATGGCGCCGGCCACGCCACCGAACGAGGCGCCCATGGAAAAGGCCAGTAATTTGACGTTGCGCGTATTGATGCCCATGGCTTTCGCGGCGATCTCGTCTTCGCGGATGGCCACCCAGGCGCGGCCCAGGCGCGAATGCTGCAGGCGCTTGGTGACGAATACGACGGCGATGCACAGGAAGAGGAACAAAAAGTAATACGCATTCACGGACGGCATGGAAAAGCCGCCCACCACGACGGTGCTATTGGTACCTGCCTCGCCCGCCAGGTTGACGCCGAAGATGCGGATCGGGTCGATCAAATTGATGCCTTGCGGGCCATTCGTGAAATTGATGGGGTCGTTCAAATTGTTCATGAAGATGCGGATGATCTCGCCAAAGCCCAGGGTCACGATGGCCAGGTAGTCGCCACGCAGCTTCAAGGTCGGCGCGCCCAGCAAGGCGCCGAACAGGCCGGCAACGGCAGCGGCCAGCGGCACGATGAGCCAGATCGACAGGTGGATGCCGTTTTCGCGGATTTCCGGCCCCATCAGTTGCACCAGCGTTTCACCCAGCAGCGGATATTGATTCACCACCGATTCGAGCAGGATGGCGAACTGCGGCGACGCCAGCAAGGCCGTCAGGTAAGCGCCCACGGCGTAGAAGGCGATGTAGCCGAGGTCGAGCAGGCCGGCGAAGCCGACGACGATGTTCAAGCCCAGAGCCAGCATGATGTACAGCAAGGCCATGTCGATGATGCGCACCCACGAGTTGCCGAACTGCGCGGCAAAGAACGGGAACACCATGAGCAGCGCGGCCAGGCCCAGCATGCCGGCGTAGGCTTTGGTCGGATTTTTCTTAGCGTCAAAATCGAGTAGTGCCATGATTTAATCTCCCAGTTTCACATCAGGCACGGTCGGCCACTCTTTCGCCCATGATGCCGGACGGGCGCAAGGTCAGCACGATGATCAGCACGACGAAGGCAAAGATATCCTGGTAATGGCTGCCCAGGAAGCCGCCCGTGATGTCGCCGATATAACCGGCGCCCAGGCTTTCGATAATGCCCAGCAAGATACCGCCCAGCATGGCGCCATAGATATTGCCGATGCCGCCCAGCACGGCCGCGCAAAAGGCCTTCAAGCCGGGGATGGCGCCCATGGAAAATTGAATGGACGCATAGTTGGCGCCCCACATCACGCCCGCCACGGCCGCCAGCGCGGCGCCGATGGCGAACGTGGCCACGATGACCTTGTCGGAATCGACGCCCATGAGGCCCGCCACGCGGGGGTTTTCCGCCGTGGCGCGCATGGCGCGGCCCATTTTCGTTTTTTCCACCAGCAATACCAAGCCGCCCATCGACAGTGCGGCCAGGGCCAGCAGCAATACTTGCGTTTGTGAAATCACGGCGCCGCCTACGTTGATGGGGTCGGTCGACAGCAATTGCGGGAAGGGCAAGGGATTGCGCGTCCAGATCATCATGGCGAAGGTTTGCAGCAGGATCGAGACGCCGATGGCGGTAATCAGGGGAGCGAGGCGGGGGGCGTTGCGCAGGCGGCGGTAGGCGACCCGCTCGATGATGATGTTGACCAGAATACAGATGGGGATGGCGCCGAGGATGGCGGTGGCCAGTTTCAAATAGCCGGGCCAGTCCGGCACATAAATACCCAGCAGCTTGAGGATGGTCAAGCCCACCATGGCGCCGATCATGAGTACGTCGCCGTGGGCGAAGTTAATCAGGTTCAAGACGCCGTACACCATCGTGTAACCGAGGGCGACTAAGGCATACATGCTGCCCAGCACCAAGCCGTTAATGATTTGCTGGATGAATGTATCCATGATTGCCCTATCAAATATGCATTTTTCGGGAACAACTTCCACCAGAATAGGTCGCTGATACAAAAACGGCACCGGAGGAAGAATTCCTGCAGTGCCATCCCTGGACCGTTCTCACCAGCATGGTGCACGCACTCAAAACGGGCGTGACCTTGCTTAGTCATAACGACAACATATTCAAGCTTGAGGCAATCATAACGATCTTTTGTAAAAACTAAGCTTGGAATAAACCGATCATTTCCGAATTAAATTCGGTTGCGAGGTAACTCCTCATCGAAACTCAATCGTCCTACCGACTCAGGCCACGTCGCGCTTGAGGCCATCGAGGCCTTTCGGCATCGGAAAGGTGACAGCTTCCTGCACGCCGTCGAGCGGGCGCACGCTCTTCACGCCACACTCTTTCAAGCGGTCGATGACGGCTTGCACCAGCACCTCGGGCGCCGAGGCGCCCGCCGTCACACCCACGCGCAGCTTGCCTTCCAGCCAGGCGGGATCGATCTGCGAGGCATTGTCGACCATGTAGGCGGGCGTGCCCATCTTCTCGGCCACCTCGCGCAAGCGGTTCGAATTCGAGCTGTTCGGGCTGCCCACGACGATCACCACTTCCACTTGTGGCGCCATGAATTTCACGGCTTCCTGGCGGTTCGTGGTGGCGTAGCAGATGTCGCCTTTTTTCGGCTCGGCGATGTTCGGATATTTCAGCTTCAAGGCCTCGATAATGTCGCGAGTGTCGTCAACTGACAACGTTGTTTGCGAAACATAGGCCAGGCTCTCAGGATTGGCGACCTGCAATGCCGCCACATCATCGAGCGTTTCCACCAGATGCATGCCCATGTCGGCCTGGCCCATCGTGCCTTCCACCTCGGGATGGCCGTCGTGGCCGATCATGATGATCTCGCGGCCTTCGCGGCGCATCTTGCCCACTTCCATGTGCACCTTGGTGACCAGCGGGCAAGTCGCGTCAAAAATGCTCAGGCCGCGCGATTCCGCCTCGGCGCGCACGGCTTTCGACACGCCATGCGCGGAAAACACGAGCGTATTGCCAGCAGGCACGTCATCGAGGTCGTCGATGAAGATGGCGCCCTTGTTGCGCAAGTCGGCCACCACATAGGCGTTGTGGACGATTTCATGGCGCACATAGATCGGCGCACCAAATTGCTGCAAGGCACGTTCGACGATTTCGATCGCCCGGTCGACGCCCGCGCAGAAACCGCGGGGCTGGGCCAGTAACAGTTCTTTATCCATCGCTATTCCTTTACAGCACCGAAATGAGCTTGACTTCAAAGCGCAGCGGCTGGCCGGCCAGCGGATGGTTGAAGTCGAACAGGGCCGAATCCTCGCGCATTTCGCGCAGCACGCCGGCAAAGCGGCCGCCGCCCGGCGCGGCGAAGTCGACCAGGTCGCCGATCTTGTAGTCGGCGCCCGGCACCGAGTTTTCGTCCAGGGTCGCGCGCGAAACGGACTGCACCAGCTCGGGATTGCGCTCGCCAAAGCCTTCGCCGGCGGCCAGCTCGAACGTCTGGTGCGTGCCTTCAGGCAAGCCCAGCAGGCGCTGCTCGAGGAATGGCGCCAGCTGGCCCTGTCCCAGCATCAAGGTAGCAGGATTTCCGCTAAAGGTAGTGACAATATCAGTACCGTCAACAGTAGCAAGACGATAATGCAGGGTGAGGTAAGCCGCTTCGGTGACGACTGCTGGTTGCTCGTTGGACATAGTGAGTTTTCAAGTAGCTGATGCAAAACGATATTGTAAGCCACACTGGCCGCGCCTGCCCCATGGCTTCGTCAAAGAAGACCATGCCGGGGCACGCGCCGGCGACAAACAGGAGAACAGCATGGGCATCAAGGACTGGCCGGCCCGCGAACGGCCGCGCGAACGCCTGATCGAGGATGGCGCACACTCGTTGTCGGATGCGGAATTGCTGGCCGTGTTCCTGCGCACGGGCGTGCGCGGCAAGAGTGCGGTGGAGTTGGCGCGCGACACGGTGGAGCACTTCGGCTCCCTGCGGGGCCTGTTTGGCGCCAGCCTCGTGAGTTTTTCCGCCGTGCATGGCATGGGCAGCGCCAAGTTTGCCCAGCTGCAAGCAGTCATGGAACTGGCGCGGCGCGCCATCATCGAGGATTTGCAGGCGGGCCAGGCCCTCAATTCGCCGCACGCCGTCAAAGACTATTTGCGCCTGACCTTGGGCAACCTGGCGCACGAAGCGTTTCATGTGTTGTTTTTGGACGTCAAGAACCGCCTGATCACCACGCGCGAAATGTTTCGCGGCACCCTCACCCACACCAGCGTGTACCCGCGCGAAGTGGTGAAACAAGCGCTGCTGCACAACGCGGCCAGCGTGATGCTGGCGCATAACCACCCGTCCGGCACGCCGGAACCGAGCGAATCGGATTTATTGCTGACGCGCGCGCTGGTGCAAGCCTTGTCGCTGGTGGACGTGCGCATCCTCGACCATTTCGTCGTGGCCGGTCGGCAAGTACATTCGTTTGCGGAACACGGCCAGATCTAGTCCGGGCCCCGCCCTGGTCACAGTTAACCATGTGTAAACAAGGACATACGTGACAGCAGCAGGATGCTTATCTAACAGTAAACAGTCCTGTTTACCAGTGCTTTCTCCTATGAAGAAGGGTAAAAGTCAAATTGTTAAATTATTTCAATACAACATGACACAATTGTTTTTCGCAAGTCATTGATAAATCTGCTTATTTTGGATATACTCTCGTTTTTCCAATTTGGAATATCTTTAAGGAGTGCGCCATGGCACGTGTTTGCCAAGTCACTGGGAAGAAGCCGATGGTCGGCAACAATGTTTCCCATGCAAACAACAAAACCAAACGTCGTTTTTTGCCTAACTTGCAGAATCGTCGTATTTTTGTTGAATCTGAAAACCGCTGGGTCTCCCTGCGTTTGTCCAACGCCGGTCTGCGCGTCATCGATAAAGTCGGCATCGACGCCGTATTGGTCGATATGCGCGCTCGTGGCGAAAAAGTCTAATTAGCAGAATAAGGGAGCTATCATGGCAAAATCAGGCCGCGACAAAATCAAGTTAGAATCGACCGCCGGTACGGGTCACTTCTACACGACTACCAAAAACAAGCGTACGACGCCTGCGAAAATGGAGATCATGAAATTTGATCCTAAAGCACGCAAGCACGTAACGTACAAAGAAACCAAAATCAAGTAATTGATATTGTGTTCTGTAAAAAGAGCCGCTCCGATGAGCGGTTTTTTTTCGCCGTGATTTTCAGCAACTCCCCCTCACCTTTTGCCGGAACGAAAAAAAGGCCCTGGAATCCAGGGCCTCGATATGGCGCAACGGCTAATCAGGCATAGCTACGCAGGCGCAACGAGAAATCTTGCAGCGACTGGATGCCCGACGCTTCGGCGCGCGTGCACCAGTCTTGCAGCTTCTGCAGCAATTGCTCGCGCGTAAAGTGCGAACGCTCCCAGATGGCACCCAGCTCCACACGCATGTGGTGCATGGTTTCCAGCGCCTTGCTGTGCTGGAACAGTTCCGACAGTTGCTCATGATGCGCATCGGCCAGCTTGCCCGGCTCGCGCTGCATCAGCTTGCGCGACGATTTCAGAAAACGCTTTTCCAGTTCGGCCTTGTGCTTCAGGTGTTCCAGCTCTTCCTTCCAGGCATGCTTGATCGATTTCGCATACTTGGCCATCACGTCGTAGCGGTTGGCGATGACCGATTGCAAGGTCTCGAAGTCCGCTTCCAGCTTGCCATGCGAGAACTTCGGCTCCGGCGCCAGCTTTTTCACCTTGGCCAGGCCCAGCATTTCCAGCGCGCGGATATACGCCCAGCCGATATCGATTTCATACCATTTCGACGACAGCTTGGCCGACGTCGCATACGTATGGTGGTTGTTATGCAACTCTTCGCCACCGATCAGGATGCCGAACGGAATGATGTTGGTGGCCGCGTCGGCACAGTCGTAGTTGCGGTAACCCCAGTAGTGGCCGATGCCATTGATGATGCCGGCCGCCGTGATGGGGATCCACATCATTTGCACGGCCCACACGGAAATGCCGATCACGCCGAACAACACAAAATTGATGACGAACAGCGACACCACACCCAGCCAGCTGTACTTGGTGTACACGTTGCGCTCGATCCAGTCCGTCGGCGTGCCGTGGCCATACTTGGCCATGGTTTCCATGTTCTTCGATTCAGCGCGGTACAGTTCGGCGCCTTCCCAGAACACTTTCTTGATGCCGCGCGTCACGGGGCTGTGCGGATCTTCTTCCGTATCGCACTTGGCATGGTGCTTGCGGTGGATGGCCGCCCACTCTTTGGTCACCTGGCCCGTCGTCAGCCACAGCCAGAAACGGAAGAAATGGCTGGGGATGGCGTGCAATTCCAGCGCCCGGTGGGCCTGGTGGCGGTGCAGGTAAATCGTGACGCTGGCGATCGTGATATGCGTGACCACCATGGTGTACAGGAAAACTTGCCATGCGGACAGATCGGTAATGCCAGTGGCCATGAACTGCAAAACGTCGTGTAAAACGGAACTCAATGTCATTACTGCTACTCCAAGTGGACAGGGCGTGCGCACGGTCGCTCCAGTGACTCTGGAGGTCCGGCAGAGTTAATTTTAGGCGTGATTGTACGCCCTAATGGGTACTATCAGGCAAAATCGGAGGCAGGCAGCGAGGTTAAGGCTGGGTGCCGGATGGCGCGGACTCACCCTCTGCCGCGCCCGCGAGCGGGGCAGGAGGCGTACCAACAATACGCAATTCGCGTTGCGGAAACGGTACAGTGACCTTATGTTCCTGCAAGGTGCGCCAGATGGCGCGGTTTACATTCGACTTCACGCCGCCGGTGCCGTTTTCCGGGTCCGCGATCCAGAAGCCGATCTGCACATCGAGGCCGTCGGCGCCGAAACGCACCAGGGTGGCCGATGGCAGATTGCTTTGCGACACACGCGGCACCTTGGCCGTCGCCGCTTCCAGCAAGGGGAAGATGACATCGATATCCGTTTCATAGCCCACCGACACGGCCGTCGACAGCCACACCATGCGGTTGCTCAGCGACATGTTTTGCACGCCGCCGGAAATCAGCATTTCATTCGGCACGATGGATTCAACGCCATCGCCGCCCAGTAATACAGTATAGCGCGTATTGATCTGCGTCACTTTCCCCGTAAATTGCCCCACCGTGATCATGTCGCCGATGGTCAGGCTGCGGTCGAGCAGGATGATGAAACCGGAAACGAAGTTCGCGGCGATCTTTTGCAAGCCGAAGCCCAGCGCCACGCCGAAAGCGCCGCCAAACACGGACAGCACCGTCAGGTCGATGCCCACCAGCGACAGGCTGACCAGCACCGAAACGAGGATCAGCACGGCGCGGCCCATGCGCGACAGTACCACGCGCAAGGAGGTGTGCAAGCCCTGCATTTTCATCAGGCGCTCGTCGAGCGAGGTGCCGGCCCACATGGCCAGCACCAGCAGCACGGCCACGGAAATAGCGGCTTGCAAGATGGCAGCCACGGAGACCTTGTTGCGTCCCAGCGGTACGACGATGCCTTCCAGGAAAGTATGCAGTTCCGGCCACAGGCCCGTGATATACAGGGCCATGCCGGCCCACACCACCACCGTGAATATCTTTTCCAGCAACAACATGGTGGGACTGATGTCGCCATGGCGGGCAAAAATGCGGCGCAGCACATAAAAACCGAAGCGCACCAGCGCCATCGAGGTGCACAGGGGGATGGCAATACTGAGCAGATTGACCGACTGGAACTTGGCCAGGAAATGCTGCGCAATGCCCAGCAGCATGGCCGCCAGCACGGGCGTCAGGATGCGGATGAAACTATCCGTGCGCTGCAAGGTTTCCGGCGTGGCCGGCGTGGTCGCCGCTTCCGCCCGCTGATGCAGGAACACGCGCAACTGCCGCACCAGCAGCCAGCTCAGCGCCAGGCAGGCAACGATGACCAGCGCCTGCCACAGGATGGCCGGTTGGCGGAAATCATTGACAAAATCAGTGATCAGGTTGAGCAGCGGGGTTTCATTCATGGCGCAGGAGGTCCGGAAGGTGGGACAGAAGTGGTACGGATGGGCATCGAACCCATGCCGCCAGGCGGGCTGGCGGCATTGAAAGCCACCGCTGCAGGGTGCAGCGGCGGCCCGTGACAGGCTTACTCGGCTGCTTCAGCGTCAACGTCGTCGGCCGGTTTTTCATCGGCGTAGACTTTTTTCGGCATGATCTTGCGCTCGAACACGGCGGCGAAGAAGCCGTCGGTATGGTGCAGGTGCGGCAGCAATTTCAGGTAATCGCCCATTTCCAGCTCGATCTTCTGTTCGGCCAGCACCTTGCTCATCGGCACCAGGGTGAAGTCCGGATGCGCGGCCAGGAATTGCTCGGCGATAAAATCGTTTTCTTCGTTCAGGAAGCTGCAGGTGGCGTACACCAGGCGGCCGCCGCCCTTGACCAGGCGCGCCGCGCCGGCCAGGATGGCTGCCTGCTTGGCTTGCAGTTCGACGATGGAGTTCGGCTGCTGGCGCCATTTCACGTCCGGATTGCGGCGCAGGGTGCCCAGGCCGCTACACGGGGCATCGACCAGCACGCGGTCGATCTTGCCGGCCAGGCGCTTGATCTTGGCATCGCGCTCATGCGCGATCTGCACCGGATGCACGTTCGACAGGCCGCTGCGAGCCATGCGTGGCTTGAGCTTGGCCAGGCGCTTTTCCGACACGTCGAACGCATACAAACGGCCCGTATTGCGCATCAGCGCGCCCAATGCGAGCGTCTTGCCGCCCGCGCCGGCACAGAAATCGACCACCATCTCGCCGCGCTTGGCGCCGACGATCTGCGACAGAATCTGGCTGCCTTCATCTTGCACTTCGATGGCGCCGCTCTGGAACAACGGCATGTTTTGCAGCGATGGCTTCTTGATCACGCGCAGCCCCAGCGGCGCATACGGCGTCGGGGTGCTGAGGATAGGCGCTTCGGCCAGGGCCAGCATCACGTCTTCACGCGTGGCCTTGAGCGAGTTGACGCGCAAGTCCAGCGGCGCAGGTGCGTTCAGCGCATCGGCCAGCTTCATGGTTTCCGCTTCGCCGAACTGGGCGATCAGCTTGTCGAACAGCCAGGTCGGCATGTTGGCGCGCATGTTCGACGGCATCAGGCTGCGGTCGATCTGCGTGATGCGTTCCAGCCATTCCACTTCTTCTTCCGTCAGGCCGCCCAGGGAGTCGGCACCGACCGCTTCGGCCAGGCCGAGGATGGTCAAACGGCGCATGGTCGGGCCACTGCCCGCTTCGGCGAAATCGGTAAAGAACGATTTGTTGCGCAAGACGGCATAAATGCCTTCGGCGATAGCGCCGCGTTCGCGCGAACCGAGGCGCGGATGGTCGCGGAAATAGCGCGACAGGGTGGTGTCGGCCGGGGCCGTGAAACGTAAAATTTCGCGCAATACTTCTTCAGCATTGGCAAGTATCGCTGGTGGCAATCTCATTGTTATTCTTCCTGTAATATTTTATTGAGGGTCCACGCGGACCTGGCCATGCTCGACTGACAGTTTATCGTCAATGAACAGGCGGATGGCGCGCGGGTAAAGCAGATGTTCCTGTACCAGCACGCGCGCCGATAAGCTGTCTTCTGTGTCGCCTGGCAAGACTGGCACCACCGCACTCGCCACGGCCGGGCCATGATCGAGCTCGGCAGTCACGAAATGCACGGTCGCGCCGTGTTCCGTCACACCCGCCTCTAGCGCCTGGCGGTGCGTCGCCATGCCCGGGAACAGCGGCAGCAGCGACGGGTGGATATTGAGCATGCGCCCCGCGTAATGCTCGACGAAGGGCGGCGTCAGGATGCGCATGAAACCGGCCAGCACGACCAGGTCGGGGGTGTAGCCGTCAATCACGGCTTGCAGTGCCGCATCAAACTGCTCGCGGCTGGCATAATCCTTGTTGGCAACGACTGCCGTCGCTATCCCATGTTCCGCGGCAAAAACCAGTCCCTGGGCGTCGGCCCGGTTACTGATGACGGCGGCAATCCGGGCTGGCCATTGCTCGGCTTGCGCCGCGCGCACGACCGCTTCCATGTTGCTGCCGCGTCCGGAAATGAGGATAACGATATTTTTCATAGCGCGCATTGTACCCGCTATGGCGAAGCGAATCTAGAAAGGCCGGTATTATTGTTGCGGCGCAACATAAGCACCGGAGCGCCGCAGCCGCCCGGCGATGCCGATTGCCATCGGCACGGAAGGCCGGCTTCAGGGCATCGCGGCAAGAGTAAGTATTTACTCGAACGAATAGAAGACGCGGAACGGGACTTTCTTCTCGGCCCAGTAGTCAGCCGCGTCGCGGAACACGTCGAGCAGGATCTCGCGCGCTTCCTTGTCGAATTTTTGCGTATTTGGCAATTGCTCGAGCACCACCAGGAAACCCGTTTGCGTACCGGCCTTGAACATGGTGTCCGTCAGGCACAGGCGCAGGGCATCGAAATTCTTTGCCAGGTTTTTCGGAAACAGGAATGCTTCTGCAATAATGCCGATGACTTGTTGTTTGGTCTGTCCAGCGTTGCAATGCGCATATAAAAAGTGCTGCCCGAGACGGATCGCCTCGTCTTGTAACTCGGTCACGCGAAAGGCACGGATGGACTGGACAAGGTTGGGCGGCACGGTTAGTAACAAACTCATTTTTCCCTCAAATCGACCTGTTATGTATGGATTTGTTCTAGCTGCTCTTCTTATTGCATCCCCGCACGCGGGTCAATGCGCACGCGGTGATTCGATCTGTATCAACTTTTATGCGATTCAGTGCGATTTTATATAAGCCATACGCGTATTAGGGTAACGTGTTGTCCTGTATGAATCAACCCGAATATGATGTCAAACGCAAGATTTGTTACAAACCGCTGGTTTCAAGTCATCCAACATCATGTATCGATTGAAAGTGCATGTTACAGACTGTGGGGCAAGGGGCTTGGGCTGTTACATTTTGTTGCCATGCGAAACACTTCCCTCGGGCTGGCGGGATTACTATAGTCCCAAGTTGTAAAAAATACCCTGAAAGATTCTCTACATAATGAGGTTAGAAATGAACTTGCAAGCCAAATTGATGATGTCAGCCCTTTGTATCGGTGCATTGCCACTCGCCCAGGCCGCCGACTTTGAAGATTTCGGCAAGGTCGTGCGCGTCGTGCCGCAAGTGGAACAGATCAATCGTCCACGCCAGGAATGCCGCACGGAATACGTGCAAGTGCAAGCGCCGCCGCAACAGCGCAGCGCTGGCGGCTCCATCGTCGGCGGTATCGCCGGCGCCCTGCTCGGTAGCCAGGTCGGTGGCGGCAATGGCCGCACGGCCGCCGCTGCTGCCGGCGCGATTGCCGGCGCCGTCGTCGGCGACCGTGTCGACAACCAGAACAATTACCAGGGCGGCATGCAGGAACAAGCCGTCAAGCAATGCCGTCAGGTCGACCACTGGGAATCGCGCAACAACGGCTACCAGGTCACCTACGACTACCGCGGCCGCAACTACACGAGCATCATGTCCTACGATCCGGGCGAGCGCATCCGTCTGCGCGTCTCCATCGAGCCAGCTCAGCAGTAAGCACAGCGAGCGGCCCATGCCATGCCAGCCCCAGCGGCTGGCATTTTTTATGGCGCCCCGCCACGGGCTATAATGCGGCACACTTTCAGGCCGCCTTATGCTTATCAAACGAAAATCCATCGAACAAGTCGAATCCTCGCGCCCCGCGCGCAAGCCCCGCTACGCCCCAGTCACCCTGTCGGAAATGGATGGCGTGCGCTATCTGCATTTCGGCACGGAATGGGTGCAGGGCGCCATGCGCATCCGCAAGCCGGACTGGCCGGAGCTCGAATACGCGCAGCAAATGATGGCGTGGATGCTGTGGATAGCACAACCGCAGCGCCTCGCCCAGCTGGGCCTGGGTACGGGAGCGCTGACCAAGTTCTGCTACCGCCAATTCCCGCAGGCGCAAGTGGAAGCCATCGAGCTGAACCCGTCCGTCATCACCATCTGCGCCTCGATGTTCAAGCTGCCGCCCAACGATGAGCGCCTGCACGTGCGCGAGATGGATGCGCTCGACTACGTCAACGACGACGCCAACCATGGCACCCTGGACGCCCTGCAGGTGGACCTGTATGACGCCACGGCGCGCGGTCCCGTACTCGACAGCGCGGACTTCTATTCCGCCTGCTGCGCCTGCCTGGCGCCACACGGCATCATGACGGTCAACCTGTTCGGCGACCACCCCAGCTACGCGAAGAACATCAAGGCGATGAAGTTTGCGTTTGCGCAGGTGATCTGCCTGCCGGAAGTCCATGATGGGAATGTGGTGGCGATCGCGTTCAAGACGAAAGTGGCGCTCGATGCCGAAGCGCAAGCGGCCCTGCTGGAACGCGCCAAGCAGATCGTCGCCGAGACCAAGCTGCCCGCCAAGTCCTGGGTCAAGGGCATCGTCAGCACTCTGTAAGCGCCGGCACACCCACGCAAGGCCGGCAGCCCTGAAAGGCGCCGGCCATGTCCGCTTCCCCTCTTGCCTTACCCGACACGCCGCTGCAATTGCCGCAACTGCTGGCCTGGCTGCAGGAAGACGGCTTGCTCGATGCGGCGCAAGCGGCGGCCATCGTCGCCCAGGCCACCCTGCTGCCCGCGCCTGCCCTGCATCCGCTATGCAGCATCGCCCATAGCGCACTCACGCTCGACACCCTGTGCGCCTGGCTGGCGCAACGCTCGGGCTTGCCGTATGTGCGCATCGATCCCTTGCACATCGATTTCAGCCAGGTGGCCGACGTCATGACGGCCGGCTATGCGGCCCGCTTCAACATCCTGCCCGTGGACAGCACGCCGGAGCGCATCGTCATCGCCACGGCCCAGCCCTACGCGCTCGCTTGGCAGGCGCAACTGGGCAACCTGGCGCCACGCAAGCTGAGCCTGGTCATCGCCAATCCGCTGCACATCGCTGACGCCATCGCGCAATTTTTCAGCCTGGCCAGTTCCGTCAAGGTGGCAAAACTGGCATCCACGCAAGACCTGGCGCTGCGCCAGAATGTCGAGCAGCTGGTGGAGCTGGGACGCCACAAGACCAGCCTCGACGCCAACGACCAGCACGTGATACGCATCGTCGACTGGCTGTGGCAATACGCGTTTGCCCAGCGCGCCTCCGACATCCATCTGGAACCGAAGCGCGATGCGGGTCTCGTGCGCCTGCGCATCGATGGCCGCCTGCACCAGGCGTATCAATTGCCGCCCGTGGTGCTGCTGGCCATGACGGCGCGCATCAAGTTGCTCGGGCGCATGGACGTGGTGGAAAAGCGCCGCCCCCAGGATGGCCGCATCAAGACGCGCAATGCGCAGGGCCAGGAAATCGAGCTGCGCCTGTCGACCTTGCCCACGGCCTTCGGCGAAAAGCTCGTCATGCGCATCTTCGACCCGGAAGTGGCCGTCAAGAGTCTGGCCGAGCTGGGTTTTCCGCCTGCGGACGCCGAACGCTGGCGCCAGCTGACGGCGCGCACGCACGGCATCGTGCTGGTGACGGGCCCCACCGGCTCGGGCAAGACCAGCACCCTGTACAGCACCCTGAAGGCGCTGGCCGGCAGCGAAGTCAATGTATGCACGGTGGAAGACCCCATCGAAATGGTCGAACCGGCATTCAACCAGATGCAGGTGCAAACCCAGGCCGGCATCGAACTGTCGTTTGCCGATGGCGTGCGGGCGCTGATGCGGCAAGATCCCGACATCATCATGGTGGGCGAGATCCGCGACCTGGCCACGGCCGAGATGGCCATGCAGGCGGCGCTGACGGGCCACTTGGTGCTGTCGACCCTGCACACCAACGACGCGCCCTCGGCCGTCATGCGCCTGCTGGAACTGGGCTTGCCCGCTTATTTACTGGAAGCGTGCCTGGCCGGCGTGCTGGCGCAGCGCCTGCTGCGCTGCCTGTGCCCGGGCTGCAAACAGCCAGGCGCCGCCCCGGAGGCCGCCGCATGGCAGCGCCTGACGGGTGGCCAGCTGGAACGGCCGCAGGCCACGTACCGCGCCGTCGGCTGCGCCCTGTGCCGGCAGAGCGGCTACCTGGGGCGTGCCGGCATTTATGAACTGCTGAGCGTGACGGAAACCTTCGGCCAGCTGGTCAAGGCGGGCGCCGACCTGCACGCCTTGCGCCGCCAGAGCGTCCTCGACGGCATGACGCCGCTGCGCATCGCCGGCGCCCGCAAAATCGTCGATGGCACGACCAGCATCGATGAAGTGCTGAAGCTCACGGCAGCCCTGCCTTAGCTGGCCTGCACTTTCTCGCAGGAATGCTTTGCATTCTTTTTCAACTGATATATAATGCGGCCTCTTTCGGGTCGTTAGCTCAGCTGGTAGAGCAGCGGACTTTTAATCCGTTGGTCGCAGGTTCGAATCCCGCACGGCCTACCACGAATGCGCAGTACTAAAAAGCCCATCCTCACGGATGGGCTTTTTTCGTTTCCGGTCCGCACGGTTATACTGGCTCTTCGTCTTGCCAGCCCTGAAAGAAACGCATGAAACTTGCAGCCCTGCTTTTCCCCGCCCTGCTGCTGTGTGCACAAGCCCAGGCGCAGGCGCAAACGCCCATCGTGCTCGACGGCCAGTACAGCGCGCGCACGGACGAGATGAGCTTGCAGATCATCGGCGAGCGCGTCTGCTTCGTGCCCGACAAGGCGCAGTGGGGCCGTTTGCCCCGCCCTGCCGCCACGCACGCGGCGTGGTTTTGTTTCAGCAACGATGGCGAGGCGCGCCGCCTGCTGCGCGTGCCCGCGCGCCAGGCCGACAATTGCGGCTGGCAAGCGCGTGCGCGCATCGTCATCGACACCTATCAACCGTACGTCGAGCAAGGCGATGGCAACGACATGGCGCGCCTGGCCTCGGTGGTGAAGGTGGCGCAACCGAACGCCATCGCCTGCGAGTAATCAGTTCAGTTCGATCAGTCCAGTTCATACTCCTGCAGATAGCGGGCGAACAAGTCACCATCGGCCAGCGGACACGCAAACCCGGCCCCCCAGTCGGCCAGCAACAACTGCGCTTTCAAGGGCAGCAGCAACAGCTCAGGCATGGCGTAGCTGCACCACAAATCCACCACGCTGCCGTCCTCGCCCAAGCCCGCAAACAGGGTTTCCGTGTTCTCGCCGCCAAAGGCCAGCACATTCTTGCACTCCACGCGGTAACTGCTGTAGCCCGTGTAGACGACATCATACGGCGGCATGGCATCGGCCAGCGCCAGCCGCAACTGGTCAGCCGTGAGCCCCAGCGCGCGCAGTGGCGACGGCGGCGCCTCGGGCACGTACATCTCGGTCCAGCCGGCGCCGCTGCGGTGCGCATCGGCGAACGCCTGCTGCTCGCCCATCTGCGTCAAACAGTGCTGCAAGTTATCCAGCGGCAGCAGTTCGATCATGCAATAGTCATCTTCGTGATAGTACGCTTCGCGCATGCTTCAATTCTCCAGCAAATCTTGCAATTGCCCATTGCGCCGCGCCGTCAGCCGGCCAGCCCAGGTCTCGCTGGTGACGGCCGGATAGCGCACGGCGCCAAAATTCATCCAGGCATCGCGGTACGCCAGCCACAGGCGCTGGGTGGCGCGGATGCCATCCTTGCCCACGGCGCCCGCGTACGTCTCGGCCGGCTTTTTCATGAGCTTGCCGTAGATGGCGTTGAGCTCCTTGTCGAGCGCCGCCACCTGCTCTTTGGACATGCTGGCCGGCAGCTTGCCCGCTTCGTACTCGCGCACATCGTGCGCCAGCAGATCGAGTTCGGCCGTGCGGGCGGCGATGCTCAGGGCGGCGCGCGCCGTGCCGCTCAAGTCCGTTTCATTCGCTGCGCGCGCATCGGCAAACTTGCTTGCCGCCGCCTGCAGCTCTTGCAGCGACGCTTGCGCCACGGCAGGCATGCTTGCGCTGACTTTGCCTGTCGCCTGCGCGCGCACGCGCTGCTTTTGCCGCGCATCGATGGCACTGCACACGCCCATCATGTAGCCGCTGGTGATGTCGTCGCACCAGTCCATCATGCCGCGTCCGCTGGCATTGATCTGCTGCAAGTGCTCGATGCGGCCCTGCATCTCGGCCGGCGCCGCGTCGATGCTGCATGCATATTTGAGCGCCAGCAATGGATCTTTCTGCACGCCCTGCCCATTCTGGTACAGCATCATCAAGACGGCATTATTTTGCGTGGCCATGGCGCAATGGCGCGCGGCACGCCAGTCGGCGGGCTTGGGCGAAGACATACTCTTGGTATCGTAATACAGCTCGCTCGCCTGGCACTGCTGCAACGATGCCACGGCGGACGGCGTCAGCAGGTCGGCGGGCGGCGGCGCCGCATCCTTGACCTTCAGGCAAGTCGCATACCAAGCCGTGCTTTCCGCGTGGCCCACGCCCATGGCGCTGGTATTCGGGTAGGGAGCGGGCGCCGCAGCAAAAACCGGAGCGGCCAGCAGGCAGCTCGCGCCCAGCAATGCCGTTTTCAATAAGGGTAGACAAATTTTCATGTTCAGGCAGCGCCAGCGTGAGTAAAGCGGCAAGTTTAACTGATCAGCCAGGCTGCACCCGCCCGTTACACGTCCATCCCGCCTGGTAAGTAACGGTACTCAGCCTTGGCAGTGCAGGAATCGATGGGCAATAATGTTGCCCGCTGTACTCTTTTTCACTTCCCGGACCACGCCCATGACCTTACCCCGTCTTCGCCGTTCCCTTGGCTCCCTGCTGATCGCAGCGGCCTGCGCCTCGCTGGCAACGACCGTCCACGCCGCCGATACCAGCCCGGCATCGCCAGTTGCCGCCACACAAACCAAACACGCCATCACGCATGAAGACGTGTGGCTGATGAAACGCGTGGGCGCGCCCGTCGCCAGCCCGGATGGAAAGTGGGCCGTGTTTTCCGTCATCGACAGTGCCTACGACAGCAAGGAACAATGGTCGGACCTGTGGATCAAGTCGCTGCTTGACGACAGCCCCGCTCGCCGCCTGACCTCTTCCAAGGGAGGCGAAAGCGCCGTGGCCTGGTCGCCGGACAGCCGCCAGTTGGTGTTTGTCGCCAGGCGTGACGGCGATGACGCGGGACAGATCTACCGCCTCGACGTGGCCGCTGGCGGCGAAGCACAGCGCCTGACCTCGCTCACCCTGGGCGCGCGCATGCCGAAATGGAGTCCGGATGGCAAGCAATTGCTGTTCATCAGCGACATCTATCCAGGCAACAAGACAGAAGCCGACGTCAAGCAAAGCGTCAAAGAGCGCAAGGAACGCAAGGTCAGCGCCCGCTCGTATGAAACGACGGCACCGCGCTATTTCGACAAATGGCTGACCGACAAGCAGGTGCGCCTGTTCATCGTCGATGCGCAGGCTGAGGCGAAAGGTGAAAACACAGCACGCGACATCCTGTCGGGCACGCAACTGGTAGCTCTTCCGGGCTTTGGCGGCGGCCAGGGCGACGAGGGGCAATCGCTGGATGCCGTCTGGACGCCCGATGGCAAGGCCGTCGTCTTCAACGCGGCCACCAACCACGATGCGGCCCAGCGCGAAGCCGTGGTTTCGCAACTGTATTTACTGCCCGTGGCGGGCGGCGAAGCGCAGCGTTTGACGCAGGACAAACATAGCTACGCTTCCTTGAAATTTGCCGCCGATGGCAAGACCCTGTTCGCCCTCAGCGACGCGCAAACGCCCGGTAAAGTGTATGACGTGAAACGCCTGGCCAGCTTTGCCTGGCCGATGAGCAGCCCTGCGCCAACCATCCTGACGGCCAAGCTGGACCGTTCGATTTCCCGCTTCGTGCTGCCCGAAGGCGGCAAGCGCGTCCTCTTCAGCTATGAACATGCGGGCCTGGAAAAGCTGTACTCGATCGACGCCAGGGGCGGTGACGTGCGCGAGGAGCCATCCTTGCCGACGGGCAGCATCAATTCGCTGAGCAGCGGCGGCAAGGCCCTGGTGGGCGTGTGGGAGTCAAGCATCAACCCGCCGGAAATCTATGCGTTTAATGGCAAGCAGCCGAAACGCCTGACGGCCTTCAACACGGACAAGGCAAATAAAATCGACTGGCAGGCGCCCGAGCACTTCTGGTTCACCACGGCCGACGGCCGCCAGATCCACAATATGCTCGTCAAGCCGGCCAATTTTGATCCGAACAAGAAATACCCGCTGTTGACCGTCATCCACGGCGGCGCGGCCAGCATGTGGCGCGACCAGTTCGTGCTGCGCTGGAACTATCACTTGCTGGCCAAGCCCGGCTATGTCGTGCTGCTGACCGACTACAAGGGTTCCACCGGCTATGGCGAGGAATTCTCGCGCTCTATCCAGTTCGACCCCTTGAAAGGCCCGGGCGATGAAGTCAACCAGGGCGTCGATGAAGCCATCAAGAAATACCCATTTATCGACGGCACGAAACTGGCGGCCGGCGGCGCCAGCTATGGCGGCCACCTGGCCAACTGGCTGCAAGCGACCACCACGCGCTACAAGGCCATCGTCTCGCACGCGGGCGAAATGGATTTGATCATGCAGTGGGGCACCAGCGACGGCGGCTTCGGCCGTGAAACGAATGCAGGCGGCCCCGTCTGGTCGAACCTGCCCGTGTGGCGCGACCAAAGCCCCGTCATGCAAGCGGGCAATCACGAAAAAGGCACGGGGTTTACCACCCCCATCCTGATCACTGTGGGCGAACTCGATTACCGCGTGCCGGCCAACAATGCCTTGATGAACTTTGCCGTGCAACAGCGGCTGAACGTGCCGGCGAAATTGCTCGTGTTCCCGGATGAAAACCACTGGATCTTGAAGGGCGAGAACAGCCGCTTCTTCTATAGCGAAGTCGAAGGATGGCTCGCCAAGTATTTAAAATAATCGCGCTGTACGCTTCTTCAAAAGCCAGGCTCCGCTCACGCGGGCCTGGCTTTTTTCATGCGCTCTGGACAGCAGCCACGGCCGCCTTCTGGCGGGCGATTGCCAGCACCATCAGCGCGGCGACGAGGCAGGCGGCGCCGGCCGCGAACAGGGCCGGGTTGTAGGTCAGCATCAGGGTGCGGATGCGGCCGGCGCCATACGCGGCCACGGCGGCGCCCAGCTGGTGGCCGGCGAAGATCCAGCCAAACACCATGCCCGCCCGCTCCCGGCCAAACGTGGCCCCCACCAGTTTGACGGTGGGCGGTACGGTGGCGATCCAGTCCAGGCCGTAGAACATGGCGAACAGCGACAGGCCGTACAAGGTGAATTCCGAATACGGCAGCCAGAACAGGGACAAGCCCCGCAAGCCGTAATACCAGAACAGCAGTTTGCGGTTGTCATAGCGGTCCGACAGCCAGCCGGACAGGATCGTGCCAAACAGGTCGAAGGCGCCCATCATGGCCAGCACGGACGCGGCCGGCACGGCGGACAGGCCCGAGTCGCCGCACAGCGAGATGAAATGCGTCTGGATCAGGCCGTTGGTGCTGAGGCCGCAGATGAAAAACGTGCCAAAGAGTATCCAGAAGGTACGATGGGAAGCCACGCTGCGCAAGATCAAAAAAGGCGTGGCGAACGTCATTGCCGCTGCCGGCGCCGCCACCAGCGGCGTGGCCGGCTCGGCGCCATACGGACGCAAGGCCACGTCTTGCGGGCGGTTGCGCATGCACAGGAAGGCCAGCACGGCGACGATGGCGCAGGCGACAAACACGGGCAGGACGGCTGTGCGCCAGCCGAAGTGCTCGATCAGCCAGGCGCCCACGGGCAGGAACAGCAACTGGCCCGTGGCCGAGCTGGCCGTCAGCACGCCCACCACCAGGCCACGGTGCGTATCGAACCAGCGGTTCGCCACCACGGCGCTCAAGACCAGCGCCGTCATGCCCGAGCCCAGCCCCAGCAGGATGCCCCACAGGGCCACCAGGTGCCAGAACTGCGTCATGCGCGTCGCCAGCAGCATGCCGGCGGCGATCAGGCCCAGCGCCACGCAGATGACATTGCGCAAGCCGAAGCGCTCCATCAGGATGGCGGCAAACGGCCCCATCAGGCCAAACAGCACGAAGCGTACGGCCAGGGCCGAGGAAATCTGCTCGACATCCCAGCCGAACTCGCGGCTCAAGGGCTGCATCAGCGCACCCGGCAAGCCCAGCGCGGCCGACGAGGTCAAGGCGGTGAGGAAGGAAATGGCGACGATGACCCAGGCAAAGTGGATGCCGCGCCGCGCCAGCCATTGCGAAAAAGGATAGGAAAGCATGCAATCCTCATGAGAAAGAGTGAAGAGAAAGAGTGGATGCCGGTCAGCATCAGCCGATGGGATTTTCCCATGTTATATTATGATCGTAATTTATACAAACAAAAAAAACTGGGGCCACACTGCTGCGTGCGGCTCCAGTCCCGGCTTTAACGCACTACAGAGTACGCTTATTTCACCTTCAAGCCATTCTTCACATCCGTCACGCCTTCCACGCCACGGGCCAGGTCGGCGGCTTTTTTCACTTGCGCCTGGGAAGGCACGAAGCCGCTGAGCATGACGACGCCATTCACCGTTTCCACGTGCACGTCCAGCGCTTTCAAGTCATTGTCCTTGACGAGGTCTGCCTTGATCTTGGTGGTAATGACGGAATCCTCCACTGCCACCTTGGTGCTGCTGGCCGCATTGCGCGTCACGCAGGCGGCCTTGGCCGTCGCATCCATGGCGTCGCAGTTTTCCTTCGTCGTGGCGGGGGGATTTTGCGCCACGTTGGTGCCGGCCCTGGCGCCCGTGTTGGCGTCGGCCAGCGCGGCCGTTTTCGCCGCCTTGGCATCGTTCATGCACGTGGTTTTATCGGTGCCCGTGCGGTCGCCGCACTTGGCCTTGGCCAGGTCATACTCGGCATTGGCGACATCCTTGCGGGCCTTGCCCAGTTCGCGCGGCGTGTTGCGGTACTGCGCCACGGCGTCCGAGTCCGCCTTGGTGCGCGCCACCTTGGCTTCTTCCACGCAGACTTTTTTCGCGTTGCCGCTCTGGCTGTCGCAGGCGGCCTTGGCCTGCTTGTAGTCGGCCGTTGCCTTGTCCGTCAAGCTCTTGTACGAGGCATCCTGCGCATACGCGGGCGCGGCGGCAAGCAGGGCGCTGGCACTGGCGGCCAGCATGAGTGCGATCATTTTGTTCATGATGGTTCCTCTCTGGTTAGTTGATGCCCAGATTAGACCCCTGGCGCACGCAAAGCTCCGTGCGACAGCACACGCTGACAGGCCATTCGCATAAAAATCAGCGTTTATTTGTCGCCGCTCAAACCCTTCCGCCACAATACTTGCGCCTGTTCAAATGGTGAAGCGGTCCCATCGGCCCCATCGGCCCCATTAAAGGCGCCTTCGCCCTCTGCCAGCGCCAGCCATGCCTGCGTGGCGTGGGAACTGCCTACACCGCCGCCCGCGCCGCTACCCGCCGCGCGCACGCCGCGCATCCAGGCCAGCACCTCCCGGTATTGCCCGGGGTGGCGTGCATGCATCCAGGCCAGCGCCACCAGGTCCGCATAGGCCTCTTCGCGGCGCGTCTCGCGCAGTTCCTGCGTGAGCGCTGTCAACTTGCCGCGCTGCCTGCTGCGCGGCTCGATAAAGCCGCGCGGCAAGGCGTGCCAGTTGTCCTGCGCATAGCGCTGGCAATGGCCGATTTCATGCGCCGTCATCGCTTCGATCAGCATGCCTTGGCGCGCAGCCGGCACGCCCTGCAAGACGCTGTCCGCCTGCGCATTGCCACGCAAGGACAGCACCAGCTTGCAGCGCCCCCCTTCGTAGCCCAGCGCCAGCGGCACGGCGCCGGGCGCATCCTGCGGCTGGGCGATGATATCGATGGGCAAACCTTGCGCGCGCGCAAACGCGATGACGGGCTGGCCCGCCTGCAGCCAGCGGTTTTCCAGATCGGTGAGCTGGGCGTGCGCCATGGCAGGCACAGCAAGGAACAAACTCCACAGCGAGAACAGTTTCAACATGGGATCAACAGGAGGAAAGAGGCTTTACCACTGCAGAGTAAGCGGTGCAGATATTTCCACAAGGAAAAACTGGCAACTTTTCATAAATAAAGACGAAAAAAACCGGTGCAGATGCACCGGTTTTCCAGGCTGACAATAGTCAGAGGATCAAGATTAATTCTTCGTCGCCTTGTCCAGCGCGCGGGCCGTGACGAATTCCGGGCGGATATCGTTGGGCACGGCCTTCATCTTGTCGAGCGCCACCTGCACTTCGGGGCGGATGACCACGTACTTGCTCATCAAGTCTTTCGCGCGCGCATAGTCGCCCGTTGCCTCGATGGTCAGAAATTCACGGTCCAGGTCGATCACGGCCTGCTTGATCTTGGCAAAATCGACGCCGAACTTGCCATCGCCCAGCGAGACAAAACCGCCCTTGTCGAGGATGTAATTGATCTGGATCGCCATGCCGCGCGCGTGCGAATCGGTCAGGCCGAAATGCAGGGTGCGGAAACCGGAAGCGAGGAAAGTGTTGTACAGCTTGCGCTCGGCCACGTCGCCCTGGCCCAGCGTATCGTTGAGTTGTCCCTTGTCCATCATGTAGCGCAGCGCAAACAGGCCCGTGATGTCGGCCTTGGCTTCCTCGATGGTCGAATACGCTTCCTTCAAGTCCTGGCGCGGCGTCGATGGCTTGCCGTCGACGACGGTGGCGTGCGGGCCCAGGCCGTGCATGATTTCATGCGCGAGGATGTGCGTGAAGAAGGAATTGAAGTCCACGTCCTGCTGCGCGTCGGGCGTCAGCACCAGTTTCGAGATCGGCGTCAGGGTGGCCTTGAACTTGGCTTCCTGCACGTTTTTCAGCATCACGCGCTTGGAACCGCGCGCGCTGATGATGCGCTCGTCGTTCGGCAAGTTGTAGGCGGCTGTCTGCACGGCCATGTTGCCGTCGCCAGCGCCATATACCTGATTCACCACCACCATCGGCGCCAGCGCGCCTACTTTCGGGTTGCGGTACCGGGCGTCGAGCGGCAGGTTGTCTTCCAGCTCCTGCATGTGTTTGGCGAAGAAATTAAGTTTTTGCGTCTCGGCCTGGTCGCGGATGTTCACGTAGGCTTCGAACGCGGCCTTGTAGCCGAACAGTTCATCGTTATACGTTTCATACGGGCCGATGGTGATGTCGACGGGCGAATCGAGGTCCATCCAGGCGAAGTCGGACGGCAAGTAATCGTTGTCGAGGAAAGCCTTGGCGCGCAGGGTGAGGAATTTCTTCAGCGATGCGTTGTCCGTGGCGGCCGCCGCTTCGTCCAGCAGTTTGGCCAGCTGTTTCAGCTCCACCTTGTATTCGTCCGAATACTTGACGGTCTGGTAGGTGCCATCCTTGCCCGCGCGAATCGTCGTGAAGAACCATTGCGCCTGCTGCTTGTCGTCCGCCGGCAAGCCGTTCATCCATGTTTCCAGGCTGGCCTTGGTGGCGCCCTGCGGATAGAAATTGCCCGCTTCCGGCTTGTGCGCGGGAATGGCGATGCCCGCATAGCTGGCCGGCATGAACGAGGCGTGTGCGTCGAGCACCGACCATGGTCCCTTGTTGATCCAGAAATAGTTCAGGCGCGCCTGGCCCAGCTTTGATTTGTCCTTCTTCAAGGCCGCCCACAGCGCTTCATTGCCGGACCAGCGCTGGCGCAGCTGCAATACGTCGACCAGCTTGGCCGCCTCGACCAGCTTGGCGATGGCCTGGCGGTCGCCCGCAGACAGGTGCGTGACATCGGCGGTCAGTGCGACGGGCGCATAGCGGGCGCTCATGGTGGTCAGTTGTTGCGCGGTAGCCGGGGTTGCTGGTGCGGCGGCTGGCGTTGCGGCGCAGGCGCTGCCAACGGCGGCGGCCATCAGCAGGGGAATCAGGAGTTTTTTCATGGGGGTCTCGGTAAGATTTTTCTCAGAAGCGGCTGGCGCGGATGGCGCGCTACCGCTTTCTTGCTCAGTCTGCGATTGTCCCACCTGCCCCATGGCATGGCAAGCCGCTTACCAGACCCGGTACACCTGCCCCGTCTGCGCCCCTTCCACGCTGCGGCTGTAAGCCAGGGCCACGCGGCTGGCGGCGGCCGGCTCGAAGCCGTAGAAGAACGGGCCATACGCATCCAGCGATTCGGCCAGCACCGTGGGACTGACGACATTGATGCGCACGCCGCGCGCCAGTTCAATGGCGGCGCCCCGCACGAAGCCTTCCACGGCCGCATTCGTCATGCTGGCGGCCGCGCCGAAGCGGATCGGCTGCTCGGCCACGATGCCGCTGGTGAGCGTGATCGAGCCGCCGTCGTTCAGGTATTCCTGCGCCACCAGCGCCACGTTGACCTGGCCCATCAGCTTGCTGTCCAGGCCCAGCTGGAATTGCTCGGGAGTAAATTCGGCCAGGGGGCCGAAATGCAGCTTGCCGGCCGTGACGACAACGGCATCGACCTTGCCGATGCGCTTGAACAGGGCGCGCACTTGCGCGATGTCGCCCATGTCGGCCTGGTGCGTGCCGCTGCGGCTGCCCACTTCGATGATTTCATGGCGTTGCGCCAGTTGGGCGGCGACGGCCGTGCCGATGGTGCCGCTGGCGCCGATGATGACGATTTTCATGCTGCTTCCTTGTGTGGGTTGAACGATGGAGCCAGTATGCGCCGCTTACAAAAAGGAATAAATACGCTAGAATTTACAAGATTACTAATTTAAAGTTTGCAATCAAGGCAACCATGGATAAATTGCGCAGCATGGAGATGTTTGTCGCCGTCGTCGATGCGGGCAGTTTCACGGCTGCCGCCGAGGCGTTCCAGATATCGCCCGTGATGGTGGGCAAGCACATCAAATACCTGGAAGAACGGCTGGGTGCGCGGCTGCTGGCGCGCACCACGCGGCGCCAGGCGCTGACGGAAATCGGCCTGCAGTATTGCGAACAATGTCGCCAGATCCTGGCCAGCATCCATGCGGCCGAACGGGGCGCGGAAGCCATGCGCACGGCGCCGCGCGGCAAGCTGAAAATCACGGCGCCCGTGTCCTTCGGCAGCGAGTGCATCGCGCCGCTGATGGCCGACTACCTCGATGCGTATCCGGAAGTGAGCCTGGAATTGAATCTGAACGACAGGACGGTGGACCTGGTGGAGGAAGGATTCGACGCGGCCATCCGCATCGGCAAGCTGGAAGATTCCGCCATGGTGGCGCGCGTGCTGCGGCCGTATGCGATGGTGATCTGCGCCGCGCCCGCCTATTTGGCCAAGCACGGCACGCCGCGCACGCCGGCCGACCTGGCGCGCCACGAATGCCTGGACTTCATGCAGTGGACGCGCCACGTGCGCTGGCGCCTGGCCAGGAGCGGTGACGACGACGGCAGTCCCGTGCGCGAGAGCCGCTTCCGCTCGAACAATGGGCAGGCGCTGCGCGTGGCGGCCCTGCACGGCTTCGGCATCATCATGCAGGCGGAGATCCTGATGGCCGGCGATATCGCCGCCGGCAGGCTGGTGCCGCTGCTGGCCGACTACGTGCCGGCGCCGCGCCCCATGCACCTCGTGTATGCGCGCGACCGCCAGCCTACGCCGAAGCTGACGACCTTCATCGACTTTCTGCTGGAACGCTACGGGCCGGCGGCGACACCGCCACCGGCCACGCTCACGTAATCGTCGTGCTTAGTTCACCTTCGCGGCGGGCGCCGATGCCAGCTTGGCCAGCTCGCCATCCGGCTGCCAGCCTGCGCCCAACGATCGGGCCACGGCAACGGTGGCCAGCAAACGCTGGGTCTTGATCTGCGCGGCGGCGCGGTCCGCCGTCAGCGAACTGCGCTGCGCATCGGTGACGTCGAGGTAGGTCGAGATGCCGCGCTCGTAGCGCGTGCGCGCCACCAGGTAGGCGCGCGCCGCCGCTGCCTGCGACAGGGCCTGGGCGTCGCCCTGCAACTGGCGCTGCTCCACGTCAGACAGCGCATCCTCCACTTCGCGCAAGGCCGTCAGCAGCTTCGTTTCGTGGTTCGCCACGGCTTCCGCATAGCGCGCCTTGGACAAGTCCAGATTCGCCTGGTTGCGGCCACCGTCGAAGATCGGCAGGGACAACGCCAGCGGACCAAAGCTGAACTGGCGCGAACCGCCCTGCGCCAGATCGCGCAGTTTTTCGGAGGCGTAGCCGAAATTACCCGTCAATTGCAGCGACGGGTAAAACGCGCCTTCGGCCACGCCCACTTGCGCGTTGGCCGCGCGCAGGCCCGCCACGCTGGAGACCAGATCCGGGCGGTGCGCCAGCAGGCTGGCCGGCAAGCCGACGGGAATGGCGGGCGGCAGCGGCAAGCTGGACGGATCGGCGGCCACCGGCAATTGCAGCGCCGACGGCGGCTTGCCCGTCAAAGTGGCCAGGCTGTTTTCCAGCTGGTTGCGCTGACGCTTGACTTCATGCAGGTCGGCCTGCGCATTCGACAGTTCGACTTTCGCGCGCGCCAGGTCCAGCTCATTCGTCAAGCCCGCGTTGAAGCGCGCCTCGACCAGCTGCGCCGACTCGCGGCGCGTGCCCAAGGCGCCATTCAAAATCGCCATTTCCGCATCGAGTCCGCGCAGCTGCCAGTAATTGCTGGCCACCTGTGCCGACAGCATCAGCAGCACGCCATCACGGTCGGCCTGCGCCGCCAGCGCCTGCGAATCAGCCGCTTCGACCATGCGTTTGACACGCCCCAGCAAGTCGACTTCATACGACAGCGAACCGCCCACGGAAAAATTGTTGCCGCTGATGGAGCGGTTGCCCAGGGCCAGGCCCTGCGAAGTGTTGGCCGAGGTGCGCGAGTTCGAGATGCCCGTGCTGACGTTCACGCTCGGGCCCTGGTTGGCGCGCGCCGTGCCGCTTTGCGCCAGCGCCTGCAGCAATCGCTCGCCGGCCGCTTTTACACCGGGATTGTCCTGCAGCGCACTGTGCTCCAGGCGGTCCAGAGTGGCGTCGCCGTAGATGCTCCACCACTCTTTGGGCAGCTGCGCGGCATCCGCTGCGGCCGCGCCATGGCGAAAAACGCCGTTGTCGATGCCGGCCACGTTTGCCGGGGCCGTGAAATCCTGGCCCACGCTGCCGCAGGCGGACAGCGCCACGGCAAGGGAAGCGGCCAGCGCGATTTTCGTCAATACTGTTTGCATGGTGATTACCTTCTTGTTCTTTAATTGACGGTCAATGACCGCCGCCACCGCCACCGGGAGCTTTGAGTTTGTCGGCCAGCCACAGGGGCACGATGCAGGCCAGCAGGATGGCGCCGATCAGGAAGAAGCCATCGTTGTAGGCCATCACATACGCTTCGCGGCGCACGATGCCGTCGATCGCCTGCAAGGCCTGGTTACCGGCCGTGACGGCGTCATAGCCCTTGGCCATGAACGAGGACGTCAGCTGGTCGATGCGCAGTTGCGTGGCGCTGGAATACGCATTGATCGCTTCACCCAGGCGCTGCGAGTGAAAGTGCTCGCGGGTGCTCAGGGCCGTGGCCAGCAGGGCGATGCCGATCGAGCCGCCCAGGTTGCGTGTCATGTTGAACAGGCTCGATGCGGACGGCATGTCCTTCGGCGCGATGCCCTTCATGGCGAAGTTCGACAGGGTCAGCATGACGAAGGGCTGGCCCAGCGCGCGCACCACCTGCGACCACAGCAGCTGGTCGTAGCCGGTGGACGCGTCCATGTAGGCATTCATCATGCACGAGCCGCCGAACAGCAAGAGGCCGAACGAGCACAGGATGCGGTTGTCCACCACCGACGACAGCTTGGCGACAAACGGCATGATGAACAGCTGCGGCAAGCCCACCCACATGATGACTTCACCGATCTGCATCGGCGAATAGCCGGCGATCTGGCCCAGAAACAGGGGCAGCAAGAAGGCCGAGCCATACAAGCCCATGCCCGTCACGGCCGACAGCACGGTGGCGACCAGAAAATTGCGCTGGCCGTACAGGGCCAGGTTGACGAACGGCTCGGCGCGCGTGGCGCTGGTGACGACCCAGCCCAGGATGCCCGTCAGCGCCAGCGCGGCAAAGGCGATGATGAAGCCCGAGTCGAACCAGTCCTTCGAATTGCCCTCTTCCAGGAAGATGGTCAGGCAGCCCAGGCCCAGGGCCATGAAGAAGATGCCCAGCCAGTCGGCTTTCCAGAACATCGCCAGCTTCATCGGCTCCTTGTCCAGGCCATAGATCATGCCGGCGATCAGCAGCACGCCCGGCACCCAGTTGATGTAGAAGATCGAGGGCCAGCCATACAGCTCGCTCAGATACCCGCCCAGGGTCGGGCCCATGGCCGGCGCCAACGTGGCCGTCAGGCCGAAGATGGCCATGCCGACGGCGCGCTTCGACGGCGGCAGCTTGAGCATCACCAGCGTGAACGCCATCGGGATCAGGGCACCGCCCGTAAAACCCTGCAGCATGCGGAAGACGATCATGCTTTCCAGGTTCCAGGCCGCCCCGCACAGGGTGGAGAACAGCAGGAAGAAGGCGGTGGTGCCGATCATGTAGGTGCGCAAGCCGAACACGCGCGCCAGCAGCGCGGTAAGCGGGATGACGATAATTTCCGCCACCAGGTAGGCCGTGGAAATCCACGAACCCTCTTCCTGGGTGGCCGACAGCGAGCCAAGGATATCCTTGAGCGAGGAGTTGGTGATCTGGATGTCGAGCACCGCCATGAAGGCGCCCAGCATGCCGGCGGCGACCGCCAACCATGTGCGCCCGGAGACTTTCTCGCTGATCACGGGAAACGCCGGCGATGCCGCCGGTGTGGTGGAAGGGCTGCTCATGGAAGCTTAGCGGGCGGCGCTCTGTGCGGCTGGCGCAGCGGCGTGGCGCGGGGCCTCGGCCTTGTCCGACGCGGGCTGGTTCACTTCCACTTCGGCGATCACCGACATGCCCGGCACCAGGCGGCCATTCATGGCCTTGATGTCTGCCGGCTGGAAGACGATTTTCACGGGTACGCGCTGGACGATCTTGGTGAAGTTGCCGGTGGCGTTATCGGCCGGCAGCAGGGCGAATTGCGCACCCGAGGCAGGCGCGAAGCTGTCGACCGTGCCCACCAGTTTCTTGCCCGGCATGGCGTCGATGGTCACGTGCACGCTCTGGCCGCGGTGCAGGTCGGCCAATTGGGTTTCCTTGAAGTTGGCGGTCACCCAGACGTTATCCTGCACGATGGCCGTCAGTTGCTGGCCAGGCTGCACGCGCATGCCCGTTTCCACGTTGCGCTTGCCGATGCGGCCGGCGACGGGGGCCAGGATGCGGTTGTATTGCAGCTGCTGTTCCGCGTCTTTCAATTGCACGCGCAGCACGGCCACTTGTGCCTTGGCCACGTCGCGCGCAGCTTGCGCCGCACCGATCTGCGCCTTGGCGGCAGAGGCGCTGTCGCGGCGGGCGGCCAGGTCGGCCACGGCGCTCGAGCGGGCCGCGTTGGCGCCGTCCAGTTCCGCTTTCGAGACGGCTTTCATCTGGCTCGTGTACAACTGCCCGTAGCGCTCCGCATCCTGTTTTGCGCGCAGCAATTGCGCATCGGCTTGCGCCACTTGCGCCTGCGCTGCGCTGGCTTGCGCCTGCACTTGCGCGATCTGCGCGTCCGCTTGCAGCACTTGCTGCTCGGCGCTGGCAATCTGCGCGGCGATCTGCTCGGTTTTCACGCGCTGGTCAAACGGGTCGAGTTCGGCGATCACGTCGCCCTCTTTCACCATTTGATTGTCGTCGATGAAGACCTTGGTGACGACGCCGGAAATGCGTGCCGAGACGGGATGCACATGGCCGGACACATAGGCGTTTTCCGTTTCCACGAAATAGTGGCTGCGGTACCACATGCGCGCGCCAGCGCCCAGTGCGACGAGGACAATCAGGCCGGCGATGATTTTGACGCGGTTGTTAGGGGGGGCGGAGCTGGCGGAAGCGGCGGGCGTGGAAGGTGCGGCAGGGGCCGCGGGTGGGACGGCGCTCAGCACCTTGTGCTCTGCTTGGCCTGGCTGGTTGGACATACTCGCTCCGGAAATGAAATGATATAGGTTCATTATTGGACAAAGAAAAGCCAAAGTCAAGAAATGAAACGATTGCATTTCATTTTAATTTGCACTACAGTGTGAGCCATCACTTACCGTCCAACTTATAAAGAGACCCAGACCATGTCCGATCCCGGCCTCAGCGATACCTTGCCCGCCACTACAGAATCCGACGCCGCCCAGGAGCTTTCCTGCTGCGGCAAGCCAGCCGGCCGCCCGCGCGCGGCCGACATGGAGGCGCGCATGGAAAACCTGCTGCACACGGCCGGCTGCCTGTTTCTGGAAAAAGGGTATGGGAAGGTGAGCCTGGAAATGATCGCCCGCGAAGCCCATGTGGCCGTGCGCACGATTTATGTGAAGTTTGGCGGCAAGGCTGGCTTGTTCAATGCCGTGGTGGAATTGCGCCGTGCCGCCTATTTTTCGACCATGCCGGCGCTGGAAACGGATATGCGGCCCCTGGCCACCATCCTGGGCGAATTCGGCCTGCTGTTCGTGCAACTGGTCACCATGCCCGCCGCCATTCGTCTGAACCGCATGGTGGTGGCCGAAGCGGCCACGCACCCGGAACTGGCGGAAACGTTTTACAAGGTGGGGCCGGGACAGACGCGCGAGATGCTGACCAAGTTTTTCAGCCGTCCCGACATCGCGCCACTGTTTCGCGCGGAGTTGACGCCATCCATCCTGACGCTGCACCTGCTCAATTGCCTGCTGGGAGATCAGATGTCGCGCCTGCTGTTTCCGCCGCAAGCCCAACCCGATGTGGCGCAATTGCGCGCCAAGGTAGCGCTCAGCCTGGACCTGTTCTTGCGCGGCACCTTGCGCCTGCCGCTGGCGAACTGACGCAGGAAGGCTGGCCGCGAAGGTCAGCCAGGGCGGCTACAATCTTCCGGCACCGCCGCTGCGGCACACGCATCGTTCAAGCCCAGCGCGCGCAGGAAAGGCTGCGCTGCCGACATGGCATCCAAGCCAAGTGAAGACTCACTTCCATCATGCCGTTGCGGGCCATAACGCATCAGGTCGAACGAGGTTTCAAAGCGCTGCGCCAGGAAATAGGTGCGGAAGTAATCGAAGGAAAACGCCACCTGTCCATCGGTCCGCAGCAGCAAGCCCTGCGCATACAGCGGCGCCAGCCAGTCCCCGGCGGCCATGCTCCAGCCCTTCACAGCGCAATAGTCGCTGGCAAAACGCTGCAGTTCCGCTTCGCCGAGGAACACGGTCTTGGCTTCGAACATCACGAACGCCAGCTCGATCAGGAATTCGCGGGCATCGGCAGCCATGCCGGCGCCCTCACGCTGCCGCCCGCCCGCCTGGCCCAGCAAGCCATCGAGATAAGCGCGTTCGCCTGCCAGCTGCGGCAGCAAGGTGGCAAACACATGCTCGGCATCCATCTGCCCCGTTTCCTGGCCATTCGGCGTGTACAGTACCGACAGGGCGAAATTCTTGCTCACGTCGTCGAACTCGCGCAGCGACACCGTCCACTGCGTGCCTGGCGCATCGCCATCTGCCCCGCCCATGCCGAACTCGAGCACGGAAAACGCCGCCATCTGGCCATGTGCACCGTACAGGCTGCCGGGATTGCTCTTGAACAGGATGCCCAGCGACTTCATCAGTGAACTGGCATCGCCCGTATGCTGGTGGCAGTGGAACACGGCGTGGATATTTTTGTAGTGCGCGCGCTGCTCGGCACTGGCGTGCTCATCGGCGGAGAAAAAACTGAAGCCCGCATTGCCCAGCGCCGCCGCCGCGACGCCCTGCTGGCGGCTGCCCGGCACCAGGTAGTAACGCGCACCGGGCAAGCTGGCCGCCTGCAGCAGGGGGCGCAGGAAGTATTCGTAGACATACACGGGTGTCGTGCCGGCACAGGCGTCGGGCGCCACCAGCTGGCCCGTGAAGAAAATCGCATCGATCTGCTTGCCCGCCGCCAGGATAGCGGCCACATCCTGGTACAAGGCATGCAGCATCACGGCTTGCTCTTGCTCATCAGCCCGACGCAAACGGACATCGGCGATATGAAGGGCGGTAAACTTTTTCATTGTTGCAAAACTTTCTTAGAGCCTATCCCACGCTGGCAACATTTCTGGAGAAATCACACGCTTCTGTCGAAGCCGAACATGGTGACAGACCTCCATTCTGCCACTTTTTCCATACGGCAATACTCACCAATTTTCACATGGCGCCGCCGCACCACGCTTTACCATGCTGAAAGTCAAGGGAAATAAAAAAACCGGGAACACGTCCCGGTTTTTTGTACTGAAAGTTAATTCTTTATCAGCGCTTGCGCGGAGGCGGCAAGTCCGTGCACACGCCTTCGTACATTTCGGCGCGCTTTTGCCAAGCTACCGATCGACTCGCCCAGCGTCGGGTGCGGGTGGATGGCCTTGCCGACGATGGTGCCGCCGATGAGGGGTTTAATCGTAGTTGGAGAATAAAAAACCCCGCAATCGCTTGCGGGGTTTTTAGTGTTACGGCATAGCGCTACAACATCAGCGCTTGCGCGGTGGCGGCAAGTCCGTGCACACGCCTTCGTACACTTCGGCAGCCATCCCGATCGACTCGCCCAGCGTCGGGTGCGGGTGGATGGTCTTGCCGATGTCGGTGCCGTCGCAGCCCATTTCGATGGCCAGCGCGATTTCACCGATCATGTCGCCCGCATGCGTACCGACGATGGTGCCGCCGATGATGCGGTGCGTTTCCGCATCGAACAGCAGCTTGGTGAAGCCTTCGGCGCGGCCGTTGGCCACGGCGCGGCCCGAGGCGGCCCACGGGAAGTGGCCCTTCTCGACCTTGATGCCCTTGGCTTTCGCTTCGTCTTCCGTGATGCCGGCCCATGCCACTTCCGGATCCGTGTAGGCGACCGATGGAATCACCTTGACGTCGAAGTGCGACTTCTGGCCGGCGGCAGCTTCCGCTGCCACGTGGGCTTCATGCACGGCCTTGTGCGCCAGCATCGGCTGGCCCACCAAATCGCCGATGGCGAAGATGTTCGGCACGTTGGTGCGCATCTGGCTGTCGACGTTGATGAAGCCGCGGTCCGTCACCTGCACGCCGGCCTTGTCGGCCGCGAGCTTCTTGCCGTTCGGGCTGCGGCCAACGGCGACGAGCACCAGGTCATAGATTTGCGGCGCCGGTGCCGTGGCACCCGCTTCGGCCGCTTCGAACGTGACCTTGATGCCTTCCGGCAGCGCCTCGACGGCCACCGTCTTGGTCTTGGTCATGATGTTGTCGAAGCGTTTTTCATTGAACTTCTGCCACACCTTGACCGCATCGCGGTCCGCGCCCTGCATCAGGCCATCCATCATTTCGACCACGTCGATGCGCGCGCCAAACGTGGAATAGACGGTCGCCATTTCCAGGCCGATGATGCCGCCGCCGATGACCAGCATGCGTTTCGGGATCTGACGCAATTCCAGCGCGCCCGTCGAATCGACGATGCGCGGGTCTTCCGGCACGAATGGCAGCTTCACCACAGACGAACCGGCAGCGATGATGGCTTGCTTGAACTGCACGACTTTTTTCGAGCCGTCGCCGGCCGTCACTTCGATGTGATTCGCGGACAGGAACTGGCCCACGCCGGTGACGACTTGCGTCTTGCGCGCCTTGGCCATGCCGGCCAGGCCGCCCGTCATGTTCGAGATCACGCCTTCCTTGTACTTGCGTACCTGGTCGATGTCGATCGTCGGCTTGGCAAACGTCACGCCGGTATTGCCCATGTGCGCCGTTTCATCGATGACGGAAGCGACATGCAGCAGCGCCTTCGACGGGATGCAGCCCACGTTCAGGCACACGCCGCCCAGGGTGGCGTAGCGCTCGACGATGACGGTGCTCAGGCCCAGATCGGCCGCGCGGAACGCCGCCGAATAACCGCCAGGACCGCCACCCAGCACCATCATGTCGACATCGATGTCGACCTGGCCGCTGTAACTGCCGGCCGGGATGGCAGCGACAGGCGCTGCTGCCGGAGCCGCAGCAGGTGCCGCCGCTGGCGCAGGAGCGGCCGCCGGTGCGGCAACGGCTGCGCCTTCAGCCGCTTCCAGCACCAGCAGCGCGCTGCCTTCGGCGATCTTGTCGCCGACCTTGACTTTCAACTCCTTGACGACGCCCGCGTGGGTCGATGGAATCTCCATGCTGGCCTTGTCCGATTCGACCGTGATCAGCGACTGATCCACCTTGATGGTGTCGCCCACCTTGACCATCAATTCGATGACTTCGACTTCCTTGAAGTCGCCGATATTCGGTACTTTTACCTCTACTGTGCTCATCAATCGCTCCTTACAGCAGAATTTTGCGCATGTCGGCCAGGACTTCGCCGAGATACACGGAGAATCGCGCGCCCATCGCGCCATCGACCACGCGGTGGTCGTAGGACAGCGAGGTGCCCATCATCAAACGTGGCTGGAAGGCCTTGCCATCCCATACCGGCTTGATCGAGGCTTTCGACAGACCAAGAATCGCCACTTCCGGCGCATTGACGATAGGCGTGAAGTGCGTGCCGCCGATGCCGCCCAGGGACGAAATGGTGAAGCTGGCGCCCTGCATGTCGGCCGGTTTCAGCTTGCCTTCGCGCGCCTGCAGCGACAGTTCCGTCATTTCGCGGGCGATCTGCGAGACCGACTTCTGGTCCGCGCCCTTGATCACGGGTACCACCAGGCCATTCGGCGTGTCGGCTGCGAAGCCGATGTTGTAGTACTGCTTGAGGATCAGGTTCTCGCCCTTGGCGTCGAGCGAAGCGTTAAACGCTGGGAATTTCTTCAGCGCGGCGACGGATGCCTTGATGACGAAAGCCAGCATGGTCAGCTTGGCGGCATCCTTGTTCTTCGCATTGGCCGCGTTGGTGTCGACGCGGAACGCTTCGAGGTCCGTCACGTCCGCTTCGTCGAACTGCGTGACGTGCGGGATCATGACCCAGTTGCGGTGCAAATTCGGACCCGAGATTTTCTTGATACGCGACAGCGGCAGCAATTCGGTGGTGCCGAACTTGGCAAAATCGAGCGACGGCCATGGCAGCAGGTCCAGGCCCACGCCGGAACCGGCCTTGGCGACCGGGGCCGCATTGGCAGCGCCTGGTGCGGCGACAGCGCCCGACATCACGCCCTTGACGAAGTTCTGCACGTCTTCCTGGGTGATGCGGCCCTTCGGACCGGAACCGCCCACGCTGGTCAGCTCCACGCCCAGTTCGCGCGCGAACTTGCGGATCGATGGCGACGCGTGCGCCAGCTTGCCATTCACGGCAGGCGCGGCGGCAGGCGCTGGTGCAGCAGCGGCAGCGACCGGCGCTGACGCGACGGCGGCGGCTGGTGCGGCGGCAGCTTGCGCGGCTGGCGCAGGAGCAGCAGCGGCGGCGCCACCAGTCGTTTCCACCACCAGTACCAGACTACCCTTGGCAACCTTGTCGCCAACCTTGACCTTCAATTCTTTCACGATACCGGCGTGGCTCGATGGAATTTCCATGCTGGCCTTGTCCGATTCAACCGTCAGCAGCGACTGCTCGACGGCGATCGTGTCGCCTACCTTGACCATCAATTCGATGACTTCGACTTCCTTGAAGTCGCCGATATCGGGCACGGTCACTTCGACCAGGGCCGGTGCGCCGGCAGCGGCAGCGGCAGCGGGTGCTGGCGCGGCAGCGGCGGGGGCGGCTTCAGCGGCAGGTGCCGGGGCGGCAGCAGGCGCAGGCGCCGATACCGGGACCGAGGCGTCGTCCGCCACTTCCAGCAGCAGGACCAGCGAACCTTCGGCGATCTTGTCGCCCACGTTGACTTTCAATTCCTTGACGACACCGGCGTGGCTCGATGGAATTTCCATGCTGGCCTTGTCCGATTCGACCGTGATCAGGGACTGGTCGACCTTGACCGTGTCGCCTGGCTTGACCATCAGTTCAATGATCTCGACTTCCTTGAAATCGCCGATATCCGGGACTTTGACTTCCACAATGCTCATAGCTTGCTCCGTTATTTTATTTGTCAGATGGACCCGCACACACGCCAGGGCGGCACTTTCGCACCGCCCTGGCATCATCGGGTCCGCACAACGATTACTGGGTCACCGGATTCGGTTTGTTCGCGTCGATGCCATACTTGGCGATCGCCTGCTCCACCACCGACACGTCGATCTTGCCTTCGTCAGCCAGCGATTTGAGCGCGGCCACGGTGACATAATAACGGTTCACTTCGAAGAACTCGCGCAGCTTGGCGCGGCTGTCCGAGCGGCCAAAGCCATCGGTGCCCAACACTTTGTAGGTGCGGCCCTTCGGCATGAAGGCGCGGATCTGTTCTGCAAACGCGCGCATGTAGTCGGTCGTGGCGACGATCGGGCCGTCCGTGTCCTGCATCAGCGACGTCACGTAAGGCACGCGCTGCTGTTTCGACGGGTTGACCATGTTCCAGCGTTCCGCATCCTGGCCATCGCGGGCCACCAGCGTCAGCGAAGGCGCCGACCACACGTCCGCAGCCACGCCCCAGTCGTTTTGCAACAGTTCGGCAGCGAAGATCGATTCGCGCAGGATGGTGCCGCAACCGATCAGTTGTACGCGCAGCTTGGCGTCCGCCTGGCCTTCCTGCAGCTTGTACATGCCTTTCAGGATGCCTTCTTCCTGGCCTGGCTTGATGCCTGGCTGGGCGTAGTTCTCGTTCATGATCGTGATGTAGTAGAACACATCTTCCTGGTTGGCGATCATG